>Ga0070686_100002410_pt1 | contig 10299 bp, 6 predicted proteins | sample KBSS23LmetaG_FD_65654 | JGI IMG/M metagenome (GOLD analysis project Ga0070686, IMG submission 65654) | Switchgrass rhizosphere microbial communities from Kellogg Biological Station, Michigan, USA - KBS S2-3L metaG | ecosystem: Host-associated > Plants > Roots > Rhizosphere ...
GGAATCGACAACAGCCACACGAACACCAATGCTCCGACGCGCATGACGTGCTCCTCGAGAAAAAACCGAGTCAACTCCCAACTTCGAAATCCAATTCCCAAATCTCTTGTTTGGGAGTTGGGAGTTGGAAATTGGGCGCTGATCCATTTCAAGGCCCACTAAAAGTCACTGGGCGCAGGAGCATTCCCGCCGTCCCAGTCCTTGATTGTGCCGTCGCTCGTCTTCAAGAAGCCAAGCAGGCATCCGTTCGTCTTGTCCCGCAGCGGATGGCATCGCGCCTTGATGCGATCGCCTGTCTTGATGGCCTCGCGCGTTACACCGATCTTCTCGAGTTGACCCCGAGTCGTCGCTTCGAGCGCCCACACCTCGGTCGAACCGCTCTCCGCTTTGACGTCGATGTACAGCCAGGAATGCGGCGTCAACAGGTGCAACTCCTTCACGACGCCTTCGATATCCCTGAACGTCTCCTCGTACTGACCGTGCGAGTGGTGGGCTGACGCCGACAGCGCAAGACACACAACACCAGCGGCCGCAAGAAATGAACTCAACCGCACATGGCCTCCTTCCAGGAATGAGAAGACACCGTGTGCGCGCGATCCTGCCATCAAACGCGATAAAACCCAAGTCGGAGTCTGTATCACCCCGGCTCTGTCGGGTCGCTCAAGCCGCGCTGTCAACTTCCAACTTCCAATTTCCAACTTCCAAGGAAGCCGCTTTCGGAGTTGTTGGGAGTTGGGAGTTGGAGGTTTGGACGCGCTATCCCTTGAGCAGCGCGTCCAGTCGTGCCGGATCGGGAGGCTTGGTGAGATGTTCGTCGAAGCCGGCTTCGAGCGAGGCCCGAATGTCTGAATCCTGTCCGTACCCGCTGAGCGCCACGAGCCTGGTGCGTCCGTTGCGCGGGTTCTCACGGACTTTGCGCGCGAGGTCGTAACCACTCATGATCGGAAGTCCCAGGTCGACGAGCGCCAATTCGGGCCGCTCGCGCTCGATGCACTCGACGCCCGCCAGTCCGTTGGCAGCGGTGAACACACGCAGACCTTCGGTCTCCAGCAGGATCTGCAGCATGCGGCGAGCGTCATCCTGATCCTCGACGATCACGACGGTCTGGACCGCCGGGTTCGCGTGTGGGTCGGCTCCCTCGGTTTCCAGTGTCGCGGTCGCCGCCAGCGGCAGCCAGACGGTGAAGGTGCTGCCATGGCCGGGGCCATCGCTGTGGGCTTCGACGCGACCATGATGAAGTTCCACGAGTGACTTGAGCAATGTAAGCCCGACGCCAAGGCCTCCTTCCGAGCGCGCGAGCGTCTGGTGACCCTGGACGAACAAGTCGAAGATGTGGGGCAGCATGTCGCGATCGATGCCTCGCCCATGATCGGTGACGCGGATCATCGCGTCGTCACCGAGTCGACACAGCTCGAAGCGTACCTGCGACCCGCGTGGGGAGTACTTCGATGCGTTGCTCAGCAGGTTGGCCTGAATCTGCTGCAGGCGAGCCATGTCCCCGATGACATGAAGCGGCTCGCCGGCGATCTCCACCGTCAACACGGTGTCGTGTTCCGACAGAAACGGCTCGAGCGCCTCGATCGCGGAGCGAGCCGCGTCGCGCAGATCGACCGGTTCGGTGCGCAGGGTGATGTGGCCGCGCGTGATGCGCGCCACGTCCAGCAGATCATCGAGCAGCCGGGACATGTGGTTGGCCTGACGCGTGACGACCTGGCCGGCCTCGCGGCTGGCGCTGTCGGTCCATCCCGCACTGTCGAGCAGCCGGGTTGCGCTCAGAATGGCGGCCAGCGGATTGCGCAGTTCGTGCGACAGCATCGCAAGGAACTGTTCCCGCCGCCGCACACCTTCCTGAAGCTCTCGCTCCGCCTGGCGCCGCTCTGTCACGTCCAGGAACGTCACGACGGCGCCGATGACATCGTGATTGCGGAAGATCGGATGGCTCCAGTACTCCGCCGGGAAGCAGCTGCCGTCCGCGCGCCAAATCACTTCGTCCCCGACATGCGTGCCGATTCGGCGGCGCATGGCGTCGAATATGGGCGACCGTTCGGGCGCGTTGGCCGTGCCGTCCGGCTTCGTGTGATGAATCAGCGGATGCATCTGTTTGCCGATGAGCACGGCCGGCGACTCGTAGCCGAGGAGACGAGCGCAGGCGGAGTTACAGAACGTGCATACGCCGCTCAGGTCAATGCCGTAGATCGCCTCCGCTGTAGAGTCGAGCAGCAGCCGGATGCGTTCCTCGCGCTCGGCGATGTCCTGCCGCGCTCGTACAAGCTGCGTGATGTCGCGGGATATGCCGGAGATGCCGATCACCGAGTTCGCCTGATCCAGGATGGGCGAGAAGGTCACGAGGACATCGACGAGGCTCCCGTCCTTGCGCATGCGCCGCGTTTGAATCCGATCGACGGGTCGATTCGATCGCATCTGCTGAAGGACGGTCTCGATCTCTTCCTTGCGTCCAGGTGGATACAGGAAGCTGGCGTGATGCCCGATGGCTTCTTCCGCCGAGTAGCCGTACAGGCGCACCGCGCCGCCGTTCCAGGTGGTGACGATGCCGTCGAGTGTTTTGCCGATGATGGCGTCATCTGAGGACTCGACGATTGCCGACAGCTGCGCCAGCCGTTCGCGTGCGCGCTCGAGCGCCGAGATATCGGTCAACGTGAGGACGACGCCGTCGGGAGACATCGGCCGATCGCCCGCAGCCGGGGATTCGTTGTCGAGCGGCTCGCGGGAGCGCGCGCGATACGGCAGGATGCGAAGAAACAGACAACGATGCCGCCTGTCCCACGTCTGGGTTTCAATCGTGATGCCCTCCTCCAGGGCGCGCTCGACGTCGGCCAGCAGTGACGGGTGCGTGAGGTCGTGAGTAAACGTTCGGAGAGGCCGGCCCACGTCCTGCGGGATAACACGGAACGTCTCGGCGATGCGCGGCGTGAACTTGCGGATACAGAGCTGTCGATCGAGGAACATCGTCGCGACTTCGGTGCCGTTCAACAGATGCTCGATATCGTTGTTGAGCTCCTGCAATTCGATGTTCTTCTTCTGATACTCCGCATTGACGGTGTACATCTCCTCGTTGACGGAGTGGAGTTCCTCGTTCGTGCTTTGCAGTTCCTCGTTCGCCGCGATCAATTCCTCGTTGGTCGCCTGCAGTTCCTCGTTGGCCGTTTCGTGTTCCTGGATTGCCTCCTGAAGGTGATGCTTCGTGTAGGTGAGCTCATCTTCCATCGCGTGTTGCTGTTCCAGCGTCAACCCGCCGAGCGAAACGGCATCCGGCACGACCGCATCCAGCCGCTTCCCGGGCGCATCGTCGAAGCGCTGAGCCGAACCGGGGGCGCCGGCGCTATCGGTGTCGACCAGCGAAATGAGGACATGCGTCAGCGCGCCCTGTGCATCCCGCACCGGCTCGCCAACGACCGAGAACCGGCGCGGATCGCCGGAGACGATGATTCCCGAGTAGCTGACGCTCTCCTGATCGCGGCGTACGCGATGAAGAGCACCGGTGACCACGACCCGAAGATCCGGGCCGAGCATGTCGAGCAGTTTCTGTGTCGGGCGTCGAGGCTTGATCTTGAGGAAACCTTCAACACCGCCGAAGGTGTCGACGAGCTGTCCCTGCTCGTCAACCAGAAAACTGGGCGGCATGAATCGATCGAGCAGGCGATCGTAGGCGGCGAGCAACTGGGGATTGACCGCCGTGGCACGAGTGAGCGGGGCAGGCGGAAGAGGCATCGTGCCCGTACGCGGGATCGGAAGCCGTAATTCGCGAGGCAGGCGCATATCGCGCCGCTTGCGGTACAGCTTCGCGCGTTCATCGATCGTGTCGAACTCGTCGAGCAGGCCGCCGGGGCTTTCGCTCGACCCAAGAAAAAGGACGCCGCCCGGCTTCAGGGCAAAGTGAAAGAGCGTGAGGACCGTCTTTTGCGCATGCGGCTGGAAATAGATCAGGAGGTTGCGGCACGCGATCAGATCCATCTTCGTGAACGGCGCATCACGAATTAGGTTGTGAGGAGCAAAGACGATGCTCTCGCGGATGGCGGCGGAAATCTGGTAGCCGTTTGGCCTGATCGTGAAGAACCGTTGAAGTCGGGCGTCGTCGATGCCGGAGATCTGTTCAGCAGAGTAGACACCCGCGCTCGCGACTTCGAGCGACGCCTTGTGCACGTCGGTCGCCAGGATCTTCACTCGGGTCCGCTGCTGGCGCGCCGCCAACCGCTCGTGCAGGAGGATGGCGATGGAGTAGGCCTCCTGACCGGTCGCACACCCTGGTACCCAGACGCGGATCTGTTCCTCCGACTTCGCGCGCTCGACGAGGTCCGGGATGATGCGGTGCTCGAGAGCCGCGAATGCGTCGTTGTCGCGAAAGAATCGAGTCACCCCGATCAGCAGGTCTTCGTAAAGAGAGCTCAGTTCCCGCGGATCGCTGTGAAGCTGCTGGACGTAGGTGTCGATGTCGATCGCGCGATTGAACGCAAGCCGGCGTTCGATACGTCGGGTAACGGTGCCTGCCTTGTAGTGCGAGAAGTCGATGGCATATTCATCTCGAAGCAACTTCAGGATGGCGTCGACTCCGCGCGCGTCATCCTGAAGCTGACGGGTGGACTCCACAGTGTCAGAGGGCCGCAAGGCGGCGATCGCGGCCGCGATGTCGTCCGGCGCCATCACCTGGTCGACATGCCCGGTCTGAATCGCGCTCAATGGCATGCCATTGAACTGCGCCGTGTCAGGGCTTTCGCAGAAGACCGTGCCGCCGGCCTTGCTGACTTCGACGACCCCGCGCGAGCCATCGGAACCACTTCCCGAGAGAATGACGGCCACAGCCTTGTCGCCGGCATCTTGTGCCAGCGACCGGAGGAACAGGTCAATCGGAAGCGTCAAGCCGTGCCGTGGATCGCGATCGTTCAACAGCAGCCGGCGCTGGCGGATGATCATCTCCTTCATCGGCGGCAGCAGGTACACGGTGTTGGCTTCGATCGGCAGGTCGTGCTCGGCGTGGCAAATGCGAAGTTGCGTACGCCGCGAGAGCAACTCGTCCATGAGGCTCTTGAAGTCCGGGGACAAGTGCTGCAGCACGACGAACGCCATGCCTGTGTCGGTCGGCAGGCGCGTGAACAACTTCTCGAGCGAGTCGAGACCTCCAGCAGAAGCCCCAATCGCGACGATGTGAAAATCTTTCCGTTCTGAATGTAACGGATCCGCCGCCTCATCGACCGTTATCGTCGATGGCGCGGCTTTATGAGGCTCTGTAGCGGTCTCCGGACCGAATTGCTCCGCTGACATCCTCTCCCCCCGCTCGATTGCATGCGTCGCTGTTCAACAGTCGAGCAAGGGAGCAGAAAATATGCCAGCTTACTGACGAGGTGTCGGTGATGTCGGGTTGGCCGGGGCTGCCAGGTTCTTCGAGAAGAACGGCAGCACGTATTGTTCGATTCGCTCCCGCACCCTGTTCGTGTGATCCCCGTCGTACTCTTCGTAGCTGTGAGCGATGCGCAGTCGTGTCATCGCGTCGTGCAACTGCTTGTTCGACGCGAGCAACCCGTCAGCGGTCCCGATCTCGATCGCCACGGCGTAGTACTTCTTCAGGTTCTCCGCGTAGTGGTCGATCATCTCGAGCGGCGCATTTGCGACCCACTTCGCCACGATGTCCGGGCGAACCTTGCCGTCCTTGACGGGGAGATCGAGATAGAGCGGCGGGTTCGCCGGATTCGGTGACCATGCGGCAGCCGATGCCAGGTTCACCGACGGGCCAAAGCCCGGCGCGCGCGACGCTTCATCTGCCTGCTCTCGCGTCTTGATCGCTTCCGCCGCGGCCATCGTTTGCGGGTTCGGATTGCGATTGGCGGTGAGGCAGCAGGAACTCATCAAGTACAGACTGAAGAAGACGTCGGGCCGCTTCATCCCGATGCGCAACGCACCATAGCCTCCCATCGAATGACCGGCCAACCCACGGCTCATGCGGTTGGCAAGCGTGCGGTAGTGGCCGTCGATATGGGAGACGAGGTCCTCGGCGATGTAACGCTCCCAGTCGCCTGTCGTTGGCGAGTTCGAATACATGCTGCCCTTGTGCAGCGTGAACGCATTCGGGGTGACCACGATCGCTGAACTGAAGCCTTGAGCGGCCGCAAGCTTGTCGCTGCTCTCGGCAAGGCTGGCCAGGCGCGCTGTAAACGTGTCGTCGCGTCCGCCATAACCGTGCATCAAATAGATGACCGGGAAGCGCCGATTCTGATCGGTGGCATAGCTCGGAGGCAGATAGACGGCGACCTCGCGATCGGGGGAATCGCCTTCGAGGTTCCCCTCGAGCGCCTTGCCATGAACGGTGATCTTCTCAACGGTGCCAGTGCCTGTCGCTGGCCGTGCTGCGCCGCCACCGCTGCCGCGCCCCTGCGCATCGACGATCACTGCGGCACTCACGGCGAGCGCAACCAGGCATGCAAGGGATGTCGTTCGAATGTTGGCGATCATGTCAATTTCCTATTTGCAATTCGCGCCGTAACTTAGCGACCCGGTGCTAACCACGAAGGCCACGAAGATCATAAAGGCCACGAAAATCACGAAGATCACGAAGCGGCGAACTTGTCGTGGCGCCTTCGTGTTCTTCGCGGCTTTCATCTTCGTGGTTACCGATCAGTCGGCTAACAAATCTCCCAAGTTCCAACTGTCCCCATACGTTTGCGAGTCGGCAATCGGACAGTTGAGAATTGGGAGTCGAAATGTTTATCACCACACGCGAACGCGATCTGAGGGATCGAGATAGAGCTTCTGACCTGCTTTCACATCGAACGCCGGGTACCACGCGTCGAGGTTGCGGACGGTATCCGCGCGATATTCGTCGAGCGCGTGACCGTCGGTCAGGACCAGTTGCCGTGCCAGCTGTTCACGTAACTTGCTCTTATACGCCTGCGCAAAGCTGAGAAAGAACACACGATCGCTTTCGGGCGTCGCATTCCCCAGCGCGCGATACGCGTCATATGCAGCGGACAACCCGGCCACATCGGCGATGTTCTCGCTGAGCGTCAACTTGCCGTTGACATGCACATCGGGAAACGGCGTGTAGGCGTTGTATTGAGTGACGAGCTTTTCCGACGCCATGCGGAAGTGGGCGAGATCCTCAGGTGTCCACCAGTTGCGAAAGCGACCGGTTGAGTCGAACTGGCTTCCGGTGTCGTCGAAGCTGTGACTGATCTCGTGACCGATGACGGCTCCGATTGCGCCGTAGACCATGGCCGCTGACGCTTCCGCGTCATAGAACGGCGGGTCGAGGATGGCGGCGGGGAAATTCAGGGCGTTCTGCACGGGAAGGTTGAGCGCATTGACCGTTTGCGGGTCCATCCACCACTCCGTGCGATCGGGCGCGCGCGTCAGCTTCGCACGTTGATACTGGTAGTCGGCCAGCTCGGAGCGTTGGGCATTTTCGAACGCCTCGCCGCGGACGATCTCCACATTCCCATAGTCACGCCAGGTGTCCGGATACCCAATGCCCACGACCAGCGTCGTCAGCTTCGCCTTCGCGCTCGCTTGGGTCTGCGGCGACATCCATGTCAGTGCGTCGATCCTGCGTTCGAACGCCGTGACGATGTTGGCGACCATCGTTTTGAGGCGCGCCTTGTTCTCCGGCGGAAAGAATCGCTGGACATACATCTTGCCGACTGCGTGGCCGAGAGCGCCGTTGGTCGCATCAACGGCCCGCTTCCAGCGATCGCGCTGCTGGGTCGTGCCGGTCAGAGTCTTGCCGTAGAGCTCAAAACCTTCGTCAACGAACGCCTTCGGCAGCACGCCGCGACGGTGTTCGATGGCACGTAGCGCGAGATACTCGCGCCACGTGGCAAGCGGTTGGGATCCAACGAGCTTCGCGATTCCGACGATGGCATCGGGCTGCCAGACGACAAACGTGGGCGGTGACGTCAGGCCGGCGGCAGCGAAGAGTTCCGCCCAGTCGATGCCGGGAGCTTTCTTGTCGAAGTCTGCCCGCGCCCAGTGGTTGTTCGCCTTTGCCACATCGGCAGAGGCCGTTCGTGTCCAGTGTGCGGTCGCGATCTGGCGTTCGAGATCGTAAATACGCGTCGCCGAGGCTGCGGCGTCGGCCATGCCGGCGAGCATGAGGACGTTAGTCAGATGCGTCCTGTAGGCTGAGCGGATGCGCTCCATCTCCTGACCGGGCTCGAGGTAGTAGTCACGATCGGGCAGCCCGAGGCCGCCCTGGAGCAGGTAGGGCGCGTGCCGGCTCGGATCGTCGAGGTCTTGCGCGAACCACAGGCCGAAGACGTGATCGGTGTAGAAGTTCGTCGCGTTCAGCGGGTCGACGTCAGCGCGGAGGCTCTGACCAATCCAGCGCGACAGCGACCGCCGGTCGGTGATGGCTTTGATGGCATCCAGCGTCGGCCCGAGCGGCGACAGTCCGCGCTTTTCGATCGTCGCCTCGTCCATGAAGGTGGCGTAGTAGTCGCCGGCCTTACGCTCGTCCGAGCCCGCTGCCGCCTTGCCGCCCGCAGCATCTTCAAGCAGCGCTTTCGTCCGCTGCAACGACTGATCGTAAAGGACGTCGGTGACACCGAAGCTGCCGCGGTCCGACGGGATTTCGGTCGCCTTGAGCCATGCTCCGTTCGCGTAACGAAAGAAGTCGTCGCCGGGAGCGACCGAAGCGTCGATCGAGGTCCGGTCGATGTCATGTGTGCTCTGCGCGCTCGCTTGAGTCGCATCGGCGGGGTCGGGATTGGCGCGGCAGCAGATTGCTGCCAGCGCCAAGCTCAGCGCGAGTCCGAAGCGAGTCATGACATGGCGAGTCTAGAGGGACACGGCCCGCCCTACAAGTTTGGATCGGCGCTGCCGACGAGCTCGAGATTCAGCCCGTTCGGATCCTTGACGAAGACGTTGCGGATCGTGTCGCTCCATTCGACGAGCTCGCCATTGCGGGAGAGGACGCGCCCGCCGGCGGCCTTGTGCCTGGCGAGCAGTTCGCGAATATGGCCGACGCGCAGGGCCATTCCACATGCGTTGGCATCGGTCACCCGCAGATCGAACGGCTTGCGCGGCACACCTTTGATCTCGATCATCTCGAGACGAACCTTGCTGCCGGAGATGAGGCCGCCGGCCGTTCGATACGATGCGCCCTTGGGCAGCCCCATCAGATCGAGCATTGCCGCGTCGCTGACGAATCCTTTCTCTGCCTGCAGCTCGAGTCCGAGGACGCCGTTCCAGTACTTCAGCGTTTCATCCGTGTCACCAACCGTCAGCGCCAGGATGGCGCCAAGGATCGGACCCTCCGGCGAGTCGGCGGCCGGCGTTCCCTGGATCGCCTCGACGAAGAAGCCGTCGGGGTCGCGCATGATGATGGCCTTCGCGCTGCCGATCGTCGTCGGCACTGTCACCGGCGCGGCGCCCTTGGTGATGATGGGCGCGTTCACCTTCTTTGCTGCGGTCACGATGGCGTCGATGTCACGAACGATGATCTTCAGCATCGGCGCGCCGGGATCGGCGATGTCGGGTTGTTTGTTCAACTGGCGCTCGACTTTGCCGAACTGAGTGAGCTCGAAGTTGAACGCGCCCTTGATCTGCGTCATCGCCACGCGCAGGTCGGCGCCGGGAGAGTCGGTCAGGATCTGGGGCCCTGTGCTCTGAAACGGCCGCACCTGCCCGGTGAGCCCGAACACGGCCTGGTAGAAAGCCAATGTTTTGTCGACGTCGTTTGTCGAATGAATGGCGTGCATCAGGCCGATGACGCCGGTCTTGTTCGTGGGATTCGGCACCTGCCCCTGGGCGGTGAGGATAGACGTGGCGAGCAGGCAGGTGACTGCCGCGGTAGTAAGAAGGCGCATTGACACTCTCCCCTGTGTGCGTATCTGGGACTGAGGATACACCGGCCCTGCTATTTTTCGCTGAAGATCGGGTAGGGGTTGATGGGTTCACCCTGCCACCACTGGTGCTTGGGCGTCAGGCGGAAGATGGCAAAGTGCAAGTGTGGCGCATCGGGCGACGCATTGCCGGTGCTGCCGACATAGCCGATGACGTCACCGCGCCGGACGGTCTGGCCCTCGTGCACGCCATCGGCATAGCGATCGAGGTGTGCGTAGTAGTAGGTGAAGCTGTTCGTCGGATCGAACTGATAGACGGTCAGGCCGCCAGCTTTGCTGGTGAAGAGCTTCTCGATGCGCCCGTCTTCGACTGCAAGAACGGGCGTGTGACGCGGTGCCATGATGTCGAGCGCTTCGTGAGCGCCGCCCCCGCGCGCGTCGGAGAACGTGTCGCGGAGAGCTTCACGCTTGACGCCCTGGACCGGTAGTTTCAGATCGCGATCGCGCAAGG
>Ga0070686_100002412_pt1 | contig 10296 bp, 8 predicted proteins | sample KBSS23LmetaG_FD_65654 | JGI IMG/M metagenome (GOLD analysis project Ga0070686, IMG submission 65654) | Switchgrass rhizosphere microbial communities from Kellogg Biological Station, Michigan, USA - KBS S2-3L metaG | ecosystem: Host-associated > Plants > Roots > Rhizosphere ...
AAACTCCAACGGGGCGAGTGTTCCCGGACCAGCGACGCTAACGCTCGCGCCGAGTTTCGTCAGTAGATAGATATTTGAACGTGCGACACGCGAATGAAGAATGTCGCCGAGGATAGCGACTTTCAAACCTTCGATATGGCCTTTGTACTCTCGGATTGTTAACGCATCAAGCAACGCCTGCGTCGGATGTTCGTGTGATCCGTCGCCGGCGTTCACGATAGGCGCCTTACACATTCGCGCCAGATGCTGAGGCGCGCCTGCCATCGAGTGTCGGATGACAATGCAATCGGGCGACATCGCTTCAAGATTGCGTGCCGTATCGAGTAGGGTCTCTCCCTTTGTTACGCTTGATGTGGAAACACTGACGTTGACAGCGTCAGCAGACAAACGCTTCGCGGCAATCTCGAAAGAAGTTCTCGTGCGCGTCGACGGTTCAAAGAAAAGGTTGATAACTGTGCGGCCTCGCAGAGCCGGCACCTTCTTTATCTCGCGCTTGGAGACATCGCGAAACGTGTCGGCCGTGTCAAGGAGATGCGTGATCTCACCAGCTGACAGTTCACGAATTCCGAGGAGGTGTTGGCGATTGAATGTTTGTTGCTGCACGATGGCCTTTGGGCTTAGGTTCTGCCGAAGGCCTAAGGCCGAAGACCAAAGGCCGTTCTTTCCCATAAAAAAAGCGGCCAACCGGCCGCTTTAATCAACCCGTCTCCGACGGGCGCTCAACGATTACCACACCTTCTTCTTCGTCAAATTCCTGGAGCATCACTTTTATGATCTCGCTCTTTTTGGTTGGCACAAGCTTGCCAATGTAATCAGCCTGTATCGGTAGCTCGCGATGTTCTTTACCTCGATCGATTAGGACCGCCAACTGAACACGACGTGGCCGACCGAAGTCGATTAATTGATCGAGCGCAGCACGAATCGTCCGACCTGTGTAAAGCACATCATCGATCAGCACGATGTTCCTGTTCTCAATGTCACCCGGCAAATCCGTTCGATTCACAACTGGCTTGGCGCCCACGGTCGAAAGATCGTCTCGATACAAAGTGATGTCGAGCACGCCGACGGGCGGTCGGTAGCCTTCGAGATCAGCAATCTTGTCGGCCATGCGCTCGGCGAGTGGAACGCCGCGTCGGCGAATCCCAACAAGAAACAGGTCGCCCGCACCATGATTCTCCTCGACTACCTCGGACGAAAGACGGGCAAGCGCGCGATTGATTCGCGGCCCGTCCATGATGCGCGCTTTCTCGACGAAGTCCATGCGAGTCGGGATACTAACAAGGGTAAGCGCCAAGCGCAAAGGGCGAATGTGTAAAACCGAAGAGAGAAAGAACTAAGGGTTGCTTTGCTCTTTTCTCCTGTGCTGTGCTCCTTTGCGCTTGGCGCTTTGCTCCTGCAAATTTGCTCTTCTTCTCTTCGTCTGCTACAAACTAGACCCGCCTGATGCTCTATCGCTCACTGTTGCGGCCGATCCTGTTTCGGCTACCTCCAGAGACAGCGCACGAATTGGCGCTACACTCACTCGACTTCCTTAAATTGAAAAGCGTAAACCGACTTGTCCGGCGACGATTCACGTCCAACTCGTTCGGCGATTTAATTCGATTTGGATTGAGTTTTTCGAATCCTGTTGGGCTCGCTGCAGGATTCGATAAAGATGGCCTCGCACTACAGTCGCTCTCCGCGCTAGGTTTCGGCTTTATCGAAGCGGGTACAGTGACGTATCACCCCCAACCAGGAAATCCACGCCCGCGACTCTTTCGACTCCCTAAAGATAGTGCGTTGATCAACCGCGCGGGCTTTAACAATGCCGGCGCCGGCGCATTCGCTGAAAGAGTGGCCGGGTTGAATCTCCCATGCGTGCTTGGAATCAGCATCGGCAAAAGCAAGGTCAGTCCGATCGAGGAAGCCAATGCCGACTATCTAGCGAGTTTCGAGCTTGTCTACCCATTGGCCGATTACATAGCAATCAATGTCAGCTCACCAAACACACCGCAGCTTCGAGAACTTCAACGAGCGTCGCACCTGTCGTCGCTGCTCAGCGCGTTGCAGGCGCGCAATCAAGAATTACAAAAAAACCATTTGCGACCTTCACCGATGCCCCTGCTCGTAAAACTGTCTCCAGACATCGATGATGTTGAAATGGAAAGTACCGTCGAGGTTATCAAAGCCTTTGCTATCGACGGCATCATCGCCACGAACACAACTACCAAGCGCGATCATCTACTCACCGACCCAAACACTGTTGCCGAAATTGGCGATGGTGGACTGAGTGGCGCCCCATTGCGACAAACGGCAACGCGGATGATCGCCAAACTCTACCGCCTTACCGGAGGAACGATTCCGCTGATCGGTGTGGGCGGGATCTTTACAGCAGAAGATGCATGGGAAAAGATCGCAGCGGGGGCGAGCCTCGTACAACTCTACACAGGATTCATTTACCAGGGGCCGGGGATTGCTAAACGAATCAACGAGGGTCTTGCCAGATTAGTCAAAGCTAATGGCTTTAGTACACTCGATGAAGCCGTTGGCCACAGAGCAAAAGAATTGGAGGGTTAAGTTTTGACTGAAATGAAACCGAAGGATCGACTAATAGTTGCTCTCGACGTAACCGCAGCCGCGGAAGCTTTAGATCTAGTCCGCCAACTTCAAGCCGTTGTGGGCATGTTCAAGGTAGGTTCTCAACTGTTCACGTCGGCAGGACCAAACGTAGTAGAACAAATTATAAAGGCCGGCAACAAGGTCTTTCTCGACCTGAAATTTCACGATATACCTCACCAGGTTAGCGGCTCGGTTCGATCGGCGACTGAGTTGGGAGTGTCAATGCTGACGATTCATGCAGCCGGTGGCCCCGAGATGATGAAGCGGGCCACTGAAACCGCAAAGGAAGCTGCAGAACGGCAACGGACCGCTGCACCATCGATAGTCGCCGTCACCGTCCTCACCAGCTTAGATTCGAAAATTCTGAGTCAAATCGGATTCAATGACGACGCGACTGCCACGGCCAAACGGTTGGCATCACTCGCAGCCGCAGCGGGGATGGATGGCGTGGTCGCGTCGCCACAGGAAATAACAGCGATTCGATCGACTGTGACTGATAGAGACTTTCTAGTGGTTACACCCGGAATTCGCCCAGCCCAATCCTCATCAAACGATGACCAAAAGCGCATTGCGAGTCCGGCTTTTGCTCTCGCTGCGGGCGCTTCTTATCTCGTGGTCGGCAGGCCAATCACGGCCGCGTCGAATCCCAAAGCGGCGGCGGAGCAGATAATCGCCGAGATGGAAGTTAGAGCAGCATCAATGTAAGGAACTGTTTTATAGGCTAAAGCGTGTATTATTTGTCCTAGTTTCGGTTTTGAAACTATTATGCGACGGTGAATCTCAGTTTGAATCGGCCCGCTTACCCCATCCTAATTCTTCTTTTCCTTGTTTCAGTTTTTCCGGTATTCGGTCAGGACGGGGCGCACTCACCGTATCAAGTTGGGGAGCGGCTTACATATATAGTCTCCTATTCAAACTTCTCATCAGCGGCGCACGCGCAAGTTCAAGTTGTCTCTCGAGGGAATTTCAACGGCCGGGATGCGATTCAACTCCAGGCACACGTAGTCACCACCGAGTTGATAAAGGTGGCACTGATCTCAATCAATAACGACTACACCACTTACGTCGATCCGCAATCAGGTCTTCCCTTTCGATCTGAACAAGTTGTTCACGACGCGATCAGTTCCTCCCAGAGTCTTCACGAGTTCAATCAATCAGCCGGCGCAACTGACGTTTCACAAAAGCAAGCGACGATAACAGGCACATTCGATTTCCTGTCAGCGTTTTACCGGCTCCGATCCTTGCCACTCACCGAGGGCGCCACATACGCGCTCCACGTTTGGACAGAGAGTCAGCCGTATGAGATCGAATTGCGCGTAACCGGTCGAGAGGTTGTCCGAACTAACATCGGCATGTTCAATACAATAGCCACGCAGGTGAGACTGTCGACCAGTTCTGAAAGTTACAAGATCTATGCTCGGTTTAGTGAAGACCAATCCCATGTACCAGTGCTACTGACGTCGAAGGTACGCGGAGGTGAGATCAGAGCTGAACTTGCGGGCTCGATGATTGTCGAACCGCCCGTACCCACGCCGACACCGGCGCCGACGCCCAGACCTGCTCCCAGTACGCAACCGACTATTCCAGAAACTCCTGTACCGAGTGATGAGAATTGGCCATTCTCGGTAGGTGAGCAACTGAATTATCGAGTGTTTCTGGGCGAAAGCAATGCGACGGCCGGCACAGTGACATTTCAGGTAAGGGGGCGCTCCCGTTATTTCAATCGCAATGGATTGCTCCTCACTGTAAAGGCTCAAACAACCGGAACAATCGCTCGGCTCTTTGTCGCTAATGATCAGATAAGTACGTACGTAGATCCCAAGGCGCTGCTTCCTTATCGGACCGAACTCAATCTGAGTGAGGGAAAAAGAAAAAAGAACCAAACGCTGACCATTAATCAGGACAACGGCACGCTAACACCAACCGGTGGAAAAACGATTCAGATCCCTGTCGGTACGCACGATTACTTGTCGTTCTTTTACGCTCTACGAACATTCAATCTGACGCCTCAACGACGGAATGCAATATCGATTCTGGTGGAGGATGGCCCAAAGACGTTGGTCGTGAATGCTGGCAAGCGAGAGATTATCAGCCTCGGTGAGCAAAAGATTCCGGCAATTCCCTTGTCGTTGACGACTCCGGATGATCGAGACAACGACAAGTATCAGTTACGTATTTGGGTAAGCGATGACCGGCGTCGGCTGCCGCTTCGGATCACTGCCAAAACCGAGATCGGTGCGGTTCGCGCGGATCTGGTAATCCTTCCGACCACCTCCCAATAATTTCACTGCAGCTACTGACGCCCGAAAGCTCCGGCGCCTCCTCGACGTCACTGAAATTGAAAACTAATTTCAACTAGGCTATACTCCCTTCCGCTCGCTTTCTGCTCCACAGGTTCGAGCCAGCCATTAAGGTACTTGGATAAATCACAATGCTTAATTCGTTCATAATAGTCTTACGTGAGGGCTTCGAGTCGTTTTTGCTAGTTGCGGTCATCCTTTCGTTCTTACGTAAAGCCGGTCATAAGTGGCTCACTTCTTCTGTGTACGTCGCCATCCTCCTCGCACTCGCGACCAGCGCCGGACTCGGTTACCTACTCAAGACCGGTGTTAACGATTACCTGCTCATAGATACTCTGGGTCCAACAATCGGCGGCTCGATCAGCCAGTTCTTCAATAATGAAGCACTCCGAGAAGCGATCCTCGGCTTAGTCGCTATGATCATGGTCGCTTCGCTTGTCATCTACATGTGGCGGACTGGTCCAAAAGTCCAGCAACGGATGCGCGATCGTTTGTCGCAGATGTCGTCGCGCAAATCTCGCGTCGCTGCTCTCGCCGGCGTGTTTCTCTTCACGTTCCTGATGATCACACGCGAAGGAATGGAAACAGCACTCCTGTTGCTACAAGTTCGTAATGGGCAGGTTGTGATAGGCGCGCTGATAGGTCTGGCAGCCGCCGGGGCTTTCGCGTGGGCCTGGGCGCGGTATGGCCACACAATTAACGTGAAGCGGTTTTTCCAGGTGACGGGGATCTTCCTTCTCCTGTTCATGATCCAGGTAGGTATCTATTCCTTCCATGAATTCGCGGAAGCGGGCTTACTCCCCAATAGCGAAGTGCTGCACGAAGCAACAGAAAAACTGTCGCCTGATGGTCTCTACGGCAAATGGTTTTCGGTGGTGATGGTTGGTGTTTGTGGATTGTGGCTTCTGGTGGGGTGGGTGATGGATCGTGTCCAATCAGCATCGCGAAGAAGCGCAACTCCGCTGACCGAAGCAGGACACTGAAATATTCGGAAAGGGAAAGAGGGTAAGAGGGAAGAGCAAAGAGATTCGCCGTTTGCCCTTTCCGCTTACCCTTTTCCCCTTTTCCCCTCCTCCCCCCCTTTTCCCCTTTTGTATTCGGCCGCCAACTCGCGTTTCAAAAGCTTTCCCGTTGGTCCTTTCGGAATCTCTTTCACAAAGCGGACGATCTTCGGGCACTTGTAATCAGCAAGCTGCTGCCGGCAAAAGCTTACGACCCCCTCTTCGGACACTGTCGCTCCTTCTTTCAACACGATGAAGGCTGCGACGTCTTCGCCATATAGGTCATCAGGGATACCTACAACTGCTGCGGCCGCAACCGCTGGATGTTGATAAAGCACCTCATCAATCTCACGCGGATAGATATTCTCGCCGCCGCGAATGATCATGTCTGACTTGCGATCGACGATGTAATAAAAGCCGTCTTTGTCGCGATACCCCACGTCGCCCGTGTGAAACCATCCATTGCGAAACGCAGCTTCGTTAGCGTCAGGGTTCTTGTAGTAACCCTTCAAAATGTTTTCGCCTCTAAGAACAATCTCTCCGAGTGTTCCGTCTGGCACTTCCTTGTCCTCGTCGTCAACAACCAGCATGTCGTTTCCGATTGGTAAACCACAGGATCCTGCGCGTCGTCTCTCGTCCGGTGGATTGAAAGTTGATCGGCAAGTCGACTCCGACAGACCGTAGCCTTCGATGACAAGGCAATCAAATGTCTCTTCGAATCTCCTCAACACTTCCGCAGGCACGGGCGCCGAGCCACACATTGCGAACCGCAACTGACCGGTCTTCAAACCTTCCGGCACTCCATCAGGATACGTCGTCAATAACATCGAGAGCATCGTCGCGACTGAACCAAACGAAGTGATCTGATAATCGGAGATGATTTGCCAGAACCGGCTTGCAGAGAATTTCGGACTGACTACCGTAGAACCACCGGCGTAAAGAGCCGACATTGTCGTCACTGATACCGCGTTCATGTGAAACAGCGGCATGATCGTTAGCAGACGATCTTCCGGCGTGAACCTCAGCCATTCACTTATCTGTCGCGCGTTGGCGATCAGATTTCCATGAGTCAGTAAGCACCCTTTTGGTTTACCGGTGGTGCCTGAGGTGTAGATGATGATCGCTTCGTCATCTGTTTCGAGTAATTGATTCTCGCTGTCGCTGATTGACGACGCCGCAATCTTGCATGTCGCTACTTCCGCGTCATCAAAGACAACAACAGATTGGAGCTGCGGGAGCTCTGCACGAATTTCATTTATCGACGCGAGAAACGCAGAGTTCACCAGCAAAGCCTTGGCCTCTGAGTTACCGAGAATGAAAACGATTTCGTGAGGCTTCAACAGCGAATTGACTGGACCAGCCAGGGCCCCGATCTTCCAACAGGCGAAGTAAGCAATGATGTACTCAGCGCTGTTTGGCATCAGCAGACTGACAACGTCACCTCTATTTATTCGAAGCTCGCGCAACATCGCGCACACCCGATTAACGATGTCGTCGAATTCGCGATACGTGAAGCGCCGTCCGTCGCTTTCGGAGAATAGGAACGCCTTGTCAGGCGTTGCGGCGACTCGATCTTCAAGAAGAGATCTCAAATTAATTGGAGTGTTCTCAGGTGTAGTCATTCAGGGCATTAGCCTACCACGTCGAGTTGCGCAGTTGGGAAAGGGCGAGCAGTAAAATTCAAACTTGCCCGCTTCCTAACGGCGGATTATATTTGCCGCACGTCCAAACCTAATTGCTAACTTCTTCCCAAAGCAGTCCATTATGACGACATACCAGAATTTCATCGGCGGCGAATGGATGAAATCCAGCGCCTCCAAATCAGCGCCAAATGTAAACCCCGCCAATACCGACGATGTTATTGGGGACATTCCGCTCGCATCTCGCGAAGAAGCTCGACGTGCAGTTGAAGCAGCAGCCGACGCGTTTCCGAAGTGGCGCTCGACGCCTGCTCCTACCCGGGGTCGCATAGTTGCGCAAGCAGCGCGGCTCCTCGAGCAGAACAAAGAAGAGCTCGCACAAAGTTTAACGCGCGAAGAAGGCAAGACGATCGCGGAGTCGCGAGGTGAACTTCAGCGTTCGATTAACGTCGCTGACTTCTGTGCAGGCGAATCGAGAAGACTGACGGGCGAAACGATCCCTTCAGAATTACCTTTGAATTTCGCGTACACAATCAAACAGCCCTTGGGTGTTGTCGCGTGTGTGACGCCTTGGAATTTTCCGGTGGCGATTCCCGTTTGGAAGATCGCCCCTGCGTTAGTCGCGGGCAACAGTGTCGTCTTTAAGCCCGCCACGCTTACGCCGGCAACCGCAACGCGCATCGTCGAACTCTTTCAAGAAGCGGGTATTCCCCCCGGAGTCTTGAATCTTATTCTTGGGTCCGGTTCTGAGGCGGGCGACGAAATCATCAATCACCCTGCAGTTAAAGCTGTGTCATTCACAGGCTCCAACGGTGTCGGTATCCGACTTTACGAGCAAGCGTCGAGACGCGGGGCGAAGGTCCAATGTGAGATGGGTGGTAAGAATCCAGTTGTCGTTCTAGAAGATGCTGATATCGATCTCGCGGTAGAGTCGACAGTGCAGGGCGCATTCGGCTCGACTGGACAAAGATGCACGGCGACCAGTCGTGCTGTCGTCGTCAATCAGATCGCGGACGAATTCGTTCAGCGAATTGCCAAGCGTGCGCAGTCTATGCGGATTGGCGCCGGCGCGGACCCGCAAACTGAAATGGGACCAAGCGTGGATGAGAGTCAGTTTAAGACTGTGCTCAAGTATATCGACATTGGTCGCGAAGACGGCGCGACGATGGTTTGCGGCGGCGAACGAGCTACCGGCGATGGTCTCGACAAAGGGTATTTCGTCAAACCGACACTCTTCGATCACGTCACGCCGGACATGCGCATTGCTCGCGAAGAAATCTTCGGCCCAGTACTGTCGGTGCTACGCGTTAAGGATTTCGAAGAAGCAATGCACGTCGCAAATGATTCTGAATTCGGGTTGTCGTCGTCGATCTTTTCTAACGACGCATCAAGGATCTTTCGCTTCGTTGATGAAATTGAAACAGGCATGACGCACATCAACTCGCCCACTACCGGCGGCGAAGCTCATATACCGTTTGGCGGAATAAAGGGAACAGGCATTGGCGATCGTGAACAAGGGTCGACCGCCCTCGACTTCTATACTGATCTGAAAGTTGTTTACGTCGACTACACTGGTCGCAAGCGCGAAGGGAATCTCTACTAACCGGCTTTTGCTCCGGGGCAGCAGAACGTTTATAGCGGGCGTTTCCTCAACTGATCTTCGCTCCGTTAGGAGCGAGAAGCCGACGTCTCTTTTTACATTTCGCTCCTACGGAGCGACCACCTGAAGAGAGACCGGAAGCTATAAACATCGTGCTTCTCCGGAGCAACTGAAGCCTTGGGTAAATGAGAAACAGTGACTGAGAACACATTGAGATCCTTTTTCTTACTTCTAATTCTGATCGCCTTCGGCTTTAGTCACTCTGTCTTTGCGCAGACAAACCAAAGTCTTTACACCAGCGTCGAACCCAACAGTTGTCGGACAATCAAAGCTACCTCCGATGAAGGCGGTTCGTACGAAGGGCGCTGTCGCGGCGTGGCTGGTTACAACCTGATCGTCGAGGAGGGCGACCTTCGTACGAACATTAGGGTGGTTGCGCCGGGTGGTACGGCACATTCGCTCGACCTCTGGACTGTGGTGAGCTCCGCTTTTTCGAGTCTTGGACCACGTGTCGAATGGCGCATGTCAAAAGGCGGAAGTAAGGCGACGCCGGTCGCGCTGATCATTCGCTACAACGCGAGCGAAAACGTTGAATACCCTAATAAAACGACCTCATATCTCGCGGTCGCGAAGATCACATCGGCGGAGACTTGCGTGACTGACAAGATTCTGCCTGGACCTAACGCAAACGCGGATGCTCGCCGTGCAGCGGATGCTGCAGTCACTAAGAGTTGTCTTAAAGTTAAGTAACTTTCATGGCTTGCTTTCTCGAATTCAAGAAAGAGGACGAGCAATTTCTCCATTCGCTGCTCGATGCCCTCAAGATTGAGGACGTCACAAGTAACTAAGAACTCAAGGAAATATAAATGAAGACATTAATACGAAATGGGCGAGTGATCACCGCCGTCGACGATTACAAAGCCGACATCCTGATCGAAGATGAACGAGTTTCCGTCATCGGCGCCAAACTCGAAATGGAAGTCGATCAAACGATCGACGCGTCGGGTAAGTTAGTCATCCCGGGTGGCATCGATCCTCACACGCACATGGAACTTCCATTCGGCGGAACCGAATCGTCCGACGACTTTCGCACGGGCACCATTGCCGCGGCGCATGGCGGCACCACTAGCATCATTGACTTCGCTGTGCAGTACAAA
>Ga0070686_100002413_pt1 | contig 10294 bp, 10 predicted proteins | sample KBSS23LmetaG_FD_65654 | JGI IMG/M metagenome (GOLD analysis project Ga0070686, IMG submission 65654) | Switchgrass rhizosphere microbial communities from Kellogg Biological Station, Michigan, USA - KBS S2-3L metaG | ecosystem: Host-associated > Plants > Roots > Rhizosphere ...
GGAGCACCGAGGAAGTCCAACATTCCGCCCTGGCTGGAAAAAGTGACGATGAATGGATTGCCTTGAGGATCTAAAGTCTGCAGGCTTCCACTGATTGCTTGCTGAACGTTACTCGAGGCTATGATCGTCCCGCCTAAAATAACAACTGGATCCGCTTTCGCTCCATGGCACACGAGAATCAGAAGAAAAGCAGAGAGTGAAACACGTGATATGGTTGACTTCAAAAAATCGTTGAGGTGAGACGTGAATTCGTAGTTGGACGCGCGTCGCATAAAACACTCCTGGGCTCGTACTGAGACTGTAAGGGGCTTAGGTATTCTGAGGGAGGCCGTATGTTAAGGGCGAGGCAACAGCGTGTCAATAGATCTGAATTTAAAACGATCTAGATTCCAAACAACCGACACAATTGCAGCGTCGGAAGGTAAAGAGAGATTCTCAGATCTATCCAGCAGGTGGAGCAGGCGGCAGGTCCGGCAGTGTGATCCCGTGCAGTCCTTCCCAATCATCAGTCGGCACCATTTCAATCGCATCCCAGGGACAGCCATCTAAGAACGCACCGTCAGGGCCTTTGCTCGTACATTTCTGGCAGCCGATGCAGAGGTATGGATCGACTTCGATTCTGCCAAAGGGAGGATGATCTTCGTCAGGTACCCAGAACATGCAAGCCTCGATCGGGCAATACTCGATGCACGCAGGTGAGCCCGAACAACCAGTACAACAATCCGTGGTGATAGCCAGTATTCGAGGTCGCTTCTTGCGCGCTGCTTTTCCGTCGCCCGCAGACATCGGCCAATGCTTGTCCACCATGTCGTACATTCAGATCGTTCTCCGAGAGTTGAATTTGAGCCCTATTGCCAAATGCCGATTGCTGATTAATCTCGGGGAAGACTTAAATCAACAATCGGCAATCAACAATCTTCAATGTGTTGACTCTAACATAGCTTTGCGGATTTCCTCAACGATTTGTGTCAGCACCACTACTTCCTTGCTGCGTCGGTCCACCGGAGTTACAAGTGATGTAAACAAACGACTAGCGGGAGGATACGAGCATGGCGATAGTAACGGGTGTATTTCAATCGAGAAGACAAGCGGAAGCAGCGGTTAGCGATCTACGAGCGGCAAACATCGACGCTGATCACGTCGGCTTTCTAACGCCGGAGATGACTGAGGCAGAATTAGAGGCGCGTACCCAGGTTACGGATTCTGAACGTCCCGGACTAGGGAAGGCGATGGGCGCTGTTGTGGGTGGTGCAATAGGAACTGCTGGTGGTGCATCACTGGGCGCAGCCGCCGCTAGTCTCATGGTCCCGGGCGTCGGTCCATTGATAGCTGCGGGTGTGCTGGGCGCAGCATTGTTAGGAGTTGCAGGGGCTGCAACTGGAGCGAAGGCGGGCGAGGCCACTGAAGAGTTTTTGGGCGAAGGATTACCTCATGAAGACCTGTTTGTATACGAAGATGCACTTCGCAGAGGACAGTCGGTAGTAGTTGCGTCTGTTGATGACGAAGATCGCGCAAAAGAGATTATCGGACGCCATGGATCTTTAGACGTCGATGAGTTGCGCGACAACTGGTGGCACGAGCGCCGACACGAGGAGCGCGTGTCGTATCAGACTGCGGGCGGGAACTTCGATCGCGACGAAGAAAATTATCGACGCGGTTTTCAGGCAGCGCTGCAACCAAAACGTAGAGGCAAGCCTTTTGATGAAGTCGAGCAGGAACTGCGGAACTCAGAAGACGAGGGCCAACTTGACAGTGCGTTCCGGCAAGGGTATGAACGCGGGCGACGTTACCAAGGCACAGTAGTGGAGAGCTACAAAGCTTGAAGGAGTTTTTAATGAACGCCGGATTGCTGGTTGTGATTCTCGGTGGCAGCGCGTTCATTACTCAGTGGTTTGCTAACAACATGTACATCCGCTGCGCGGCTTGCGGCACTCTTAACGCTAAACGGCGCCAGGAGTGCCGTTCCTGTCAGACGAAGCTGCGAGACTAACCCAGCCGACTAACACCCAACATGTCATCAACGATTCCCTCTGCATGGCTAACGCACGCCGAACGGACAAACTATCAATACACTCCGAACTACGCTGACACGGTCGCTTACGCAAAGCGACTTGCTGATGCGTCGCCATTCATCGAGTACCGAACGTTCGGCAAAAGTGGACAGGGACGTGATCTCCCTTTGCTGGTTGCTTCTGAAAGCGGAGCGCTATCACCGGCTGCCGCACAGCAGGGGCAGAAAGCAGTTGTGCTCATTCAAGCCTGCATCCACTCGGGCGAACCTGATGGAAAGGACGCGGGCTTTGCTTTACTGCGCGACATTGCGATCACGAAATCGCTCGCCGGCCTGCTGCAGAATGTCGTCTTATTGTTCATTCCGATCTACAACACCGACGGACACGAACGATCCACTCCGTACAATCGCATCAATCAGAATGGTCCAGCAGAAATGGGCTGGCGCACCACCAGCACTTACCAAAATCTGAACCGCGATTACATGAAGGCTGACACGCCGGAAACACGTGCGTGGTTGCGTCTTTGGAATGAATGGCAGCCAGATCTTTTCATCGATTGCCACGTAACAGACGGAGCTGATTACCGATCGAACATCACCTACCACCACGAACATCATGCGGGCATCGATGAAGGTGTGCTGCAGTGGGAAAGAGAAATCTTCGGTCAACGCGTAGTGCCTGCAACAGAGGCTGCCGGAAATGTTATCTCGTGGTACCTGGAGTTCATCGATAACCGCGACTTAACACTCGGCACCAGAGACTTCAATGGTTCACCGCGTTTCTCGACTGGATACGTTCCGCTGAGGAATCGACCCGCAATTCTGATCGAGACTCACATGCTCAAAGATTATCGATCTCGCGTGATCGGTACCTACGACTTTCTCCGGTTTGCTTTAGAAGAGGTTAATCATGATCCGAACCGGCTGATCGAGGTGGTCCGCAAGGCAGATTCGAACGCAACCGAGTTAGCAAACAGCCGCGACAAGAAGTATCCGCTTCTATTTGATCTGACTGATGAACCAACACCTTTTCAACTCAAGGCGACGAAAAACAAAACCGAACAGAGCGAAGTATCGGGTGATTTGAGAGTGATCTTTGGAAAGGAACCAGTGGATCTAACCATTCCGATGTATCAAACATTCCGAGTTCGCACAGCGATTACTCCGCCTATTGGCTACATCGTGCCCGTGCAATGGTCTGACGTAATCGAAGTAATTCGCGAACATGGTTTGCAGTTCAAAACGCTGGGAAAACAAGTCGAGCTCGAGGTCGAGAGTTATAGATTTGTTAACGTGCAATGGCCTGCCGGTCCGTTCGAAGGAAGGCATATGCCGAGTTTTGATGTGACGCCGGTTCGTGAAAGTCGAAAATTTGCTGCCGGCTCTTTAGTAATTCTGTTGGCCCAACCGCTCGCGAAACTCGCAATGAGCTTGTTGGAACCTCAAGCCCCGGATTCGTTTGTGCGTTGGGGGTTCTTCAACGCCATCTTCGAACACAAGGAATACGCGGAACCTTACATTCTTGAAACGCTTGCGAGGGAAATGTTGGCAGCCGATCCTGCATTAGGGAAGGAGTTTCAGGAGAAGCTAACCAGCGACGCGGCGTTCGCAGCAAGTCCTGCCGCACGCCTAGAGTTCTTTTACAACAAATCGCCCTACTGGGATCAGCAAATGAGTCTGTATCCCGTAGGGCGAATTGTTCAATCGCTTGCCCTGTCCTCTGACGTCTACAATAGTTGACGCCCGAATAACATCCGCGCTAAAGCAGCGTTAGTAGTCGGGCGTCGGGCAGGGCAAACAGTGTGTGCGTTTGCCTAGATGGCCGTGCGACGGCCGCCGATGATGTTGATAAGCAGCACCACAAGTGCCAGCACCAACAATAAGTGAATGAACCCGCCAATCGTGTAACTGCTAACCACACCAAGCAGCCAAAGCACAAGAAGAATTACAAAAATCGTCCACAGCATCTCGTTTACCTCCTTTTGTTAACCCACTCGCTCTACAGATTAGTTGGAACAAAAGTCACAACGAGGAATTAGCAACGACCATGCCAATTCACCTTTTTGCGCCCGAAAAGCTATTAATCGCTGTGTTTCGGCCAAATTTGTAAGTGTTAGCTGCATCAAAGACGGCGTTCGCGTCTACCGGCGCGTACGAAAACATGCCAGTGGGTTTGCCAGCGACAGTAATTCAGTTCATCACGAGCCGATGTCAGAGTCACAAATTTGTAACGCTGGACTTACGCCGCCGTTGGCTGTTAAAGTGAGGCAGCGCTCATTTTGTAGGACGAGCGCGATGGTTTTACGCCTATCTCGGTTTTCGCGTTCGGGTCGCTCCTGCCGAAGCTCCGTCGCTTACTCTACCCGATTCTTTGTTATAGAGATTTACTCGAACTGGCGCTTGCGTCAGTTTTTTGGAGGTTTTTATGCCCACCCCCTTGCCGAAACTGTTTCTGCGTTCCCGTCGGAGCGCGCTTCTGGCGATTGGTGCCGTGTTGTTGGTTCTCGTCGCAGCAGTCGGAATCGTTCTTTACCAACGCTCGCAACCGGTCGTCGAGAGGATCAACTACTCCCAAATCTACAACGTTGCGCAAACGAGCAACGGCGTCGCCTTGGTCATCGAAGGCGAGGAGCTGACCGTTCGCAAGGTGGATGGATCCTTGGTTCAAGCGACTGTTACCGGTCAGGCGGCACAGCAGGAAGTGATTGAACTCTTTCGTAAGAACAACGTGCCGATCGAGTTTCGACCGGTGCAGCCGGGAATGGCTGTGACTCTCTTAAATTGGTTCCTGCCGATTCTGATGATCGGCGCAATCGGTATTGTCGGTTGGCGGGTTTACGCCAGCATGAGCGGTCGCGGCTCATTCGAAGTCAACGACCAGAATGGCAAGCAGGACGTCGGATTTGGTGATGTAGCGGGCGTTGACGAAGCGCGCAATGAGCTGGCCGAGACAATAGAATTCCTAAAAGACCCAAGTCGGTTTGGTCGACTGGGCGGACGCGTTCCGCGCGGGATTCTGCTTTATGGCCCGCCGGGAACTGGCAAGACTTTGCTGGCACGCGCTGCGGCTAAAGAAGCGGGCGTTCCGTTTCTTGCTGCTTCCGGATCGAGTTTCCAGGAAAAGTTTGCGGGCCTCGGTGCAGCTAGAGTGCGCCATCTGTTTGCGAAAGGTCGAAAACTTTCTCCATGTATTATCTTCATCGATGAAGTCGATGCGCTCGGGCGACAACGCGGACGCGGCGGTGATTCAGCCTCAGCCGATCAGGATCAAACATTGAATCAACTGTTGGTTGAGATGGATGGATTCGATCAAACGAGTGCGGTTGTTGTAATCGCGTCAACAAATCGTCCGGACATACTCGACAACGCTTTGACTCGACCTGGCCGTTTCGACCGCGAGATTGCAGTAAACCTCGCTGACGCTCGAGGAAGGGAAGCGATCGTGCAAGTGCATGCCCGTAACCTGACACTTGAGCCTGGTTTAGATCTTCAATGGATTGCTCGAGGCACACCGGGTTTCTCCGGCGCCGAACTCGCGAATCTGATGAATGAAGCAGCGATTGCCGCAACGCGCGATGGTTCGGAAGCGATTGGCCGATCGCACATTGAATTTGCTCGTGATCGAATACTGATGGGTGCGGAACGACAGGGCTTTATGATGGATGAAGACGAGCGTTATGCCACCGCAGTACACGAAGCTGGTCACGTCGCAGTCGGTCTTGCAGTCGAACACGGCGATCCGATCCACAAGGTCTCCATTCTGCCACGGGGCCGCGCGCTTGGAGTTACGCAGCAGTTACCGGAACGCGATCGATTGATGAAGAAGCGTGAATACCTCGAAGATCAGATTGCCTTGCTGATGGGTGGTCGGGCAGCCGAGCAGGTTCTGTTGCAGACAATGACGGCAGGAGCTTCAAACGACATTGAGCGAGCGGTAGAAATCGCGCGACGCATGGTCAGTGAGTTTGGCATGAGCCGTTTGGGTCCGATCCATTTGGGACAGCCGGATCAGCCGCACAGTCAGACCATGCTCGACCGAATCGAAGAAGCGACGAATGAATTGATCAACGCACAGCTGGAACGAGCGTGTGCTGTCGTTGAGCGTGAACGTGAGTCGATAGCTCGGTTGGTTGAGATGTTAATGGACCACGACACACTCGATGCGCCAGAGATCATGAGCTGCTTTGGCAGAGATGAGACCGCTCAAGCTGCGTAACGCGCTGCCGGTCAGAGAGTCCAAGTATAAAACGCAACCGTCAATTTTCAGGGTATTGCTCAAGGTAGATAATCGCAGGTAAGGAAGGGCGTCTTGCCCCCGCTCAAGTTTCATTTCATTTAATGTTGAGTGAACTTGGAGCTTGAGCGGGGGCAAGCCGCCCTTCCTTATTTGCCTTCTTCAAAGTTGCTTGTTTTCGGCGAAGCTTGAACACTAATGGTTGGTACCTTGAGTGTTAATGTTCTACCGCGCTAAGTCCGGATGCTCGCTTATCTCACGAACTGCGAGACTTCGACTGCGTCTCGTCACAATTGCAACTCCAAGGAAGATCAATAACGAACTTACGATCGTTCGCGAGTTCCACGTCTCGCCCAGCACTACCGGCGCAAGGCCAAAAGCAATTAGCGGTTGAAGATAGATGTAAACCGCCACAATGCTCGGCGCTACCTTGGTAAGTGCCCATCCGTTCAGATAGTAAGCACCCACCGTAGGTAGCAGGATGATCACCACTACTGATACCCACACGGCGGAACTCAGCGCTGCCAGGTTTTCATTTCTTGCGGCCAACAAACCGACGGGTAATGTCACCGCTGTACCCACGAGAAAAATCCACGTTATTACGTTCAGCGCGCCATAGCGTTCGAACAGATCTTTCGAAATCACAATGTAGGTGCCGTAAAGAAATGAGTTCGACACTATGAGAATGTTGCCGAGTGTTGTTTGCGTAGAGAAGTCGCCGCGAAAGGGATTGACGAGATAGAGAACGCCACTGGCGGCCAGCAGCATTCCGAAGAATCTCTTCAGAGAGATTTGGTCGTAACCAAAGACGATGCTGGCCAAAAGGGCAAAGACGGGAATCGTCGTGCTAATGAGGGTCGCGTTGATGGCAGTCGTTAGTGAAAGCCCTTTGACGTAGAGAAACTGATTACCAACGACCCCGATCGCGCTGGAAAGAACCAGTAGAAGAACATCCTTCCGATGCATCTTGAGCAGCGGACGTACGTTTCTTTGGATTACGAGAAACACCACGGCAGCGCCTGTGAGGCGGCTGGCGACGAGCATCGAGCTCGACATGGACCGCAGCACAAACTTTCCCAGTACGGGCCATGTTCCGAAGAGAATTTGGACCGCAATCAGGGCAATGTGAGGCCCGAACCCGGAGGCCGGCCTTTCACTGTCTGTCGACATCAGACGACCAGGTACAGCGGGTTTTCGAGCATCTTCTTGAAGGTTTGTAGGAACTTGGCTCCGGTTGCGCCGTCGATCAGACGATGATCGCAGGACATCGTTGCGCGCATCATCTGTCGCACAACAACTTCACCGTCGCGTACAACCGGCTGCGCAGTCATCGCGCCGATTGCCAGAATGCCGCCCTCCGGCGGATTAATGATTGCCGTAAACTCGTTGATGCCAAACATGCCGAGGTTACTCACCGAGAACGTTGCGCCCGTGTATTCCTCTGGCTTGAGCTTTCGTGACTTGGCTCTTTCAGCCAGTTCGCGTACCTCGTCTGCGATCTGACTGAGGGGTTTTTGATCGGCGCCACGAATTACCGGAGTGATCAATCCGTCTTCAATTGCGACGGCAACACCGATGTCAGCGTGGTCGTAGTATCGAACGGATTTATCCTGGAACGAGGCATTCACTTGCGGATGCTGCATCAACGCGGCGGCCGTGACCTTTATGATGATGTCGTTGATGCTGATCTTCAGATCGGGATCGAGTGAGTTGATACCGCGACGCATCTCTGCTGCACGGTCCATTTCGATCTCGGTTGTAAGGAAGAAGTGTGGAACCGGTCCGATCGACGTCACCAGTCGGCGCGCAATCGTTCTGCGAATCTCGCTTGACGGTTCGTCATGATATGTGGAGGCACCCGCGACGACTGGTTGCTGCTGTCTTCCTTCGACCACTCTTAGTGCCGGCTTTCCAGTAGCTGGTCGCTGAGTCATCGCCGACTCAATGTCTCTTTTAATAATTCTTCCGCCAGGACCGCTCCCTTGAAGCGATCGAAGATCGATTCCTGCGTCGGCGGCCATGCGGGCCGCGAGTGGAGAAACGATTAGTCTGCCTCCCGCACCATTGTCAGCAGGTGCGGCAGTAAGAGTGTCTCGTGGTTGTGGTGCGGCACTTTGCGCTACTGGCTCAGTTGTCGAGGGAGTTGGTTGAACTGCCGGCGTCGGAGCTTCTTTTGCGGGTGCTTCGGACAAGAGCGAAGCAATGTCTTCGTCAGGCTCGCCGATGATGCCGATTAGTTGGCCCAGAGGCGCCGACTCACCTTCACCAACGAGAATCTTTCGCAGCACTCCATTCGAGAGCGCCTGCATCTCCATTGTTGCCTTGTCGGTGTCTATCTCGGCGAGCGGCTCGCCCATCGAAACCTTGTCGCCTTCTTTTTTTAGCCACCGCGCAATTTGGCCCTCTTCCATCGTCGGAGAGAGCTTCGGCATGATCACCTTACTAGCCATAATGTTCGATTCGACAGGATTTCAGGGTTACAGGATTAACAGAACCAGAACTAACCAGAGAACCGCCAAGTCGTAACCTACACTGACCCGCTTAATTCTGTAATCCAGTCACGACGCTTATTCGATATACGCTACTTCTTTCACCGCGGCGATAATCTGGTTCACATCCGGCACTGCCAGTTGTTCGAGATTCTTCGCGTAAGGCATCGGTACGTCTGCACCCGACACGCGCTTGACCGGCGCATCCAGGTAATCAAATGCCTTTTCCATGACTTGAGCGCTGATCTCTGCGTTAACACTGCAAACGGGGTGGGATTCCTCTGCGACAACGATGCGATTCGTTTTCTTCACCGATTCAATAATCGTGTCGATATCCAGCGGCCTGATTGTTCGCGGGTCAATCACTTCACATGACACGCCATCTTTCTCGAGAGCCTCAGCCGCTTTAAGCGCAAGCGGAACCATTAACGAGCGCGCGACGATAGTGACGTCCGTACCTTCGCGCTTGACGTCTGCCACACCGATCGGAATCGTGAAATCAGGATCGTCGGGAACTTCGCCTTTCGAGCCGTACATTCGCTCCTGCTCCATGAAGACAACTGGATCGTCGTCGCGAATCGCCGATTTAAGTAACCCTTTGGCATCCGCCGCAGTTGAGGGCATAACTACCTTCAACCCTGGGAACAGGGCGTACCATGACTCGATCGCCTGCGAATGTTGTGATGAAACTTGGAATGCCGATCCGCTCGGGCCACGAAAAACGATCGGAATATTGAATTGGCCGCCTGACATGTAGAGCATTTTGGCGGCAGAGTTAATGATTTGATCTGTCGCGAGGATCGAGAAGTTAAAAGTCATGAACTCGACCACCGGCCGCAGGCCAGCCATTGCAGCGCCAACGCCGAGACCCGCGAAACCCAGTTCAGTAATTGGCGTGTCGATTACTCGCTTATCGCCAAACTCTGCGAGTAAACCCTTGGTGACTTTGTAAGCGCCATCGTAAGCAGCGACCTCTTCGCCCATCAGAAATACATTTTGGTCGCGGCTCAATTCTTCTCGAAGAGCCTGGTTCAAAGCTTCGCGTATCGTGATAGTTGCCATTCGGTTTTACTTTGCCCGCCCTGGAGTAATCGGATTTGCGTAAACATCAGTGAAGAGGTCTTCGGGCGGTGGCAATGGGCTTTCTTCTGCGAACTTCACCGATTGCTCAACTTCCTCGTGTATATCCTGGTCCATCTTAGCCAGAATATTTTCGTCGACGATCTTCTCTTCAAGTAATGTTGCTGAGAACAGTTTCAGTGGGTCGCGCTCCTGGTATTTCTCGATTTCGGCCCGCGTTCTGTAGTTTCCTGGATCCGACATCGAGTGGCCCATGAACCGGTAGGTCCGAACTTCCAACAGTGTAGGCAGATAACTCTTTCGGCCACGTTCGACTGCGCGTTGAACAGCCTCACGTACTGCCAGCACATCCATACCGTCAACAAACTCTGAGGCGATTTCGTAAGCGCACGCCTTTTGAGCAATGTCTCGCAAAGACATCGCACGCGCCAGAGAGGTACCCATGCCGTACTGGTTGTTCTCGCAGATGTAGATGCACGG
>Ga0070686_100002415_pt1 | contig 10292 bp, 8 predicted proteins | sample KBSS23LmetaG_FD_65654 | JGI IMG/M metagenome (GOLD analysis project Ga0070686, IMG submission 65654) | Switchgrass rhizosphere microbial communities from Kellogg Biological Station, Michigan, USA - KBS S2-3L metaG | ecosystem: Host-associated > Plants > Roots > Rhizosphere ...
ATGTACATCGACATGATCGGCATGATCTTTTTGTGATGATCGTCGAGTGAGCCGAGTTTTGTCGCGATGACGACCGGAGGATTTTTTTCGTCGAAGGGTGCTTCCATCACTCGCACCGGATGGTCCTTGGGATAAAAGCGGCGCAGGTATTTGATGAAAGGTTTGAAGCGGCCCTTCTTGCTTTCGTTGATATCGGCGATGATCGACGTGCCGAACCAGCCAATCTGCATGATCAGAGTGTCGATGTGCGGATTGAGATCCTGATTGGTGGCGACAATCGTCGTCGCCTCGAAGATTTGAAATCCGCCGGCGTCCATTTCCAGTCCGCAATTTGCGGCCATCGAATCAATCGACGAAATCGCCGGCAAAATCTTCACATTCAATCCGCGTCGCCGGCCGCGCCGGTAAATGTCCCAGGTGACATCGTCGTAGTACGCGGGATGCCCGTCTCCGACCATCACCACGCCCGGCCCCTTCTTCGCTTCGTCGAGAATGATGTTCGCCATGCGCTCGTAGACGTCAGTGTCTACCTCGCCCGTCCAGTATTGACTTTCCAGATTGACTACGTTCTTGCAGTATTTTTGCAGCTTCCGATGATACGAAGTGAGATGAAAAATGATCCGCGCTCGCTTAAACGCCTCGAGCGTCTCGAGCGTCGTTTGCGAAAAACCGCCGATGCCGACTCCGGTCAGCGCGATATCAAGGGGCCTGCGATTTTTTTTCATGAAGTGACTACCTTTTCTCTTTCGTTAAGTAGGACTGGAAAACGCGAGGGTCCGTTTGTTGATTGGAATTGCGATGGCATGCCCCCGGTAAAGCGAGTGCAAGATAAAGCATGACGTAAGGAAAAGGAAGAAGAAATCTCGCGCCGTGCTGATTACGAATTGTCGACGACGACTATTTGCCGTCCGCGCGTTTCACGTCGACGATCTCGCCGCGAAAGGTGCGCAGCATTTGTTGGACCACCGGATCTTTTTCCGCCGTCTCACGCAGGCTCTGCTGCTCGCGTCGCTGATTCTCTTCGCGAGAAAGCGGTGCATCATCGCGACCGGTTGGGCCGTCGCCCGTTTCGCTGTCGGTTATGACGAAGCGCACGCCGAGTTCGCGATTTGTGATCTCGCGGCAAACTTCGCGCAGAATTTTGACGTTGTCGCTTTTCGCGAGCGTGTCGCGCAGGTGTCTCTGGTCAGGCGCAAACTCAAGGAACAACTCCGCATCTTCCAAACTCGCGCGCAGCGCGCCCTCAAGTGCCGTGACGAGAAACATCTTGCGTCTCTTTTCGAGCGCCGCTTTGACTTGCTCGATTTCGGAGAGGTCGACGACGGCGGTGCTGAATTCTGCGGATCCGATTGTGTCGCTTGTTTCCGGAGCGCCGGCGTCAATTTCTGCTACCGCTGCAGCGCTGGAATTGCCGACGGCGTCCATTTCCAGAGCTGTTTTGGTCGCCGCGCCTGCAAAAGGAGCGGTAACTGAAACGGCACTCGGGGTTGAAGTTGACGCTGCTTTGCTTTTGCCTGCAGGAGCTTCGGACGAGGTGGCCCAAGGAGGCGATGTAGATCCGGCATCCGCGATTGATCCGGCAGACGCGGACGAACCGCGCGACGAAGAACCCGCTGAACCACGCGCAGCCGCAGAAGAAGAAGAAGAATACGACGTGGACGTCCTGCTGCCGGGCCCTGGGCCTCGGCCGGAGGTTCCGGGCGCCGCGCCGCCGAGCACGGATTGTTCGAGTGCGAAAAGGCGTTCCAGCAACTGCGTTAACGACTCTAGCCGCCGCATTTCCATCAATTTAACCAGTCCGACTTCCAACTGATAGCGCGGATGCGCCGCGGTCCGCAACAAGTTTTCGGTTTCCGCCAATGAATGGAAAAAGCGCACGAGGTCGGCCTCGGAAAACAGCTCCGACTGGCGCTTCAGCTCGGCTTGATCGCAGATGGCAGACTCAAGCAGTTCGGCGCCGCCGGAAACTTTCGCAACCAGCAAATCACGGAAGTGGGCCAAGAGGTCGCGGCAGAAGTTTCTGAGGTCGTGGCCGCGCATAACGACGTCGTCCACGACCGCGAGCGCTTCCGCAGGTTCGTGGTTCGCGATGCCACGGACGACGCGAATCAAAATGTCCGCGCCGGCGACGCCGAGTGCCATCTCGACGTCTTCTTTCTTAATCGTCGCGCCGGCGAAACTGATCACCTGATCAAACGCGGACTGCGCGTCGCGCATCGAGCCTTCGCCCGAGCGCGCGATCTCGCGCAGCGCATCGTCGGGAATCGAAATCTGTTCCGCTTCAGCGATCAGGCGCAGTCGATCAAAAATCTTCGCGCCGGCGATCGTGCGAAACTCAAACTGCTGGCAGCGCGACAGGATCGTCTCGGGAACTTTGTGCCGTTCGGTCGTCGCCATGATGAAGACGACGCGCGCCGGCGGCTCTTCGATCGTCTTCAGCAGCGCGTTGAACGAACTGGTGGAGAGCATGTGCACTTCGTCGATGACGAAAATCTTGTAGCGGTCGCGCGCGGGCGCGAAACCAATCGAGCCGATGATCGTCTCGCGAACGTTATCAATGCCCGTGTGTGAAGCGGCGTCGATCTCCTGCACGTCGATCGAGCGGCTTTCGGAAATTTCGCGACACGAAGCGCAGGCTTCGGGGTCGTCAGTGCGACAGGGCGTGGCGGTTGGCTCGGATGCTTTGTGGCAGTTCAGCGCTTTGGCGAGCAGACGCGCGGTGGTCGTTTTGCCCACGCCGCGCGCGCCAGAGAAAAGATATGCGTGATGAAGCCGCTGGTGCTCGATCGCGTTGCGCAGTGTGCGCGTGATCGGTTCCTGGCCGGTGACTTCTGCAAAAGTCTGCGGGCGCCATTTGCGTGCGATTACCTGGTACGACATAAGAGCGGTGAAGAGTGAAAAGTTACAAGTGAAAGGCAAGACAAGTTCTTACTTGTCACCTTTCACTCTTCACTTTTCACTGTTCGAATTGGCCAGACTCCGGACTTACCCGCAACACACGTGCGCCTGGCTACCGTTGCTCCGTTCCCGGCCTGGCGGGGTTCACCGGCGCGGCGTTGTGCGGAGCCCGAAGTCTGATAACTTGTCAAAAGTCGGCAGGCATTCCTGCTTGAAAAACTCTCTCGCCGCCTTGTTCAAGCGGGCTCGAAATAAAAGGATAACAGATACGAATCCGAGACACGAATGGCCGCTTCTAGTGCTCCTGATAAGCTTTCCCTTCGCGATAGAGTTGCAACCGATCGCGCGCGCCATCCCGTTCCGTGGCTGAGAGTTTTCCCACGGACAGCGCCCTGTTTTCCCACTTAATCGCCTGCGGAAAATTTCCTGACTCGGCGTAGGCAGCCGCCAGGGTGTCAAGAATCCTCGCATCGCGCCACTTGCTCAACCTGCAGGCTTTGAGAGCATACTCAACCGCCCTTTTCGCGTTGCGAAATCGAGCGTCAGGGGTGGTGGCCCACAGCCAGGCCACTGCGTTGTAACCATCCGGGTCGCCCGGCGCCAGTTCGATATATCTCAAGTAATTCGCGACGGCGCGTGGAATCTCTCCCATGCCGGTGCGAACGTAGGCGCAGTTGTAGTAAGTCTCCGGATCGCGCGGATTGAGTTCGATCGCCCGGTTCAAGTCGGCAATCGCGCCCGCGAAATCGCCGGCATCGTCTTTCGCATTGCCGCGATTGTAGTAAGCATCTCCGTCAAGCGGTTTGAACTCCATGTACTTCGTGTAGTCGGCAATTGCGCCCGCGAAGTCCTTTTTGTTGAACCGGGCATTGCCGCGATTGAAGTACGCATCCGGGTCATCCGGTTTGCGCTCGAGGTACGTGTTGTAGTCGGCGATCGCAGCGTCATGCTCGCCTTTGTTGTCGAGGGCGCCGGCGCGATTGAAGTAAACATCCGGGTCATCCGGTTTGAGTTCGAGATATTTGTTGTAGTCGGCAATCGCGCCGTCGTGATCGCCCTTGTCGTCGCGGGCGTTCCCGCGGTTGAAGTAAGCGTCCGCGTAATTCGGATCGAGCTTGATCGCGCGCGTGTAGTCCGCGATCGCGCCGGCAAGTTTGCCGGCTTCGCCGCGTTCGTAGCCACGATTGAAATAGTCCTCGGCGGTGGAGAGTCTTTGGGCCTGAATGGGAGCTGCGATCGAAAACAGGATCGACAACAGGACCAGCAGCAGGATGCGAGTGGGTCGGGTCATTTTTTTAGCCGTTTCTTGTTACCAAGAACAGGCGGGGGCGTTAGTGTTGTTCAAATCTGCGTCTTGCGATGTGCCAGCATTCGCAGCAAGCCGTTGATGGCAAGGTGCAGCAAGACGTAAGCAATGATCGCAACTACGATCGGCAACAAAAGCGTGTGGCCTTGATCAGTTCGCGGACTGGCAACGATTCCACGAAACGGCGCGTAGAATGGGTTTGTCACCGTGACAATGAACTGGACAAAACCGGCGCTCGAGCGCGCCGCCAGCAACGCCAGCAAAAACCGCATCCCGAGCAGCGCGTAAATCACATAAAAAATGTAGTCGACGATTTGCGAAACTCGCGCGGCGCCTCGCCCGCGTTCAACTTCCCGTTCCGTGTCAACCACTTCATTGACGGCCTTGGAGCGAAACTGCCCCGCCACGTCGTCAATTTTCTGCGCTTCACCCGCTGCCGGCCCGGCGCTCGCGCGGTCCGCAATCTCGGCCTGCACTTCGCCTTCTACCTGCGCCTTCACCGTTTCATGTTGCACCGAGCGTCTGGCTTCATCCGCCGCTAATTTGTCGTCCATAAAAACTCCCGCAGGACAGCATGGCTGCTCGTCTGCCTCACCAAGTTTGACTTCCACAGGGGGCCGGAGGAGAGAAGTTCCAGTCTCTCATGCACGCGTTCGGTCATGAAAAGAAAAACAGACAGACAGGAATGTCCGTCCTGCTTACGTGCCGTTGAAACCGGTTCGCATCCGTCGCAAGTAAGCGCCGGGAAACTTTCCGGTTGCCTTCACGGCCGCAAGCGCGCGATTTGCTTCGGCGAGGGTCGTGCCGCCGTAGACGGCCATGATTCTAAACGTCGGGTCGGTGTTTGTGTAGAACAAGTTTTCGACGTCGGCGCACCGCGAGCTGAAAACTTTGCGTTCGGGGAACAAAGCCTGCGCTGCGAGTCGCTCGGTTTCGGGGACGAACGTTTCGCAATTGTCATCCTTCGCGCCCACACTTTTGAGGATGACTGAGTAAAAAAGTTCGGTATCGAAGATGACCGAATTCTCAGGCACGCGAAACGGCAAGTCGTTTGGTTGGAAAGTAGCTGCGGTTTTGCACGCCACTTTAGGATTACCACAAATGGAGGCGTGTTTGACGGTTTTCCGAGAGGCGCGCGATTGGCCGGCGACGTCAATAAGCGAACCGCTCATGAACAAAGGAAGGACCAACACAGCAGCTTTCAAGATCAACTGCGCCAGCGAGTGGCTCCACGCGTGGCTCCGTTGGACCGGCAGGGTCTGTCCGATTGGCCGCCCGCTAACGCAGGCAGTCCTGACGAGTCGTTCATTTCGGCGTTTCGCGTTCATCGTTTCGGAGTTCATCAATCAATTCTGGCGGAGAGGGTGGGATTCGAACCCACGGACCGGTTTCCCGGTCACAGCATTTCCAGTGCTGCCAATTCAACCACTCTTGCACCTCTCCCAAGGGCAGTGAAAAGTGAAGGGTGAAAAGTGAAAAGCACGGAACACCGCGATTTTCCTATCACTTTTCACTTTTCACCCTTCACTGTAGTTCTGGCGGAGAGGGTGGGATTTGAACCCACGGTGGAGTTTCCCCCACTCCGGTTTTCGAGACCGGTGCACTAAGCCACTATGCGACCTCTCCAAAAACAGATGTCAGATGCTGGATGTCAGATGTTAGTTCGAACCGCGTGACGCCCTTGGTCGACTCACTAGCATCTAGTATCTGATATCTAGCATCTCCCCTTCTGACATCTAGCATCTGCCCTTCTGACATCTAGCATCTCGTCCCGCGTCGAACGCGGAAAAACTCCTGCATCATCTCGCGACACTCCGCTTCCAACACGCCGGCGGTAACTTCAATGCGATGATTCAGAAAATCCGTATCGCAAACGCGAAACCGCGACTCGACCGCTCCGGCCCGTTCGTCGCGCGCGCCATACACCAACCGTTTCACTCGCGCCTGGATCAAAGCCCCCGCACACATCACGCAGGGTTCGATCGTCGAATAGACCACCGCGTCGGTCAATCGGTAGTTACCCAACTTCCCGGCCGCGTCTCGCAACGCGACGATCTCCGCGTGCGCAGTTGGATCGCTGTCAGTGCGCGTCCGATTTCCGGCGAGCGACAAAGCAGCATCGGCAACCACGATGCAAGTGCCGACCGGCACTTCGCCGCGCGCTCTCGCGTCATCCGCAGCCGCCAGCGCCTGGCGCATCCAATGCGCGTCCGATTCTCTCTGCGCGGCAGCAGTCATGACAGAAACAATATCCAAACACCGGGTCAAACAGCGGAAAATTCAACTATAGGTGTGGCGCTCAAACACTGTCAAGCGAGTCAAATTCGAGCGCTGCAAAGGTGTTCAACTACGAATGCCGTTAACCGCGTGCTATATTATTTTCGAAGTCGGGACCCGCGCTACCAATTCGGCGAACCCGCCGCTCGGGCTCTACCACATGACCACCGAAGCTCAGCAAAAAGGAACCGGATCGCTGTCGACTGACAGGATGACCGCTCGACTGCGTCCAGCGCCGCCGCCGGAACCAGCCGTCTCCGAAAGAGGTCATCATCTGTTGGCCCAGATGCGACGGATGGCGCCGGCCGAATTCAACACCGCGATGATCCATTTCTATCGCGGCGAAGTGCAACGCTCAAACACCTGGCGCAATCGACTCGACACGACGACCAACTGGGCGGTGCTCACTGCCGGCGCAACGCTCTCGTTCGTTTTTAGCTCGCAAAGCAATCCGCATTTCGTGATCCCGATCAACTCGATTCTGGTCGCGATTTTTCTGCTGATGGAGGCGCGCCGTTATCGTTACTACGAAATCTGGTCGAGCCGCGTGCGCGTCATCGAAACCGGCTACTTCGCGCAGATGCTGGCGCCCGAAAGCGTGCCGCCGGACGAGTCGTGGGCCGAACATCTCGCCGCGGATTTGATCACGCCGCATTTCACGATCACTGAATGGGAAGCAGTCGGCCGACGACTGCGGCGAAACTATCTTTGGATTTTTGCGTTGCTGGCACTGAGCTGGAACCTCAAGGTTTACCTGCATCCGCTGCCGGCGCGCGACTTCAATGCGTTCATCGATCGCGCCACGGTCGGCATCGTACCCGGCTGGGCGGTGTTTGTCGTCGGCGTGCTGTTCAACGCTGCCATTGCCATCTTCGCGATCGGCACCGTGCGTTTGCGCGAAGCGACTGGCGAAGTTTTGCCGCGGCACGAGTTTTCGTTGCGACCTTTGCAGACGATGACGCGATGGACGCGTGTGGCCACGGGCACGGCCCGCACAACCGTCCGCGCCCGACGCGCGCGACAACGCGTGCGCAGCGGCACGACGACCGGAGAATTCCGCAAAATAGACATCAGCGAAACACCGGATAGAGAACAGAAGTCAGAAGTCAGGAGTCAGAAGTCAGAATTCACGGAATCGGCGCTGTAACGGATCTCAACTCGACTCAACGCATGGCTGGGTTGTCGTTGTTGCATTAAGAGTCGCTGACTTTCATCGCCTACGCCGCCAAGACTTCCGAATTCCGAGTTCTGACTTCCGAATTCTGACTCCTGACTTCTGTTTTTTCATGCTTGAACTGCGCGGACAACAACTCAGCCTCGATCAAATCGCCGACGTTGCCAACGGGCGCGAACACGTTGCGCTCGCTGCCGACGCGCGCACGCGCATCGAAACTGCACGCGCTGTCGTGGAAAAGATCGTCGCCGAGAATCGTACGGTTTACGGAGTCAATACCGGTTTTGGCAAACTGTCGGATGTTCGGATCGATCCCGCAAAGTTGAGCGAGTTGCAGTTGAATCTGGTGCGCAGTCATTCGTGCGGTTTCGGCAATCCGCTTTCCGAGGCTGAGGCGCGCGCGATGTTGCTGCTGCGCGCAAACGTGCTCGCGTGCGGCCTCAGCGGCGCGCGCGCGGTTGTTGCCGACACACTTGTCGCGATGTTGGAGCGCGGCGTCACCCCGGTCATCCCGGAGAAGGGATCGGTCGGCGCGAGCGGCGACCTGGCCCCGTTGGCCCATCTGGCGTTGGCCGCGATTGGCGAAGGCGAGGCTTTTTACCAAAGCGAGCGGTTGCCGAGTGCCGACGCGCTCGAACGCGCAGCTATCCAACCGCTGCAACTCGAAGTCAAAGAAGGACTGGCGCTGCTGAACGGCACGCAGGCGATGGGTGCGGTCGGCGCGTTGGCCTTGCATCGCGCGGAACGTGTAACTCGGGTCGCTGACGTTGCGGGCGCGATGTCGCTCGAAGGTTTGAAAGGAACGCCCGTCGCGTTTGACGAACGCATCCACGCGGCACGTCCGCACACCGGCCAGATGGAAGTTGCCGGCCACTTGCGCGATCTGCTCGCCGGCAGCGCGATTCGAGCGTCGCATTTGATAAACGATCCGCGCGTTCAGGACGCTTACAGTTTGCGTTGCATGCCGCAGGTCCACGGCGCAGTGCGGGACGCGTTGCGCCACGCGCGCGGCGTGGTTCAAATCGAAACCGGCAGCGCGACCGACAACCCGCTCGTCTTCGCTGAGACTAATGACGTGCTCTCCGGCGGAAATTTTCACGGCGCGCCGCTGGCACTCGCGTTCGACTTCGCAGCGATCGCTGTCACCGATTTGATCAGCATCACTGAACGGCGCATCGATCGTCTAATCAATCCCGACGCAAACGAAAACCTGCCTGCGTTTCTGACGCGCGAGGCCGGCACGTCGTCGGGATTCATGATGCTGCAAGTGACCGCCGTCGCGTTGTTGGCCGAAGCGCGCATTCTGGCCCACCCGGCCAGCGTCGATAATGTGCCGACTGACGGCGGCAAGGAAGATCACGTTTCGATGGGTATGACGGCGGCGACTAAACTGCGCGCGATTGTCGATCTGGCCGAGGCGGTAACCGCAATTGAGTTAATCACCGCCGCAGAGGCTTTGGAGTATCGCAAGCCGCTGGCTCCGGGTCGCGGCGTGCAAGCCGCGTATGATCTCGTCCGTGCACACGTGCCACCGCTGGTCGCCGATCGCTCGATGTCCGGCGAAATTCAAACGGTTGCCGCTGCCGTGCGTGCCGGTGAGTTTGATGCTCTGATGTAACTAACAGTCTTGCGTTACAAAAATCATGGGAGGAAGAACAAATGTCTGACGAGTTTGAAGGGCGAAGGAATTTGGAAGAGGAATACTTTCACCGCCAGAACCAGGAAGCGATTGAAAAACTGCGCGCGAAAATGAAGATCGCCGCAGAGGCCAAGGCGGCCGGCACTTCTTCGATGAAATGTCCGCGGTGCGACGGCACCCTGGCCGAAAGGCTGGTTAACGAGGTCTCCGTTGATACCTGCCCCAAATGCGGCGGCACCTGGCTCGATTTAGGCGAACTGGAACAGATAGTTAAACGCGAAGGCAGTGGCTTCTTCAGCCGGCTGTTTGGCGGTGAATGAAATCGAAACGAGCGAGCGGGACGCGAACTACCGTTCGTGTTATGGCTGAGAGCCTGTGATGTCATCGAGAACCATTCGCGCGCCGCGAGGCGCAAAACTCAACTGCAAGAGTTGGCATCAGGAGGCGGCCTTGCGCTGCCTGATGAACAATCTCGATCCTGACGTCGCCGAGAAACCGGACGAGCTAATCGTCTACGGCGGCGCTGGCAAAGCGGCGCGCAACTGGTCCTCGTTTGACGCAATCGTGCGCGAGTTGCAAACCCTTGAGAACGACGAGACGCTGCTCGTGCAGTCAGGCAAACCTGTCGGCGTTTTTCGGACTCACGAATACTCGCCGCGCGTGCTCATCGCGAATTCAAACCTCGTCGGCGCCTGGGCCAACTGGGAACACTTCCACGAGCTCGAACGCAAGGGCCTGATGATGTACGGTCAGATGACGGCCGGCAGTTGGATTTACATCGGCACGCAGGGAATCGTTCAGGGCACGTTTGAAACTTTTGCGGCGATGGCCGACAAGCAGTTCGGCGGCGACCTCAGCGGCAAACTCGTCGTGTCCGGCGGGATGGGCGGCATGGGCGGCGCGCAGCCTCTGGCGGCGACGCTGAACGGCGCGTTGTTTCTGGGTATCGACGTCGACCCGGCGCGCATCGAGCGACGCGTGCTGACGGGTTACTGCGA
>Ga0070686_100002416_pt1 | contig 10291 bp, 7 predicted proteins | sample KBSS23LmetaG_FD_65654 | JGI IMG/M metagenome (GOLD analysis project Ga0070686, IMG submission 65654) | Switchgrass rhizosphere microbial communities from Kellogg Biological Station, Michigan, USA - KBS S2-3L metaG | ecosystem: Host-associated > Plants > Roots > Rhizosphere ...
AGGCTGATGTTGACGCTGACGCCGTTGCTGTTCGCCGCGTTCAGGATCGCCTTCAGGCCATCGATGTGCGACTGCGCCAGCGGCTGCGCCATGCCGCTCGAATCGTAGCCGGGCGTCTTCGTGCCGTTGGTGTGGAACCACCAGCGGATCACGCGGCCACCGGCGTCGTGCGTGTTCTTGAAGATCGTGTTGAACGTGGCGACGTTCGGGTTCGGAACGTCGTTCGCGAAGCTGACCCACGCGATGTTGAGGCCGCTCGCGAAGTTGCAGATCGCGTTGCTGGTCTGGCCGCCGCTGCCGGTCGTGCCCGCGGTGCCGGTCGTGCCCGCGGTGCCGGTCGTGCCGCCACGTCCCGCCATCCCGGTCGTGCCGGCCGTGCCGGTCGTGCCGCCGCGCCCCGCCATCCCGGTCGTGCCTGCGGTGCCGGTGGTGCCTGCGGTGCCGGTCGTGCCGCCACGCCCCGCCATGCCAGTGGTGCCCGCGGTGCCGGTCGTGCCCGCGGTGCCGGTCGTGCCGCCACGTCCCGCCATGCCGGTCGTGCCCGCGGTGCCGGTGGTGCCGCTCGTGCCCGCTGTCCCCGTCGTGCCGGCGGTTCCGGTCGTGCCGCCGCGCCCTGCGTTGCCGAGCGTGCCGGCGGTGCCGGTCGTGCCGGCGGTGCCGGTCGTGCCCGCCGTTCCCGTCGTGCCTGCGGTGCCGCTGGTGCCGGCCGTGCCGCTGGTGCCCGCCGCGCCGGTTCCCTGGTCGCCGCCCGATCCGCCGGTGCCGGTGTCGCTCTCACCGCTCGCGCACGCGCCGATCGCGGACGCGAACACGAAGGCGAGGGGCAGGCCTAAGCGCGATTTCATGGATCCTCCGTCGTTGAGGGCGGCGGCAAGTCAGCAGTAGCCAGGTAAGGGATCGCGGCGCAGAAATTCTTCAAGCGCGCGATCGACATAATTCTTTTACCACGCCCGATCGATCTCACCGACGGACACGGGCCTTACAAAAGCGGATGTGCGCCCGTGTCGGATAGATCCAGACACGAGGACGAGACGCGTGAATTCAGCGCGCTTCGCGCCAGCGCGCGACCAGCTCCGCCGCCGCAACGGGCCACGCCGGAAAGTCGAACGCGAAGCCCGCGCCCAGGAGGCGGCCCGGGACGACGTAGCGGCTTTTGAAGACCAGCTCGGTATCGGTGCGCAGGAAGACCGCGCCCATCTTCGCCATCCATGAGGTGGCGGGCAGCCCGATGCGCACGCCCCAGGCCGCGCGCAGCGCCGCCATGAAGTCGCGCTGGGGCAGCGGGAACGGCGCCGCGATGTTCACCGGCCCGTCCAGGTCGTCGCGCTCGATCAACAGGTTCACCGCGCGGACGAAGTCGCGCCCGTGGATCCACGACATCCACTGCCGCCCGCCCGCGATCGTGCCGCCGAGGCCGCGGCGCGTGAGGCCGAGCAGCACGTCGAAGATGCCGTCGCGCTCCGGGCTCATCACCATCGCCGATCGCATCGCAACCTTCCGCGTCGACGGCGTCCGCGCGTCGGCCAGCGCCTGTTCCCACGCCCGCGCGATGTCGATGCTGAACCGCCAGGAAGCGGGCGCGCCGGGCTCGTCGCCGCCGATGCGGCCCGTCGCCTCGTCGTTGGGCGCGTCGAAGCGGTGCGCGTAGATCGTCGCCGTGCTCATCTGCAGCCAGACGCGCGGCGGGCGCGCCGCCTGCTCGATCGCCACGCCGACCGCCCGCGTGGAGTCGACGCGCGAATCCATCATCGCCCGGCGGTTGGCGGCGGTGTAACGGCAGTTGACGCTGCGTCCGGCGAGGTTCACCACCACGTCCGCGCCGTCGATCTCCCGCGCCCACGGCCCCTGCGTCCGGCCGTCCCACGCCAGGACACCGTCGCCGCCGCCGGCCCGGCTGAGCACCACGACGCGATGGCCGGCGGCGCGGAACGCGCGCTCCAGCAGGGTGCCGACCTGTCCGCTGCCGCCGGGGATGACGATCTTCATCTCGATGGATAGTACAGGTCCGCTTCGACGAGGTTTCGCCGTGTCCGAAACCTGACGCGGCGCCGCCGGCCGTCGCCGGGCAGGGCGCGGGAACGCGGTGCGCATGGTATTTTGTTGCGGCCCAAGTTGCGAAATCGGGGGATCGTCAAACGGGGCGCGCGTCCCGCTGCGAAGGGGGTACGTGTCGCTGGGAAGCGCACGCGGCCGGCTCCTCAGCGCGCGCTGCCGGCCGACAAGCGCGAGCACCGCGACATCGAAGGCGAGATCTACGCGCGTCGCAAGGCGCTCGCCGATCTGATGCACTCGCAGGTCCTGGGCCAGGGGGACGTGGCGCGGGCGTTCGCCCAGATCACGGAGACCGCCACGGAGGTCCTGGAGGTCGAGCGCGCCAGCGTGTGGCGGCTGGTCGACAGCGGCGAGGGCATCGAGTGCATCGATCTTTACGAGCGGTCGAAAGAGCGCCACAGCAAGGGCCTGCGCATCAGCGCCGCGGACGCGCCGCGCTACTTCGCGGCGCTGCAACGTGAGCGCGCGATCCGCGCGCACGATGCGCGCACGGACGTCCGCACCAGCGAATTCCGCGACGGATATCTGGTGCCGCTCGGCATCACCTCGATGCTGGACGCGCCCGTGTTCTTGCGCGGCAAGATGGTGGGCGTCGTCTGCAACGAGCACACGGGAAAGCCCCGGCGCTGGAAGCTGCACGAGGAGCTGCTCGCCGGCTCGTTCGCGGACTTCGTGGCGCTGGTGCTGGAGACGGCGGCGTGGCACGAGGCCAAGGAGGCGCTGAAGCAGGAACGCGACGCGCTCGAGCACAAGGTCACCGACCGGACTCGCGATCTGCAGGAGAGCGAATCCAATCTGCGCGCGCTGGTCGACTTCTCGCCGGTCTCCATGGTGTTGACGCGGATCTCCGACAGCACCGTGCTCCTGGCCAACCGACGGGCCTCCGAGATGTTCGAGGTTCCGCTGCAAGACATCGTGGGCCGCCATGCGCCGCAGCACTGGATCGACCTCGACCTGCGAGCGAAATATCTCGAACACGTCTTCCGCCACGGACGCATCGACGACTTCGAGGCCGAGATGCGCACGCGCAGCGGCAAGACGTTCTGGGCGTCGCTGTCGGGCCAGCGCCTGCGCTACGCGGGCGACGACGCGCTGCTGGCGGCGATCGTCGACGTCACCGCGCAGAGACAGACGCGCGAGAGCCTGCTGGTGCAGGCAACGCACGATCCGCTGACCGGCGTGTTCAACCGGCGCCACGTCGAGGACGTGCTGCGGCAGGAGGTCGACCGCGCCGAGCGGCACGCGCGTCCTCTCGCCGTCGCGATGATGGACGCCGATCACTTCAAGAGCATCAACGACACTTACGGGCACCACACCGGCGACGAGGTGCTGCGCGAGATCTCCGAGCGCTGCCGGAAGACGCTGCGGGCGAACGACATCCTGGGACGTTACGGCGGCGAGGAGTTCGTGGTGGTGTTCCCCGAGACCAACCTGGAGGAAGCAGGCGCCGTCGCCGAGCGCCTGCGCGCCGCGGTCGCGGAGAACCCGATAAAGATCGGGGACAACGCGCTCGGCGTCACCGTGTCGATCGGCCTTGCGGCGTACGCGCCCGGGCAGGACATCGACAAGCTTTTCCAGAAAGCCGACTCGGCGCTATACACCGCCAAGCAAGATGGGCGGAACCTCGTCCGGATCTGAGCGGGCCGGCAAGACGCGCGAGAGCAAAGCGCGCGAGAGCAAATCGATCGATCTCGCGCGCGAGCGACTGCGCAGCCAGCGTCTGGTCGGGGCGGCGTTCGCGAAGCCGGAGGAGGTGGTCGGGTGGCTGGGTGTCGTCCAGGCGCAGGACTACGCGGGCGCCAAGTGGGCGGTGGCGCAGCGGACGAAGGCGTGCAGCGACGAGACCGTGGAGCAGGCCTGCAGCGACGGGCGCATCCTGCGTACGCACGTGCTGCGTCCGACCTGGCACCTCGTGCTGCCGGCCGACATCCGCTGGATGCTGGCGCTGAGCGCGCCGCGCATCCGCGCCGCGATGGCGTTCTACGATCGCCGGCTCGGGCTGACCGACGCCGTCTGCGCCCGCAGCGCCGACGCGCTCACGAAGGCATTGCGGGGCGGGAACCACCTCACGCGCACCGAGCTGGCGCGCGTCCTCGCGGCCGCCGGGATTCCCGCCGCGGGCCAGCGGCTCGGTCACCTGATGGTGCGCGCCGAGATCGACGCGGTCATCTGCAACGGCGCGCGCCGCGGCAAGCAGTTCACCTACGCGTTGCTCGACGAGCGCGCGCCTGCCGCCCCGCCGCGCGAGCGCGACGATGCGCTCCGCGAACTGGCGCACCGCTACTTCACCAGCCATGGGCCCGCGCTGGCCAACGACTTCGCCTGGTGGTCGGGGTTGACCGTGGCGGACGCGCGGCGCGCGATCGATCTGGCGCGGCCGCGCCTGCGGGAGGTGACCGTCGGCGGCAAGCGGTACTGGCGCGGGATCTCGTCACCGCCCCTGCCGGCGCGCCGTCCTATCGTCCACCTGCTTCCGAACTACGACGAGCTCGTCGTTGCCTACGGTGATCGCTCCGCGTCGATCGATGCGACCCGGCTCAAGAACATCGGCAGCTGGGCGATGGTGATTGCGAATAACCTGGTCGCCGTCGACGGGCGGGCGGTCGGCGGCTGGCGGCGCGTCGTCGAAAAGAAGGCGGTGGTCGTCGAGACGCTGCTTCGTCGCCCGCTGGACGCCGCGGAGCGCGCCGGCCTCCGCGCGGCGGCCGAACGCCTGGAGGCGTTTCTCGGCGCGCCCGTGACGCTGCGCCCGGCGCTGGACAAGAAGGCGCTTCGCGGATGACCGCGCGGACCGAAGTCGCGATCGTCCGGCTCGTGCCCACGGTTGCGATGCTGGCTTCGTCGGTTGTCGCCGGTTGCACAAACACGAATCACGCGCCGCCGCCCGACGCGCAAATCGTCGAGCGCCCGGATCCCAGGGCCGCTATTTGCGCGACCGCCGACGCCGCAGGGGAGACAAGCGCGCCGCCGTTCGAGATCGTCCAGCAGATCTTCGACAACGAATGCGTCTCATGTCACACGCAGGGGGCGGACCTGGATCTCACGTCCGCCGTCGCGTGGGGCGACCTGGTGGGCGTGCCGGCGCCGGTGACGGAGTCCTGCGGTGGGACGCTTGTCGTCGCAGGCGATCCCGACGCCAGCTATCTCGTGCAGAAGATTTCAACCGACCAGCCCTGCTCGGGGATGCGCATGCCGCGCACGGAGTTCGGGCCGGCGCCGCTCCCCGACTGCGTGATCGCGCTGGTGCGAAACTGGATCGCGACCGGTGCCCCGGGTCCCGCCGGCGTCGACGCCGGCGGCGACTGAGCTCAGCTGTGCCTCATGTCGGAGTCGCCGGCCTCGGCGCCGGGACGTGGCGCCCGATGACGCGCAGCAGCTCCGCCACCTCGAACGGTTTGGGCAGAACGTCGGAAGCGTCCAGGCCGTCGCTGCGGGCGCGGAGGTGCTCGGCCGCGGTGGCGACGACGATGGGGACCTCCTTGCCGTAGCGGGCGCGGAACTCGCGCGCGAACTGCCACCCGTTCATCACCGGCATCAACATGTCGAGGAGGATCAGCCTGGGCATGCCGCTCGCGACGGCGTCCAGCGCCTGCCGGCCATTGAGCACGGCGCGCGTCGCATAGCCCGCGTCCCGGAGCACCAGCTCCATCACCTCCAACATGTCGGCGTCGTCGTCGACGATGAGAACGTCGTTACATCGGTTCACAGGTGTACTCCCTCGAAGGCCGGCAGATGGATCCAGCTCGTGCGTTCCGAATCGGTGGCCTCGTCGCTGAGCGATCCGCCGTGGCCCTCGACGATCGTCTGGGCCACGGACCGCCCGATGCCGATGTCGTCGTACTCGCCATAGACCTCCGTCACCTGGTCACGCCAGGGCAGGGGCTGATAGCGGACTCCGACCGCGATCCGATCCCCTTCGGGGCGCGCCAGCAGCGTGAGGCGGGAGTCCGTGGGTGACAGGCGGCTGGCTTCGTAGAGGAGGTTCCGGATCGCGAGGGCGAGCCGCTCGGGGTCGGCCTTCAGCGACGGCGAGCCCGTCACCTCGGCGCGCACGTCGTGCCGATACGACCAAACCTGTTCGGACGAAATGCGCTCGATGAGCGGACGCAGCTCCAGCGCGCTCGGGTGCAGCTCGAGGCTGCGCGAGCGGGCGCGGGACAGGACCAGCAGGTTCTGAACCAGCCGGTCGATCCGGTCGCACTGACGCGCGATCGACTCCGTCCGTCGGCGATCGTCGGGCGACTGGGAGGGCAGCAGCAGCTGCGCCTCCGCCTTGATGACCGCTACCGGCGTTTTCAGCGAGTGCGCCGCCGCCGCGAAGAACTGATCGCGCAACCGTTCCAGCCGATCGGTGTCAGTAATGTCGTGCATGACGCTGACAACCCAGACGGCGGGAGCGCCCACCACCATCCGCACGCCCGCGGCCGTCGCGGAGATCACCAGCTCCGGGCCTCCTGGCGGGTGGAGGACGGCACTGTATTGCAGCGGGCCTCCCTCGTCGAACGCGCGCTGAGAGGCGTAGCGTTCGGGTGGAACGAGCGCGCCGTCCGGGTAGGAGACGCGGAAGCGCCGAGAGAAATCGGCGACGTTCATCCCGATCAGGTCGGCGGACGGGCAACGGAGCATGCGCGCGGCGGCCGGATTGGCGTAGGCGACGGTCCGATCGTGGCCCAGCAACAAGACGCCGTCGCCGATGCTCTCGATAGCGGCGACGGTCAAGCGCCGCACACGGTCCAGCCGCGCCGCGCTGCGAAACGTCACCGCGTACAGCAGCAGGCTGGCGAGGCCGATAAAGATCCAACCCTTGGCGGTCTCGATGCGCGCGACGAGGATGCGATCGCGGCTGACGTCGTAAAGCAAGACGTCGGTGATGAACACCCAGGCCAGACCGGCGATCAGGAACACCGCGGTGACGACCAGCGCGACGCGGTGGGCCGAATGCGCGCGTCGCGACATGTCGGGCAGAACTGTCGGATCAATGCCCCCTGGAATGACGTCCGCCCCCCGATCGCGCACGGTAATCCCGGACCGAATGTAGCTTCGGATCGACTCGACGAAGGCCTAAGCCAAAGGCTGAAAACGGCGATCGGGCGGGGCGTCTCCGGCCGTCGTCGCAAACCTTAGATATCGTGACCGGGATCAGCGGGGCGTCGGCAGGGACCAACTCCAGCGCGCCCGACGAACGCTCCCGCTATGTGCGTGTGGGCCGGTGGTTGTGCGTGGCGGGTGCGGCGATCGGCGCGCTCGGACTTCTCGGAAACGCCGTCGGCTCCGAGTGGATGACGACGATCGTGCGCGGTGAGCCGTCGATGATGCCGAACACGGCGCTCGGGCTCTTGCTTATCGGTACAGGCGGCGCGCTCCGCGCGCGAGAAGACACGGCCCGCGTTCGCAGGACCGTGGCGATCGTGGTCGGCATCATGGTGCTCGTGTTGGGGGCGGGAACGCTGGCGGAGTATCTGTCCCGCTTCGATCTGCACATCGACCAGCTCTTCATGCGAGGCAACCGGGTTGAGCCCGCCCCGGGACGGCCGGCGCCGCCGACGGCGCTGGCGCTCGCGTGTCTCGGTGCCGCGCTTCTGCTTTTCGATTTTCGCCCGAACGCGCGCGCGCGTCCCTCGGAATGGCTGTCCGTGGGCGCCGGCCTGACCGCGCTCACCGCGTTGCTGGGGCTCGCTTTTCGCGCCGAGCTGCTCTACCGGTCGGTCCGCGCCCCACGCGTCGGCGTCGCGCTGCCGAGCGCGATCGGACTCCTGGTCACATCGATGGGTTTCCTGATGGTGCGCCCGGCGGCAGGCGTCATGCGCGTGATCACCTCCCCGGGACCGGGCGGCATGCAGTTCCGCCGTCTCGTATTTCCGGCGGTGCTGATTCCCGTGCTGCTCGGGCTGACGGTCACGTTCCTGCTGGGCGTGGTCGGCCGCCATGAGCTCGCCTTCGTGGTGGCGGTCCTGGTGTCGATGACAATCGCGGTCGGAACCTTCGGGCTCGCGGCGACCGCCGTCCCGCTCAACCGCGTTCACGAGGCGCTCGAATCAAGCCGGTCCTGGGCGCAGACCGTCGTGGATCAGGCGCCGGACGGGGTGTTCATCGCGGATCTCACCGGCCGTTACACCGAGGTCAACGACGCCGCCTGCCGGATGCTCGGGTTCTCACGCGAGGAGCTCCTCACCAAGACGATCGCCGATCTGCTGCGGCCGGAGGACGCCGACCGGCTGTCGAACACCAAGAAACTGCAACTCGAGGGGGGGGTCGAGAAGGGCGAGTGGGATCTGCTGCGAAAGGACGGCAGCTACGTGCCCACGGAGATCAGCGCGAAGATCTTTCCGGACGGCCGCTGGCAGGGCCTGGTCCGCGACATCAGCGAGCGCAGGCGGCTGGAGGCGGAGTTGCGTGTCGCCGAGGGCGAGCAGAAATTTCTGTCCGAGTTCGCATCGGCCCTGGTGTCGACGATCGACCATCGGGAAACCGTGGAGATCGTCGCGCGGCACATCGCCGGTGGGGTCGCCGATGGCTGTTCCCTCGAAACACTGGATGAGGACGGACGCCTGCACCAACGGGTGATCGCCCATCGCGATCCCGCCAAGGACGCCGTCTGCCACAAGCTGGAGAAATTGGTGTTCGAACGCCCGACGGTCGGCGCGATGGTTCGCGCGGAGAAGCAGCCGATGCTGGTTCACGAGGCCACACCGGAATACCTGGACACACTGGGCCAGAACGAGGAGCACCGGCGGCTGCTGCGCGAGCTCGCGCCGACGTCGTTCATCGCCCTGCCGCTGATCGTGCACGGGGGCGTCGTGGGTTCGCTGGTGTTCTTCAGCACGACCGCCGGCCGCCGCTACGTCGACAAGGATCTCCCGTTCGCGGAAGAGGTCGCGATGCGCGCGGCGCTGGCGGTCGAGAAGGCGCGCGTTTACCGGATCGCGCAGCAGGCGATCAGCCTGCGCGACGATGTGCTGAGCATCGTCGCGCACGATTTACGAAACCCGCTGGGGACCATCCTGATGCAGGCCGAGCTGCTTCGGAGGCGCGGGGTCGTGGACGAGGCCGCGTCGCACAAGGCGGGAGAGGTGATCGCCCGGTCCGTGACGCGGATGAACCGCCTCATCCAGGATCTACTCGACGTGGCGCGCATGGAGGGGGGGCGCCTCTCGATCGAGCGCGTGCCCGTGTCCGCGCACGCGGTGATTGCGGACGCCGCTCAGGCCCAGGCGACGCTCGCAGCCTCGGCCTCGCTCGATCTCCGGCTCGATGCGCCCAAGGAGCTTCCGGACGTCCTGGCGGATCGCCAGCGGATCCTGCAGGTCTTCGAGAACCTCGTCGGCAACGCCATCAAGTTCACAGGCCCGGGCGGGCTGATCACTGTCGGTGCGGAGCCAACGAGTGGGCAGGTGCTGTTCTGGGTGGCCGACACCGGCGCCGGGATCGCCGCTGACCAGCTGCCGCACGTGTTCGAGCGGCTCTGGCAGGGGAAAGCCGCCGGGCAGGGCGCTGGTCTGGGACTGCCGATCGTCAGGGGCATCGTGGAGGCGCACGGCGGCCGCGTCTGGGTCGAGAGCACGGTCGGGGAGGGGAGCACCTTCTTCTTCACGATCCCGACCGCGCTCCGCCCGCCGGCGCGGGCGGAGCAGCCGCCGGTTCACTAGAGCACATCTCAAAAAGCCCCGGAGGGCTTTTTGAGAAGAGTGCTCTACTGTTTTTTCAGGTAGAACGCTCATCTCAAAACTCCCGGAGGGAGTTTTGAGATGCGTTCTAGCTGTCAGCGTTCCTGGTGGTACATGCGCAGCGCGATCGGCGCCGCGACCGCGACGATGACGGCCGACGCGAGCAGCACCCAGAGGACGTCGGCGCCGACGTCCTTGCCGTGCATGAGCCCGCGCGACGCGTTCGCGAGGTGGGTGACCGGATTGTGGCGAACAGCAGCGCGCAACCAGGGCGGCATCGTCTCGAGGCCGACGAAGATGTTGCTCGCGAACGTCAGCGGCATCAGGAAGACGAAGCTGGTGGTCATCACCGACTCCGGCGTCTTCACCTTCATGCCGATGATGATCCAGATCCACGCCACCGCGCCCGCGAACAACAGCACCAGCAGGAACGCCAGCAGCACGCCGACCGCGCCGCCCGCGGGCCGGAAGCCGAGGATGAGACCGAGGCCGATGATCAGGCTCGAGGCGACGGAGTAGCGGAACAGATCCCCGGTCAGCGCGCCCAGGATCGGCGCCGGCTGCCACATCGGCAG
>Ga0070686_100002419_pt1 | contig 10284 bp, 13 predicted proteins | sample KBSS23LmetaG_FD_65654 | JGI IMG/M metagenome (GOLD analysis project Ga0070686, IMG submission 65654) | Switchgrass rhizosphere microbial communities from Kellogg Biological Station, Michigan, USA - KBS S2-3L metaG | ecosystem: Host-associated > Plants > Roots > Rhizosphere ...
GCGCTGCCGCTGCGCGCAACCCCTGTGTTGCGAGCGCCTCGTCCTGGCTGGTGTCGTCCGGTTCCAGGCCCGCGGCAACGCGCAGTTCTTCTGGCGTCAGCAACTGAAGATCCTCGGCGGATTCGGTGACGATCAGCATTCATGTCTCCCGCCGAAACGCGAACGTCCCGATATCCTCGCGGCCGAGATCGGTCTCAACATTGCTCTCCGCCACCAGTTCGAATCCGCACAATTTCATTGCATAGACGAGCCCAGGCTGGGTGAAATACCAAACGTGCTCTGCTGGCCGGAAATGCTTCGACCGCAGGACATGCTCGGCGTCACGGAAGATCGGCAACGAGAGAAACACCCACTTGCGCGCATTGGCGAGCAGTGGCTGGAAGTCCGCGATGTGCTCGAGCACGTCCCACAGCGTCATGGCATCGAACGGACACCGATACGGATCAACGAATAGCTTGCGCTCCATGAGCCACTGGATGCCGGCCGGATTGACATCGTAGCCCCAGGTCGCGCGCTCGTGTGAACGCCGCCCGATGAAGGCGCCCGAGCCGATGCCGACATCGACCAGCGCACCCTGCCAATGCCGCTCAACGAACTCGCAGCGCGCCGCCATCAGCGCACGCCCGAGCGGTGTGCGCGCATCCCGATCGAACCGGTCGAAATATTCCTGGTCATACGGCTCAATCCCGGCCTCGACCGGATACCAGCCGATGCCGATCTCCGGCCACCAGGTCAGGCGGCGGCGCGAGAACAGTGCATGCGGCGATCCAGCCACGACAGGAGGATCGAGAACCTCATGCATCGACAGAATGCCTCCGCTCGAATGCAAGCCAGGTATCGTCGACGCGGTAGATGGGATCGCCCGCCCGGTGCATCCCGTCGAGCGCGGCCTTCACGTCCACGACGCCGAGCCCGTGATAGTCGTGCCAGACGATGATCCCGCCAGGACGCACCAGCGCCCGCGCCAGCCTGGTGTCATGCATGACGGCTTCAAGACCGTGGTCGCCGTCAATAAATGCAGCGTCGCACGGCTCAAGATCATCCGCGGTCAGATCGAGCGATCCGCGCGTGCTAACGATCAGTTTGAACCGTGGATCGTCCAGAACCATCTCGCCCGGGTTTGGCACGGCATTGTCGCACTGAAGCGGCAGGATCGGCACATAGTCCATCGGAACATCGATGCCGGTGTAGAGCTGGATGCCCGGCACGTTCTCCAGAATCGCCTTGGCGGTGCGGCCGACGTTGACGCCAAATTCGATGACATGCCGCGGGCTCACGCTGCGCACCAGCGCGATCAGCGGCTCGAGGTCAGCTGGCGGCATGAACCTCGTCGGCAATCCGGTCCAGTCGATCGGCTGTAGGTCCAGCGACGATGTTGGCACGCTCGGCAGCGGCGACCGTTTGTCCCCGTGCCCAAAAGCGGGAAAACTGTCCTGCGATGTTGTTGATTGTCTTGTCGCAGTCATGCAGCATCCTCGTGCATCGGCAGAAGTTGTCCGGCATGGCGAAGTCGATGCGGCCGAGGTCCAAACGCGGATCAGTGATCTTCTCCGGTGCATTGTGGCCACCGTGGCCGCCGAGCACAATGAATGTCCTGACCTTGAGCGCGATGCCCGCCGGCACGATCCAGCCGACGCCGCCGACCACGATGTCCGCATCACGCACCAGCGCGAGTAGTTGGCGCACCGCAAGTTCGCCGAACACGAAGTAGTGGTGCGCCGGCGGAAGCTCGCCGATCAACCATTCCTGGCCGGGCGCGATGTCCGCGACGGCGACCACGGTATGGGTTGCCATCAGCTCGGCCGCCAGCGCGTAGATGTATTCCGGTTTCGGCGCGCGCGCCGTATTGTGCCATTCCGAGCGAACCGTCACCGGCCGGATGACCGCGATTGGCCGGTCGGATCTGATCGGTGACGATCCCATTTCCGGCAAGTCAAACAGCGCCGGATCGAACGCGACCTTCAGCGCCGCCCAGCGCCGCTCTAGTGCAGTGATCAGCGGGTATGTCGTCAGGTCGCTGCCGTAACTGACACCCTTCACCTCGCGCATTGGCGGCGGGCGCGACCAGCGGTCCTTCGGCTGCAGTGCGATGTTCTTCTGCTGCGTGCGCAGCTTCCGGCTGCCGCGCACAAACCGGATATCGATATCCTCGTACAGTTCCGGCCAGGGCGTATCGAGCCAGACCTCGTAGCGTGCCGCTGCCGCACGGACGAACGGCCGCGAGTACACGTTGTCGCCGAGACCGTACATTCCCCGGATCAGCACCTGCTTCAAGCGGCGCGCCGATCGCCCAGCGCCTCCTGCAGATCGATCACCGGCAGGAGATCCGCCCACGCCGTCCCCGGCGAGGCGTTATACGCCGTAATTTTCAGTGAACGCAGCGACGGGATGATCGTCACGAGATCCTCCCGATGCCGATCGTAGCAGCCCCGCGCATGCGGCCAGGGATGCGGCTTGTGATGGTGCGTGCGGCCGTCCGCAGCCTTCTGCCCGTCCGCACCGAGCCACACGATTGTCCCGCCCTCGCCCACGAGATGCGCCGCCAGGTTGGTCGCCGCAGTGAGCGTCGTCCACCGTTGCATCAGGCTGTTGGGCTCGCGCGCCAAGCCTGGCGGCTTGGCCTTGCGGCAGACCAACACCCTCTTGTCCGGGATCATGCGCGAGGTCGTCACCACACGACCGGCGAAGCTTGTGGCCGCCGCCCGATTGGGAGGCTCGTACCACCAACGCCAGTCGCCGAAGATCAAGTAATCGGCCCACGGCACGGCATGGACGCTGGAGTTGATCGCGATCACCCGTCGGCCGCGCAGTGCGTCGAGGTCCTGGCCGAGCACCGATGGCCCACCGGCAACGATGAACACCGTCTCGCCGGGGAACTCCCGCGGCACCGACCAGAACGGTTTCATTTGAACCGCACCGGCTCGGGCGCGCGCTTGTCATCCGGCCGATAGTCTTTGCCATCTCGGCCAGCCCTGACCGCGAGGCGCCAATCGTCCGATGGTGGCTTGCTGGTTGTCTGGGTTTTCGCGATGAACAGCGAATTGCCATGGCTCACGCTGTCGCCTGCAACGTAGGTGCCTTCTTTCCACACGCCACGATCCAGCGGCATAGCCGTTTTGATCTCGTGGAGTTTCTCGCCGAAACCAACAAACAGAGTGCGTCCACCGTCCGGCGACGAGAACGATACGGTTTCGATCGCACGTTCGATCCGCTGCTCGATGTATTCCTGCAGCAGCGCCAGGTCGGCGGCATTGCGGCCGGCCTCGCCCTTCTGGCCGCGCTCGCCGTCCTTGCCATCGGTTCCGGCGGGGCCGACCTTGCCCGGTTCACCCTTTTCGCCCTTCTCACCACGGTCGCCCTTTTCTCCGGTCAGGCCGCGCTTGCCCTCTGGGCCGATCTCGCCGGCTGGCCCTGGGATGCGTGCCAAGGCACGCACCTCGACCAGGGCACGGTGGCACATCGCGAGACATACGCTCAGCGCCTCGGTCAGCGTGTAGGACGGAGAGGGTATCGTCGGAGGTTCTGACATCAGCCACCCTCATGCCGCGAGCAAGGCCAGGATCGCGGCCTCATCGTCATCGTGCCGCCCGGTGGTTGCACCCTTGATCTGGATGGTTGCCGAGCCTGAACCACGCAAGCCGGCCTGGCCTGTGGCCCCGACCGACAATCCCTTGAGCACACCGGCACCCGTGCCGACCTGGCCGCGATCGCCGGTCGCGGTGGCCTTGACCACCAGCCGTGCTGCACTGCGGCCGGCGACCGCTACCGCTCCAGTGGCCCTGGCGGCGATGCTGGCAAGGGTTACGGCGCCGCGCGCCTCGGTCCCAACAATGCCGTGGGCTTCACCCACGAGCTCCGGAAGGATGCCGTAGCCCACTCCCTCGACAGGGAACGGCCGCGGCGGCCGATAGTGGCCGCCACCAACAGAAACCGGCGGGACGACAACCTCGCCGGTGACCTCGCCCACGGCCTCGGCAGTATCGGCGGCCTCGCTGGCCGCCAGTGCGCCGAATGCCGAACCGGCATCGACAACGACCCCTGTGCCGACGAAACTATCTGCCGCCTCGATGGTGGACAGCATTCCGGCAGAAGAAACCGAGCCGGCCAGCGAAACGGCGTCTGCCGACTCGATTGCGCCTAGTGTGCCGACACTGACAACATCACCGGCAAGTGCGGCGTTATCCGCCGCCTCGGTTGCCGCAAGGATTCCTACCGCTTCGGCCGCGCCAACCGCGCCAACCAGCGCAGCGATGTCGGCGGCGTCAGTTGCTGCCAGCGAGCCAGACGAAACGACCGTGCCGGCTACTAGAGCAGTATCCGCACCCTCGGTCGCTGCCAGGGGACCACTGACGACGAATTTTGCATGTCCAGGGCTCTTGATGCCGCCGCCCGCATATCCGGAGCGACCGCCCTGGTTAATTTGCATCAGGCAGAATGCGTAATCGTGCCGGCCGTGATCGTCACTGTCTGAGCGGCCGAGATGGCAACCGAGTTCAGTTGGATGTCGCCGGTCCCGACTCCAACGGTCAACCCGTTGACGACCACCGTTCCGTTTGAGTCCTTGATGCGGGCGACCGCGGCGGTGCCGGTATTGTCTGCCGCCGTATCGCTGCGGGGCACGCCAGCCATCGTGATCACGCCGCCCGACTCGGTGAACGACGGATCGGCGAGCGTGATAATGGCCAGCACCGAAGCATAGGAGGCGGTACAGATCTCCAGCGTGCCGGGACCACTACCGCCGTCGACAGCAGTGATGACCGCAGTCATCCGAGTGGACTTCAGAGTGGCACTGTAATTAACAGCCATTATGGCATCGCCAATGTAAACGACCGGATGCGCACCGGCCCGCCACGATAGATCTGCGTCGTGTTGAGTTTGATCACCGCATCGCTGTTCTCGTCGCCGATGTCGCATTGGATGATTTCATCGCCATCAGCCGAGAGAATGCGCGCCGTTGTGGCCTGGCCGCGGGCGAGCGCGCCATCCTCTTCGCTGATCGGATTTAGTTCAACTGCTCCACCAGCCGCCATCTGCGCCGCCGGATTGGCGAGTTTCAGCACTGCCAGCACATTGCCGGCAACCGACAGCAGCTCGATGCTGCCGCCGTCCATCAGGCTCGCCAGCACGTTGAGCATGGCATTGGCCGCAGTCTCGGAGAGTTCGATCGTCACGGCTGCGGCTCGTCGTAGATCAGCGTGTACCCGCCGTTCTCGTTGCGCTCGATCCGACTCGGCCGAGGCGGCGGCAACGGAGATACTGATGGCGGTGCATTCCGCTGCACGATCGGCGGCGACTCGTGCAGCAGATGGATGGCCGACTTGACCTGTTCGGCAAGCTCTGGCGGCACCGCGGTCTTGCCGAACGCCTCAGCCACGCAGTCGCGCACGAACGGCACCATGCCTTTAGCCAGAGCGTCGATCTCACTGTCGTTCATCATGCCGCCTCGCGATGCGCTTTCAGCGCCAGTTCAAACCGCTGCGTGATGTCTGCGAGCTTTTCCTCATCGGCCGGCTCGGGTTCATCATCCGGTTCCTCTGGCGGCGGCAATGCCGGCGTGTTCGGCGCGAACGGATCGGCCTGCGCATCACGCTTGGACAAAGCTGCCAAGCTATAATTCTGCTGCTGCAAATAGGGTGACTCGCCGCCCGTGACCGGCTTGAGATCGAGCTTGCTGCGGCCCTCGTTCGGCGACATGACGCCCGCGCCGATCGCGTCGCGGATGGCGGTGATTGCCGTCACGCTGTCCATGCGCAGCAGGTTCTCGGTATCGAACTCAGTCCCAAGGCCCGTGCCGTAGCCGCCGAGCCCCAACTCATGGTCGAGCAGCTCTTCGGCTTCCTCTATCAGGCTCTGTAGCGCCTGCCCGAAGTACTCGACCTGAAGCGCCTGGACGTTGTTGTAGCTCGGCAGCGCACCGACACCGACCTTGTATGGCGGCACATGGTAGACGCTGCACACCACCTCGGCCGACCATTTCAGGTTCTCGACCATCTGCCCTTCGACGTGCGTCATCGCGATCTTCTCGTACTTCATCCCGTTGTCGAGGATGGCGACACGACCGAGATTGATCTTCGAAAAGTTAGCCTCCCACTTCGTCTTGATCATCTGCGCAACCTGGTCGTTCACCTCGGCGGGCGCGGTGAGAATGCCGCCCGGCATCGACGAGTTTTCGAACAGCAGCGCCGATGCCTTCTGCGCATTAAGGCCGAGCAGCGAAGCAAGCCCGCTGGCAAACACGGGCGGCGTCCCGCATAGCGGATGAAACAGGCAGTTCATCCGGTCGTGGATGATCTCACGCGCAGGCACCACGATGTCATCGTCGATACCGACCATGTTGTCGCTGCTCAGGCGATAGAACACGCTCCCATCATCAGACACCAACGGCTGCACCCGCGTCGGATCGAGCACATGCAGCGCGATGACGACATTGCGATTGTCGCGCACCTTCAGCACATAGGTGTTGCCGCGGCTGAGCTTCGATAGCACCCAGTTTTCCCAGAATTGATTGCGCGTTTGGTAACTGTTCGGGCGCCTAAGTACAGGACTGAATGCCGGGTTGGTCGTCTCGGACCAGATGCCGTTCGCATCCATCTCGACCAGCTTGACGCGCAGCTTGGCGATGTCGCGCGCGATCAATGTCTTGCAGGCAAAGTCCGCATGAAACGACGATGCCGTATCGATATCGATACTCAGGTTGCGCTGCCAGGCGCCGGCGAACGGCTCGCGAATCAGCGGATACCAGCCACCACGACCTTCCGGCACGGACGATAGCGCCTTTTGTTTCTCGCCGGTAAACGGGACCGGCCAGCCGAGGATCTTCATTTGCTGCGCACCTGGTCGATCTCATAGCGCAGCCGCGCCGCGCCCCAGCGACCATCGACCTCGACGCCAAGCCGTTCGGCTTGTGCCCGCAGCTTCTCAAGGATCTTCGCGCCGTCATCCTCAGGTTCTGGTTCTGGCTTGCGTTCGACCGCACGAGCCACCGGCTTCGGCGCCTCCTCCTGCTGCGGCGCATAGCGCGCCCGGCGCGCGCCGACGAGAACGCGCGCATGATAGTCGTTAGCCTCAAACTCGTCGCCGGCCCGCAGGCGGCGCGTGTTATAGCTGTAATTCCTAGTCGCTATCAGCCGCATCGGCTAGAGCTCCACACTGGCTTGTTGCACCGTGACGGCATTCACAGTGATGATGTAGAACAAGCGCAACGCTGGCTGTATGATCGGCGCGTCGCGCGTGCCGGAACGCAGTTTGATATAGCGCGCCATCAAAAACCTGTCCGAATCGACCGATACAACTGCGTTCGGCACAACATTGAATTCGAATTCCGACGCGGTCGTGCTCTCCGCATTGAAAACAAACATGTCGTTATAGGCGACATTGTCGGTTGACACCGACACCGTCATCCGCGCTTGCGTCCACACTGCTGGCATGATCAATCCAACAACGTAATTGCCGCCAGTATTGACTGCGTTGGATATCGACTGCCCGGCCGCGATTGATCCTGCCAGTTTAGCGATGCTTGCCATGATGCCTCCGAGAGATCGAGGGCGGGACGGTACGGGGGAGCGTTGCCCGCCCTCGACCAGGACGCCCTAGGCGGTCGGCACTTCGCCGCCCCAAGTGACGCCAGTCAGATACACGACGGCTGGCGTTTGCCGGCGCATCCAGTTGATCGTGCGTTCCGCCAACAGCGCAGTGCTGTTGGTCTGGAACATCGAGACCAAAGATGCCCCAGTCGGCGTGCTCGAGTTGTGCGCCGGGGCATCCGACATCTCCAGCGAAGCCTCCGTGCTCGACTTGACTTCCATCCCGCCATCGTCGGCGAGATAAATGTCCGAGGCATTGAGCAACACGACGATGTTGGAGACATAGTCGCTCGCGATGACCGGCATGCCTCCCAGCGAGCCACCACTCATGCTCATCGACCCGAATTCTGGCTGCCCCAGAGGATTCGTCATCATCGCCAGAGCAACGGCGTTGTTGCTCGACATGATCCACACCCCGCTCGACGGCGGGTTGTTGGCGGCCGTGTACTTGGCCCACAGCGCGCGGATGTCGAGCCGGATGTCGTCAGCCGTGTCCCCGCTCGAAGCAACGGTGTCGGCACCGTTGGTGATCGAGGCAGGCGACACACCAGCCGACGCCGTCTTTGCCGGATCGATGAAGTCCGTATCGAGCCGCTCACGCAACGCCTCGACCATTTGATCGCGGATCAGCACGTCGGCCTTCGGGGACGAGTAGCGGATCGCCTCGTTGGTCAGAACGCAGATATTGGCGACCTTCAGCGGCTCCATCGTCGTCCGGGTGAAGGCGAACGAGGTGAGCGGTTTGGCCTTCGCCTCGCCGGTCCAGTAGCCATCACCACCCGTGGTCTGCGTGATCAGCGGCGTGCGGAACATGACCGAACGCAGCGAGGGGATGCCACCAGTACCAAAGCGACCGAGAATGGTTTGCGCCCGGAGATACGCCACGAAGTCTCCGACCGAACTGGTCTCCTCGCCGACCAGGCCTTCCAGCCAGTTGCCGGCGATCGTCGTGCCCGCAGGCACCGGGGCTTTCTGGATGAGGTCGCCAACCACGATGCTGTCGGGACCGTACAGCTCGCGCGCGATGTCGACCGCAGGACGAAACTGCTTCTGTGACAACAGCATGGCCCGCACGTACTGCGCGTAGGCAATGCCCGGCGGGAGCTTCGGCTGTGCCTTGACGATGACCGACGAGCGCAGGTCGGCGGCGTCTCTCGCCGTCTCGGCCTTGATCACCGGCTTCGCGGCGAACGCCTTGGCCTTCTCCACCGCACGGAGCCGCACCAGATCCTTGTCGATGGCATCGACCGTGGACTGCAGCCCGTCGAACTCCTCCTGCTCGGCGGAATCGCTGGTGCGATCCTCGTCAAGCGTCTTCTGCATCACCTCTTCCATGCGGGATGCGCTCGCCATGCGCTTGGCTTCAAGCGCCGTGATTTGTTCGGCAATCGTTTTCACTTCAGTGCCCTCCTGGGCATTCAGTTGAGATCGTCCCAGGGCACTGGGTGGGTTGAGATGAACGACACGTTGCGGCGTTGTCTGGCCGAGCACGGCCCGCTGCGCAGTGTCGAGAGACTTCACCATCTGGATGGTCGCGTCGGCATTTGCCGGCACGGTGACCAGACTCAATTCCAAAACTTCAGCCTTTGAGAACCGAATTCCGCCGGTATTGAGTTTTGAATGTTCAGTCGACCGGAATCCGATTGACACGCCGCGTACCAATCCGGTGCGCGCCTCCAGCCAAGCCGTGTCGACGCGATCCTTGAGCGGTCCAGGCTCTGAAATATGAGGCAACCGCGCCTTGAACGTGATGCCGTCTTTGGTTGGATTGTCGAAGACGACAGTGCCTACCGGCTGATCCGACCTGTGATGATGCAGAAGTGGAAGCGGATTTTTGTACGATATCCCGAGCGGTTCAACGATGTCGCCAATACGATCCGGCTGCGGACTCGTGGCGATGCCAGTAATGATGCGTTGATCCTCTTCAACCGCTTTCACGTTCAGGATTGAGTACGCTCTGTTAAGCATGGCGCGCAAACTCCCCATGCAACTTCTGCCGATACAGAGTTGCTGCAACTGCTGCTTCTTCTGCCGTCTTGAATAATCCGATGTGTATTTCTTTGCCCCGTGCCGTTACACGCGCCGCAAATTTTCTCGTTTGGCTATGCCATCTAACTCCCTTGAAGCCAGACGTGTTATCTACACGCAATTTTTGGTTCTGTAGATTTTCACTATGGTCACATGACCGCAGGTTCGCTCTGCGACAATCCGTGCGATCCCCGTTGATGTGATCGACGTGCGGCTTATCGTTCTTCCGTTTACAAAGAAGACGGTGCAGATAGATCGTTTTCAGACCCGCGTCTGTGCGGGTGACCGCTCGCGCGTAGCCGTGATCCTTACTCCAGCAATATTTTCCGGCGATCGTTTTAGCTGCAGTATCAATTAGAAAGGTATCACCCTTAACTGTTATGATTTTAGTTACCCCATTTTTCAAATCGACATAGCTATTTGTATTTGGTCGAGCCATCCTAGCTTCCCCTCTTATTTGCGCGGTGCAGCGATGACCCTGCCGCTGGCGTCGTACATCGTCCGCGTGCCGTCTACGTTGTACTCGATGGTGGCGTAATGCTCGCCATTCTTATCGCGCAGATAAATGCGATTACCCGAGAACGTTGCGGTGCCGAGCGGTTCGTTGGTGGCCTTGTTGTGCAACTGCACGGTTGCGGGCAGTGGTGGGTACTGCGCTGACGCAGTGGCCAGC
>Ga0070686_100002421_pt1 | contig 10277 bp, 7 predicted proteins | sample KBSS23LmetaG_FD_65654 | JGI IMG/M metagenome (GOLD analysis project Ga0070686, IMG submission 65654) | Switchgrass rhizosphere microbial communities from Kellogg Biological Station, Michigan, USA - KBS S2-3L metaG | ecosystem: Host-associated > Plants > Roots > Rhizosphere ...
CGAACATTCACGCGCACGCAAAAGCGCATCCGGAAGTCCGCGGCATGGGCACGACGACGACCGCCGCGGGGGTGCTGAACGATCACCTCTACCTCACGCAGGTCGGCGACAGCCGCGCGTATCTGATTCGCGGCGGCCAGGCGCATCAGATCACCAAGGACCAGTCGCTGATGCAACGCCTGGTGGAAGCCGGCGAGCTGACGGAGGAAGAGGCCGCGCAGAGCGAGCGCCGCAACATCATCCTGCAGGCGCTCGGCCCCGATCCCAAGGTGAAGGTCGACCTCACGCACCAGGAGGTGCGGCGCGGCGATGTGCTGGTGCTGTGCTCCGACGGTCTGTCGGGACAGGTGAAGAAGGAAGAGATCGCCAAGGCCGTGACCGAGTCGCCCGATCTCGCCGCCGCGTGCGACAAGCTGATCGCGCTGGCCAATGAGCGCGGCGGTCCCGACAACATCACCGTCGTGTGCGCGCGTTTCGACGGCGACGGACTGCGGTTCTCCGGCAGCGGCACGCAGGAAGACGTGGGCCATCAGGTCTATCCCCTCATCGACACCGAGACCAGCACCGAGCCGGTCCCTGTGTACAAAGGCAGCCGCCCGCCGGTGCCGAACAAGGAGACGCGGCAGCAGAACCGCACGCTTCTGCTCGCGCTGGTCGCGATCGTCGCCGCGCTGGTCTGGTACTTCACGCGCTCCAAGTGAAAGCACAATTCAAGTTTCTCTCCGGAGCCCGGGCGGGAGACGTGGAAGCCTTCCGCAAGGCCTACATCGGTCTTGGCCGTCATCCGCTGTCGGACGTGCGGTTCGACGCCGAGCGCGACCTCGATGTGTCGTCGCGCCACGCAGCGATCGTGCGTAAGCCCGAGGGATTCGCACTCCAGGATCTGGGCAGCCGCAACGGCACGTTCGTCAACGGCACGCGCATCACGGCCGACACGCCGCTCAAGGACGGCGACGTGATCGGGTTCGGCGCCAACGGGCCGGCGATCGAATTCGCCGTCATCGAGGCGGAGCACGATCTGCCGCCCACCACGGCCGCGGAAGCGCTGGCCGAGCGCGCGTCCGCGCCGCGCGAGGTGTACCAGGCCGCTCCGGCGCTGCGGCCCACACCGCTGGGAGGGGGGCGGCCGAGCACCGGCGTGCGCATTGCCGTCGAAGTGGCGCGCCAGACCGCGCAGCTCCGCCGCACCACAAAGGTGCTCCTCGTGCTGTTGATCATCATCGCCAGCGGCTTCACCTGGATTCAGATCGACGGCCGCCGGCGGGCACGCCAATCGGAAACATCACTGCAGGGCGTGCGCGACGCGCTGCAAGCATCGAACGATGAGATCGCGCGGTTGCGGGGCGAATTGGCCAAGTCGGGCGCCGATGCGGCGTCGGTGGAGCGGCTGCGCCGCGAGCTGGCGGCGGCCGAGCAGCACCAGAGCGCGCTCGCCGGCGCGGCGGGTGTCGACTATCGCGCGCTCTCGCATCAGAACCAGGATGCGGTCGCGATCGTGCTGGTCGAGTACACCGACGGCGAGCGCTTCAGCGGCACCGCCTTCTCGGTCGATTCGATGGGCACGATGGTCACGAACAAGCACATCCTCGCCGGCGAAGACGGGACGAAGACGCCGCGGCGGCTCGGAATCATCTTTTCGGGCAGCACGCAATTCTGGCGCGCCGAGATGATCGGCGTCTCCCCCGACGCCGATATCGGCGTGCTGCGCGTGCTCATCAAGGGCGGGACGCCGCGGGTGCGCGGGCTCGCGCGCACGCGCCAGGGCATCGAGCGCGGTGATCCCGTCGCGATCCTCGGCTACCCGCTCGGGTTCGACCTGCCGATGGAAGCGCAGGGCGGCCAGCCGATCGCCGAGCCCACGCTCACGGTCGGCACGATCAGCAAGGTGCTGACATCGGTGGTTCAGGTGGACGCGTACGGCGCGCCCGGCTCGTCTGGGAGTCCAATCTTCGATCGCGACGGGCGCGTGATTGCCGTGCTGTATGGCGGTGAGCGGGAATCGAATGGGAAAATCATCTTCGCCGTACCGGCGTACCTTGTCGCCGACTACCTGCGGAGCCTCAACCTACCGCGCTAGGCTGCCACCCTCAGTGGCGCTTGAAGCCTAGTCTAAGAAGGGATACACCGATGCTCGCCGTTCTGCTCCTCAGCCTCGTCACTGTTGCGCAGCCGCAGCAGCGCGCTGCGGTCTACTACCCGGGTCCTCATCCGCAGTGGGAGCACCGCGCGCCTGCGCAACTTGGCATGGATGCCGCACTCCTCGACTCGGCCATCGCCTTCGCCAAGGCGAGCGAGACAGCCGAGCCGCGCGATCTCGAGCAAAACCACCAGCTGACCTGGGGCCGCGAGCCGCACAGCGAGCCGATCGGTCCGTTCAAGACCCGCGGGCCGTCCACGGGCGTGATCGTGCGCCGCGGCTATATCGTGGCGGAATGGGGTGAGCCGTCACGCGTGGACATGACGTTCAGCGTCACGAAAAGCTTTCTCTCCTCGACGGTGGCCGTCGCTTACGAGCGCGGCCTGATCCACGATCTCTCGGACACCGTGCGCGCGTACGTCACGACCGGCGAGTTCGACTCGGAGCACAATCGCGCCATCACCTGGGATCATTTGCTGCGGCAGACCAGCGATTGGGAAGGCACGCTGTGGGACAAGCCGGATTGGGCCGATCGGCCCCCGGCCAACCAGCCGCTCGCCGAGTACATCGCGCGCAAGCACAACGCCCCAGGCACGTCGTACAAGTACAACGACGTGCGCGTCAACGTCCTCGCGTACGCGACGCTGCAAGTGTGGCGCCGTCCCCTGCCCCAGGTGCTGCGCGAATACATCATGGATCCGATCGGCGCGTCCAACACCTGGCGCTGGTACGGCTACGACAATTCGTGGGTCACGCTGGATGGCGAGCGCATTCAGTCCGTGAGCGGCGGCGGCCACTGGGGCGGCGGGATGTTCATCAGCGCCCTCGATCAGGCCCGGTTCGGCCTGCTCACGCTGCGGCGCGGCAAGTGGAAAGACCGGCAGCTGCTGTCGGAGAAATGGGTCTCCCTCGCGCTCACACCGACGTCGGTGGAGCCCGGCTACGGGGTCATGAATTGGTTCTTGAACACGGAACGGAAGATGTTGCCGAGCGCGCCGGCCAATGCGTTCTGCCATCGCGGCGCGGGCGTGAATGTGATCTGCGCCTTCCCCGATCAGGACCTCGTGGTCGTCGCGCGCTGGGTCAAGAACGACGCCGTCGATGGCATCGTGCAGCGCGTCCTGGCGTCCGTAAAGCCCTAGTTCTCCCGCGACACGATGTACTGATCGATCTTTCCGTCCGGCAGCGTCATCGTCGTGAGATCCATCACGACATTGCCGGCGCGAATGCGATAAGACCGGATCGTCATCCCGCCACGCAGGAAATCTCCGTTGGAGGCGAATTCACTGGGGGCCCCCAACGGGGCGAGACTCGCCGCGTAATCCGCCACGACCTCCTGACTGAAGTACGCATTGGCGCCGGCCGTGAACAGCCCGCGATCGATCGTGCCACGCGTGAGCCCATCGTAGATTCGGCGCGCCAGATCGGTCGCGGCGGCGTCCGTGGTATCGACGCGCGCGAGAATCACGTTGGCGATGCGCTGCGCGATTTGCCCCGCCGCGCCCGCCGCGCCCGGATAGATGTTGGTGAAGACCACGATCGCCATACTGTCGTCGGGATAAATGCGATTCGCCGTCGTGTATCCCGAGACCGCGCCGCCATGCCCGATGTTGCGATGTCCGCCAGGCGTTCCGATCCCCACGCCGAGCCCGTACCCGGTCCCCGTGCCGTTCCGCAGCAGGACCTCGGTTTGCTGCTGCTTGTAGGATGAGGGCCGCAGCACCGACTGCTTGATCACGCTGATGTTCCACAGCGCGAGATCGTGCGCGGTCATCGCGAGCTGCCCCGCCCCGAACAGCCAGCCCCTGCCCTCCTTGGGCGCGGCGCGCAGGGGCCCCAGCGCGTTGCGGAGATACGGCGCGGCATCCTGCGGCTGCAGCGGCCCGGCGTTGAAATCGGCGACTGAGGTCATGTTGAGGCGCGTGAAGATGCGCCGGCGCAGAAAATCCATGAACGGCATTCCCGCCACGCGCTCGACGATCGCGGCGGCAATCACGTAGTTCGTGTTGCTGTACTGCCACTTCGTGCCGGGATCGAAATCGAGCGGCTTTTGCGCCCAGCGCTGCATGATCGCCTGCGCGGTGGCGGGCTGCTGCATGTCCGGGAAGACGTAGTCCTGCGGCCAGTAATCCTGGTATCCGGACGTCATCGACAGCAGCTCGCTCAGGGTGATCTCATTGGCGCGCGTCAGCTGCGGAAACCACTTCGCGACGCGATCGGAGAGCGACAACTTGCCTTCTTCGGCGAGCAGCAGCACGGCCGTCGCCGTAAACTGCTTGCTGACCGAGCCGATCGCGTACCGCATCGACGACTGCGCCGCCGCCGAGTCTCGGCCAGTGCCGTAGGCATGCTCGTACACGATTTGCGCCCCGCGCACGACCGCGATCGACGCGCCGGGCGCTCCGGTCGCGCTCAAAACGCCGAGGGCGGCGCTGTCGATCTGCGCACGCTCGGCCGGTGTGAGCTGCTGCGCAGCGGCGTGGGTCGCGACACAGAGCGCGAGCACGCCCAGCATGGAGCGGAATGAGCGCATGCGACCTCCGGAAGGGATCAGCCTGCGAGTGCTACGGCGAACTTCTCTCATTTCTTCTTTTTTCGCTTCTGCTTCACGCGCTCGGGAAGCTTCGCGCCTCCCGTTTCCTGGTTCCAGCGCTCGTACTGCTCCGGCGTAATATCTCCACTCATGAGCAGCGCGGCGAATTTGCGACGTTGGGCCTTGCTCTTGAACGGCATTCTGGGCTCCGGCAGGATTTCCCTACACTACCCGTGCAAGCACCCATCGTGCCGCCGCCCGCTGCATCAACCCCTGGCCGTGCCAGCCGCATAGTACGGGCACGTCGCCGGGGACCTGCGCGACGAGACGCGGATGAGCGAACAGAATCACCAGTGATGCGTCGGGTACTAGACGCTCGAGCTGCTCCAGCGTCTGTGCGCCGAGATCGCCCCGCCCCTTCCACGATCGGGGCTCGCAGTACACCAAAATGATGTGCCGCGTCCCGGGCTCCGGTTGTCGCGAAACGCCGACGCCGTGCCCCATGAGCTCGCGGACGATCACGTCTCGCGGCGGAATCGTGTACGGTCCGCCGGCGTCATCATCGACAATCGTCACACTGACCGATTTCCCGAGCGGCGCCGGCTCGCCACGCAGCAGCTGCAGCGCGCGATCGGCGAGCCCGTCGGCGAATTGCCGATGACTCGAGAGAATCGCATCGTCCAGCGTGGTGTGCCCCGGGGCCACGGCCCCGGGGCTTCCCACCCGCTCGAGCGCATTCCCGTACCTCCCCAACGCTTCCTGGGCCCGTCCCGACTCGACCTTCTCGAGTGCCTTCACCACCCCTGCCCAATCGGTTGGATACAGCAGCATGTCACAGCCGGCATTCAACGCTGCGACCGCCGCGCTCGCTTCCGGCGCCGCGGCCGTCGCACCACCCATAATGAAAGCATCCGTCACCACGAGGCCGCTGAATCCGATCGTCGCGCGGAGATAATCGAGAATCGTTTTGGAAAAGCCGGCCGCGGCCCCACTCGGATCCCAGGCTGGAAACGAAACGAACGCGGGCATCACACTCGATACTCCCACCTGCACGGCCATCTTGAACGGCTCGACGTCCGTCTGCTCCAGCTCGGTCGGCGGCGCGTCGACGACCGGCACGCCGTCGTGCGAGTCCGTCGTCGTACGGCCATGGCCCGGGTAATGCTTGGCGCATGCGAGCACACCTTCGTTTTGGCACGCGCTGATCCACGCCGCCGCGTGCGCGCCGACGCGCGCGGGGTCGACGCCGAACGAGCGCGTCTGCACGATCGGATTCCTCGGCTCGAGATCGAGATCGCAGACTGGCGCGAAGATCCAGTTGATCCCGACGGCGCGCGCTTCGATCGCGGTGATGGCGCCGCAGCGCGCGGTCGCGCCGAGGTCGTTGAGGAAACCGAGCGCGGCGGGAGGCGGGAGCTCCGTCAGCCCGCGGACCTGCTGGCCGGGCCCACGCTCAAAATCGGAGCCGAGCAAAAGCGGGCGCCCGCCGCGCGCGCGGAGCGCGCTGGTGAGGGTACTGACCGCGGCGCGCGTACCGCCGAACAGAATGAAACCGCCGACGCCCGCGGCGAGTGCTTGCTTGACCTTCGTCTGCTCGGACTGGAACGACCCGTGCCGCCACCGCAACGCCGGGCACACCAGCCGCGCGTGGTTGACTATGGGTGCTCTCCCGTAGGAGTGACTGAGAAACTCACGCGTGCGTCGGTCGCTCGACGCGTGACAGCACCTCCGACAACGCCGTATAGTCTACGGGCTTCACCATATGATGGTCGAATCCCGCCTCGCGCGCCTGGCGCCGATCCTCGTCCTGGCCCCACCCCGTCAGCGCCACGACCAGTACGTCTTTGCCCCATTCCGTCGAGCGGATGCGCCGGCACACGTCGTACCCGTTGATCTTCGGCAGGCCGATATCGAGCAGCACGACCTCGGGACGCAGCGTTTCGGCGGCATTGACGGCCTCTTCACCGTCATGTGCCAGGTGCGTCTCCACGCCGCCCATTTGCAGCAGCGCCGCCAGCGAGGTCGCCGAGTCCTGGTTGTCGTCCACGACCAGGACTCGCGGCGTCTTGCCCTGGGGGTTTGTCGCGAGCGGTCGTGACGGAGCGGGCGTCGGAGGTGCCAGCGTTCGCGTGAGCGGCAACCGGACCGTGAACTCGCTCCCCTTTCCCGTGCCGCCGCTCGTCGCCGTCAGCGAGCCGCCGTGCATGTCGACGAGCCGCCGGGCCAGCGTCAACCCGATTCCGAGCCCGCCCTGCGAGCGCTCCAACGTGTGCGGCACCTGTCGGAACGGCTCGAAGATCGTCGCCATCATCCCCCGCTCGATTCCGACGCCGTTGTCCCTGACCCGCACGATCACTTCGTGCGGTCCCTGCTCGACGACGAGCCAGACGTGCCCTTCGCGCGGCGTGTACTTACTGGCGTTGTGGAGCAGATTGTAAAACACCTGGGCCAGACGGGCGCGATCGGCTTCGAGGTAGATCGGCTCGGGCGGTACGGTGACGCTGACCTGCTGGTCCTGAGCGTCCGCGAGCGGTCGGGAGGTTTCGATCGCCTGCCGCAGGATCGATCCCAGCTCTACGGGCTCACGGCGCAGCTCGAGCCGGCCGCGGGTGATGCGGCTGACGTCGAGCAGATCGTCCACGAGCCGCACCAGCTGTTTGACCTGACGCTCGATCGTGCCGCGGATCTGGCGTACCGTGCCGTCTTCGCGCTCGGCGCGCTTCATGATCTCGAGCACATTGCCGAGCGGCGCGAGCGGGCCGCGCAGCTCGTGCGCCAGCATCGCGAGGAACTCGTCCTTGCGGCGGTCGGCCTCGTGCAGCCGCGCCTCGGCGGCCTTCTGGTCGGTAATGTCGCGGAAGACCAGAACGGATCCCGCCACCCGGCCCCGCTCGTCCCTGATCGGCGCGACGCTGTCGTCGATCGGCAGCTGCGCCCCGCTTTTCGTGATCAGCACCGTGTGATCGGGCTGCTCCTTCATTGTGCGAAACACCACGCCGAGCGGCTGGCGGACCGCCTCGGCGTTCGTCCAGCCCGTGAGCTTCTCGGCCATTGCGTTCAGGTAGGTGACCTCGCCGACGAGATCCGTCGTGATCACGGCCTCACCGATGCTGGCCAGGGTGACGCGGAGCAGCTCGCGGTGCTCGGCGAGCGCTTCGACGCTCGACTGTCGCAGCCGGATGTTGCGCTGCGTCAGGGAGAAAAACCCGCCCAGCAGAATCACGCCGATCAACGTCCCCAGCACGAGCCACAGAACGGCGGAGTTCGCGCTCTCGCGCGATTCGGCGGAGCGGCGCGTAAGGAGCGCTTCCTCGGCGTTCTGCATCGCCCCAACCCTCGTGCGCAGATCGTCCATCATCGCTTTCCCGCCTACAACGAGCGCTTCAGCGCCGGTCGGGTCCTCACGCTCGGCGCGGTCGATCGAGCGCTGTAGCCCGACGAGGAACATTGCCACCCGCGGCCGCAGCGCCTTGAGGCGCGCCTGTTGTGGCGGGTTGTCGTCGGTGAGCGCGTGGAGACGCACCATCGCATCGGGAACGGTTTTGACGGCCTGCCGGTACGGGGCGAGGTAGCGGGGGTCCATCGTGAGGAGGTAGCCGCGATGCCCCGTCTCGGCACTGATCAAGGTCCCGATCAGGCCTTCCAGCTCCCCGATCACCTCGTGCGTGTGCGACACCAACCGGTCGTGCGTCCTCAGCCGCTGGACGTTGCGATACCCCAGAATCCCGCTCGCGAGGAGCACGGCGAGCGTGAGGGCGAACCCGACGGTGACGACTTCGTTTACGCTGTGCCGCCGGCGCAGACTCTCGATCGAGCCCACGGGCGGCCCGACGGGTCCCTGACGCCGCGCCAGCTCCTCGAAGCGGCGGCGCGACATGTGCGCCGCCTCCCCGAATCCGATGATGATGACGCACGTGAGGAGATAGGACAGCATCCCCACGACGTTTTGATCATGAAGGAGCTCGAAGCTGCCCCGCGGCGCGACGAAGAAGTAATCGCACGCGGCGAATCCGATGAGGGTGGACAGGACGGCCGGACCGACGCCCCCGACCTGCACGGCCACGGCGACCGCCCCGAACAGGGTAACGAGCGGAAACGAATCGCCCAGGACTGGATCGAGCAGCCAGCGCGCGAACACGGCCAGCAGCGTGAGACCGAGGGCAAGCGAGTATGAGAGAAAGACTTTTCGCACTCGGAGGTACTACCCGGGACTCAGGCCGGAGTAACGTGCCCCAATACGCGCGGCCCGCGGGCTCCGGTGGCCGCCGGCAGGTTCCCCGGCTTACCGGAGACCGTCTGCATCCCCAGGAACGCGAAGGCGACGGCCTCTTTTGCCTCGCCTTCGAAGAAAACCTGATCGAAAAGCACCACCGGTCGCGGTTGCACCCTGGCTGCCAGACGCTCCAGCAGGGCGGGGTTCTTGGCGCCCCCCCCCGAGATCACGATCTCGGAGGTCCTGTCCCTGCCCCAGCGCTCGACTGCGCGCCCAATCGACTCGGCGGTGAGGGCGGTGGCCGTGGCGATCGCATCGTTATCCGAGCCACCCGCCTTCTTCACCTTGGCGAGCAGGGCATCCGCGTACTCGACGCCGAATCGTTCGCGGCCGGTGCTCTTGGGCGGCTGCTGGTCGAAATAGGGGTCGGCCAGGAGCTGATCGAGCACCTTGGTGATCGGCCGGCCGCGGCGCGCGCGCTCGCCATCCTTGTCGTACGTCGCGTCGGGATCTACGCGGCGGGTAATCGAGTCGATCACCCCAACGCCGGGGCCCGTATCAAACGCGAACGCACCTTCGCTTACGCCGCGGCGCGGCACCCAGGTGACATTCGCGATCCCGCCCACGTTGAGCAGCCAGCGCCCCTGCGTCTCATGGCCGAACAGCATGACGTCCGCGAGCGGCACGAGCGGCGCCCCCTGCCCGCCCGCGGCCACGTCGCGCGCGCGGAAATCGCTGACCACCTGCACGCCCACGCGCTCCGCCAGCACCGCGGCATCGCCGAGCTGGAAGGTGGCGCGGCCCGGCTCGTGCCAGATCGTCTGACCGTGCGAGGCGACGAACGCGAGGTCCCTGGGTGAGACCTTGGCCTGGGCGAGCAACGCAAGCACCGCCCCCGCGAAGCGTTCGCCCAGCGCTACATGAAGGAAGGCAACGTCTTTCGGGGTGCCGCGCGCGATCGCGTCGATGATCGAGCCACGCTCGGCGGAGCTGTAGGGCTCCTGTCGAAATGCGACGAGATCGACGGAGCTGTCGTTGAGCCGCACCAGCGCGGTCGAAATCCCATCGAGCGACGTGCCCGACATGACACCCACCGCAAGTGTCTTCGTCATGATTTCACGGCGGGCGGATCGCCGATCACCGACCGCACGAATCCGCCCGCGCCCTCGAGCATGCGCTTCGCTTCATTCTTGTCGGCGCGCTTGCGGACCATGACGATCGCCAGCTTCACGCTGCCGTCGGCGCGCTCGAGCGCCGCTCGGGCTTCGGCGCGGCCCACACCGCAGACCTCCATGACGATGCGCTCGCCGCGGTCGTGCAGCTTCTGGCTCAGCGCCACGAGATCGACCATCAGATTCCCGTAGACTTTGCCGAGCCGGATCATCGCGCCGGTC
>Ga0070686_100002422_pt1 | contig 10274 bp, 4 predicted proteins | sample KBSS23LmetaG_FD_65654 | JGI IMG/M metagenome (GOLD analysis project Ga0070686, IMG submission 65654) | Switchgrass rhizosphere microbial communities from Kellogg Biological Station, Michigan, USA - KBS S2-3L metaG | ecosystem: Host-associated > Plants > Roots > Rhizosphere ...
GAATGCGGATTGTGGAATACGGAAGACGGAAGACTGAATGCACTCTGAGATGAAACGACAGCTTGCGCTTGCCGCCGGGCTTATCGCGGTCGTCGCGTCGCTTGTTCCGCTAGCGGCGCAGACGAAGAGTTCGATTCCGCGGATGAAAGACGGCCATCCGAATCTGCAGGGCACCTACGATCTGGCGACGCTGACGCCGATTGAACGCCAGGCCGGTTCGCCGCTCGTCCTCACCGACGAGGAGGCGAAAAAGCTCGAGCAGCAGGCCGCCGCGCGCAAGGCGTACGGCGACACGCCGCTCAAAGCGGATCGCTCGGCGCCGCCGGTCGGCGGCGACGGATCCGCCGGTCCGGCGGGCAACGTCGGCGGCTACAACTCGTTCTGGATCGACGCCGGTTCTCTCTATACGACGATCGACGGCCGCAAGCGCGCCTCGATCCTGATCGATCCGCCGGACGGCCGCGTGCCGCAGCTGACCGAGCAGGCGCGGCAGCGCGTCGCCCGCAACATCAACCGTCCGACCTCGGACCAGACCGCGCGCGAAGACGATCCCGGGTTCGAAGGCAACGGCGCCTACGATGATCCCGAGCGGCGGCCGCTCGGCGAGCGCTGCCTGATGGGATTCGGATCGACGTCCGGTCCGCCGGTGCTGCCGAACTACTTCTACAACAACCTGCACCAGATCGTGCAGACGCCGGACACGGTCATGATCCTCACCGAGATGGTGCACGATGCACGGATCGTGCGGATGAACGCCGAGCATCTGCCGCCGACAGTGCGCAAGTGGATGGGCGACTCGGTCGGCCGCTGGGAAGGCGACACGCTCGTCGTCGACACCACCAACTTCACCGAGAAGACCCGGTTTCGCGGCGCGACGCAGAACCTGCATATCGTGGAGCGGTTCTCACGCGTCGACGCCCACAACCTGCTCTACCGTTTCACCATCGAGGACCCCGAGACCTGGACGCGCCCCTGGACCGGGGAATACACCTGGCCGGCGACCGATGAGTTACTCTATGAATACGCGTGCCACGAGGGTAACTACGCGCTCGGGAACATCCTGCGCGGAGCCCGCCTGAAGGAAACGGAAGACGCGAAGAAGAAGACAGGGGGCAATTGAGGTGCACCTTATGAAAAAAATCGTCCTGTCGGCAGTCGGTCTCCTCTTGGCGGGTGCCCCGGTGTTCGGCCACCACGCCTTCGGCGGTGAGTTCGACCCGAACAAGCCGGTGCTGCTCAAGGGCCCGGTCACCAAGGTCGAATGGGTCAACCCGCACGCCTGGATTCACATCGAAGTGACGGACGAGGATGGCAGCAAGAAAGAGTGGATGGTCGAGGGCGGCACGCCCAACACGCTGCTGCGCCGCGGCATCACCCGCGAGTCGCTCAAGCCGGGCACGGTGCTGGTGATCGACGGCTACCAGGCGCGCGATCATTCGCTGCTCCGCGCCAACGGCCGCAACGTCACCTACCCGGACGGCCGCAAGCTGTTCCTCGGATCGTCGGGCACCGGCGCACCGACCGACGGCGCCGATCCGACCGAGGCGCCGAAGCCCGGCCAGCGGGGACGGGGAGGCCAGTAGCCGCAAGCCGCAAGCCTCAAGCCTCAAGCCAGGGCCGCAGAGACACCGCGTCTTTGCGGCCTTTGCCGTTTGTAGCGCGAAGGGCGCGTCACCGCAGGGCGGGTTCTGCAGTATCGTGTGCTCCTTCTCATCAAGGAGCAGTGATGATGCACTCGCGGCGGTGGAGTTCGGTCCTGATCGTCCTCCTGGCGTCCTCGCTCACGCCTTATGCGCAGACGCGCGGGCCGGCGATCGCCGCCGACGCGTATCAGCAGTTGAAGTTCCGCTATATCGGCCCGGTCGGCAACCGCCTGATCGCCATCGCCGGCGTGCCCGGCGATCCGAACGTCTACTACGCCGGCGCCGCGTCGGGCGGCATCTTCAAGACCACGGATAACGGCGCCCACTGGGATCCGATTTTCGACCGCGAACCGGTCTCCTCGATCGGATCGCTCGCCGTCGCCCCGTCCGATCCGAACGTCGTCTGGGCCGGGACCGGCGAAGCGTTCATCCGCAGCAATATCTCGATCGGCAACGGCATCTACAAGTCGACCGACGCCGGCAAGACGTGGACGCACGCCGGCCTCGACGCGACCGGGCGCATCGGCCGGGTGGTGATCGATCCGCGCAATCCCGACGTCGTGCTCGCCTGCGCGCTCGGCCATGCATATGGACCGCAACCCGATCGCGGCGTGTATCGCACGGCTGACGGCGGCAAGACCTGGCAGCGCGCGCTGTTCGTCGACGAGAACACCGGCTGCTCGGATCTCGCAATCGATGCGCGCAACCCGCGCGTCGTGTTTGCCGGCATGTGGCAGATCGAAATCCACACCTGGGGCCGCACCAGCGGCGGCGCCGGCAGCGGGCTCTTCAAGTCGACCGATGGCGGCACGACCTGGAAGCGCCTGAGCGGCCACGGCCTGCCGAACGCGCCGATCGGCAAGAGCGCGGTCCAGATTGCGCGCGGCAACTCGAACCGCGTCTACGCGCTCATCGAGACCGGCGATGGGTTGCCGGCACCGGACGGCACGAAGACGCAGAACGGCTCGCTGTGGCGCAGCGACGACGCCGGCGACACCTGGGAACTGGTCAGCTCGGATCGGCGCCTGCGCGGCCGGACGCACTACTACACGCGCTTCGCGATCGAACCGGACAACGAGAACGAGCTCTATTTCTTGTCCGCTGAATTCACCAAGTCGGTGGACGGCGGCGCCTCGAGCATCGACCTCACCGGCCGGGTCGCGCCGATCGGCGACAACCACGACATGTGGATCGATCCGACCAACGGCGATCGCTTCGTCGTCGCGCACGACGACGGCTTGAGCCTGTCGATCAACCGCGGCCGCAGCTGGCACCACATCCAGCTGCCGGTCGCGCAGATGTATCACGTCACGACCGACAACCAGATTCCCTACAACGTCTACGGCAACCGCCAGGACGGCCCGTCGACGCGCGGACCGAGCAACAGCCGCCTCGCCAAACAGTCGGACGAGGAGGTGTCCGGACCGATTCCGCGCGGCATGTGGCACTCCGTCGCCGGCGGCGAGAGCGGCTGGGCGATTCCCGATCCGGTCGACAACAACATCGTCTGGGCGAGCGGCACCGGCTACGGCAGCGTCGGCGGCACGGTCGAGCGCTACGACGAGCGCACGCGGCAGGCGCGCGAGGTCGAGATCTGGCCGGAGACGACGATTGGCGTGCCGGCGGCCGACGTCAAGTACCGCTTCAACTGGACGTTCCCGGTCGCGATCTCTCCGCACGATCACAACGTCGTCTACGCCGGCTCGCAGCACGTGCATCGCACCACCGACGGCGGCCAGAGCTGGCGGGTGATCAGCCCCGATCTGACGCTCGACGACAAGACGCGTCAGCAGCGCTCCGGCGGGCTCACGCCCGACAACGTCGGCGTCGAGTACGCCGGCGTGGTATTCGCGATCGCCGAGTCGCCGCGCGAGAAAGGCGTGATCTGGGCCGGCACCAACGACGGCCAGCTGCAGGTGAGCCGCGACAACGGCGGCCGCTGGACCAACGTCACTGCGAATATCCCGGCGCTGCCGAAATGGGGAACGGTCAGCAACATCGAGCCGTCGCGCCACGACAACGGCGTCGCCTACGTCACCTTCGATCTCCACCAGGTGAACAACCGCGACCCGTTCGTGTTCAAGACCAGCGATTACGGGCAAACCTGGCACGCGGTCACCGGCGATCTGCCGCGCAGCGTGCACAGCTACGCCCACTGCGTCCGCGAGGATCCGGTGAAGCGCGGGCTGCTCTTTCTCGGCACCGAGAACGCCCTGTACTTTTCGCCGGACGATGGCCAGCACTGGCTGCCGCTGCAGTCCGGCCTCCCGCATGCGCCGGTGCACTGGCTGACCATCCAGGAGCACTTCGACGATCTCGTCGTCGCCACCTACGGCCGCGGCTTCTGGATCCTCGACGACATCTCGTCGCTGCGCACGCTGAGCCCGGAGACGCTCAACGACAGCGCGCACCTCTATCCGCTGCGTCCTGCCTACCGGTTCCGCAACATCACCGAGCCGATGTCGATGCCGGACGATGCCACCGAAGGACGCAACCCGCCGTACGGCGCCGACATCACGTTCTCGCTGAAGAGCGCGCCGCCCGAGGCGATGCGCGACAAATTCAAGGTCGTCATCAGCGACGCGGCCGGCAAGACGGTCCGCACGATCGAGATCGGCAAGGACGCCGCTGCAGGCGTGAACCGCGTGTGGTGGGATCTGCGCGTCGATCCGACCGACGAGATCAAGCTGCGAACGCCGCCGCTGCATGCGGCGGACTTCAAGCTGAATGCGGATGGCACGCGGAAATTTCCCGTCGGCAGCACCCTGTCGATGCTCGCCGCGCCCGGCACGTACGCGGTGAAGCTCGTTGCCGGCGACGTCGAGCGCAGCGGTTCGCTCGTCGTCCGAAAGGATCCGAATACGGCGGGCAGCGAGCGCGACGTCACCGAGCAGACCAAGACGCTGACGTCAATCCGCGACAACGTGAACACGGTCGCGAAGATGATCAACACCGCCGAATCGGTGCGGGCGCAGCTGGCGGCGTGGCGGGCCGTCGTCGCGACGTCGCCGTCGGCGAAGGATCTGCAGGCCGAGGCGGACGCCGTCGAGAAGGCGGTGGTCGACATCGAATCGCGCCAGTTCAACATGACCGCGACCGGCCGCGGCCAGGACTTCCTGCGGACGCCGAGCCAGATGCTCGACAAGCTGATGCACCTGGCGGACGTCGTCTCGTATGCCGATTTCGCGCCGACCGACTCCCAGATCGAGGTCGCGGCGAAGCTGACGCAGGACGTCGCCCACGATCGCGAGCAATTGGACGGCGTGCTGGCGAGGACGCTCGCCGCGTTCAACGCCAAGCTCGCCGCACGTCAGATGGGCGCCATCGTCGCTCCGAAAGATTGAATTTCCGGTCGCTCCCGGGACAAAAAGTCATCAATCCGCGCAATCGGCCGCATTTGTCTCTGTTCGTCGCCGGACAACTTGGTTAGTATTGCCGCCGTTCACTGGTCGATATTGCAACAAGTGGCGGAGGACCATATGAGATCGAGAACGAGTTTGCTCGTGCTCGTGCTGGGAGCGTTGCTGTCCGGGTCGGCATGGGCCCAGACGACACAGGGCCGCATCATGGGTCTGGTCAGCGACACACAAGGCGCGATTCTGCCGGGCGTGACGGTCACCGCCACGTCGCCTGCGCTCATCGGTGTGCAGTCAACCGTGTCGCAAGCCGATGGCAGGTTCCTGTTTCCCGCACTGCCGACTGGCACTTACAAGCTCGTCTTCGAGCTGTCGGGGTTCCAGAAGCTGACGCGCGAGGGCGTCAACGTGGTCCTCGGCCAGACCCTGTCGGTGGATGCGCAGCTGCCGCTCGCGTCGCTGTCCGAAACCGTGAATGTCACCGGCGAGTCGCCGGTGATCGATGTCACGACCACAAGAGTCGGCGTTAGTCTCAAGGGCGACGCGCTGATCGCGGTGCCGAACTCCACCGACGTGTGGGGCGCGTTGTCGGAGGCGCCGGGCATCCGGATGGCGGGCTTCGACGTCGGCGGCAGCCACAAGAGCCAGCAGTCCGGTTACGAGAGCTTCGGCATCCAGAACCAGGCGCGCGTGATCTCCGACGGCGTCGACCACACCGAAGGCGTCGGCGGCACCGGCTTCTACGAGGACTACTTCGCCAACGAGGAAGTGTCGGTGAGCTCGCTCGGCAGCGACGTCGAGATGAACTCGCCTGGCGCAGCGGTGGTGACGACGATCAAGAGCGGCGGCAACTCCTTCAAGGGCCTCGAGCACTTCTCGTACGAGCCCGGCAGCTTCGTCGGCAGCAACGCGGCGACGCCCGACATCGCGGCGCGCGGCTACGTCTGCCCGGCCAACGGCGACGGCGTCCAGCAGTGCAACAACCCGAACCTCGTGTTCTGGGAGGGACACGCCGACATCGGCGGCCCGGTGAAGCGCGACAAGATCTGGTTCTACGGCGCCTACAACCAGTTCAAGATCGACAAGCAGGTGTCCGGCGTCTCCCAGAGCGTCGCCACCGACCTCGGCAAGTTCAACAACTACACCGCCAAGGGCACCGGCAAGATCAGCAAGAACAACACGCTGATCGGCTACTTCCAGGGCGGCCGGAAACAGAAGCCGTTCCGCAATCTCTCGACGCTGGTGCCGGCGCAATCGATCCTCGCGCAGGACAGCTGGTCGAAGATGTACAAGGGCGAGTGGCAGTCGGTGCTAAGCGAGCGGATGTTCCTCAACGTCAACGTCGGCCGCTTCACGCTCGACTGGCCGATGGTGCCCGCCGTCGATCCGCGCGGTGCCGCGGCAAACATCCCGGCGATCTATCGCGCCGACAACTCCCAGACCGGGTCCGGCTGGAACGCGTTTTCGACGTTCCGATCGAAGCCGCAGGTCAAGGCGCAGATGACTTACTATCTGCCCGGCAAAGCCGGCAGTCACGACTTCAAGTTCGGATTCGAGGACATCTACGATTCGTACCACATCGGCATCAACGGACAGTCGGGCCCGTACCGCCTGTCGTACCCGGACCACAGCTCGGCGCCCGATCGCATCCGGTTCATCGATACCGGCCTGCCCGGCGACTACAACAGCGGCTGGACGGCCGGGGCCAACATCGACAAGCACTACGCCGTCTACGCACAGGATCGCTGGGCGTTCAATAACCGCGTGTCGCTGACCGTCGGCCTTCGCTATGACTATCAGGACGTCGGCTACAAGGACGCCATCCGCACGCCCGAAATCAGTGACGTGACCACGGCGTTGCAGGCGGGCGACGGCGGCCGTATCTTTCCGACGTCAAGCAGCGTGGCCGGCGCGTCGTTCTTCAAGAACAACAACGTCGCCGCGCGCATCGGCGTCAGCTACAGTCTCGACAAAAGCGGTAAGAGCGTGCTGAAGGCGTTCTACGGCCGCTACTACAACAACATCGCAGACGGCTTCTCTTCGGCGAACCCGGCCGGTCAACGCTACGTCGAGTACAACTTCAACGACCTCAACCGCAACGGCAAGTACGACGGCGTCCAGGAGCTCGGCACGTTCCGCACACGCCTCGGCGGCGCCGATGCGCCGGTCGATCCGAATACAAGAACGCCGTACACGGACGAAGTCAGCGTCACGATGGAGCGCCAGTTCTGGCACGAGTCGTCGATTCGCGGCACCTACGTCCGCAAAATGCAGCGCGACTACGTGCCGTTCTACTTCACCCCGATTGTGACCGCGTGGGTCGGCCAGCTCACCGTGCCGAAGACGCGGGTCGTCAACGGCGTCACCTACAACCTGCTGGACGTGCCCGACTCGCTTAAGGACGCGACCGACACCGCCTACACCAACTCCCCGGACAGCGAGTTCAACTACGACACCGTCGAGTTCGCGTTCACCAAGCGCTTCGGATCGGGCCTGTTTTTCCAGGCCAGCGGCGACATGCAATGGCGCGACGAACTGCGATCGGCGGACATCCCCGACTGGGGATCGACCAGTCCCCTTTCCGCCGATCCAATCGGCGTTGGACCGCAGTTGTCGATCAGCGCTACGGCGCCGAACCGTCAGAAGACGACGGGCTACGGCGTGCAGCTCTCCGGCCACTACTCGTTCAAGTACGACGTCGGGATCGGGTTGAACTACCGGTTCCAGAGCGGCTTCCCGTACTCGCTCTACATTCCGGACGGAACGGTCAATCTGAACGTCTGCAACTTCAACTGCGCGTTCTTCGCGACCAACTTGGATCAGAACCGGTCTGAGGCCGTCAACCTCATGAACTTCCGCATCGACAAGGCGTTCCGGCTTGGCGGCGCGAAGAAGGCGACGCTGATGCTCGACATCTACAACCTGCTGAACGCCGACCCGGTCACCAACTTCAACCTGTCGGCGACATCGCCGCGGACCGTGATTGCAGTGCTCGACCCGCGCGTTTTCCAGATGGGATTCCGGTTCGAGTTCTAGGATCCTCACATCCGTCGTGTCCGCCTCCAGAGCGGACACGACGGATGTGAGTTCGCGTCACCGCGATATCTTCTCCAGGTTGGCTCGCGCGTCGGCAAAGTCGGGCCGAAGCGCGAGCGCCTTCTTCCATTCCTCCGCCGCGCGATCCAGTTGCCCCTTCCTCGCGTATGCGACGCCGAGACCGTTGTGCGCACCGGCAAGCTCCGGGTTGATCGCCACGGCCTGTGACAGCGCGCTCAACGCCTCGTCGGCGCGGTTCGTGGCCAGGTAGAGCGAGCCGAGGTTGTTCCAGGTCGTCGAGGCGTTCGGCGAGGCGGCGAGCACTTTCCTGAACGCGTCCTCGGCGTCGCGGACGCGGCCGGCGCGCGCGTAGGCCTGGCCGAGGGCATCGAGCGTCTGGCCGTCGGCGGCGTTCTCGCGGGCCAGCGGCTCGAGCACGGCAAGCGCCCGCGGCACCTCGCCGGCGTCGCGCAGCGCCGCGCCGAGCGACCGCAGCAGCGCACGATCGGCATGACCGCTGCGGGCGGCGCGGTCGAGGACCGCAACCGCGTCGCCAATCCGGCCGGTGGCGCGGAGCACGAACGCGAGCCGGTCGTAGGCGATCGTCAGGTCGGGACGCTGTTCGATCGCCGAGCGCAAGGTCGATTCGGCCGTGGCCGCATCGCCTCTGGCGAGCGCCGCCGCCGCGGCGTCGAGCATCGCGTCGAGGTGGACGAGGCGCTTGGGATCGTCGGCGGCGGTGAACGAGCGCGCCGGACGCGGGGCGGCGCCGACGACGTAGCCGAGCGAACGAAGCCGCGCTTCGGCGTCGCTGTCGAGCGCTGTGGGCGCCGGCGTGGCTGCGGCGCCGGCGCTCAGGCGATCGAGCCGCGACTCGAGGTCGCGCGCGCGATCCCGCTGCGCCGCGTAGAGGTTGTGGCTTTCCCCCGGATCGACAGCGAGATCGTAGAGCTCCGGCAGCGGCAGGTCGACCAGCTTCAGGCCGCCGCGCAGCAGGCCTTTGAGCGGTGCCCAGTTGCGCGTCAGGTTCGCGTTCAGCGCCTCGAAGTACGAGCCGGGGTCCTCGGCCTGTTCACCGCCGGCGACCGACCGCAGACTGCGGCCGTCGGTCGATCCGATCGGCGCGCCGACCAGATCGGCAATCGTCGCCATGATGTCGACGAGGCGCGCCGGCGCGGCCACCGGGCGCGGCGCGATCGCTCCGGCCGCCCAGATGATCAACGGCACGCGCAGCGTCGACTCGTAGGCGAAGAGCCCGTGCGTGCGCTCGCCATGCTCGCCGAGCGACTCGCCGTGGTCGGACGCGATCACCACCAGCGTCCGATCGAGCGCGTGGGCGGTGTGCAGGCGATCGAGGAATGCGCCGAGCGAAGCGTCTGCATAGGCGATCTCGCCCGAATAGGGATCCTGCGCGTAGCGTGAGGCGTAGGGTTCCGGCGGGGTGTACGGTTCGTGTGGATCGTAGAGGTGGACCCAGGCGAACCACGGACGGGGTTCGGGGTTCGGGGTTCGGGGTTCTCGGTTCTGGTTCTTGGGTTCTGGGTTCTTGGGTTCTGGGTTCTTGGGTTCTGGGTTCTCGGCGATCCACGCGAACGCGGGGGCGAGGACGGCTTCGGCGGGGCGCTGGACGATCTCGAGGTTGGCGCTCGACCCCTGCACTCGGTCGTCGTAGAGGTCGAAGCCGGCGTTCAGGCCGAAGCGGGCGTCGAGGACGAAGGCGCCGACGAACGCCGCGGTCCGGTAGCCGGCGCGCTTCAACTCGCCGGCGAGCGTCGGCTTCGAGCCGTCGTAGCGGAACGATCCGTTGTCGTGGACGCCATTGCCGGTCGGATAGAGCCCGGTCATGATCGTCGCGTGCGACGGCAGCGTCATCGGCACGTGCGCGTGGGCGACGTCGAAGCGCAGCCCTTCGGCGGCGAAGCGGTCGAGCGTCGGTGTCGCGCCGAGCGCGCTGCCGTAGGCGCCGACGTGATCGGCGCGCAGCGTGTCGATCGTGACCAAGAGCACGTTGTGGCCGCGCAGCGCGCCGGCGGCAAGAGGCGCAGTCGAAGAACCGGAACCGCCGCGGCATGCGCAGCACAGCACGGCGAGCAAGAACCCGGAACCGAGCACCCAGAACCGAGAACCCAGAACCCAGAACCAAGAACCCAGAACCAAGAACCCCGAACGCCGAACCCCGAACCCCGTCGTCACCGCGCTCCCCTGTCCACGCGCGCGAGCGCTCTCTGCACGGTCAGCA
>Ga0070686_100002424_pt1 | contig 10273 bp, 10 predicted proteins | sample KBSS23LmetaG_FD_65654 | JGI IMG/M metagenome (GOLD analysis project Ga0070686, IMG submission 65654) | Switchgrass rhizosphere microbial communities from Kellogg Biological Station, Michigan, USA - KBS S2-3L metaG | ecosystem: Host-associated > Plants > Roots > Rhizosphere ...
TGTCCAAAATGCAACTTCAAGTGGAAGAATTCTAGCGATTGTTGATGCCTATGACCATCCAACTATCAAATCAGATTTGGATACCTATTCAAATCAATTCGGGTTGCCAGTACTGCCAACATGTGATGGTTCTATTGCATCATCTGTAGTGCCTTGTTTTCAGAAAATGGATCAAAATGGAGGAACGAGTTACCCTGCAGTCGATTCAGGGTGGGCACTTGAAATATCGCTTGATGTCGAAGCAGCACATGCAATTTGCCCCGACTGCAAACTTCTTTTAGTTGAGGCAAATTCAAGTAGTTATGGAAATTTGATGACAGCAGTTGACCGTGCCGTGGCAATGGGTGCAAACGTTGTCTCAAATTCGTATGGCTCGAATGAATTTTCTTCAGAGACTACTTTAGATTATCATTTTAATAAACCTGGAATCGCATTTACTTTTAGCTCGGGCGATAACGGGTATGGAACCAGTTATCCTGCTGCCTCTCGATATGTAACGGCAGTTGGTGGAACCTCTTTGTACCTGAATTCTGATAATACATACAAGAATGAAGTAGCATGGAAAGGAAGCGGAAGTGGTTGTAGTTCTTATGAGTCAAAACCTTCGTGGCAAAAAGATACTGGTTGTGCAAAGCGATCAATTGCCGATGTCTCGGCTGTAGCAGATCCAAATACCGGTGCCGCGGTTTATGATACGGTAGCATACAGTGGACAAGTAGGGTGGTTCCAAGTTGGGGGGACAAGTTTAGCAGCACCTCTTATTGCAGGTGTATATACACTCAAAGGTGTTCCAGTTGCAACTGCAGCCAATTCACTGCCATATCTCAATAGTCCACTTACAAATTTACATGATGTAACTTCAGGCTCTAACGGTGGCTGTAGTATGAGAAGTAGATATCTTTGTACATCACTAAAAGGCTATGATGGACCAACAGGACTAGGTACTCCAAATGGAATAAATGGGTTTTAATTTACCTACATGCATATAATTATTGGTACTCGAGGAAGTGATCTGGCTTTGGCTCAGACGGACATAGTTAAGAAATTGGTAACTTCACTAGATCCTTCAATTACTGTTGAAATAAAAGTTATTAAAACAGAAGGAGACAAAAATATGGCTCCAATTCCTACTGATGTTGTAGGTAAGGGCTGGTTTACCAAAGAAATTGAGAAAGCATTATTGACTCGAGAAATTGATCTTGCAGAGCACAGTTTAAAAGATCTGGGTGAAGTTTTGCCAGAAGGACTTATTATTTCTGCAATTCCAGCTCGTGGTGATGTCCGAGATGTTTTGGTATCTAAAAATAATATTCAGGTAAAAGATCTGCCTGAGGGGGCAATTATTGGAACTGACAGTGCAAGACGAAAAGTTTTGCTTCTTCAGATGAGATCTGATCTTCAGGTCGAAAGTGTCCGAGGCAATGTAAATACACGACTCCGGAAATTACAAGAAGAAGACTATGATGCCTTGGTTCTTGCGGCAGCAGGATTACAACGACTTGGAATGGAAGATATTATTACTGAATATTTTGATCCATTCGAATTTATCCCTGCTCCCGGGCAAGGTGCAATTGCAATTCAAACAAGAAGTTCTGATACTGAATTAAACAGATTGTTGGTAAAAATAAATGACACGAAAACTGAGTTGGAAACAATTGCAGAGCGTTTATTTACGAAAGCAATGGGTGGTGGTTGTAAACTTCCAGTTGGAGCATATGCAGTAATTGAAGGAGATCAATTAAAATTGTATGGTATGGTGGCAGAAGAAGATGGGTCTTACTTTCGAAAAGGTTCAATTACAGGAAAGGCAAAAGACGTTGAGAAATTAGGAAAAGATTTGGTTTTGAGACTTCAATGATACTCCTTACGCGAACAGTAAAAGATAATAATCGTTTTCAACAACGGCTTGATAACGTTGGATTGAAATCTATTGCATTTCCTTGCATTAGAATTGTCTCAGCTCAGTTAGATAAAAGTGAAAAAGAGACACTTCATTCAATTGATCAATTCGATTGGATTCTATTTACCAGCTCTAACGCTGTAATTCATTTGATTGAACAATTACATAATTATACTATACCTTTACAATCCCTTTCTAAGATTAAAATTGTAGCTGTCGGAAGTGAGACTGCAAAAACAATTAAATCAGCGGGTTTGTCAGTAGACTTCGTTCCTTCTGAATTTACTGATAGAAAACTTGCTGAAGAACTTCCAGATATTTACGGCAACAAAATTTTCATTCCTCGGTCAAAAAATACAGATAATCGATTACTCAAATTATTAGAAAAAAAAGGAGGAATTACTACATCTCTTCCAATCTATGCAACAGTTTATTATCCCCCCAATAATAAACATTTTTCAGATTTACTACAAAAAGGTATTTCTCGTATTACTTTTACCAGTGGTTCTTGTGTCTTGGGATTTATGAAAAAAGTTACAGATGGTTCTTTGCGAGAAAAAGCGTTTGCGCTTCCTGTCGTATCTATCGGTCCTTCTACAACAAAGATAGCAAAAGAAAATGGATTTAGAGATATAATTACAGCGAAAACTCACACTGTTGATGGTATGATTGATACATTGAAATGAAAGATACAACATTCCATAGCTACACTTTCTTCCAACTAAATAATTCTTTCCGGAGAATGGCATCAATTAAGAAGAATGCCTATATAAAAGAATTTGTTCAACTTGTTGAATCAAATAAAAAGGTTGTTGTTTATGCTTATTCACTGGTTGGTCTCAAGTCAGATTACGATATCCTTCTTTGGTTTCATGCGAGTTCAATTGAAGAAATACAACTATTGGTCTCGCAGATTTTAGCTATAAAAATGGGAGAATATCTTTCTCTTTCTCATACACTTTTGGGGATGACCAGGGGCTCTCAATACAACAGTAAACCAGTTGCCAATAATGAAGAGCTTGATGGGATTCTCCGGCTACCGTATCTTATTGTCTACCCGTTTACCAAAACAAAAGAATGGTATCTTCTTTCAAAAGAAAAACGGATGGAGCTGATGCGTGGGCATATGAAAGTGGGTTTCCAATATAAACATATAAGACAACTCTTATTGTATTCATTTGGAATTGATGATCCAGAGTTTATCGTCTCATATGAGACAGATTCTCTCTCTGATTTCCAAAGCCTTGTTATGGCAATGCGAGAGACAGAAGTAAGGCTTTATACACAAAATGATACACCAATTTTTACGTGTGTATATAAACCAGCTGATCAATTATTTAAAGAAATATGAAAAGATTTAACGATACGTTTTTAAAAGCAGCCCGACGAGAAAAAGTTGATCACACACCAGTTTGGTATATGAGGCAAGCTGGCAGAACATTCCCAGAATATTTGAAATTACGAGAACGATATTCAGTTTTAGAAATTTCAAAAACACCAGAATTAGCCGCCGAAGTAACAGTTGCTCCAGTTGCCTATTATGGTGTTGACGCTGCTGTCATGTTTGCTGATATTATGATTCCTTTACAGCCCATAGGAGTGGATTTAGATCTGGTTGAGAATGTTGGACCCGTTATTCAAAATCCTATTACATCGCTAACTGACATTAAAAAATTAAAAGAAATAGATCCAGATTCTGATCTCCCTCATCTCAAACCTTTTATTGAAATCCTTTTACAACGATTACCGGTTCCTATTATTGGGTTTTGTGGGGCACCATTTACTCTGGCGAGTTATTTGATCGAAGGAAAACCAACGAGAGAGTTTGTCAAAACAAAGTCATTTATATATCGCGATCCAAAAGCGTGGCATCTTCTTATGGATACATTGACAACGGTGATGATTGTGTATTTAAAAGCACAAATTCGATATGGAGTTCACTCAGTGCAAATATTTGATAGTTGGGCTGGGTATTTAAATGTTCACGATTATGAAGAGTATGTATTGCCTTACTCGAAAAGATTGTTCAATGAATTAAATGGCCAAAAAATTCCTCGTATCCATTTCGGGACAAATACCAATCATTTCCTCAAACAGTTTTCGTCAGTTGATTGTGAAGTGGTAAGTATTGATTGGAGAAATTCAATGTCTGTTGCATCAAAAATCGTTGGTAGGAAAAAAGCTTTGCAAGGGAATCTTGATCCCGTTGTTCTTTTAAGTGATTGGTCAATTATAAAAAGAGAAGTTGATAGAATTTTTGATGAAGTAGGGGATCATCCAGGATTTATTTTTAATTTGGGTCATGGAATTTTACCAGAAACAAAGCTTGGAACGGTTAAACGATTGACCAAATATGTACAAGAGAAAAAATAATAAGCAAAGCTTGGCAATGGCAGAACAGAAAACAAAAGACAGGAGAATTACTGTTATTTTAATGACGTATGGATCGCCAAAGACGTTGGACGATATCCCCGATTACTTACGAAATGTATATCATGGGAAAGATGCAAGTGATGAAACTATTAAAGAATTTACCCGTCGTTATTCACTCATTGGAGGATCTCCGCTCGTCCGAATTACTCAAAATCAGGCGGAGGCATTAGACCAAGAATTACATACTCATCACAAAGAAAAAGGTCAATTTAGTGTTGATGCGGGAATGCGATTTTCTGAGCCTTTTATAAAAGATGTAGTTCAAGGAGTTGCAATTGATGCAGATACTATTATTGGCATTATTATGTCTCCTCAATATTCTCCCATTCTTATGAAGGGATATGTTGATGCATTACAAGATGCGGTTCAATTAATTAAACGCCCTGAATTAAAACTAAAGATAATTAAAGGTTGGCATTTAGAATCTCTTTTTTTGCAAGCAATTGCCCAACGAGTAAAAGAAGCCATTGAAAAATTGCAAGTTCCATTACAAGAAACAATCCCGGTTCTTCTCACTGCACATAGTATGCCAAGACGAGTCGTAGAAACAGAGGCAAGTTATATAAATGCACTACAGGAAACAGCTGAAGAAGTTGCAAAATTGGCAGGACTAACAGATTCTCAGTGGCAATTTTGTTATCAAAGTGCTGGACACACGAAGGAAGAGTGGTTACGTCCAGATTTTGCAGATCTTATGCCTCAATTAAAATCCGAGGGTGCATCGGATGTTCTTATCGCACCAATCCAATTCCTTTCAGATCATCTGGAAATCTTGTATGATATTGAGATTGGAGCTCGGGAAGAAGCAGAAAGATATGGGATTGTTTTTCATCGAACAGAGTCATTAAACACATCTCCATTATTTATCAAAGCGTTAGCTCATATTGTTATATCATCCGCCTAGTTATTCGATTTCTCGTTCAACCTCTTCGCAATTGCATTTTGTTCATCGCTTAAGCTTTTATCTTCATCGACAAATGTACTCTCCTCAGGAGTGAGCCATTGATTTACATTAATTCTGGCAACAATTGCAGTTGTTCTCGTAATTCTTAAGGCAATAATTTCATTAATCCGATCAACATCTGTTTTATTCTCTGCGTAGAATTTTGGATATGTTTTGAGTGTTTGCCAGCCGGATTGTACATTTTTTAAATTGGTCAAAGCATCTTGCCAGCTTTTCTTTTCATCTTCAGAATAATTCGGTGGTACATATCCTGCCAAATGTTGAACAATAATCTGTGTGGGGCATCCATTAATTTTTCCTTCTACTTCTGCAATCCCAATTTCCTGGTAGTCTTTTTTAAGAAAAAATTCTTTCTCACTTACAAACTCAGATTGATTATCAAAGAGTTCTTCTGCTTCAAAATATCCTTGTGTCGGAAGCTCTCCTGTCACATGGTGAATATATCCTTGTCTCTCAAACACATCTTGTCTCGTCTCGCCTTTTGGTTGGACATCAACTGATACATTATTAGCGGCAAACATAGTCCGAGCTCTTTCTTCAGCAGTCTTTTGTAATTTTGGTTGATAGGTAAGCGGTGGAATATTATTTTCTTTACGCTTTTCATTAATAAGCGCGAGATACTGTGTCCTGTCCAATTGAATCTTTGAAGAATTGTCCAGATCGTGACTGGTATCTCTCCAGTTTTTGTCCAGGATTCCTTTTTGTTTTTCAAAAGGGATGACATGATCAATATCCTGATACGAAATAAGTCCTAAGGTAAAACGTGAATCGAGACTTCCCTTTCGATTATCTCCCATGACAAATAGTTCTCCATCAGGTATTTTTATTTTTTGACAATCTGGCAACGTGTCTCCACCAAACGTGGAATGTGCTTTTGCAGTATACTTCTCAGCAAGTTGTTTTCCATTCAGCGTCACAATCCCGTCACGTAATTCAATCTCATCCCCCGGAAGACCGATAACTCGTTTTACAAATCCTGCAGATTCACCTGTTGCTCGTGTCGTTAATTCATCAGTTTTCGCATTTTCAAATGAAACAATATCTCCTCGCCCAATCTCATATCCTCCGTATACTTTGCCATTAAACATGAATCCATTTGGATAGGGATTCATTTGTGCAATATCTACAATTTCTTTTGTTTGTTCTTCTATCGTTTTTCCTGTTCCTTTAGGAAACGTAGGATACATAGATCCCGTCCCTGCAATGCGAATGGGATCTTCATAGTACCCAAGTTTATATTTTATTACTTGATAGCTACCTGTTCCTACCCCGTAATAGATTCCTGTCCACAAGGGAAGAAGAACCCCAACTGCAATAATAATTTCAACGAGCTTGATTGAAATTCCTGTTATTCCAGTTTTAATTCTCGGTTTTTTTAAAATAATAGGTATTAAAAAGAGGGGAAAAAGGAGGCAGAAAAAGACAAACACAATTGAATTGGCTAATCCATGAAGAAAGCCTGATTTATCTGTATGAAAAGGAGATGACACAAAGATAGTCATCAAAAAGTCGATGACTGTCAAAACAAGAGAAATACTTCCGGTGAGAACAAATGCCGTGAGAACAATGAGTTGGTTTTTGGGTAATCCACCAATATTAAGAGGATGAGAAAACCAGGAGGTGAGATATCCAGCAAAGACTAAGAACCCGACAAGACATACAATAAAAATTACTCCAGAAATTTTGTACGAAGCATTCCCTTCCTTTTGCATACTGTAAGTGTATCAAATTTTACTTTGGAAATTGATTGGGAAGACTATTATAATAATTTCATTTCTCTAAAAGAAGCATAATTATCCTGGGTTACAATAATATGATCGACTATTTTAATCCCTAATAGTTTGCCGGCATCGACGAGGCGTTTGGTGAAGGATATGTCGGGGTCGCTGGGAGTTGGATCGCCGGATGGGTGATTGTGAACGAGAATTATGAGTGGTGATGGAAGAAGAAGTGCATAAGAGAAGATATCACGGGGTTCAATGATTACTTGATTCAACGTTCCAATGCATATAGTTTGTTTTTGGATGAGTTCGTGTCTGGCATTCAAATAGAGTGCAAGTAAATGCTCTTGCGATTTGGTTGTTATATCTTTTACCTCTCGAACAACATCAGAAGGAATCAAAAGTTGATGAAGCGACTTGGTTCCGAGAGATCTTTTACCAAGTTCAATCGCTGCAAGGATTTTGCCTGCCTTTACTGGTCCTATGCCATCAATTTGTGCAAGTTCATCAATTGAATAGGAGCGAAGCGTACGAAGAGGAAACTTCTTTAAGATTTCTTTTGCAAGATTGAGAACATTTTTTTCTCTCGTTCCTGAGCTCAAAAGAATTGCCAGAAGTTCTGCTTCGTCAAGATTTTCAACACCAAACGAGGAAAGTCGTTCACGAGGTTGCTTGGTTTTGGCAAGGTCCTTGATTGTGTATTTTGTCATTACCCAAAGTAATTATACAACTCTGGTAATGGTTGCAATCAAATCTTTTTTAGGAATATGGCTATCTACTACTGCAATTTTGCCTCCCCAAGAAGTACCAAGAACTGAACTGATTTCTTTTGTAAGATCTACCACAATAATGAGTGGAATGAGACTATAGTGTGACGCGTCTTTAAGAGTATCCAAAAGCACGAGAACTTTTTTGGGTTCTATACTGGCACTTAAGAAAACCATTGTTGGGGTATTCCAGACAACTTCTTTGAGTGCTTCTCCAATAGTAGATAGGCGACGTACCGTGCCAAGTTGTTCCAGATAGATATAAGGAAATTCAAGTAATTCATTCGGTTCTATGATAAGAATGGTGTCACTTTGTTTACTTGACATACGAGTAAAATCTTTGTAACGTAGATATACTCTACATAGTGAAGCTTGTGGTTGTCAAGGACCTTTTTTTGTATTCACAAACCAAGAGGATTTGTTATAATTACGAAAACTATGCAATCGGACGAGGAAAAAGAATTAGCGCAACGAGTAGGTAAAAAAATACGCTATGCTCGGGAACATATGGGGCTATCCCAAAGGCAACTCGGGAAAGTTCTTGCTCTTTCTGACAAAGCTATAAGCTCCTACGAAGTAGGTCGAACGCTTCCTAATATGCATATCTTACGGAAATTGGGTGAAGTCGTAGACAGGCCAGTTGCCTATTTTGATGATAGTGATTCGGTTGAGTTTGATTTGCAGAATAAGATCAAGATTATTGAAAAAGAATTGCTTGAGATTAAAAAACTTCTCAAAGAACAGAAGAAATAATTTCTTCTTGATTCGATCCACATTGTATTGTTATACTCACGTTTGTGAACAAGACGGCAATCGGTATTATCATCTTCATTCTCCTATTTGGTGGAGTAGTTTATTTAGCATCAAGTGCCAAAGATCAAAGGGCCACTCAAGCTATGAAGGGGGATGTCCAGATTTCTGTTGCGCCTCAAAATGAAGAATCACAATCTGATGTACAAGGAACCACTGATGAAGCACAATCACCGACTGGAGGTGAATCTATGGACAATAATGCACAAGGAACAAATTTAAAAGTTGAAGACACTCAAATTGGAACCGGAGATACTGCAACTGCTGGCAAAAAAGTCACCGTTCATTACACGGGAACTTTGACCGATGGCACAAAGTTTGATAGTTCAGTTGATCGAAATCAACCGTTCACATTTACGCTTGGTGCTGGAGAAGTCATTCAAGGATGGGATCAAGGAGTTGCAGGGATGAAGGTTGGAGGAAAAAGAAAGCTTACCATTCCACCATCACTTGGGTACGGTAGTCGAGCAACAGGACCAATCCCAGCCAATTCAACACTCATTTTTGATGTTGAACTTTTGAAGGTTGAGTAATAAGCAAACTGCCCACTAATTATTAATTGATTGATTTAAAACTCCTTCTTTGACTCTTTCAATCGTGCAATTCTTTGGTTTGTCCATGAGAACTCGTACGAGGATTTTATAGGTATCAATATCAAAGCCTTCACTTTCGATAGTATCTGTTGTTCCATCATTCGAATACTTCACTGATGCTAAAAGTTTCCAGTGATTTACAAAAAGGGCAATGCCATTGCCGTCCAGATCTTCTTCTTTTATACAAATGGTCCCATCATATGGCCACTGTTTAATCTTTGTTTTTGCAAATGCCTGTTTAAACTTTTTATTATAAATTTTCACTTCCTCTTCTCCTGCACATGCCCCATCACAGGTCCCGAGTTGTGAATAGAAGCATCTGCCTTTCCCTTTTTCTACTCCCAGAAGCTTCGGGCAAAGTCTGTGTTCTTTTGCAATTTCATACAGTGTTTCTTTCGCTTGCCTTTTGCTTTTATAAATCCCGATAATATTCTCATGATTATCAATTGCAGAAAGCGTTTCCAAACCTATTGTTCGATATCCGCTTCCATTCTCTGTTTGCATAGCAACAATAAATTCCTTTTTGCGTCTGAGCATCCGATTGAAAATCGGTGCTTCATCTTTGATCATTTGTGATTCCAGAAGAAGAGCTGAAAGTTCGCCAGGTGTTGTAACTGTTTTAATATCAGCTGTTTGTTTTGTCATCTCCATTTCTTTTTGAGAAAGATAATCATTATAGAAATGGGAAAGTACGCGCTCACGGATATTTTTGCTTTTACCAACATAGAGCGTTTCTCCCGCCTTGCCATAAAAAATATAGACACCTGGTTTATCAGGAAGATTCTTGTTGTCCATATCCAGAAGAGAAGAACTTAACCGGTTCTTATTAATTATCTTAAATAATTCATGTATTTTTTCTTCTCCGACTTCATTGCAACTTTTACAAATAAAATCCCAAAGCGCTTTCGCGTCATCAAATGCTCTATGCCTATTGGTTACTTCCAAATTATGCCTTTGAATAATACTACCCAAATCATGTTTACGAAATTTTGGGTAAAGCATCCGAGAGAACTTTAAGGTATCCATGGTATCCGCAGAATATTCTATTCCCAATCTCTTAAACTCATATTTCAAAAATGCATAAT
>Ga0070686_100002427_pt1 | contig 10270 bp, 8 predicted proteins | sample KBSS23LmetaG_FD_65654 | JGI IMG/M metagenome (GOLD analysis project Ga0070686, IMG submission 65654) | Switchgrass rhizosphere microbial communities from Kellogg Biological Station, Michigan, USA - KBS S2-3L metaG | ecosystem: Host-associated > Plants > Roots > Rhizosphere ...
ATCGCCTTTGCCACGAGCTCCTTGCCGGTTCCGCTTTCGCCCGTGATCAGGAGGTTACTCGGACTATCCGCCACACGGCGGATCAACTCGAACACCTCCTGCATCGGCCGGCTTTTCCCGAGGATTTGATGAAAGCTATACTCCTTATAGACCTCGCGCCTCAGGTGCGTCACCTCACGTCGCAACTGGACTTCCCGCGCAGCCCGCCCAGCGGTTCTGAGGACATCGTCCGTCTTGACGGGCTTGATGAGGTAATCCATCGCGCCGCCCTTCATGGCCTCGATCGCTGTCTCGACTGTGCCGAAGGCGGTCATCAGAATGACGCCGGTATCAGGGTAGCGATGCTTGATCTCGCTGAGGAGGGCAGTGCCCAACATGCCTTTCATGCGAAGATCGGTCAGCACGAGATCATATTGTTCCTCGGCCAGCGCCTGGAGAGCCTTTTCTCCGCTCTCGGCCGTGCCGACTCGATAACCGTCGCTCTCCAGGACGTCAAACAACAGACCGCGCATGTCGGCGTCGTCGTCCACTACCAGGATTTTCCCGGCTTCACTGGTCATCATCTAACCACGGAGAAACGCAGCAAGGCTGTAAGGGGGAGTGATAAAAGGGATACCCCATTTATTTGATGAAAGCAACTCAACGAACTCGAAGGGGTAGCAAAGTAACAAACCGCAGGTCAACACCTTCATCAGCTAGACCCCCTCTACGCGCAGCAGCAAGGCTACTGGAGAACTTGCGGTGTCTCTGATAGGTTCTCCCCCTCTTCCGCAGGCGAAATCAGTTTCCTGGTGCGATATCGGTCGGTCCGGGGCGATCGCAAAATGGTTCAAACTTTTCTGTTTTTGGAATGCGGGATGACCCTAGAGACCACTGAATGAAAAGCCGTATCTATATTATCGTCGGCGCTATTCTCGCAGTGGTGCTGGTGGCCGGATATCTGATCCTGGATCGCCTTGTCTGGCAGCGCGGGCTAAGGGAGGGGCTCATCCAGGCCAACGGGCGCATCGAAGGGGACCACGTCACCGTTTCCAGCAAGTTTCCTGGACGTATCCAAGCATTGCTCGTTCGGGAGGGAAACACTGTGACGAAGGGGCAGGTTATGATTCGCCTTGACGACGTACAAACGCGCGCCAAGGTGGATCAAGCCCGGCACGCATGGGATGTAACTGAGGCACAGGTACAGTCAGCACATACCACGCTGGCAGTGATCAATCTGGAAGTCCCCTTGGCGATTGAGTCAGCGCAGTCTCGCGTTGACGAGGCAAAAGCCGTCTTGGAGAAAGCGAAGGCCGTCGAGGAGGAAGCCAAAGTCGACGAGCGGAGGATTCGCAGCCTCCTTCCGGAACAAGCTGTCGCCCAACAACACTATGACCAAGCGCTCGCCCGATGGAACGTGGCGAAGAGCGAAGTGCAGGTCGCCCGGTCGACCGTCGTGAAGACTACGAAGGATCTGGCGCAGGCAGATTTGGGCTGGCAGCGAATTCGCGCCAAGGAAGCCGAAGTCGCCGCACTAGAAAGCCAGCGAGACCAACTCGAAGCGGCGTTGAACGAAGCGGAGAGTGTCCTGGCGGATTTGACGATCCAGGCTCCAGCCAATGGCACCGTTACGGCGCGGATGGTGGATCTCGGTGAGGTTGTCATCGCTGGCGCCCCGTTGCTCGAATTAGTGGACCTTGAGCGGCTCTACCTGCAAGTGTATGTACCAGAGCACCAAATCGGCAAAGTCCGTCTCGACCTGCCGGCGCGGATCTACACGGACGCCTTTCCCGACCAACCGTTCGAGGCGACCATTCGGTACATTGCCTCCAAAGCTGAGTTCACGCCCAAGGAAGTCCAAACTCCCGATGAACGAGTCAAGCTCATCTATGCGGTCCGTTTGTACTTGACGGAAAACCCCGATCATCAGTTGACGCCGGGTTTGCCGGCCGATGCGATCATTCGTTGGAAAGACAGCGTCGCGTGGGCCAAGCCACGATAAAGAGCAGCCCGCGAAGACCTCATGGGTCCTTCCGCGCTACGAGGATTTCGTGATCCCATCGTTCTCTCACTCTGCAACGCTCGCTTCGCCGTCTGCGGCACCCATCATCAAGGTTTCCAATTTCGTCAAACGGTACAAGAAGCACATTGCGGTCGATGGCTTGGATCTCACCGTCAAGAGGGGTGAAATCTACGGCCTCATTGGATCCGATGGAGCGGGAAAGAGCAGCCTCATGAAAGCCATCGCTGGCGTGTTGGCGTACGACGGAGGCTCTGCCGAAGTCTTCGGCACTGTCGTGGACTCCGAGTTGGCTGCAGAACAGGTGAAGCGTCGGATAGGGTTCCTTCCCCAAGGGCTGGGACTCAACCTGTACCAGGAGCTCTCCGTTGAGGAGAACATCGATTTCTTTGCCCGGTTACGGCTGGTGCCGGAACCTGAGCTCCAAGAGCGCAAGACCAGGCTGCTGGAGATGACTCGCCTGGATCGTTTTCGCAGCAGACTGATGAAACAGCTCTCAGGGGGGATGAAGCAGAAACTCGGGTTGATCTGCACGCTGATTCATGAACCGGAGCTCGCCATTCTTGATGAGCCAACGACCGGCGTCGATCCTGTGTCGCGGCGCGATTTCTGGACCATCCTCGCTGAATGGCAGGCGGTCAAGGGCATGACAGCGCTCGTTTCGACTGCTTACATGGATGAAGCGGCTCGTTTTCACCGGCTCTCCTTCCTGTCCCACGGACGGGTGTTGGCATCGGGGAGTCCTGGAGAAGTTCAATCCCTGGTCCCAGGACTCGTGGTCACCTTCGAATCGACGTCGCAACGGGAGGCGATTGCGCGGATCAAACCCCACTATGCCCAGGTCGAATCCTATGGCCTCGTGCTTCACGTATTTACACCGGAGCAGGAGCCTTCAATTGCCGTTGCACGGATCCGAGACGTCCTGGGCGATCTGTCAGTTGAACGCATACAAACCGAACAACCGGAATTGGAAGATGTCGTGGTAGCGCTTTTACTCAAAGAGCGGCACGAACAGGGCGAAGAACAAAGTGGATCGGACAACCGGACAGGGCCTGTCGGCATTCCACACTTTGACGACCTGGCTGTGGAAGCCAAGGCGCTCGTCCGGGACTTTGGATCGTTCCGAGCCGTCGATCGGGTGAGCTTTGAGATCAAGCAAGGCGAAATCTTCGGGTTGTTGGGCGCCAACGGCGCGGGCAAGACGACTGTCATCAAAATGTTGACCGGAATCCTCCCTCCGAGTGGGGGCGAAGGAAAGGTGGCCGGTGCGGATATGCGAACGGCAGGAAGGGCCATCAAAGAACGCATCGGCTACATGTCTCAAGCCTTCTCCCTCTATTTGGACTTGACCGTCATTGAGAATATCCGACTCTTCGCCGGTATCTACGGGCCGGAGCGACGACAGGCACAACAACGGATGGACTGGATTGTGGAGATGGCAGGCCTTCGTGGATATGAGGATGACCGAACGAGTCGTATCCCAATGGGTGTGCGTCAGCGGCTGGCGCTGGGTTGCGCACTCGTCCACAGCCCACGCGTCTTGTTTCTCGATGAGCCGACATCCGGGGTGGACCCGATCGGCCGACGACGGTTCTGGGAGCTGCTGTCACGCCTGGCCCGCGAGGAGGGCGTCGCGGTCCTCATCACGACTCACTATCTGAGCGAGGCGGAGCATTGTGATCGGCTGGCGCTCATGTATGCCGGCCGCATCGTGGCCGAGGGGACACCTGCGGACTTGAAGACGCAGGTCGAACGGGAAACCGGGCAACTGCTGGAATTCGCCGCCGACCATCCGGGACCTGCTCTCGCACCATTGGTGGCCGCCGGCTACACCAATGCCGCCCTCTTCGGGACGAAAATCCACGTGCTCTCCCGTGACCCACACCGTGACGAGGCGCGTATACGGGAGGTTTTGAACCGGGTCGGTATCCACGTTGAATCGATGCGAACGCGCACGCTGAGCTTGGAAGACGTCTTTGTATCGCGAGTCCTGGCGTTGGAACAGGCGACGCAAAAGGAGAGGTGAGTGAATCTCCGACTTGTCACAGCCGTGGCCCTCAAGGAATGGAAGGAAACAACCAGAGATCGGTTGTTTCTGTTGTTGGCCTTTCTCCTGCCAACGTTGTGGCTGGTCGTCTTTGGGTATGGCTTGAACCTGGATGTGGAGGACATTCCCTTCGCGGCGGTGGATCGGGATCACAGTGCCCTGAGCCGGGAATACCTCTACAAGTTCATGCAGTCGCGCTATTTCTCATTTCGCGGTTACGCGGCCGATGAGCGTGTTCTTGATCGCCTTTTGACGGAGACGAAGATCCGGGCCGCCATCATTATCCCTGAGCGTTTTGAAGAACAACTGGCGGCGGGAGAACCGGTGACCGTGCAGACCTTGCTTGACGGAACTTTTCCCCTCCATACGGATATCGCGAAAGGCTATGTGATCGCCATCAACCAAGCGTTCACCGAAGAACGACTGATTGATCATCTGCGCCGATCAAGGGGGCTTACGCAGGAGCAAGCCAGCCGACTCGTGCATCCGGTGACCGTAGAGGTTCGGTATCTGTACAACGAGGAAGTGCGGAACACCTGGTCCATGGTGCCGGCGCTGGTCATGTTTACCCTGATGCTCGCCTCGCCGCTGTTGACGGCGCTTGGGGTCGTGCGTGAAAAGGAAACGGGTTCCATCTACAATATTTATAGCTCGACGGTGAGTCGCGCCGAATTCCTGACGGGCAAGCTGCTTCCCTACATCGTCATTTCCATGGTCAACGTCTGCGTGTTATGGCTGATGGCCGTCGGGCTCTTTCACGTGCCGTTTAAGGGCAGTTTCCTCTTTTTCTTCTCGGCCTCCGCCGTGTTCCTTCTCTGTACCACGGGAATCGGTCTGCTGATTTCACTGCTGGTCCAGACACAAATGGCGGCCCTGATTATCACGATGGTCGTGGCGATGATTCCAACGATCTTGTTTTCGGGCCTCCTGGTCCCTGTGGCCTCGTTAACTCGAGGTGCGAGAGTGCAGGCACATATCTATCCGGCGATGTACTACACCAACATTGTGCGCGGGAGCTTTTTGAAGGGAGTCGGCGCAGACGTCCTTTGGACTGATTTGGTGGCGCTTATGACCTTCGCCGCCGCGATGGGGGCCCTGACCTATCGACTGTTTACGAAGAGACCGAAGACATGACGGGAAAGGGCATGACGGTTCTGGAGCGTCTAACCAGGTGGGTGCGTCGCCTGACGGCGATGACCTGGAAGGAAGTGTTGCAACTCTCGCGCGACGTGCCATTGCTGTTGTTTCTGCTCTATTCCTTTTCGCTGGGTGTGTTGGTGAGCGGCGCAGGAATTACGATGCAGCTGCACAATGCCGAGCTGTTGGTACATGATGCGGATCATAGTCAGTCTTCTCGCGAGCTCATCCATCGGTTTCATCCCCCCTATTTCAACTTCGCCGGTGAGATCAACGACCCCCGTGAGGGGCTCCGTCAACTTGATGAGGGCAGGGCGATGCTGCTGTTAGATATTCCTCCTCGATTTCACGAGGCCTTAGCGGGCGGGGAGCGGACGGCGGTGCAGCTTCTGGTGGACACGACGAATGCCCCTCAGGGTCTCTCAGCCGCCAGCTATGCGGTCCGGATTGTGAGCATGTTTGGTTCGGAAGCCGGGCTGAACTCCCTCGGCTTCCACGACGCTGGGCCGATGGTTCTGAGCGCGCATCGCGTGTGGTTCAATCCCAACCAGGATGAGACCTGGTACCAGTCCATTTCAAATGTGTTGCGCATGATCACCCTCTTCGGAGTGTTGTTGCCGGCCGCTGCACTGGTCCGCGAAAAAGAACGAGGCACGGTCGAACAATTGCTGGTGTCCCCGCTTTCCCCCTTTCAGATCATGTTCTCAAAAGTGCTCGCCATGTCCCTGGTCATCCTCCTCGCGACAAGCCTGGCTGTTTACGGAGTGTTGCGCCCCGTCTTCCACGTACCGATGAAGGGATCACCTGCGCTGTTTTTCCTATTCACGGCCTTGCATACGTTCACCACAGCCGGCTTCGGGTTAGTCGCAGCAACCATCGCCAGAAACCAAGCACAAGTGGGGATGATGGCGCTCTTCCTCGTGGGACCGATGCTGTTACTCTCGGGTATCACAGCTCCGTTCGAGTCGATGCCCAGATGGGTGCAGACGGTGATGATCGTGTCTCCTCTCCGATACTACATCGACGTTACGTACGGCGTGATGCTGAAGGGCGCCGGCCTCGACCTGCTGTGGAAGCCGGTAGGCGCCATGCTCTTGCTCGGAGGCACGTTGTTCGGCTATGGGATGTGGCGATTCCGTCGGCAGTTTCAATGATGATGGACTATCGCGGCGTCAGTCCGTACGGCCCAGATTCTCCGGGCGGAGGGTTAGGGGCGGGCCTACGTCTCGGCTACCCCGACCGGCCGCCCGCTCACGCCAATTCTCCAGTTTGACGGCGACCGGCTACCCGATCTTTTCAGTCAAGGTTACGGCTTGGGCTGCTGCATCACGGTCATTCATCTCTGCGAAATCGAGACTGTGCCGCCAGGATCTTCGATTTGGTGAGATTGCCGTGAGCATTTTTCACCGCAGCTTGCGCTTGACTGACGCGTGTTTTAATGGGCTGCTGAGCGATCTGAGCCAGGATCCGGCCTTCCTAAAAGGTTGACGATCTTGCCCGAGACTTGGCTCCAACCTGGACGGAGACCACGGATTAACAGTGCCGGTGGCGATTACGACTGACGTGGTAGGACCACGATCCACAGACGCCGTTTTGCAATGGATCGGTTCTGCGCCGGACACCCACCAATACCATGTCGCTGCTGCCAGGACGAGCAAACCTCCTCCCCCGCGATAGGAGGTTCCGTCGCCACTTCCGCGAGCGAAAAGGCGCGCGTCTTGCCTCGGGTGTCAGAACGTCGCCACGCCAGCGGCTTGTGGGCTGAGCATATGCGTCGAAGAACGGGGAACTAATGTCGGTCACCGTGTCCTGCCGAGGCGGGTCGTCGGAATCTGGAGTCACGGGGAGATGGCCTGTTGAGGAATGATCCAGGCATCAGGGCGACTTCTTGCGTTACGCACGAGTGCCCCTCGCGATTAATACGGAGCAAGGCGCATGTCGCAACAGGCTTTCAGACACGCTGCCCAGGTGAAGTTGCTCGTTCTGCGTTAAGCGACGCGAGCCAACGACTAGCAGGCCGGCGTGATCTGTTTTGACATGCTTGATGATCGTGTCGATGACATGGCCTATTTGGGCGTTGGTGGTTACCGTCCTGCCGTCCTTGATGAAGTCGCCACGGAAGGAGTTGACCAGCCGGGTCGTTCGCTCGATGACCGGTTGCATCAGGGCGGAGATTTGCGATGCCGATAAATAGCGAGCGGCTAAGTCCGAGACCGGGCTTTCCGCCGACGAAAGGATGGTCACTGTCGCGGAATCAGAAAGAATCTGCTCGCGGAGAAACTGTGCCGCGTCCCGCGACGGTCGCGAGTCGTCGACCGCAAGCATCACACGACGAAACGTTGAGAGAGGTTCTTTGACGACGAAAACCGAGCAGGCAGCCATGGAGGCGACGCGCCGCGAGGCGCTGCCCAGCAGGAACCCCTTGATGTCGCTCAGTCCACGGGAGCCCATAAGAATGAGATCTGCCCTCCAACGATGGGCTTCTTTTATAATCGTGGATGCAATCGGGCCGTAAGCCAACACTCGCCGAAGGGTCGTCCTGGGACCGGTGGCGGCCTGTCCGAGGGCGACCTTTGCCGATCGCTCCGCGTCGCGGAGGATGAGTTGGCCGGCCTTCTCCATGGCCTTTAGGACCCGCTGATCCACAGACCGCGCCCGGCTCTTGCCAGTGAGAAGGGACGGCTTATCGATCACATGGACGAGTGTCACATGCTCCGGTTCCCTTTCCGCGAGCGCCTTCAGTGTTTGAACGCCCCACTGTGAATATTCCGACCCGTCCACCGCACAGATGATCCGCATCAGGAACCTCCATTCTCATCAATCCATAGCACAGTGGTTGCATTGGATGTGCCTGGGCATGGCCGCTGTAGGCAGGGAGAAAGGCTCAATTCCTGGGGATTGGGTGTGAAGAAGTCGGTTGTGGGATTTGTTGATGCTGCGTTTTGCAGCAGTGGGGGGAAAGTCACTGGGGTGATTGGCGTCAGCTGGCCATGGGTTGCCTGTATTGGTGAAGACTTGACGGAAGACTATGCCGAGGTGGGCGGTCTCATTGAGAAACCGAGTATCCACAGAGATTGACCATGCATAAATGGGTTCTTGTCGCCTTGATTCTGTGGTGTTCCGCCAGTGACGGTCGGAGCTACGCGGAGGGCAACTTCGTGGTGCGCATCGAACCGTCGGGGGAGTTTTTGGAATTAGAACGTCCAAGCGGTGGACAGATGGTCAAAGAGCATCTTCCTCTCCATCAGATCAGAAACGTACGCTATTTTAGTGCCGGTGTTGGTTTGGAGGAACGTCAGGCTGAGTACCCGCCGTACTCGTTGAAGCTGGTCTTCACAGCCGGAGGCAAGCCCTACTTGACCGGCGTCGACGTGGCCATTCGGGCCCAGAAGGGTGATACCGCCGTCGACATTCCCAAGGAGCAAATCCAAGGACCTTGGTTGTTTGTCGATCTGCCTTCGGGCGTGTATGACATTACAGCGACGTACGGCACTCAGAAACGTTCGTTGCCTGGCGTGAAGATCGCAGCAGGACACCAGAAGATTCTGTATCTGCGTTGGGCGGAGGATGCCGGCGCCGCAGTAAACCTGCCGGCAGATTAGCGATTGTGACGCCAAGACTCTTGGCGCAGAAGAGGAGAAATGGCTACGAAGACCATGCGTGTCAAGAAATCAACCCCAGACTTTGCCACGTTGCCCGCCAAGGACGTGATGAACAGCGCGCCTTACGACGAAGAGGGCGCTATGGCCGCGTCACTCAGGATCGAAGGTTTCATCGCCCGGCGAGATGTGTTGTGCACCTGCCTGGCCGTCAACTCTTCTATCAGAAAGTGAGGAACAGATGCGACAAACAGAATTCTCTCTGAGCGCGTGTGATCCCAAAACGCTGACGGTCGGACAACTGATGCAGGACGCCGTCACGACCTGCACGCCACGCACGGATGGTTCGACACTGGCCGGCCTGATGACGCGCCGCAACTTTGGCAGCCTGCCTGTGGTGGAATCAGACGGGACGCTCGTCGGCATCGTGAGCGAGTACGATCTGTTGCAGGCGATGAGCGAGGGGCGGGATCTGCGGAAGATTCTGGCGATCGAGATAATGTCAGCTCATCCGGTCTCGGTGACGGAAGAGCAAACGCTGACGCAGGTGGCCGAACTTTTCCAAGATCGGTATATCACACGAGTCCCCGTGGTTCGGAACAAGAAACTCGTGGGCATCCTGGCTCGGCGCGACTTGTTATTCGGCTATCTGAAGGCCTCTAAATATTGGTCTTGAGGAGTCAGCCAGTCAGTCTGGTCAGTTCCAGGGTCAACAGCAGGCGAGAGCATCGCACCCGGCACCCTAATATTTGTGTGCTTGGATGAGGACCTAGGCGCGAGCAACCGGAAGAGGACAGCCGAATGCGACACGGAACACTGACTGTGAAGCCAAGACCAGAAGTTGCCATGTCCTGGCCGGTTGGACTATGGTTTGCGTCCTAAACGATCATGCCCGTCCTTAAAAAACAATCCCTCGAACAATACCTTCGAAGCAGATTTGGTCCAGCCGCCACGCTACTCTCTTATGGTCCGATCGGTAAGGAAAGTTCACAGGGGACGTATAAACAGTATGGATATGGATCGCCGGTCAAGCTGACGTTTCAGGTCGGGCCAGTCCGTCGCTCGGCGGTACTGGAAACGATGAGTCCCGGGCCGTTCGGGCATGAGCACATGGCGGATCGAGCGCAGGCGATCTTGTGGGACTATGAGTCGTACGGGCGTCTGCCTTGCCATGTGAAAGCGCTCGATGTTGGTGCATTCACCTCGAACCAAGAATTGGTTTCCGTTGCCAAGGCTCGAGAATTCTTCGTGCTGACACAGTGGGTAGAGGGAGCCAGCTATCACGATGATCTGCGCCGCCTCATCGAGGGAGGTTCGTTACGAACGCTCGATCGGCGACGCACCAAGGCGCTCGCCAGCTATTTGGCATCAATCCATCGGCGGAAACGTCGTGATCCGGCTCTCTATCGCCGCCGCCTCCGCGAGCTGATCGGCCATGGCGAGTGCATCATGGGATTGACGGACAGTTATCCGGTTCCCTTCGGCTTC
>Ga0070686_100002428_pt1 | contig 10268 bp, 11 predicted proteins | sample KBSS23LmetaG_FD_65654 | JGI IMG/M metagenome (GOLD analysis project Ga0070686, IMG submission 65654) | Switchgrass rhizosphere microbial communities from Kellogg Biological Station, Michigan, USA - KBS S2-3L metaG | ecosystem: Host-associated > Plants > Roots > Rhizosphere ...
GCCGCCGGCGCTCACCCGCCATGCCAGCAGCAACGCCACCGATCCGACCACTGCCGCGCTCCGCGTTCGTCGTCTCACGCTGCCCTCCGCAATCCGCATTCCGCATTCCGCATTCCGCATTCAACAGGCGCCGGCCCATCGATTGACGATCACCTCGACCGTCTTCTTCTTCACTTCGAGCACGACATACCGTTCGTGATCCCATCCTGCGAACTGCGCCAGCCAGTACAGTCGATTGTCGAGCCGCAGGACGCCGAGCGGCAGCATGTAACTCGCGGCGTGACGATCGCAATTCAGCAGGTCGACGACCATCGTCAGCGCTCGCGCGCCGTTGCCGTCGCGGACGAACCAGCCGGTGCCCGACGCGATTCCGGTGCACTCGTCGGAGGCTTGGCCGAGTTGCCGGTAGCGACGCGTCGCCTCGATGTAGTAGATCCGCGGCGTGTCGCCGTGGGCATACACGGCCTCGATCGTCGGCGCCACGCCTTCACGGGCGCGCCGCTTGATCGGATGGCCGTAGCGGCTCTCCACCTCCCGTTCGGCGTCGTTGAACGATGTCTGGACGATCGGCAGGAGCACGCGCAGGTCGCTGGCGTCGGGCGCGACGATCTCGATCCGTTCAACGTCGTGCGGCGGCGAGATCGCGAGGCCGTCCTTCGGATACGGCTGTTCCGTGCGCGGCGGCGCCGGTGCTGCCGGCTGATAATCGGTACGCAGGCCGATATAGCGCGCGCAGTGGACGTCCACCCAGTCGGGCTGGACGACGCGCGCGCTCTGGTTTTCACGCGGCAGATCGAGGTCCCAACGATCGAGCGGCGCGCCGCCGCCCCACCATCGCCGCGGTACCGCGCGCAGATCGATTGGCACCGCGAGGTCGCGATCCGGCGGCGGCCACGGCGCGCTCCACCGTTTGCCGTCGAAGAACGCGAACGGCAGCACGATACCGTCGCGACGCAGCACACCGACGGCGAACGCCGCACGCGAGTCAGCCGCCAGCGTGATTGCCGCGACCACGACCAGGCCGGCAGTCAGCGCCCGCAGCGTTCGCTCGATCACGGTCGAGGAGTATACTCGGCGGCCTATCGGAGGAGCGCCGGTGCCTGAGCTCACGCGGGACGACCTGCAGGCGATCGTCGAGCGACACCTCGACACATGGCAGCGGCACGACGTCCCGGCGCTGGTCGGTTTTCACAGCGCCGACGGCGTCGTCGAGAGCCCGATGTACGGGACGCGGCGCGGCCGCGCGGAAATCGAGGAAGCGTATCGCGCGTTCTTCAAGTCGTTTCCCGACGCGCGCATGGATCGCGAGGCGATCCTGATCGATCCGCCGAATGTCGCCATCTTCATCACCGTTGCTGCCACGCACGGCGACGAGTTCTTCGGCCTGCCCGCGACGAACAAGCGCCTCGACATCCGCTCTGCGCGCTTCATGCAGTTCGACGCCGCCGGTGTGATCGTGCACGAGCGCCGGATTTACGATTTCACCGGCGTGCTCCTGCAACTCGGGGTGCTGCGCGCGAAGCCGGCCAAGCCTTAGCGCCTGGGGCCAAAAAAATGGCCGCCGAACCATCGTCCGGCGGCCATCCAACTCTTGCTGCTGAATTGCGGATTACTGCGGCTGCGCCGTGGCCGTCGACTGCATCGCGTCGATGCTGAAGGTCAGGCCGGTGTACATCATCTCTTCCCACGTCTGGTCGCCCCACCACACGTCTTTGCTCGGGTCGGGATTCGACTTGTTCGCCGCTGAGTTGTCGTACCACGCGGCCGCGTGCAGCTTGGAACCCTTCGGCAGCCGCAGCGGCTGCTTGAAGACGTAGTCGGTCTGCCAGTTGAAGTCGTACTTGGGCACCGACAGGAGCGTCTCCTTGCGGCCGTCCGGATAGGTGACGTCGTAGATCCACTTCTTGCCGCGCACGTGGGTGTGCGGAATCATGCTCCACAGTGTGATGTCCTGGGTGACCGTCATCTCGGCATCGACGCGCTGATCGGCGGCGCCCGGCGGGATGTGCAGCCCGCCGTTGACGAGCGACGCGAAGCGGACTTCGGTTTGCGGCTTCGCCTTGGCGAACTTCACGCCGATGCGCGTGCGATCGGTCGTCGCCTTGCCCGCCGGCGTGTAGTGCATCTGGAAGATCAGCGTCGCGCCGGCCGGCAGCTTCATCGCGCTGCCTTCCTGGTAGACGCGCACGAACTGGCCCGGCGCGAAGCCGCCGATGGCCGGCCCCATGCGTCGCGGTGCAGGCCGATCGTTCGGGCCCGGCGCGTTACGCTGCTCCGGCGGCAGCGGCGGACCGCCCGTCTGGCCGGCAGGGATCCTGGTCATGGCCTCGTCGGCAAACACAAATAGCGGCGTCGGCCGCTGCGCGGGCGCGGCGCCGGCGGCTGGCGCGGGCGGAGGCGTCGCAGGCGCTGCCGGCGCGGGCGCCGCCGCATACACGATCACGTGGTGCAGCACCTTCGGATCACCAGCGCGGACTTCCATCGCCTGGATCCACTTGTCCTCGGTCGTATTGGTCGGAATCGTGAAGTACTGGTAGGCCACGGTGCCGTCGGACGGAACCGGGTAATCCTCCTGCATGCTGAAGATCGCGTCCGGTTGCCCGATCATCCATTCGGTCGCGTAGCTCGGCGCCGCCGGCAGATCCTTCGCGTCGCCTTCTGGCGCGCCATTCGAGGCCCAGTTCACGATCGTATTGCGCTCGGCGTCCGACAGCCGGCGATCGTTCACGAATTCGCCGTACGCCGGATCCGCGTGCCATGGCGGCATCGTGCCTTTCGACACGTTGGTGGCAATCGATTTTGCCCACGGCCGCGCATCCTTGTAGGTCAGCAGCGACATCGGCGCGAGCTCGCCCGGCCGATGGCAGTTCGTGCAGTTCTTGTAGAGAATCGGCGCCACGTCCTTGTTGAACGTCGGCGTCGCCGATTTCGCCGCCGGAGATTGCGCACCAGCGTGGACCGAGGCGAGGCCCACCGCTGCGCACAGCGCCGCTGCGGCTACGGTCGTTCGAGTGATCATGCGTGGAAGCTCCTCTGATTGCCGAACCGCGAGGGGAATCGATAGATGGTACGGACCGCTACCGTTCAGGTCAAGCCATTTGACGGCAGCGAACGCACACGGGTTCCCGGCGATTCTCAGCGAGCCCGTCGCTGACCGGCGGTGCCGCGCGCGGCGCGGCGATGCGCAATTCTGCTGACGCTACTGCGACGTGCGGCCGCCGCCCTTGCGTTTGCGGCCGCCGCCCTTCCGCTTCCGTCCGCCGCCGCCCTTGCGCTTGCGGCCGCCGCCTTTACGCGGCACCTTGCCGCCGGCCTTTCGCGCTTCGCTCAGGCCGATCGCGATCGCCTGTTTGCGGCTCGTCACCTTCTTGCCAGAACGGCCGGATTTGAGCGTGCCCCGCTTACGTTCGTGCATCGCACGCTTGACCTTGCTCTGCGCCTTCTTGCCGTACTTTGCCATCGGGCCTCCGATGATGTCGGTGAACGCGATGTCGCGTTGCAAGGCAGGTGCCCTATGGCGGACAGTCCGACTTGATCCGGCCACCGCGCCCGTCGTAGGATTTTTTTCGAGGTCCGCACGCCCACCGGCGGTGCCATGACCAATACCATCCCCTCACCATCACCTGCAGGTCGGCGCATCGCGCTGGTCGTCGACGGCGATGCCGATACGCGCCGCATGTACGCGGAGTATTTGCGCCTCTCCTCTGCATGGCTGGTGGAGGAAGCCGCCGACGGACGCGAGGCGCTCGCCAAGGCAATCAGCCAGTGTCCCGCGGTCGTGGACCGAGACGCGGCTTCCCGGAATGAGCGGCTTCGACCTCTGCCAGATCCTTCGATCCGACAACCTGACCGCGAGAGTCTCGATCATCGTCGTCACCGGCGATGCGTTGGAAAACGACATCAGGCGCGCGCGAATGTCTGGAGCGGATACGGTGCTGGTAAAACCGTGCCTGCCAGAGCGGCTCCACGCGGAAATCGAACGTGTCGTTGCGCGCGGCACTGAGATAGGCGACGGCCGCGCAGCGACGTCAGTCTCCACGCCCGGAACCGATCCGCGGCACTTCGCGCCTCCGGCGGCGCTCTGTCCTGTGTGCGACGGGCCGATGCGATACCTTCGCAGCCATGTGGGCGGCGTCGGCAGGCGTGTGCGCGAGCAGTGGGATTACTTCGAGTGCACGTCGGGCTGCGGGATGTTCCAGTACCGCCAGCGAACGCGCAAGCTCAGGAAAGTCTGAACGCCGCAGCGTTCAGGGTTCAGCGTTCAGGGTTCAGAGTTCGCGTTCAGGGTTCAGGGTTCGATCGCGGTTCGACTTCGGGGGTCTGGATGCGAGGCTGCGCGGGTGGGTTGTCGACGCCGGTCCCCGCGCCTGCGCCTGCGCCTGCGCCCGCAACTGCGATGAAGGCATCCACCAGCGCGCGATCGCGCCAGCCTTTTTCGGCTTCCTCCGTCAGGACCTGAAAAGCTTCGTCCGACGGCCGAGCCGCGCGGTACGGCCGTTCTGTCGTCAGCGCATCGAAGATGTCGACGATGCTGACGATCTGGGCGAGCAGCGGGACTTCGCCGTTGCGCAGGCCGTCGGGATAGCCGGTGCCGTCGAGCCGCTCGTGATGGTGCCGCACAATCGGCCGCACCTTGTTCAGCGAGCGCAGCCCCGCACACAGCGAATCACCGACGATCGGATGCTTGCGCATGACGCGCGATTCCTGCGGGTCGAGCTTACCGTCCTTGAGGAGCACCCGATCCGGCACGGCGATCTTGCCGATGTCGTGCAGAAAGCCGCCGCGTTCGAGCGCGGCGAGATCGCTGGCGTCGAGACCGAGCGACTTGCCAAGGGTCGTCGCATAGTGTGCGAGCCGCTGGCAGTGGCCGTTGGTCGACGGGTCGCGCGCTTCGATCGTCGCGCCAAGGCCGAGGATCACCGCCTCTGCCGACTCGAGCTCGTCGGTATAGCGTTTGAGCCGCACGAGCGACTGGATTCGGGCGTGTAATTCGGTTGAGTCGAACGGCTTGGTGAGGAAATCATCGCAGCCGGCCTCGATACCCTTGAGACGATCGCCGCGCTCACCTTGCGCCGTGACGATCACGACAGGGATCAAGCGCGTGCGCGGATCCTCTTTGATTCGCCGGCACACTTCGAAGCCATAGCCACGCGGTGCGACGAGGTCGACCAGTACCATGTCGGGCGGATCGTCCTGGCAATGGGTGACCGCGTCGTTGGGCGCATGCACGACCGAGACGTCATGACCTTCCTTCGTAAGCAGCCGTTTGAGAAAACGGGCGCTCGTCTCATCGTCGTCGGCCACGAGAATCGACGCACGCAAGGTCATCGGTGAGGCTCACGGTGCAAAAGCAAGGCCGCGAGGTCATCTATAGTGCCACGCGCGAGCGCAGAATCAACCGAACATTTTGTGTGCGTGCGACTTACACGCGATCAGCGTGCAGGGAAATTCGTCGGATCACAATTTTTCTGTCAATAGCCAAACGTAAACGAACGAGCAAATCATGCCTCGGTGCTCGACTGCGACCATTGTGTCATGCACCGAGGCTGTGAACTGGTGACGCTAGCGCGACCGTGAACGTGACGCAGCCCGGCCGCTGCGGTCTGCGGCAGCCTGGCGCGCGTGGCCGCGCGATGCCGACTGCCGGCCGCGCGTCGGCGTCTCCTCTTCTTCCTCGTCCTCGCCTTCGTTCGCCGACTGCTCATTGACGAAGCTCTCGGCAATCGCCGTCAGCTTCTCGTCCGCCGCCTTCTCTTCTTCGAGCGTCTCTTCGCACAGCGACGCGACGTCGCCGTGGCCGAGAACGTTCGCCCAAGTGCGCAGCGTGCCGTAACTGGCGATCTCGTAGTGCTCGCTCTTCTGCACGGCGGCGATCATGATCGCATCGCGCGTCGCATCTTCTTCCGCTTCGGAAATCATCTCGTTGCCTTCGTCGATCAGGTGCTTCATGCCTTCGCACCGCTTGCCGCGCGCCGGCATGCCGAGCTGTTCGAAGATCTGCTCGAGGCGCTCGATGTGGCCTTCGGTCTCCTGCAGGTGCGTCTGCAGTGCGTCGCGCAATTCTTCGTTGGTCGCTTTCTTCGCAAGCTTGGGCAGCGCCTTGGTCAGCTGCTTCTCGGCATCGTAGATGTCCTTGAGTTCGTCCTGCATCAGGTCTTCAAGCGATTGCATACTGGACATGGTGAGCGCCTCCGTGAACGTTTTGTGACCGTTTTTTCTGTAAGCAGCCGAACCGAAGCAAGAGTTGTGCGCGCACCGATCGACACAAACAGTCGAGGTGGACCGGCACACATGATGCAGCCTTTTCAGGCAGGAACAAATGGAGGAGGCTTACTCATGCGTGTAGTCAAGGCTCTCTGGTGCGCCGCCGCGATCACCGCGTTCGTCGCGCCCGCTGCGCACGCCGACGAATGGAACAAGAAGACGATTCTGACGTTCAGCGGCGCCGTCCAGGTCCCTGGCGCGACGCTGCCCGCCGGGAGCTATGTGTTCAAGCTTGCCGACATCCCCGGCAATCGTCACGTGGTGCAGGTCTTCGACAAGGACGAGAAGAAGATCTACACGACCATCCTCGCCATCCCGAACGATCGCCTCGATCCGACCGACGATCCGGTCGTGCTCTTCGCCGAGCGCGCCAGTGGCGTGCCGCAGGCGATCAAGGTCTGGTATTACCCGGGCGATCGGATCGGCGACGAGTTCGTCTACCCGAAGAGCCAGGCGATGAAGATCGCCAAGGCGACGCACCAGCGCGTGCTCGCCTACAACGACGACGAGACGGTCACCAACACGGCCGGTGAAGTGCCGGCGTCGATGAAGAGCGCGCGCGTCGGCTACTTCGACGAGAACGGCAACTGGCAGACTCAGGACCAGACGGTTGCGGTGAACGGCAAGAACACGACGTCCAACACCGCAGATCGCGCCGCCGCCAACACCGCGCAGCCGACGACCGCGGCGCGCGGCCAGGCCGACCAGAATGCGCCCTCGAGCAACACCGCGCAGGCGACCACCGCGCAGGCGACCACCGCCCGTTCGACGACGGCGCGCAGCAATACGGCGACGCCGCGGTCGACGACCGCGCGCAACAACGCCGCGCAGAGCAACACCGCGCAGCCGACCGGCACGTCAGGGGCTCGCGCGCCGCGCCGCTCTCTGCCGCGCACCGCGAGCAGCCTCGCGCTGTTCGAGATGCTCAGCGGCCTGACGCTCGCGGGCGGGCTGCTGCTCCGCTCGCTGCGCACGCGTTTCGCCGAAGCGCGGTAGCTGAAGATATGCGAGGGCAGGACGGCAGGAAGGCAGGACGGCAGGAATTCTGGATTTCTGCCTTCCTGCTGTTCTGCCTTTCTGCCTTGCCAGCGAAGGCTCAAGAGCCTTCGTTCAAGAGCGGCTCCGCAGAGTTGGTCGTGCTCCCGGTGGTCGTCACCGACAAGCAGGGAAAATTCATCTCCGACCTGACCACCGATCAGTTTGCGGTTTTCGACAACGGTCGGCGCGTACCGATCGAGTTCTTCACCAACGAGGACGCGCCCGTCACGATTGGCCTGGTCGTCGACGCCAGCGGCAGCATGCGGGCGAAGATGGGCGAGGTCGTCGCCGCGACGCTGGCGTTTGCGAAATCGAGTAACCCCAACGACGAACTGTTTGCCGTTCGGTTCAACGACGACGTGCGGCCCGCGGTGAACGATGCGCCGTTTCTCCTCGCCAGCGACATCAGCCGCCTCGAATCGGCGATGACCGCCGTCCGCCCCGACGGCCAGACGGCGCTGTACGACGGCATCACGATGGCCCTCGAACATCTGTCGCGCGGGTCGCGCTCGCGCAAGGCGCTCGTCGTCATCAGCGACGGCGGCGATAACGCGAGCACCGCGACGCTGGACGACGTGCTGAAGCGCGCCCGCGATTCGAACGCGCCGATCTACACCGTCGGCATCTACGACGACACCGACATCGATCGCAACCCGCGTGTGCTCAAGGAACTGGCGCACACGACCGGCGGCGAACGCTACCTGCCGCGCTCCCCCGGCGATCTGCTGCGGGTCTGCAATCAGATCGCGCGTGAAATCCGCAGCGGCTACACCATCGGCTACGTGCCGCCCGATCACGATGGCACCTACCATCGTGTGCGCGTCGTGCTCGATGCGCGGCCCCGCAAACTGAACGTCCGCACGCGGCCCGGCTACTTTGCCTCCGGTCGCACGGCACAACCATGACGCGAGACAACGTGCTGACATGGATCGAGCGCGGTCTGTTGACCGTGGGTGTTGTCCTCGGCGCGTGGTGCGCCGCCGTGCTCGTCGAGGCGCGGTTTCACCAGGCGGTGCCTGTCGAGCCACCGCTCAAAGTGACGCAGACCGCCGTGCCGGTGCTGCCCGGCGACAGCGGCAGCAAGGCGCCGCGCCCGGCCGCGCCGTCCGCTCCGGCGGCTGGATCCGTCATCGCGAAACTCGAAGCACCATCGGTGCAGATGACCACGACGGTGCTCGAGGGCAGCGACGATGCGACGCTCAGCCGCGGCGCCGGGCACATCGAGGACACGCCGTTCCCCGGCCAACCGGGCAACATCGGCATCGCCGGCCATCGCGATACGGTCTTCCGGCCCCTGCGCCGCATCAAAGTGGGCGATCCCCTGGAGATTACGACGGCCGACCGTACCTACCGCTACCGAATCAACAAGACCCTGATCGTCGGCCCCGACGATGTGTACGTGCTCGATCCGACGGCGCGACCGACCGTGACGCTGGTCACCTGTTACCCGTTCGAGTTCATCGGGCACGCGCCCAAGCGATTCATCGTTCAGGCCGAGCTGATCGACCCCGTCGCGACCGAAACCCAACGGCCGTGAGGGCTTAGGGCACGTCGCACGAGGTCTGCCGGCGCCGCGGACCGGGCCGACCCCCGCGACGGCCCCTCGGTGTAAGGGAGCCGCCGTGTTATTCTGGACACCTTCTTCGATCCGACGATGAGCGAACACGCAGAAAGCGCCGATTTCCTCTTCGATACCGTTGCGTCGCCGGCCGACGTGGTCCGGCCGCTCGCCTCGGAGGCGCTCGCCGTCATTCCTGGGGAGACGCTCGTTGGGACGGCGCCTGAATTGCCCGTTCGGGCTGAGTCCGCCGGTCCCATTCAGCCGATTGAACCGCAGGTCATCGAGGTCGCAACGAGCCCATCTGCCGGTCCCTGGCAGCGGATGGGTCACGAGGTGGTCGCTGGTCTGCAGACGCTCGTGTCGGCTGCCGTTTACGCCACGCTGATCGTCACCTTTGGCGTGCAGGTAGCGCGGGTCGACGGCCTCAGCATGGCGCCGACGCTGGAAGACCACGATCGGCTCATCGTCAACAAGCTCGTATACGAGCTCGGCGATCCGCGCCCCGGCGATATCGTGATGCTGTACTACCCGCTCAACCCCGACAAGATGTTCGTCAAACGGGTGATCGCGCGGGAGGGCGACACGGTGCGGATTGTCGACGGCCGCGTCTACGTCAACGACATCCCGCTCCACGACGACTACGTTCCCGCCGAGTTCCGCAGCCACGACGATTGGGGTCCTCAAGTCATCCAGCAGGGCTACTACTTCGTGATGGGCGACCACCGCAACAACAGCTCCGACAGCCGCCACTGGGGACCGGTGCCGAAGAAGTACATCGTCGGCAAGGTCAAGGTGCGGTGGTGGCCGCTGCAGGACGCGCGGATCTTCTAGCGCTGCGGCGTGGCCGTCGGCCGGCTGATCTTCTCGAAAAATTCCTTCTGTAATTGCGGCCCGGTCTCATCGCGCTTCATCGCGCGGATCGCGTTGGCGATCCGTGTCGCGGCGGCTCTGGTCGTCGCTTCGCCGCGGGCCGCGGTCGCGCGGCTCGAATCGCCCTGGTAATGGTTGGGAAATTTCGCGTACCACCAGATGCCGGTGTAGAGACCTTCCGGCAGCTCGAGGCGATTCAGATCGGCGCCCGACTGCGTCGACGAGCGTTCGGGATGCGCAAGGTCGGGGCGTGACGCCATCACGTTCGAGATCTCGCCTTCCCCCGCGTGGCCGTCGACGCCCGGGCGTGACGGCGCGGCGGCGGGCGGCAAGCCTGCGCCCGAATTGATCGCGCTGAATGTGTAGACGATGTAGTCCTTCGGCGTTTCGAGCTGGATCTGCGCGAAGTACTGCAGCAGCGCGTTGTTGCCGCCGTGGCCGTTGACGATCATGATCTTGCGGCAGCCGTTGCGGGCCATCTCGGCGACCGTTTCCTGCAACAGCTCCAGCTGCAGCCGCGAGCTGTACGCGACCG
>Ga0070686_100002431_pt1 | contig 10260 bp, 5 predicted proteins | sample KBSS23LmetaG_FD_65654 | JGI IMG/M metagenome (GOLD analysis project Ga0070686, IMG submission 65654) | Switchgrass rhizosphere microbial communities from Kellogg Biological Station, Michigan, USA - KBS S2-3L metaG | ecosystem: Host-associated > Plants > Roots > Rhizosphere ...
GCTGCCAACGGCGCTGAGCTTCATCCCCGATCGCGCCTTCACTGGCGGCGTCGATTTCGATGCGCGCTTCAGGAAGTTCTATAGCGCGACCGGCTACTGGGCGGCGAGCACCGTGCGGGGCGATCCGGCGGCGATTACCGACATTCAGGAGAACAGCCTCCATTACTATCAGCGTCCTGACGCGACATCGTTTACGCTCGATCCCACACGCACCTCGCTCGACGGCACGAGCGCGCGCGTCGGCCTCAGCAAGATCGGCGGCCAGCGGACACGCTTCAACGTCAACGCCGGCTTCAAGTCCCCCGGCTTCGACTTGAACGACGCCGGATTCCTCCGCCGCGCTGACGAGCGATGGCTGGCGAGCTGGTTCCAGGTGCGCAGCGACGTCCCGAACCGCTGGTTCCGCAATCGCAATCTCAACTTCAACTACTTCACCTCGACCAACAGCGACGGCGATCGGCTCGTCAACGCCGGCAACATCAACGGCAATGCGACCTTCGCCAACAATTGGCAGGCCGGCGGCGGCTTCATGGTCAACGCGCTCACCCTCGACGATCGCCAGACGCGTGGCGGTCCGCTGCTGCTCTCTGACGGCTTCAATATCGTCTGGTCTTTCGTGAACACCGACAACCGGAAGCCGCTGTCGTTGAACATGTTCAACGGCGGCGGCTCGAACGGAGTCGGCTCGACGTTCCACGACCACGAATTCACCGTGACGTATCGCCCGGTGACCGCGCTCACGGTGTCGAGCGGCGTGCGGCTGAACTACGCCAACAACGGCGACCAGTGGACCAATCTCGTGACGGACACGAAGGATCATTACGTGTTCGCCCACCTCGATCAGACGACGGTCGCGCTCACCGAGCGCGTGAACTACACGATGTCGCCGACGCTGTCGCTGCAGCTGTACGCCGAGCCGTTCGTCTCGGGCGGCGCCTACGTCGGTTTCAAGGAGCTTGTCGACGGCCGCAATCCCGACTACGCGCAGCGCTACGCGCCGTTCGCGTACGACCTCGAAGCCAACGGCAATCCCGATTTCAACGCGAAGTCGTTCCGCACGACGAACGTGCTGCGGTGGGAGTACAAGCCCGGGTCGACGCTCTTCGTCGTCTGGCAGCAGGCGCGCGAGAACGACGCCGTGCCTGGCGAGTTCCGCTTCGGGCGGGACGTCCGCAACATCTTCGCGGTGCCGCCGAAGAACGTCTTTCTGGTGAAGCTGGCGTACTGGCTGAACTACTGACGCTGTCGGGGCTGGGGGCTGGCTACCGCTAACCCATTTTCGTAGCTGCGGGCTTTCAGCCCGCACAGCTCGCCCCAAGCCTCCAGCCGCTACTGTCGCGGCGTCGCTGTCTTATAGACGACGCCGTTCTTCATCACGAACTTCACGCGGTGCAGCGCCGCGATGTCCCTGGTCGGGTCGCCGTCGAACGCCGCGAGGTCGGCGTACAAGCCTGATTTCACCCAACCGATCTGGTTCTCCATGTGCAGGACGCGCGCCGCCACCGACGTCGCGCTCTTGAGCGCCGCGGCCGGCGCCATGCCATAGGCGACCATCGCATCGAGCTCTCGCGCGTTGTCGCCGTGCGGAAACGTGCCGACGTCGCTGCCGTTGATGATCGTCACGCCGGCGTCGAGTGCGGCCTTGAAGCTGGCGCGTTTCCGCTGGTTCGCCGGCGCCTCGGGATTTGCCGGCGGCCACGGCCCGGCGCCGGCGGTGATCGTCGGGCACAACGCGACGTGATGCTCGACCATCAGCTTGAACACGTCGGGTGTGCCTTCGCCGCCGTGCTCGATCGTTTCCACGCCGGCCAGGGCGGCGCGCCGCATGCCTTCGGCGGTGTTCGAGTGCACCGCCACCGGCACGCCGGCGCTCTTCGCCGTCTCGACGGCGAGCTTCAACTCGTCGACCGAGAACGTCGGCCTCGATCCGGCGAGCGGTCCCCACCGATAGTCGGCGTACATCTTGATCCAGTCGGCGCCTTTGCCGATCTGATCGCGGACCACGCGCGTCAGGCTGTCGACGCCGTCGGCTTCCTCCGCGCCCTGCGGCACGTTCCATTCGGCAATGAACTTCGGCTGGTAGCTGCCGGTCGCGACGATCGCGCGCGTTGAAGCCAGGATGCGCGGGCCGGGGATGATGCCCTGGTTCACCGCCTGCTTCAGCTCGACGTCGGCGTAGCCGGCGCCCTCGGTGCCGAGATCGCGAACCGTGGTAAAGCCGGCCTGCAGCGTCGCCCGCAGGTGATTGGTCGCGCGCGCGACGCGGAGCGCCAGGCCTTCGCGCGAGACCTGGTCGGTCCAGGACGTTTCGTTGTAGGAGTGGAGCAGGATGTGCGAGTGGCCCTCGACGAGCCCGGGCGTGAGCGTAGTGCCGGGGAGATCGACGACGGTTGCACCGGCGACAGCGGCGCCGGCGTCAGGTCCCACCGCCTCGATGCGCTCGCCCTTCACGCGAACCGCCCAGCCCTCGTGCATCGCGTCGCCGTCGAAGACCCGCGCCGGTTTCAGGATGGTGACCGCGTCGTTGGCGGCGGACGGCCGCTGCTGCGCATGAGCGATGAAGGGCGACGCGAGCAGGAGCAGAAGCAGAGGGCGTCGAATCAGCTGCATGCCGCGCATTATAGTGAGGTGTGATGGAGCACGAAGGCTTTAGGCCTGATGGAGCGCGAAGGCTTTAGCCGAGCGATCAGTGACGACGGCCACGGACAACCAATTTGTACTCAGCGATCGCGATCGCGAGATGCTCGACGGCCGCCACGGGCCCGCGCCGCAGCTGGCGATGTCGATCCTCGTGCGCATGGCGGGCGTCTACGGCGCCCGCGAGCTGATGGACATCTCGCAGGCGCACATCGACAGCACGATCTACCTTGGCGACGCGACGCTCGAATTTGCCGAGCGGCTCGCATCGCTCGGCGCGCGGGTCGCGGTGCCGACCAGCCTGAACGTCAGCGGCGTCGATGAATGCGGCTGGAAGGACTGGGCGGTGTCGCCGGAGTGGGCCGCCAAGGCGGCCCGCCAGATGCTCGCCTACGAACGGATGGGCGCCGTTCCAACATGGACGTGCGCACCGTACCAGACCCACATGCGACCGGCGCGTGGCCAGCAGATCGCGTGGGGCGAGTCCAACGCGATTGCGTTCGCGAACTCGGTGATCGGCGCGCGCACCGAACGCTATCCGGATCTGCTCGACATCTGCTGCGCCATCACAGGGAGGGTGCCGGCCGTCGGCCTCCACCTGCAGGAGAACCGCGCCGGGCAGCAGCTGCTGCGGCTTCGCGACATTCCGCCGTCGCTCCAGCGCGACGACCAGTTCTTCGCCGTCCTCGGTCACCTCGTCGGCAAGCTCGCAGAGGATCTGATCCCGGTGATCGACGGGATCGTCGTCGCGCCGCCCGAAGATCATCTCAAGGCGTTTGCAGCGGCGGCCGCTTCGTCGGGTCGCGTCGCACTGTTCCACATGGTCGGCGTAACGCCGGAGGCGCCGACGCTCGACGCCGCCTTCCATGGCCGTCAACCCGCGCAGACCATCGACATCACGGTCGCCGATCTGCGGGCCGCGCGCCGCGAGCTCACCACCGCCGACGGACGCGAGCTCGATATGGTGATCCTCGGCAGCCCGCACTTTTCGCTCGCCGAGTTCCGCACGCTGGCACCGCTCGTCGAAGGCCGCCGTGCCCACCCGCGCGTGAAGTTCCTGGTCACCTCGAGCCGCCTGATGAAAGAGGATGCCGACAGGGCTGGCGTGCTGGCGCCGATTGTCGCGTTCGGCGCGCAGATTACCCTCGACACCTGCATCCTCGCCTCGCCGATGCTGCCGCCGGAGATCAGGACACTGATGACCAACTCGGCGAAATACGCCTACTACGCGCCAAGCCTGCTCAACACGCGCGTGACTTTCGGCAGCCTCGCCGACTGCGTCGACTCGGCGATCGCCGGCCGCGTCGTACGCGACGAATCGCTGTGGCAGAGCGCCTGATCGCCGGCCGTGTCGTCGTCGCCGGCCGTGCCGAAGGGGAGGCGCTCGTCACCTCGGAGCCGCTGTCCTTCTGGGGCGGCTACGACTTTCACACCGGCGAGATCATCGATCGTCATCACCCGCTCGCCGGCGTGCGCGCCGCCGGCCGCGTCCTCGCCGTCCCGTTCAGCAAGGGGTCGTCGACGACGACGGCGGTGCTGCTGGAAGCGGTGCGCGCCGGCACCGCGCCGGCAGCGATTTTGACGACCGACGCCGACTCGTTCTTCGCGCTGGCGTCAATCGTCGCCGACGTGATGTACAGCAAGTCCTTCCCGGTGATCGCGCTCCAGCCGGCCGACTTCGCTACGCTACGCACGGGCGAACGCCTCTCAATCACCCCCGACGGCATCATCCACGGGCTGTAACTACAGAGGCACAGAGAAGAAAAACGCCGAGCCCGGCATGCGACGCACCGCCGATCGCGTAACTCTCCGTGTCTCCGTGTCTCCGTGTCTCTGGGGTTAGCTTCGTGATCTTCGCTTTCCTCGTGTCTTCGCGATTCCGTCGCGCCGTTTGATACGATTTCATCCTGATGGCGCAGCGGACTGAGCTGGAGAAACTGACTGGTCTCGCGAGCCGCTTCGGCGCGTTCGTCGCTGAGCAGCATCCGTTCGCGCTGGCCGCCGCGATTGACGCGTTTCAGCGCGTCGCGAGAGGAGACGAATCCGACGAGGCGGCGATCGATGCGCTGCGGCCGCGGCTGCTGAACGAGCTGGCGCGGCGGCTCGATGCGGTCCCGCTGCCCGACGGCCTTGCCGAAACCACGCCACGCATTGCCGCCGCCGACCGCATCGTTCAGGCGCGGGTCGCGCTGTTACAGGCATGCGACGGGTTCCTGCGCCGTGCGGCGCTCGAAGCGTCGCTGAGCCGCGACGAACGGATCGAGATTCTGCGCGGCATGATCCTGACGCGCGCGACCGACAACCGGCTGAAAGCGTTCTTTACCAACGGCGAGATCCGCTACGGCGCCGCGGCGTTCCAGGGCAAGGGCTTCCGCTCGCTGGGCCAGGAGGCGATTTACGCTGCCGGGCTGCGGCTGAAGCGCGGCGCGCGCTACCGCGCGGCTGATGGCCGCTGGACCGGCGACGTCATCGGTCCGGTGATTCGCGACCTCGGCATCACGCTGGCGATGCGGCCCGACAGCGACACGGTCAAGATGGTCCTCAACGCGCAGATGGGCAAGGCGGGCGCGCCGCTCGACGGCAAGGACCTGCACATCGGCGATTTCGACTGGGGCATCCTGCCGCCGGCCGCGCCGCTCACCACAGCCACCTTGACCATTGCCGGCATGGCGATGGCCTTCTGGCGCGAGGGCTCCACGCGGGTCGCCATCTCGTTCATCGGCGAAGGCGGTTCGTCGCTCGGCGAGTGGCACGAAGCGATCAACCTGTGCGCCGCGCGGAAGCTGCCGGCGATCTTCTGTCTCGAGAACAATCAGACCGCGCTGTCGACGCCGGTTGCCGACCAGTCTGCCGCGCGCGTGTTCGCCGATAAAGCCGGTGGCTACGGCATTCCGGGCATCACGGTCGATGGTACGGATCCTGAGCAGATCTTCGCGGCGTTCACCTGGGCCGCCGAACGCGCCCGCGCCGGTCTGGGACCGACGCTGATCGAGACGGTGTCGCTGCGCATGTGCGGCCACGCGCATCACGACGACATGCTGTATCTCGGCAAGGATCCCGCCTCGTCCTGGGACTATGCGCCGCTGTCGGAGCACGGCTACGCCGATCGCGACGCCTACGAGTACTGGGCCGCGCGCGATCCGATCGCCCGCTACGCCGAGCGCCTCGAGCAGGCCGGCGTCATCGCCGCCGGCGACATCGAGCGGTTCAAGCACGACGCCGAGGCGATGGTCGAAGCGCAGGCGCGCATCGTCATCGACCTGCCGTGGCCGGATCCGGCGTCGGCCGGAACCGGTGTGTTCGCTGCCGAAGCGCCGCGCGCGCATGTCGAGGTGCTCGATCCGGCGGTCCGGCTGGCGCACCAGTCGCCGGGCGAGTTGGACGTCGAAGCGGCGCCGCCGTTCGACGCCAAAGGGCGGACGTTTCTCGAGGCGGTGATGCTCGGCATCGGCGACGCGCTGCGCGCCGATCCGCGCGTGTTCGTCTACGGCCAGGACGTCGGCGGCAATTACGGCAACGCGTTCCTGCTGCTGCGGCCGCTGTTGCACGAATTCGGCGATCGGATCATCAACTCGCCGCTCGCCGAGGGCGCGGTGCTGGGCGTCTGCGTTGGCGCCGCGCTCGCCGGACAGCGGCCGATCGGCGAAATTCAATTCAACGATTTTGTTGCCACCGGCTTCAATCAGCTGGTCAACAACGCGGCGAAGATTCGCTACCGGTGGGGCGGCAGCGTGCCGATGGTGGTCCGCATGCCGTGGGGTGGCCTCCGGCACGCCGGGCCGTATCACTCGCAGAACACCGAGCCGTGGTTCTATCGCACCGCCGGCTTGAAGATCGTCGTTCCGTCCACGCCGCACGATGCCCGCGCCTTGTTCGCTTCGGCGGTCGCCGATCCGGACCCGGTGCTGTTTTACGAGCACATTGCGCTCTACCGCGATCCACGAGTCAAGCAGCGTCTCGAGGACGCGGCGCCGGCGCCGCTGCCGCTCGGCCGCGCCGCCCTGCGGAGATCGGGCGACAACCTGGCGATCGTGTCATACGGCGCCTACGTGCACGTCGCGCTGCGCGTCGCCGAGCGGCTCGCCGTCGACGGTATCGAATCGACCGTCGTCGACCTTCGTAGTCTCGTCCCACTCGATCGCGCGGCCGTGCTCGCCGTCGCGCGCCGCTGCCACAGGCTGTTGATCGTCCACGAGGACTCGCGCACCGGCGGGATCGGCGAAAGCGTCGCCGCGATCGTGCAGGAGGAAGCGTTCGAATCGCTCGACGCGCCGATCCGGATCGTCGGGGCGCTCGATACGCCGGTGCCCTACTCGCCGCCGCTCGAAGACTTCTATCTGCCGGGCGAAGCGCGCGTCGAGCGCGCGGCGCGACTGCTGGTGGAGTATTAACGGCGTCTGCACCTCACCGGTCCGGCTAAAGCCGGACACTACGACAAACATTACTGATTTCTGATCGCCTGGATCGGATCCAGGCGCACCGCGCGGACGGCGGGAACGCAGCAGGCGGCGAGCGCCACCGCGACGACCATCGCCGGCGCGGCAGCGAATACCGCCGGATCGGTGGCGCTCACTCCGTAGAGCAGCGTGCCGAGCAGCCGCGATCCGGCAAGCGCCGCGGGAATCCCGATCGCCAGCCCCGCCCCGGCGAGCTTCAGCCCGAAGCCGACCACCAACCGCATCACCTGGCGGTCCGTGGCGCCCAGCGCCACCCGCAGGCCGATCTCGCGCGTTCGTTCGGCGACGACGAACGACACAAGGCCGTACAAACCGAGCGCCGCCAGCGCAAGCGCGAGGCCGGCGAGCCCGACCGCCAGCGATCGCGCGAGGCGAATCGGAACCAGCGATGCGGCAACATGCTCGGTGAGCGTCCGCGGAAAGAAACCGATCGCCCGCGGATCGACCGCGCTCAGTGCCTCCTGCATCTCGCGCATCATCCGGTTCGGCTCGACGGCCGATCGCACGAGAAGCGTTGTCCCGGTTCTCGGATGTTGCGCGGATGGGAGGTAGACGTGCGCCTGGCCTTCCTCGCCGAGCGTCAGATAGCGGCTGTTCCTCGCAACGCCGACGACGACGCACGGATCGGCCGACGCGTGCGCCTCCAGCCACAACCGCTGGCCGATCGCGCTGCCCTCCGGCCAGAGCCGCCTTGCCAGCGTTTCGTTGACGATCGCGACGGCGGGCCGCGCCGCGCTGTCGTCCTCTGTGAACGGCCGACCGGCGACAATCGGCGTCTTGACCACGTCGAAATAGCGCGGACCGATCATCATGAACGACGCGATCGGCGACGCATCCTCCGCCGTCGAGACCGGCCGCACGTTGACGCGCGCGATCGGCGTGGAGCTGTCGAGTGGCGCCCGGGTGGCGACGGCTGCTGCTTCGACGTCAGGAAGTGTCGAAAGGCGGTGAATCACCCGCCGGAACGCGATATCGCGATCTGCTGCCGTGCGGCCGCCAGCGCCGTCGACGTCGACGGCGACGACGCCGCGCGGATCGAATCCGAGGTCGATCGTCGCGGCCCCGCGAACGCTGCGGACCAGGAGCGCCGCGCCGACGAGCAGCAGCAGGGACACGGCAATCTGCAATGCCGCCAGCGCCGTGCGAAGGCGCGACGGCGAGCGGCCGCCGACGCCCGCGGCGCTCTCCTCGCTCAGCGCCGGCGCAATCGACGCGCGCATGGCGTGCAGCGCGCCGATCCCGCCAAGCACGATCGCAGTGGCAACCGTCGCGCCGATCGCGAACAGTACAACGCGCATGTCGGGCCGCATGTCGAACCGCAGTGTGAGCGTCGGCAGCGGGGCAATGCTCGAGAACGCACGGCGCGTCCAGGCGGCGACGGCGACCGCGGCCGCGCCGCCGGCGGCGGAGATCAGCACGCCCTCGATCACCAGCAAACGCGCCAGGCCGCTCGAGCTCGCGCCGAGCGCGATCCGGATGGCCAGCTCGCGCCGGCGGCCGGCGACGCGGGCCAGCAGCAGGTTGCCGACGTTCGCGCACGCGATCACCAGCACGAGCGTGACCAGCGCGAGCAGCAGCGAGAGGAACATCTCGGCCAGCCGTCGCTGATCGCCCCACGCCAGCGTCGCCGGAAGGACCTCGACGATCGGGTGCAGCTCGGGCCGGTATTGCCGGGCGAGTGCCTCGGCGATCACCTGGAGCTCGGCCTGCGCCTGGCCTGCGGTAACCCCTGGCGCGAGGCGACCGATCAGCATCAGGGCCTGGCGCGCGCGATCGTCGCGCCAGTGCGCCTCCAGCGACGAGGCCGCCGACGCCAACGGCATCCAGACATCGATTGGCGCGCCGACGAAGCTGCCGCCGAACCCATCGCCGGCAACGCCGACGATGGTGTAGTGGCTGCGATTCAGCGTGATCAACTTGCCGACGACGTCGTCGCGGTTGAACCGCCGGCGCCAGAGCGCATCGCTGATGACCACGACCGGCGACGAGGCGTCGCGATCGTCAGCCTCGGTCAACGTGCGGCCGTAGGCGATTGGCACGCCGAGGAGCGGGAGATAGCTGCCGGACGCGACCTCGCCGATGATCTGATCGGTCCTGTTGTCAGCCTCGAGCACGAATGGCACGAGCGTGACGCCGGCGACGTCGGATAGCGATCGCGCCTGCCGCCGGTAATCCTGGAGGTCCGGAAACGAGAACCGGCGCGTCGGCCGGCCGGTCACCGTCCGCCCCGAGATGCGCACGACGTGCGCCGGATCGCGCGGCGCGAGCGGACGCAGCAGCACGGCGTCAATCAGCGAGAAGATCGTCAAGGTCGCACCGATGCCGATGGCCAGCGTCGCGATCGCGATCGCGGCGAACACCGGCGACCTGGCCAGCAGGCGCGCGGCGAACCGCACCTCCTGCGCGCCGCCGCGCCACCATCGCTCGCGGCCACCATCGTTCAGCCGCCTCCCGATCCATGCGCCGGGCGCAGCGCGGACGGTGTCGATCGCGGCGCGGCCCGTGACGGCCGCGACGCCGCTGACGCCGCGCTCGGCGGCCGCGGCGCGGAGATCGTCGCGAAACAGTTCGAACAGGGCCAGGCCGTGCGCGCGGCGGAACTCCGGCGGGTAGGCGCGCATCAGCCAGCGGAACGCCGTTTCGGCGGCGCGGGCTGGCGTCATGAGCGGACCGGATGCGCAATCAGCCTGCGCGTGCGCGCTGCCTTGACGAGGTCCTCGAGGCGCCGCGCCTCGGCGACGAGGACACGCCGGCCGAACGCCGTCAGCCGGTAATAGCGCCTTCGCTCGTCGTCCAGATCGGCCGCGGGACGGCGGTCCGACTCGGCGATCAGCCCGGCCTCGATCAGCTGCGCAATCGATCGATACAGTGTTCCCGGGCCGATGTCGCGGTGATCGCCGCGCGCGGCGAGGTCCTTCTTGATGCCGTAGGCGTGGCGCTCGCGATCAACCAGCGCCAGCAGCATCAGGAAGTGCAGCGGCTTCAGCGGCAGCAGGTCGGAGGGGTCACTATCCACAACGGTCAGTATACTACCGAAACGGTAGCAAGTGGCGCTGAGAGCGCGTTTCAAAATTGCCGTACCGCAGCCCTTCAGGGGCTGCCCGCGCGGCCGTTGGCAGGCCTGAAGGCCTGCGCTACGGTAGGCCGCGCGTAGTTTTGAAACGCA
>Ga0070686_100002435_pt1 | contig 10252 bp, 7 predicted proteins | sample KBSS23LmetaG_FD_65654 | JGI IMG/M metagenome (GOLD analysis project Ga0070686, IMG submission 65654) | Switchgrass rhizosphere microbial communities from Kellogg Biological Station, Michigan, USA - KBS S2-3L metaG | ecosystem: Host-associated > Plants > Roots > Rhizosphere ...
GCGAGCCGATTCGACGTCATCCGTCAGCTCGTCACCGAGAGCATGCTCGTGGCCGTCCTCGGCGGTGCTGCCGGCGTGCTGCTCGCGCAGTGGGCGCTCGCCGCGCTGCTGGCGTTCGGCGCCGAGGTGATTCCCCGGGCGCTCGAAATCCGGCTCGATCCGCTCGCGCTGGCCTTCGCGCTCGGCGTGTCGCTCCTGACCGGACTTGCGATTGGCGTACTGCCGGCGTGGCAGGCCGCGAACGTGAACGTGCAGGACGCGTTGAAAGAAGCCGGACGAGGATCGATCGGATCCGGCCGTCGACTTCGCAGCGGATTGCTCGTCGCCGAGGTCTCGCTGTCGCTCGTGCTGCTGATCGCCGTCGGACTGCTGCTCACGAGTTTCGCGCGTCTGCAGCAGGTACAACCCGGCTTCCAGCCGGAGCACGTGTTCACCGCGCAGCTGGCGCTGCCGCCGCGATACGACCGCGCGAAGTTGATCACCTTCTACGAGCAGCTGTATCAACGCTTGTCATCGTTGCCGTCGGCCTCGTCCGCAGCGCTCACCGATCGCGTGCCGCTGACCGGCGGGCTGACGCCGGCGCCGGTGGCGGTGATGGGGAATTCGCTGCCGCCGCTGAGCGAGCGGCTGCAGGCCAACCGTCATCTCGTCTCGCCGAAATACTTCGCCACGCTCGGCATTCCGATCCGCGCCGGCCGCGATTTCGGCGAGCGCGACAACTCGACGGTCCCGCACGTCGTCATCGTCAACGAGACGTTCGCGAAGCAGTTCTTCGGCGGCGAGAATCCGATCGGCCGCACGCTGGTCACCGGCATGGCGCAGTTGCCGTCGCAGATTGTCGGCGTGTGTGCCGACGTCCGCAGCACGACGCTGAATCAACCGCCGACGGCGGATTATTTCCTGCCGGCACTGCAGCGGCCGGAGGCGTTTACCAACATCCTCGTCCGCACGAACGTCGGTCCCGCGGCAATTGCGCCGGTCGTGCGCGAAGCGCTGCGGACCGTGGATCCAGAACTGCCGCTGCTGCAGCCGCAGATGTTGACGACGAGCATCGCGCGCACCGTTGCGGACCGAAGGCTCGCGCTGATGCTCCTCGGTGCGTTCGGCGTCCTGGCGCTGGTCCTCGCCAGCCTCGGGGTCTACAGCGTGATGGCGCACCTCGTCACGTTCCGCACCAGCGAGATCGGCTTGCGGATGGCGCTCGGTGCGTCGCCAGCGGCGGTGATGCGCATGGTTCTCGCGCACGGCCGCCGGCTGACGACCCTCGGCATCGTCCTCGGCATCGGCGGCGCGCTGGTTGTGTCGCGATTGATGCAGCAGGCGCTGTTCGAAGTCAACGCCGCCGATCCGCGCGTGTACATCGCGGTCTCGGTCATCTTGCTGCTGGTGACGGAATGCGCGTCCTGGTTTCCAGCCCGTCGCGCCACTCGCATCGATCCGGTCATCGCCTTACGTTCGGAGTGACGCCTCATGACCGGGGCGCGGAGTGGACACTCCGATGAGCCCGATCTCGTGAGCTCGTCGGCAGGTTCCAACGCGCAGGATCACCGGCTTGATGCGCGCGCCGCACAACCTCCGGCGGACGTCAGATAGTGCTTGACGTGCGCCGCCAGACGGCGGGAGGCGCGGTTGGCTTCAAACAGATGCCCGCGCAGGCTGTGGGTAAATCCGACGAAGAACAAGCCGGGCGCGGCGGTCGCCCTCCCATCGACGCCGAGCGGCTCGCCGTGATCGTCGAGCACGCCCGCCGCGTCGAGCATCGTCTCGAGGCCGGTGGCGAATCCGGTCGCGGCAACGACGGCGTCGAACGTGCCCCTTGAGCCGTCGGCGAACGCGGCACCGGTCTCCGTGAGGGCCTCGACGGCGGCTCGGATCGCGAGGCGGCCGCGCTTCAACACGTCGACGAAGCCGACGTCGATGAGCGGCACGCGCCTCGTCGTGTACGGGTTGAAGTCGGTGTGCGGCATGCCGTAGCGCGTCAGGTCGCCGAGCGCCAGCCTCGCGGTTGTGCGGCCGATGCCGTTTGCGACCGCGGCGGGCAGCGCGCTCAGCAGCAGGCTCGTCCGCTGCACCGGCATCCCGAAGGGATCGCGCGGCACGATTGGCGGCGGCGTGCGAATGCTGATCGCGACCGCGGCGGCGCCGTGGTCGACGAGATCGGTCGCGATTTCGGCGCCGCTGTTGCCGGCACCGACCACCAGCACACGCTGATTCTGAAACGACGCGGCGTTGCGGTACTCGACCGAGTGCACCAGGCGTCCCCGATATTCCGTGCGGCCCGGCCACGTCGGGATGATCGGCTCGCGGTACTGCCCGGTCGCGATCACCACGACCAAGGCGCGCCACGTGTCGGCATCGGTCTCCACGATCCACCGATCGCCGTCCGACTGAATCCGGCGCACGGTCGTGCCGCCGCAGATCCGGAGGCCGAAGTGGTTGGCGTACTCACGCAGGTAGTCGACGACCTGGTCGCGCGAGAGGTATCGCGGGTAGCGCCGTGGAATCGGCCAGTGCGCGAGCCCGGAAAACTGCCGCATCGTGTGAAGACGAAGGCGGTCGTACCGGCGCGCCCAGGTGCCGCCGATGCCGGCGTCCTGTTCGAGGACGACCGCGTCGATGCCGCGCCGTGCGAGCGCCGCGGCCGATGACAGCCCGGAGGCGCCACCGCCGATGACGAGGACCTGAGCGGCAGACACGCGCGTGACGCCGAGTATATGAGATCGCTTCGCACTGACACGTCTGCTCCGTGCGCGGCTCAACCCGCGCTGGCGACGCCGGGCGCCGGCGTCATGTCGATCACCGGCCACACGACGCGCGCGATGTTTAAGCGGTCAACAGGTTGGTCCTTCGGGTCGCGCGTGCAGGCGGAGCCGGTGGGCCCTTCGGTCGCCAGCTCGAACCGCATGTGCTCGTTGCGGCAATCAACAATCACTCGTGCAGGCAAGCCGCCGCGTGGGACATGATTCGTGGGCCGCCGACGATGTCAAATGTTGCCGCGCCGCGGAGGCTTTCCCAGCGGTACCACCCGTCGCCCTTGGCGAAATAGAACCGTTCGACATCGGTCGCGGGCTGATTCGGCGCGTGTGGCGCGTACTCGAGTACCAGGACGTCGCGAAAGCCCAATGCTCCCGCTTCCCGAGCCGGCTCCGTCCACGCGTGCAGGCGGTAGGGGAATAGTCCAGTGACCGGCATGCCAGCACGTTCGCCATGTTCCGTCGCGACGCACGCACGGTCGAACCATCGAATATGATTCTCGGTCACATCGAGCGACCATTCACCGTCGAAGGTTCTGGGAAGCCAACGACCGTCCGAAAATGTATACGACTCTCCGATAGCGCCATCGATGGCGTGGTCGACTGCGTGATACAGCCACTGGTCGTCCCACCGCCAGCACTCGAACATATCGGCCCGTCCGTACTTCACCCAACACACGGAACGCGCTGAGACGTCCACGATCTGGGCCTGGAACTGCGTTCCAATGCGAGGCCATCTGGACGACTCCCCAAGCACGTACGCGAGAACGTCCACGGTCGGCGCCTGAGATCGCGCGCTTGGTTCAAAACCCGTTGCCGCAGTACATCCGACCATGACCGATACAGCCGGCAAAGCAATGATTAGCCGGAATATAGAACGGCGTCGCGGCATGTGTGGCCGACCGTCGCGCATCACTCAAGCGGTCGTCAGCCGGCACGAAACATACCAATGATCCCGGTCGGTAAAGATTGTTCCCGTTGAACCGCCGCACGCGCTGAAGCCACACTGTGTTGCCGACTTGCCACACCGACCCGCCCAAGTCTCAGCGGCCAGGCCCACTGGTTATGAACCTCCGACAATCTCGTGAAGTTTTCGTGAATGTCACAACAACGAACAGCGTCGGCTCCGATGAGCGTGCCATCGCTCAATACGACGGCGTCCAGCTCTATAGGCTGGCGGTCTCAATGCGCTTCGCGCCTGGCGGAAGTCCTGGGCGGTCCACTTTTTCGAGTAGGACGCGATGACGTGCTCACTTTGATCGGAAGGTCCATTTGCGAAAGAGTGTAGCGCTGGCAGGTCGTGCGCGCGCGGCAGGACAGAGACGAATGATCCTCGAACGCGGCGACGAAACCGCTAGCGTTCGTTCTTGTAGACTTTTCCGCCCTTCATCACGAAGACGACGCGGCGGACCGCCGTGATGTCGTCGAGCGGATTGCCGTCGGTGGCGATGATGTCCGCTTCCATCCCCGGCGCGATCGCGCCGATCCGGTCCTGCATCCGCAGCGATTCCGCCGACAGCGAGGTGGCGCTGACGATCGCGTCCATCGGCGGCTGACCGCCGTCGCGAACGCGGTAGACCAGCTCCTCGAAGTTGCGTCCATGGGCGCCGGCGCCGCCGTCGGTGCCGAAGATCATCTTGACCTTCTTGGCGAGCGCCCGCTTGAAGGTCTCGTTGCCGACCGGCAGGCCCTTCTCCATGTAGGCGAACCCCTCCTCGGTGAAGTTGCCGCTGCCGAGGTAGCGCGCCTTGTTCTCGATGTAATTGTGGAGAAGCAGGTGATTGTTCGAGTCGAAGTAGGTGCCACGCTGGACCATCAGATCGAGCACTTCGTCGGTGAGCCGGTTGCCGTGCTCGATCGACGTGCAGCCGGCGAGCACGGCGGCCTTCGCCCCTTCCGGACCTTGCGCGTGGACGATCGACCGCTTGCCCAGCGTCTTCGCTTCGTCGCACGCGGCGCGGATCTGATCGTCGCTCATCGTCTGCGCGCCGCCCTCGCGGATGCTGGCGGTGGCGAAAATCTTCACGAAGTCGGCGCCGTCGGCGATTGCCTTGCGGATGAACGCGCGGATCTGAGCGGGATCGCCGGTGCGGTCGGTGACGGCGCGCAGCGACGTGAGGATGCGTGGGCCGGGAATCCGGCCGTCGGCGATCCAGTCGCGCAGGTCCTTGTCCAATTCCGCGCCCGGGCTCTGGATCGTCGTGAATCCGGCCATGAACGTCTTGTAAGCGTTCTCGGCCGCGTACAGCATGGCCTGCTGCGGCGTCTCTTTGACCTGCGCGCTGTGCACCCGATCGGTCTCGCGATCGAAATGCGTGGCGATGTGCGTGTGCGTGTCGATCCAGCCCGGCATCACCGTCACGCCACGGAGATCGTAGGTCGCGGTCGAGACATTCGAATCGATGCGGGCGATGCGAGTGCCTTCGACGACGATCGCGACGTCGCGGAGGATGGCGCCCTTGCCATCCAGGACCGTCGCCGCGCGAATGACGATCGGCCGCGACTGGTTCTGCGCGCCGGCAGCGGCCGGCACGAGCAGCGATGCCAGGACGAGCGTGCGCGCGACCCGCATCTCAGTGGAGCGTGAGCTTCTGCACCCGGAAGTTGCCGACCTCGCCGACGTAGAGCGTGTTCTCGGTGCGGCAGTCGATCGCGTTCACCGTGCCGAATTCCTTCAGCAGCTTGCCGGCCCGGCCGAACTTGCCGATCATCGTCCCGTCCAGGCGCATCTTGTAGATTTCGCCGGCGCTGTCGAGGTCGGTCGGCGGATTCGAGTTCGACACGTAGAGGACCTGGTTGGCGCCCGGCGTCAGGCAGATCGCCTGCGCGTTGCCGACGTTCTTGATCTCGCTCTTGAAGGTGCCGTTGTTGTCGAACACCTGGATGCGGGCGTTGCCGGCGTCGGCGGCGTAGACGTTGCCCTGGGCATCGACGGCGATGCTGTCGACGCTGGCGAACTGGCCGGCGGCGGTGCCTCTCTGGCCCCACGACTTGACGAACACGCCGTCCTTCGAGAATTTCGCGACGCGCGCGTTGCCACGGCCGTCGGCGACGAAGATGTTGCCCTGCGCGTCCCACGCGACGTCGGTGGGACGATTGAAGACGTCCTGCGGCGCGCCGGCGCCGGGCGGTCCGCCGCGACCACGGCCGCCGCCTTCGCCGCCGCGGCCGGCGGCGTCACCGCGACCGCCGCCCTCGCCGCCGGCGGGAGTGGCGCGGGCGCCGGGATTGTTAATCGATTCCGGCTTGCGTCCGAGCAGGAACACGACGCGCCCCTGCGGATCGAACTTCATCACCATCGAGGAATATTCGTCGACCACCCAGAGGTTGTCCTGCGGATCGACGCGGACCTGCGCGGCGAACAGGAAGCCGTAGACCCCCTGGCCGATCTCGCGCGTGAATTTGCCGGTGCGATCGAACTGGAACAGCCGCGAGCCGCCGTGCACGAACGGACGCGCCGACGCCAGCGACATCGTCGGGTGGCCGGTCCGGGTATAGACGAACACGTCGCCGCGCGAATTGGTGGCCACGCCACCGACCTCGCCGAAGTAGATGTCGTCGGGCAAGGTCAGCGGATTCACGGCATCGAAATTCATCGTCGACGCGCTGCTCTGTGCCGACATCCGGTTCGGTGCCAGGACCGCAGCGGCGACCAGCGTGAGCGCCAGCGCGAGCTTCATGGATGCGTGCTTCATGGTGCGCTCCCTGTTCAACGGCCTGCGCTCGGGCGCGACGGCGCCGGCTGCAGGATGTATTTCTGCACGCGCCACGATTCGATCTCGCCGAGGACGACCTCGTTCGGATTGCGGCAGTCGAGCATGTGGACGACCTGGAACCCGGGCGGATTTTTTCCCGGCTTGCCGAACTTGCCGAGCACGGTTCCATCCAGTTCCGCCTTGTAGATCTCGCCGGTGTTGTCCCACGACCCGGGCGGGTTGCCGTTGGGGTTCGAATTCGAGAAGAACACGTACTGATGGGGGCCCGGCGAGACGCACAAGGTCCATCCCGTGCCGAGATTGGTGACTTCCTTGATCGGCTTGAGATTGTTGTCGAGCTCCTGGTAGCGATTGTTCGACCGATCGGCGACCCAGACGTGGCCGCGCTCGTCGACCTGCAGCCCGTGCGGCAGGTTGAACTCGCCGAGCGCGGTGCCCGACTTCTCACTGCCGGCCTGCGCGACGAAGCGGCCGTTCTTGTCGTACTTCACGACCCGGTTGTTGCAGTAGCCGTCGGAGATGAAGATGTTGCCCTGCGGATCCCAGCCGACGTCGGTCGGCCGACACAGGATGTACTTCTGCGCCGGAGGATTCGGACCGGCCGGTGCGATGACGGGGCCGTCGACGGCCGGAGGCCGGCGGCCGATCACCATCAGCACCTTGCCTTGCGGGCTGAACTTGGTCACCAGGTTCGTGCCTTCGTCGACCGTCCAGATGTTGTCTTCCTTGTCGACGCGGACAGAATGGGCGAACTCGAACCCGTAATACCCCTTGCCGATCTCCTTCGTGAAGGTGCCGTTCTTGTCGAACTCGAACAGGCGCGTCGTGTCGCGCCGGTGGTAGACGTAGATGTTGCCTTTCGAGTTGGTGGCGACGGCGACCGACTCGCCGAGGTTTTCCCCCGGTGGCAGCTTGAGGAAGTTCGGGACGGAGGTGACCGGGATGTCCGGGACGCCCGTCACCGTGGCTTTCGCCTGAGCGAACGCGGAACCGGGAAGGGACAGGAGGAGGGCAGCGCACGCGGCAGCAAGACATCGTTTCATGGGAACGCCTCGGCCGGGAGCCTACATCAGGTCCGTCGCCGCTTCAATCAGAAGTCGCTGCGCCGATTCCCTGCTGATTTACGCCTACAGATATGAGGCCGCGCGATTTTCGCAACGGCCGCAAAGGAGAGCGACCATGACGTCCATGGAGAACGTGACATCCGGCGGCGGAATTCGTCTCGCAGCTCGAGGTGCGGTCGCCGGGCATCGACGTGCGGCGTCCCTTATCGGTCTCATCGTGATGCTTGCGGCATCGACGGTCAGCGCGGACAGCGCATTCGGCAACGGCGATCTCCGCGGCGCGTACGGGTTCTCGTTCGACCTCACGTTCGCAACCGGACAACGCATCGCCGCCGTCGGCCGGTTCACCGCCGACGGGGCCGGTACTTACACTGGCGAACGGACCGTCAACCTCGGAACAGGATCGCCGGACAGCCCCGGAGTGTTTCACCAGTCGTTCAGCTGTATGTACTCGGTCGATCAGAATGGTACGGGGACGGCAGTCTGCTCGACTCCGTTCGGCCCTGAGAGGTTTGCTTTCGTGCTCGTCGACGAAGGCAAGGAGCTCCAGTTCATCTCGATTACACCGGGGATCAGTCTCCGTGGCGTCGCCCGCAGGCAAGCGTCGTAATCGCAGGTCCTACGTGTCGACAGTTCCATTGGGATCAAGCGGCGGGAAGGTCAGATGCTAGTTCACCAACGCCGTCCAGTTGAGTACCACCGTGAACGGAGCGGACGCGTTTCTATCCAGCGGCGTCGCGAGCAGGAACCGCTTGCCGTCCGGCGTCACGTCGCCGCCGATCGCGCCGGGAGGCATTTGAAAGAGCATGTGCGGCGTTGCGGATTGGAATGCGCCTGCGCCGCTCACCTCGACGGCCATCATCCGTCCATCGGGCGCAACGTAAAACAATTCCTTGCCGTCCGCGCGCCACCGCGGCGATGCGCCCCCGCCTTTCGACACGAGGATGCCGGCGCCGGCGTTCGAGGATGCGGCGGTGAAGGTGTTCGAGAATTCGCGGACGTATACCTCGCTCACGCCCGATTCGTTCGACACATAAGCGATGTGGCGTCCGTCCGGCGCGAAGCGGCCTTGCTCCTCGTCGAACGGCGTGCGGACGAGCGGCCTGACCTTGCGGTCGCCGGCGAGCGGCATGATCCACAGATCCCAGCGCGTCGTCGCAGTCGCCTCGGCGTAGAGGAAAAAGCGGCCGTCAGGCGACCAGTCACAGGGAACGACGAGCCTGCCCGTGGGGGGCACGAGGACCTGCGGGTCTTTGGTGCCGCTCGACTGCTTCTCGTACAGTCCGGCGTCGCCAGAGCCGTACGCGATTCGACTTCCGTCGCGAGACCACACAGCCGGGTCGCCCTTGAGATCGCCCGCGAACGTGAAGCGCGTTGCCGTGTTGTCACGGGTCAGGTCAATCAGCCAGAGATCGCTCCGCGTGGTGTCCTGAGGATTCGTTCGAGAGACGATCGCGCGGGACCCGTCGGGTGAAAGCGCGACGCTGTGAAACTGCGCGGCGTCCGAAGCCGTCGCGAGAACCCCTCCCTGGCGCCCGAACCAGGTCACCTGGAGATCGCGGTTGACGGTTCGATAGACGAGCACGCCATTCGCGGATGCAGAGAAAAAGCCGGTGTCGAGATACGAACCGACGTGTTCGGCGAGCACAACGGGATCGCCGGTGAGCGCGAAGCGGCGCTCGTCGAGCGATTGGGCCATCAGCGCGTCACCGCGGAGGAACAACAAGCGCCCGGATCGTGATTCCGTGGACGGTATGGCAGTCACGCCGCGCACGTACGGCAGAACGGGTTCGACGTTCTGCGCCGCTGGCACCGCGTCGAGCGTACCGATGTAGGTGCCGCTTTTGTCGGGCGTTGTTCTCGACACGCGGAGATAGACGAAATGCCGTCCGTCGGACAGGAACGTCGGCATGAGATGCATCACCTCGTTCCGCGATGGATCGAGAGATGTGAGTGGAGTCGGACTGCCGCCGGTATCGGGCACGCGCAACAGTCCACCGGAAGAGCTACCGACAATGATGTCGCCGTTGCGGTTCCAGGAGCCGCCGATGGCGATGCCCGGCAGCGTGCACAGCGTCTGCGGTGGACCGCCCGCGATGGCGATCCGCTTCAGCGCGCCTCCGGCATCGAATGCGATCGACCGGCTGTCCGGCGACCAGAAGAATGGCGGCCCCACGGTTGCCATTTCGGATCCCGGCAGTGGCCTGAGCTCGAGCGAATCCATTGCGCGAAGCCACAACCGGATCGCGCCATCGGCGCCGACTCCAATAAACGCCAGGTTGCGCCCATCAGGCGACACAGCGAGATTCCCCGATGTCGCGAGGTTCACCGTCGCAGGGATGTGGAACCGGATCGGCTGCGCCGCGACTGGGTGGTCACGCAGGCGCGTCGTCGCGAGCGCCGCGGCGCCGACAGTCACGACAATGAGTGCGGCCGCCCACGCAGTTCGCTTGCTGGTCGCCGATGCCGTGCCTTCCACGCTGCCGCCCGCGGACGCGTGCTCGACGTCGTCGAGCGCGATGCGTACGTCACCGATGTCGCGCCAGCGGCGCGTCGGATCTTTTTCGAGGCAGTGCGCAAGTACGCGCCGGACAATCGGCGGCGTTGCCGCCGGCAGCGCGTTCCAATCAGGTGCGCGCTCCAGGATCGACACGATCGTGTCGGAGACCGTCTCACCGGAGAACGCCCGCCGTCCCGCCAGCATTTCGAACAGCACACA
>Ga0070686_100002436_pt1 | contig 10251 bp, 8 predicted proteins | sample KBSS23LmetaG_FD_65654 | JGI IMG/M metagenome (GOLD analysis project Ga0070686, IMG submission 65654) | Switchgrass rhizosphere microbial communities from Kellogg Biological Station, Michigan, USA - KBS S2-3L metaG | ecosystem: Host-associated > Plants > Roots > Rhizosphere ...
CGATCCATACGGTGCTTTGTACGCCGAGCGAACCGAGGGGCTGGCTCCAGGTCAGTGAGGCCAGAACGGATAACGCCATCGTTCCGAGGCTCGTGCCGGCAAGTTGCACTGTACGCCACCGGTTCATGATCGCCTCGAGTTGGTCGCGATAGACCTCTTGCTTCGCATGGTTCTGTATCCGAGCGACGGCCAACAGGTCCGGGACGACGTACGACAGACATCCGAAGATCACTTGTGTGACGAAACCGATGAAGGCCAGATGCGTATAGGCCACGAGATGAAGCGATCCAATCGGCAGCAAGGGGGGAGTCGTGAGGTAGTTGGCGCCCATCGCCAGTCCGGCGGCGGAAGCCAAGACAAGAAAAAAGGCGCCGATCAACAGATGATCCGTGGCGGCCGTTCCTGGTGATCCCGCCCCCAGCCAAGTCCTGATGAGATGAACGGTGCATAGGCCGATGCCGGCGACCAACAGACAGCCCACTGCGATTTCCACCCACAACGCGGACATGAGAAACGCGCCGAGGAGGACGGCAAACCCAACCGGAAGAGACCAGAGTGCGTAGCGAACCGTACGCCCTTCCCTCGAGGGCTTCCGGAGGAGCGCCGGAACGAGCAGATATACCGTGACCATGGATGCAGTCGTAAAACACCCCAAGACGATGAGATGAATATGTACAAGGCGTGTGTGGGCGTAATACCCGTCCGTCAGGCGGAATGCCATGGCCGCTCCTGCCGCCAATCCGGCCAGCAGGGCAGCCCAGGCAAAGCGATACATCCATCCGGCACCGGCTGTATGTGGGAACGCCTTGCCGAAATGGATCCAGGCCGGCTTTGTCAGCGACAGGACGGCACCGACAAGCACGAGACCGGCGAGGCCGGCAACCGTCGTGTTCTTCAGCCAAAAGCTGAAAAGAAGGCCCGCCGTCGCGCCGTTCAGCGCGAAAAAGAGAAAGGAACGGGATTGAACGGATGCACCGGAGGAACGGTCAAGCGACAGCAACAGACCGCCGATGGCAAGCTGCAGGATACCGCCGACGAGCGCGCCATGGACATGCATCGGTTTGAGCCAGACAGGCAGCGGAGTGCCATGGATTAATCCGATGATCAAGGCGATGCCGAGCAGGAATGACACTCCCAGCCATGTGAATCCGGTCAACAGGAAACCCAAAGGCCGAACACGCAGCGAGACCGCAGCAGGAACGCGGCGTTTTCCTGGACGCCGTGTCTGCGAAGCAGATACGAGCGACTGTCTCATGGCTCGGCTAAGAAATAGAAATGGTTGGTTGGTCCCGAGCCGTGACCGATCGCCAGGCCGTGGCGAATGGCTTCGGTGACATAGGTTTTCGCGGTCTGGACCGCGTCAACGATGGAACGGCCGCGGGCAAGATGGGCGGCAATGGCCGAGGCATAGGTGCATCCGGTCCCGTGCGTGTGAGATGTTTCAATGAATTCTCCTTTAAAGACAGTGAAGAATCTGCCGTCATACAGCAGATCGGTGCCGCGCTCGACGAGAAGGTGTCCGCCCTTGATGAGCACGTACTGACAGCCGAAGCCATGGATCACTTTGGCGGCGCGGCGCGCATCCGCGAGCGAAGTGATTTTGATCCCTGAGAGCTGCTGCGCCTCATGCACGTTCGGGGTGACTAACAGAGCCAGTGGGAACAACAGTTTCTTCACCGCCTCAATGGCCTCGGGCTTCAGGAGGGGATGACCGCTCTTGGCGATCATGACCGGGTCGACCACCAAGTTGACCACTTGCTGGGGCTTCAACATTTTCGCAACGGTCTCAACGATGGAACTCGACGACAACATCCCCGTTTTGACCGCGGCGACCTCGAAATCGTCGAACACCGCATCGATCTGCGCAGCAATGACCGCAGGTGGTATTTCGAATACCGCGGTGACCTCTTCGGTGTTTTGTGCGGTGATTGCAGTAATGACCGACATCGCAAACACGCCGTTGGCCGACATGGCCTTAATGTCGGCTTGAATGCCGGCGCCTCCGCCGGAATCTGAGCCGGCGATGGTCAGCACCTGCTTGGGTATTGTGGTCATGGGGAATGTCGCCCGCTGAGCGGAGAAGTCAGCATATATATACGTTGCAACGGAACTCTGTCCAGCGTCAGCTAAAAGCGACCATACGTCCTGGCAAGGTCCGCCTCATTTCCTGTACGCTGCCGATCGAAGGATTGCATTCTTCCTCTTTCCCTTCATTCGCCGTTTGTAAACGACCCAGGGGTGGGTTGCCCCCATCGTGCGCGCTTGGACGAGCACCGCCCTTAATTTCAAGTAAGATTTGGTCTGGTGTGCGCGTCCGGCGGGCACAGGGGCATCCACCCCTCGGCGAGACCTCTTACACCGGCCATTTCTCCTCGTTCCAAGCCATCTCCCAGAACATCCACTCGTAGCGGGAGCTGATGATGAACGAGTCCTCCATGCGTCGCTTCTCTTCTTCACCCGCCGTCTTGGCCCAAAGATCCACCTTCCTGCGCATCCATCGCTGCACCTCGGCAAACTCCGGCGAAGCATAGAGCATGAGCCAATCCCGGTAGGGATGGGTCTTCGGCGGAAGACCATGCCGCAATAAATGCCGGCCCACGACACAGTAGATCCACGCGCAAGGCAGTGCCACGACGGTGATTTCAGCCGCCGATCCCGATTGAGCAACCGTGAGCATGTGGCGGGTATAGGCATAGTTGGTCGGAGCCATGGGAACCGAAGTCATCTGTTTGGCGCTCATCTTCCATTTGGTCCCGTAGCCTTCGTGCAAACTCCTCTCGACGACAATGGTCTCTTCGGCCAGTTTGGTCAGCCGCAGGGCCGATTCCGAGTCGGGCGCGCGCAAGGCGCCTGCTGAAAAGACACGCGCCAGTTCGCCGAGAAAGCGTGCGTCTTGCAGGATGTAATAGCGAAACTTGCGCTCCGGCAACGTGCCGTTGCCCAGCGCAACGACGAACGGATGGGTCAGTTGTGCATCCCAAATCGGTTGAGCCAGTTGTCGAAGCGTATTGGAAAATGACATGGCGTTAGGACGGGGGCGGCGCCCAAGGCCTTGGCAGGCGGTTGATGCCGTCCAGGGCGGCGACCTTGTAACATTCGGCGAGCGTCGGATAGTTGAATACCGTGTCGATGAAATAGTCGATTTTCCCCTTATACGCCATGACGGCCTGTCCGATGTGGATGAGTTCGGTCGCGCCTTCACCGATCGCATGCACGCCCAGTAGTTCGTGTGTCTGTCGATGGAACAGCAGCTTGAGCATGCCGGTCTCGTCTCCGATCAACTGGCCGCGGGCGATTTCACGGTAGCGGGCAATGCCAACGCCGTAGGGGATGTCCTCTCTGGACAGCTGCTCTTCGTTTTTTCCGACCATCGAGATTTCCGGGATCGCGTAAATGCCATAGGGCAAGAGGTCGGTATCCGTACGGTCGGAGATGCCAAAGGCATGACACGAGGCGTGACGGCCCTGCTGCATGGAGGTCGACGCGAGGGCGGGAAAACCGATGACATCGCCTGCCGCATAGATGTGCGGTATCGCCGTTTGAAAGTGGGCGTTGACATAGAGGCGGCCGCGCGGATCCGGTGTGAGGCCGATGCTTTCCAGATTGAGGTCTTTCGTTGCGCCTTCACGTCCGATGGCATACATCAACGTGCTGGTCTGTATGGGTTTCGCATGTTTGAGACAGACGTTGATCTGGTGGTCGTCTTCTTTGGCGATCGTCAGCACTTCTTCGTCGTGATAAAGCGTGACGCCGATGTCTTTCATCAGTGCTTGAAGCGCCTTGATGATTTCTTCGTCGACAAACTCCAGGAGTCGCGGACGTTTGTCAATCAGCGTCACGGGGATACCCATCGCGGCCAGGATGGATGCGTATTCGGTGCCGATGACGCCGCCGCCCACAATGGTGAGCGAATCCGGAATCCGTTTGAGCCGGAGAATGCCGTCGGTATCAATGATCGATTCATCATCAAAGGGAATCTCGGCGGGTCTGGCGGGTTCCGTGCCCACGGCGATCACGATGAAGTCCGCCGTATGGTCAATTTCCCCCGTCGTCTGGTGGATACGCAATCGATGCGGATCGACGAAGCTGGCCTTTCCGTAGAGCATGTCGACACGGTTGCGAGCCATTTGATTTTTGACGATGTCGATTTCGTTCGCGATCACATGGTTGGCGCGGAAGGCGAGGTCTTCGATGGTGATGTGGGCTTTCAGCCGATAGCCTGCGCCATACAGATTGCGTTGCCGAAATCCGGAGAGGTAGAGGACGGCTTCCCGCAGGGATTTGCTGGGAATGGTGCCGGTGTGGATACACACGCCGCCCACCATCTCCTTCCGTTCAATGATGCCGACTTTCTTTCCGAGCTTGGCGGCTTGAACGGCGGCCTTTTGACCGGCAGGTCCCGTGCCGATAACCAGGAGGTCGTAATGCGCCATCAGGCCCTCAAACTGAAAGAGATTCGAACGCGGGACGGACGGATTGAGGTGTCACTTTTTGCTGATCGTTTCTCCGCTGCTCGTAATCAGCTTGCGTGCCACCTGAAAGGCCTCGTCCATGTCGGGCAACTGGGCTAGTTCCGGGGTGATCTGTAGGTGACGGACGATATTTTGGTCGTCCACGACCATCACGGTCCTGGCCAGAATATGCGGGTCTTTGAGAAACAGACCGTAGGTTTTCCCGAAATCGCCATTGCGATAATCCGAAAGGAACGTCACGTTGGTGATTTTGGCTTCCTCCGAAAAGCGCTTTTGGGCAAAGGGAGTATCAATGCTGACGGTGATCAACTCAACCATCTTGTCCAGGCCCTTATTTTTTTCGCTCAAGTAATGGGTCTGCTGCTCGCAGACCTTCGTGTCAAGCGAGGGCACCACGCTGATGATGCGGACTTTGCCTTTGCCTGCGGTATCGGTCAGGTTGACCAGTGAAAGATCGCGTTGTGTGAGCTTCACGTTGCGCAACTGGTCTCCGACTTTAATGCCATTGCCGGACAGTGCCAAGGGACTGCCCTTGAACAGGACGTTATGTCCGTCCCCCGCGGTGGCGCTGCCGTCGGCCACCGGGTAGTTCTTGTATGCGAACATGTCCTGTCCACTATTGCAGCCAGTCAGCATCAACGTGCCCAGGCACAGACCGATGAGGAAGTGTCGTCCATGGATCGTCATGAGCAAAGTTCTCCACGTCATTTTCATAGGGTGTCGGGATCGCTACCGCCGCAAAAAGTCTATCATAGCTCGGTTTGCCAGATCAGGCCGTTCCCATTGAGGAATATGCCCCGCATTCGGAATCCGCACCAGGGAGGATCCTTTGATCATTCGCTGGAGTTCTTCGCCAATCACGAGGGGAAAGACGCGATCCTCCTCGCCCCACACGATGAGCGTTGGATGGTCGATCTCGCCAATCCGCCTGGCAAAGCCGCTCTCCCACAAGGGGAGCGAGTCCCGGACGGTCATCAGAGGCCGGATCATCCCCGGCCGTTGCCGGTTGCGGTTGGAGCGCTCAATGACCGCGGGCGTCAGGAGGGCGGGATCGTGCACAATCTCTTTCAGCACGGATTCGATCATGACGCCTCCGAACAGCCAGTTGCCGAACGACGCCAGCCACGACGGTGCGGGGGTGTCCAGTGCCCGTTGAATCGATGGGCTGGTTACGCGTTCCCGCACGTTGGCAGGAAGGCCATCGACGAGCACTAGTTGGGAGACTCGGTCCGGGTGGGCGAGGGCCATGCCGATGGCGAGACCCGCGCCCATGGAGTTGCCCACCAGCGCCGCGTGGGGGATCTCCAACGCGTCCATAAAGCCGACGAAATAGTCCAGCATTTGATCCGGACGGTACTCGATGTCTGGCTTGTCAGACAACCCCGATCCGATGAGATCGGGCGTGATGATCCGGAATTCCGCTGACAGCGGCCGTTGCTGATGTTCCCATTGCCACATGGAGCCTCCGAATCCATGGATCAGAATGACCGGCCGTCCTTGACCGACGTCCAGATAGGCCAGGCGGTGTCCCTTTACGGGAACGGTGTGGATGGGAAGACGCTCGAAGGCTTCAAAGTACGGAGGCATCGGAGAAGGAGAAGAGCAGGCCGCCATGGCGATGACTACTGCGAGCGAGACGACCCACCGCCGGACCGCGTTATTCCAGTTGGATGACCGTCTCATCCGTTTTGACGTTCTCGCCTTCGGCGACAAGGATGCCCATGACTTTGCCGTCGATCGGCGCAGGCACGCGGCTTTCCATTTTCATCGCTTCAATGATCAGGAGCGGATCGCCGGCTTTGACGCGTTGGTCTTTGGACACAAGCACCTTGACGACACGTCCGGGCATCGGAGGCGCGACGTCGCCGGGCTTCGAGGGCCTCGGCCGTTTCGGTTTAGTGTTGTTGCCGCTCTCCGGAGTTTCAGGCACGCCCGCCAGCACTTCCTGAATGGCTTCGAGCGACACCTCTTCCAGCTTGTCGTTGACGCGGATGTAGTACGGCTTGCGTCCGTCGGTTTTCCTGCCTGATCCTGAGACCTTCACATGGTAGGTCTCGCCGTGCACGGTGACATTGAACTCCACCGGGGCCAAGTGCAATTCACCGGCGACTGCCGGCCCTTTCGCTACCATGGTCTCCAGCGGTTCAGGAATCAGATCGCCTTTTTCGCGTGCTTCAAAGAAGTCTCGCGCGATCGCGGGGAACAGCACGAAGGAGAGCTGATCCTCGATCGTCACCGCCGAAGGCGGAAGATCTTTCTTTACGGCATCTAACTCAGGGTCCAACCGGTCTGCTGGCCTCGTCTTGATCGGTTGTTCGTCGCCGATCGCCCGGGCCATGATCTCTCGATCCACCTGCCCTGGAGCGCGGCCATAGAGGCCGAGGAAATAGTTTTTTGTCTCGTTGGTGATGACCTTATAGCGCTCGCCGGTCAAAACGTTCAGCGTCGCCTGGGTGCCGACGATCTGGCTCGTGGGCGTGACCAGCGGGGGATAGCCCATGTCCTCCCGCACTCTCGGCACCTCATCGAGCACTTCCCTCATACGGTCGAGCGCGTTTTGCTCCGTGAGCTGAGCTGCCAGATTGGAGAGCATGCCGCCTGGGATCTGTGAGGTTAAAATTTCTGCGTCGACGCCCGTGAAATCGCTTTCAAACTGGCGATACCGCCGGCGAACGGTGCGGAAATGCTCGGTAATCGGCAATAACGAGTCAAGAGCCAGGCCGGTGTCATAGGGTGTGCCGAGCAACGAGGCCACCATGGTCTCGGTTGCGGGGTGAGACGTGCCGCCGGCCAATGGCGACATGGCCGTGTCCAGCATGTCGAGTCCCCCGAGGATCGCCATGAAGGCGGACATCGAGGCCATGCCGGAGGTGTAATGGGAATGCAGATGAATGGGGACTTTGACGGCGGCTTTCAAGCGACGCACCAAATGATAGGCATCCAACGGTGCCAGCAGCCCGGCCATGTCCTTGATGCAGAGCGTGTCGGTGCCGAGGTCTTCCAGTTGCTTGGCCAAATCGACGTAGCGATCGATGTTGTGCACGGGACTGACCGTGTAGCTAATGGCCGCCTCCGCATGCTTGCCGGACGCTTTCACCTCTCGAATCGACCGATCGACATTCCGCACATCATTCAGCGCATCGAAGATGCGGAAAACGTCGATGCCGTTGGCGGCGGAGCGCTCTATGAACCGCTCGAGCACGTCGTCGGCATAATGGCGGTAGCCCACGAGGTTCTGGCCCCGGAGGAGCATTTGCAGCTTGGTGTGCGGCATGGCGGCACGTAGTGCCCGGAGGCGCTCCCAAGGATCCTCCTTGAGAAACCGAAGGCAGGTGTCGAAGGTGGCGCCGCCCCACACCTCCAGCGACCAGAAGCCGACGGCATCGAGCTTTTGCGCGATAGGCAGCATGTCTTCCGTCCGCATCCGCGTGGCCAAGAGCGATTGATGCCCGTCGCGAAGCGCGACATCGGTGATCAGAATCGGCTTCCCGGCAGCCGGTTGAATGGCAAGTTCACGCGGGCGAGCGGACGACTTCGGGACGGCGCTCGAATGACGCTTCTTTGCCGCAGGCTTCTTGCTGGGTCGTTTCGTCGCCATGGGTGTTCGTCTTCAGAGGGATGAGCCGCCGTCCGGTGTTACAACCCCTCGTAGGCCGCAATTGCGGCAGAAATTGCGACTACCAGATCCTCCGGCTGCTCGAATTCGTCATAAGTGAAGAGGTCGGGGTGAGTCTCCAGGTAAGAAGTGTCGAAACGTCCGGCCAGAAAGTCCTGGTCTTGCATGATGGCTTTCATGAACGGAATCGTGGTCTTGACCCCGCGCAGGACATATTCTTCGAGCGATCGCCGCATGCGACTGACGGTTTCCTCCCATGTCCGGCCGCGGACGGTCAGTTTGGCCAGCAAGGCATCGTAATACGGCGGAACCGTGTAATCCTTGTAGACGGCACCGTCGATCCGGACGCCGATGCCTCCCGGAGACAGATAGGCGGTGACGGTCCCTGTGCAGGGCAGAAAATTGTTTTTCGGATCCTCTGCATTGATTCGGCATTGAATGGCATGGCCCTGGAGCGTGACATCGTCTTGGTCGATGTCGAGCGGCTTTCCCGCCGCGATTGAAATTTGATTGCGTACGATGTCGATGGCCGTGATCTGCTCGGTCACAGTGTGCTCAACCTGAAGTCGCGGGTTCATTTCGATAAAATAAAACCGGCCCTCCGGATCGAGCAAGAACTCGACCGTCCCGGCGTTGTCGTAATTGACGGCGCGCGCAATGGCGGTTGCAGCGTCGCCCATCTCCTTTCGGAGCTTCGGGGTCAAAATCAGGGAAGGCGCGATTTCAATCAGCTTCTGGTGCCGGCGTTGAATGGAGCAGTCCCGCTCGCCGAGATGAATGATGTGGCCGTGACGGTCCCCCAGGATCTGAAATTCGATGTGATGCGGCCGTTCGACGTACTTTTCGAGAAACACACTGCCGTCTCCGAATGACGCCTGAGCTTCCCGTGAAGCTACTTCCATGTTCTCGCACAGTTCCGCATCGGAACGGACGACGCGAAGGCCTCTGCCTCCACCCCCGGCACTTGCTTTGATGATGACGGGATAGCCGACATTTTTGGCAAAGACCAGGGCGTCTTTGGCATGGGTGACGCCGCCTTTCGTACCAGGGACGATGGGGACGCCGACGGATTCGGCCAGATCACGGGCCTTCACCTTGCTGCCCATCAACGTAATGGCGGCTGGAGAAGGCCCGATGAATGTGATGCCCGCGGCCTGACACCTTTCTGCAAACTCGGCATTTTCTGAAAGAAATCCGTACCCGGGATGGATGGCGTCTGCACCGATGCGGAGGGCGAGGTCGACGATCTGTGGGCCGTCCAAAAAGCCCTTCACCGGTCCGGGTCCGACAACGTAGGCTTCGTCGGCTTTTTTGACGTAGATTCCGGTGGAATCCCCTTCGGAATAGATGGCTGCGGTCGCGATGTTCAATTCACGGCAGGCACGGATAATCCGCATGGCGATCTCACCGCGATTGGCCACGAGGATCTTCTTGAACATGTCGCGTTCCTGCTCCTGAAGTCGCACGCACTGCTCCGTACAGACGGGCGCAAAGGAGGCGTAAGCTAGCATAAGATCAAGAAGAATGTCGAGGGAAGCGGCACAGGAGGCAACGCGTCGGAGCGCGGTGATAAGGAGATGACCGCCGAAAGGAAGGGCCGGCCGGCCGTCCCTTCCTTGTGGATCCTGATTACTTGGCCTGCACCAAAAACCCTTTGGATCTGGCGTTGCCGCCGCCGGCCACGACGTCAATGAAAGACATTCCGGCTTTCACGTCGGGGACAGTCGCTTCGATGGTGGTGTCGTTCACGAATTTGTAGTCGATTTTCGCCGGTCCTGCGGCGCTGAAGGCGACCCCATGAAAGCATTCCTTCGTTCCGAAGTTCTCGCCTTTGATCAATACTTTTTGTCCCGGCTTGGCTTCGTCCGGCTCGACTTTGTGGATTTTGGGACGTTTGGATCGGTCACAGATCGGATCGCGTTCCACGCGCTCGACATCCGATCCCTTGATGGATTCCATGTCGTAGAGCGTGAAGCCGGCGCCTTCGACGATGGCCCCCTTCTCACCGGACTGCTGTTGTTCCTCCCCGCGGGAATCCGGAGCGAAGATCAGGCACAGCCCGATCAACCCCAGGTAGACCGATGATCGCCAGATCTGCATAAAGCCTCCTTGAACGATAAGGCGGAATTATTTGCGCTCAAACGGAATATAGGTGTCTGAGAT
>Ga0070686_100002441_pt1 | contig 10246 bp, 10 predicted proteins | sample KBSS23LmetaG_FD_65654 | JGI IMG/M metagenome (GOLD analysis project Ga0070686, IMG submission 65654) | Switchgrass rhizosphere microbial communities from Kellogg Biological Station, Michigan, USA - KBS S2-3L metaG | ecosystem: Host-associated > Plants > Roots > Rhizosphere ...
TCGTGAGCCAAAGCCGCAGGCACCGGCCACTCGACGACCGCGCTCCTTGCGTCCGCTTTCGCTTCGCCCTCCGCCTGCTCCCCCGTCCCCTGATCCTCGCCCTTCAACTGAATCTCCATCGCGCCGGCGTTGTTGCCGAACTTGATCGCGCCGAGGCAAATCAATTCCAGCGCCTGGGTCAACAACACGGGATCGAATTCGCCGACGAGCGGAGCGTTTTGCCCCGTGATAACTACTGAGCCGGAAAAACTACGGCTCGCCGGAGTGCGAGCATTCAGCCGCGCCGCGACTTCGCTCAGTATTTTCCCCAGGTCCGTAGCCGGGCGCTTTTTCAGCTCGACCGGTTGACCATATTCGACAATCAGGGACATGTCCGCGGCGAGCCGGTCCAGTCCGCTCATCAGTTTGCCAATCGTTTCCAACTCGTCCGCCGGTCGTTCGTGCTTCTCCGATCGCTTCCGCAGAAACGTGGCATAGAGTTTGAGACCGTTTATTTGGTTCTTGAGATCGTGAACTATCTGGACTGACGCCCTTCCGAGAGTCCGCAGTGCCTCGTTGTCTTTGGATTCTAACAAGAATGGCTTCATTGGTTCCGCAGTTCCGCCCTCTAACTTCCTTCCGGCAGCTGGGGAGAGAAGCAGTTGAGCCAGCGAAAGTGTACTGATTAAACCCGACAGGGAGAAGTTGATATGTCGTCTTTCAGTGCGCGATGGTAGCAAAAATGGCTGGCGTATTCTAGTGATACAGAGGTTTGGCGCGAAATGGAGGTCAATTTAACTTTGAGGTCCCCCAAAGATTCAGTACCGGACGGCGGCTTGGGTTCGGTGAATCGGCAGGAGCCTGCCGTGACGGTTTTGCTGGTTGAAGACACGGAAGACAACCGGCAGATGATGAAAAAACTGCTGGAATTGAGCGATTTTCGCGTGGTGGAGGCGACCAACGGCAAGGAAGCGGTGGAACTGGCGCGACGCGTGCGGCCCGAGATCATCCTGATGGATCTAAGTCTGCCCTACGTCGACGGCCTCGCGGCGACGCGGCAAATTCGCAGTTTGCCGGGAATGGCGAAAGTCCCGATCATTGCGGTTTCGGCCCACGATACGAGCGATTTTCACAGCGACGCGATGGCCGCCGGATGCAATGCCTACGTCACAAAGCCTGTCTATTATCCCGAACTGGAAGAGTTGGTCCATCGACTGCTCGCGGAAACGCATTGAACGCGCGGCCGGGCGGGGGAGTTCCCCCCGCGCTTTTCGGAAACAAAATCCGCGATTGTGACTCTAAGCAGGCTGGAATTCGTGATGGCCGGCTGTGTTGAGCGCGATGGGCCACTGCCCCGTTAATTACCGCTGAGCTTTCGCCATTGCAAAATTGGTTTCCCGGGCACTAGAATCCGTTTCAACAAAGCGATGGCAACTTCAGAGCGACAGATTCCCGACGCGGACGACTCGCGGCGCAAAATAATCATCATTGTAGCGGTGATAGCGGCGGTAGCGATCGCCGGGCTTTTCTATCTGCTGATGCGCACGGTCGGCACCGCCACGCAGGAACCGCAGTTGCAGGGCGCCATCCGCGCGGGCGCGCCGGAATTTGCGCAGTATGAACCAAGAATCGTTTTGGATGCGCCGGAGGCCCAACAGATGCAGCAAGCGCTGGGCGGCATCGTCATGGACCTGCAGTCGATCGCTCACAACTTCACCGGACGCACACTCACTGGACTCGAAGTCAAAGCAATCGTCGTGGACCATCAGAACAAACCGGTGAAGGAGCGCACTCTCGTGGTGCTGCCGAACGCGCAACAAAGTGAGTTGGAACAAAACCGCGCGATGTTAGCACGCGTGAGAATCGAAGGGTTCACGGACCAGGACGACCGCGCGAATATTAAGATGGTGGTGACGGGATTCCGGTTCAAGCAATGAGGTCAGAACCACTTGCGTAAGCGGGTGGCCCGGAGTACTCAGTTCTGATCAAGAAACAACTCTTCCAACGACTGCTTCAACGGCTGCACTGACACAAGTTTTCCGCCCGCTTTTCTCAACGCGACAAGTACAGCGTCGACGTCCTTTTCGTCCGCAAGTTCGATCCGCAAACCGGCGGGTGTAGCGGCTAACAGATAATCGCCGCCGAGCAGGTGAGGCCGCAGCGCCGCTTCGTCGATTCCGCTAATCACCACCTCGACCAAATTTCGTCCCGCGACTTGTTGCCGCAGTTCGTCAAGGTAACCGACGTGTGCCAAACGCCCGCCTTTGAGAATTGCCACCTGATCGCAAAGCACTTCAATGTCCGACAAGATGTGCGAACACATGAAGACCGTTTTGCCTTCCTGCCTGAGCGTTGCGATCAGATCGCGCACCTCGCGCCGTCCGATCGGATCGAGTCCGCTCATCGGTTCGTCAAGAAAGACGACCTCGGGATCGTTGACCAACGCCTGGGCCAGACCGACGCGCTGCAGCATGCCTTTCGAAAACTTTCTTAACTGCGTGTTCCATTTGCTTTCGTCGAGCCGCACGCGCCTGAGCAACTGCTTCGCGCGCTCGTTGCGATCCGTTTTGGAAAGGCCGAAAATTTGGCCGCAGAAATTTAGAAACTCGAGCGCGCTCAGGTAGTCGTAAAAATATGGATTCTCCGGCAAGTAGCCGATGCGGCTGTGCATGGAAATGTCGGCGATGTCGTGCGCGAGGATGCGCGCGCTGCCGGCGCTGGGAAAGATCAATCGCATCAGGAGCTTGAGCGTGGTTGTTTTGCCCGCGCCGTTCGCGCCGAGGAAGCCGAAGATTTCGCCCTGGTTGACGGTCAACGAAAGTCCGTCCAACGCGCGCACTTTTCGCTTGCGGAAGAAACCGACCTCGTAATCCTTCGTCAAGTTTTCTATTTCAACGACACTGGTCATAGTTGTTAACGTCGCCCGCGCGCCCTGTTCTCAGAAACAGTTTTACCTGACCGGCACTTGTGAACTTGGATCGATGGCCGTATCACACTCAGCCGTGCGCAGCAGATAAGCGGTGCCCGACGGATCCAGCGGCGTGCCGCCGGGGTCTACGTTCACGCGCAAGGCACGCAGTACCGGCTCGATCTCTTTCCAGGACGAAGGGCAGCGTCCCGTTTTTGTCTTTACGGAGGACAGGATTTTATCCAGCCCCTCTCTTTGGTCCATCGAGTCGAGTTGCATCAGGCGACGCCTCGCCATTTCCTGCACCTGGCGGTCTCCGGCTTGTTCATACATGCGTTGGTAAATCTCGCGGGCCAGGTCGCGGCTGCCTCCCTCAACTGCCATTTTCGCTTTCATCCCGAGCATCCAAGCTGGCACGCCGGGAAGTTTAGATCCCTGATCGTAGGCGTCGGCGGCTGCCTGAAAATCTTTTTGCTGCCAGTAGATGTAGCCCAGATGTTGATAGAGGCGCCACACACCCGGATTGGCGGCGATGCCTTTTTTGGTTATGCGAATGGCCTCCGCGCGATCAACGTCGGGAAGCACGATGGCGGCGTATTGATATGGCTCGAGGAACTGCGGATCGAGAGTCGTGGCGTTATCGAGCAGCGGCGCGAGCAGTTTCAGATTGAGTTGGCCCAGGCTGTCTATTTGAACATCCCCTGGCACGGCGACGATCTTCCGCCCGACGTATTGCAACGAACGCATCCAATACCAGTCCGCGGCCAGTCCATTGAAACCGAGACTGATGCGCCGCGCCGTGGCGCCGTTCAAGTAGAGTTGCTCTTCCTGAACCTTTGTGTCGACCGGCGGCCGGTGATCATCAAGCCAACGCGATAGAGCAACGACGCTCGCGAGGCCGAGCAGGACAGTTAACAGCAACGCGGCGTCGCGCTTTGAATCGTTGAGTTTCATTTGAAGTTACGCCGGCGGAAAATCACGGTGGCGGCGGCAAGGATCACGAGAACGTAAATCAAGGAATAGAGAATAACGACGGCAACATTTCCCGCGGCCGGCAACTGCCCATGAGCCGCGGGTGTTATGAAAGTAAGATTCGATAGATTTGGCAGCAGATAGTAAAGTCCGGCGAAGAGCCAGCGTGCCGCGCTGCCGCCCATCGAGTTTGCCAGGCTCTTGAGATCGGCGCTGAAGTGGCCAATGATGAAGACGAAGAAAGTCAGCAGCGCTGACAACGCCGGCGACGAAAACGAAGAGAAGAGCAGCGCCACGCCCGTCAACACCATCAGCTCAACATAGATGAGGAGGATCGCGGGCCAGATCGTCAGCGCCAGCGGATTCCAGCCGCGCGTGACGTAAATCAGCGCCAGGGAAACTCCCGCGCCCATCACCACCACATTGACCAGCAACGTCAGACAAAGACCGAGATACTTGCCCACAAGAAACTCGCCGCGACCCACCGGCTTCGAAAAAATCGCATAGACGGTGCGTCGCTCGATTTCTTTGTAGACCAGGCCGACGCCGACGAAGATCGCGATGAAGACGCCGAACAGCAGCATCGCGCTCAGGCCGAGGTCAATAATGATCTTGCGTTCTTGTCCGCCGGAAAGTTCACCGATGAAAACGGCGGCGGCGGTGAGAATCAGGACGAAGAGGACCAGGTTATAGAGCACGCGATCGCGCACGGCTTCGCGAAAAGTGTTGCCGGCGATCGTAATGATGCGCCGCCCCGCGCCGGCATGGGTCGGAGTCGGACTTCCCACAGTCTTCACCGTTTCAACTGTATCCACGAAAATTTGCTTGTTGACCTCAGAGGATATCAACGAACGAATACTCTAACGCAACCGACGGATTTTCAAAAGCATGTTTTTTGAACGCTTGCCGGGTTGCGGAGTTAAGCGATTCTGTAAAAGAAAACCGCGGAGACGGAGCTTTCACTCCGGCCTCCGCGGTTGTCGGGACTAAACCTGCTGGTTCGTTAGTTGCCGAGCGCGGGCCAGGCAGCGTTGTCGGCACAATCGTCGTGGTCGGTGGGGTCCACGTCCGAGACCAAACCTTTCAACACACCAGCTTCGGTGATGCAGAAGGCGCGGTTGCCGGTTCGGGTAACGGCGGCGACGTTGGCGGGATGCGCAGCCGCGAAGAAGAGGGTGGGGTTACCGGTGTTGTCGGCGGTCGCAGTAATCGTGTAACCACTCTTGGTGCCACTGCCCAAAACTGAATCGACGAGATTCTGACCGGCCAGTGAAGCTTCGCCTGAGGCTGCCGGGGTTGCGATGTGAAGCGGACCATAATCGCCGTTACCGACAGTGGCTTTGAAAACACTCTCCGCGCTGTGAATCGTGCGGATTGAAGACTGCGCTGAACCTTCGTTCGCAGCGCGCTTGGAAGCAAGCAGGTTAGGGATCGCGATGGCGGCGATGATACCGATGATCGCAACTACGATGAGGAGCTCTATCAGAGAGAAGCCCTCTTGGCGTTTGGTGTTCATATCGTTTTTGCTCCTTTAAGGAAGAGGTTAAGCCCTTGTTGCGTCATCGGAGGTGTTAGCCCTGTTCCAATTACTCTGTAACCCTTCGATGCGTTTTAGAGACTGTAGTTAGTCCTTACCACCAGGGCGAGCCCTTGCTCACCCCGGTAGTGAGTCGTTGAATTAGTTGCCGAGCGCAGGCCAGGCAGCGTTGGTTACGGCAGCGCGAGTGGCCGGACCGGTGTCGGAGACTTTGCCGCGCAGAACGCCATCTTCCGTGATGCAGAAGCTGCGATTACCGGTTCTGGTAACGGCGGCGACGTTGGCCGGATGGCCCTCTGCCACGAAGTTCACGGGGTTGACCGTGTTGTCAGGCGTAACGACGAAGTTGTAACCGCTCTTGGAATTGGCGCCCAGGACGCTGTCAACCAAGTTCTGACCAGCCAGCGAAAGTTCGCCAGAGGCTGCCGGGGTGGCAATGTTCATAGGACCAAAGTTACCGTTGCCGGCAGTTGCCTGAAACACGGCTTCGGAACTGTGGATTGTGCGCAGCGAAGATTGCGCCGAACCTTCATTGGCGGCGCGCTTGGAGGCGAGAAGATTGGGGATAGCGATGGCGGCGATGATGCCGATAATCGCGACGACGATGAGGAGTTCTATCAGTGAGAAGCCCTCTTGGCGTTTGTTGGTAGTCATTGTGTGTTCGTGCTCCTTCAGAGAGAAAATTTGTTAGAAGTTGGGTCGCGCCAACGGCTTGTCGCGATGTCATTGCCGCGCAGTGCGCGAAGTGTCAGGCGGCTCAGTTACAAGGCTTGTGCCACGCGGAGAGTTAGCAGGAAACCATTCAATTACGGGGATTTTCGCGGATTTGCTGGCGGTAGTGAGGAAGCAGGGAAGAGTCACTGACAAATTGCGGCACGCCAGCGCTGACGGATTCCGTCAAGAGTTGACCGGTGGGCGGTGGTGAGATTTTGAGATCTCAATTTGAGCGCGGATTATGGAAGATCTGAGATCTCAAACCTGAAATCTCTCCGGACCAGTTCCAGAAAGCCGCAAGACTTGTGCCTGAGGCGAACGGTGAAGGGGATTGGAATTCTGAGCTTTGAGATTTGAAGTCCGGGGTTTGAAAAATCTGAGATTTGGAATCTGAAATCTGACTCAGCTTTCACCCGCGCTGGCTGCAAACCCGGACTCGTCGTCATCGCGCTGATCATCCTCGCGACGGCGGGGAGCGGGATCGGTAGCTCGCCGGCGCGGCGTGGTATCAGTCGCGCGGCGCTCGTCGCGCATTTGCGCGGTCAGACTGCGGATGCCGTGTTTGTCCAGCAGGTGCCGCAGCGAGCGCACGGAGAGCTTCAAAAGTTCGGCGGCGTTCGTTTGGTTCCCGTTGGTGCGGCGCAGGGCTTCCATCACGTAGGTCTTTTCCAGTTGGTCCAGGTGCGCGGTGAGATTGAGGCCCGCTTCCGGAAACTCGAAACTTTCGGCAATGCGATAAGGATTGTAGTTGTTAATTTTCTCCGGCAGGCGCTCGGGTTGAATCGAATCCGTCGTTTCCAGCGCGACCGCGCGCTCAACAGCGTGTTCGAGTTCGCGGACGTTGCCCGGCCAGAGATACTGTTCCAACAAACGCACCGCGCCGTCGCTAATCGTCAAACTGCGTCCCGCGCTGCCGCAAAACTTCTCGACGAAGTGCCGGGCCAGGTCCGGAATGTCTTCGGACCTTTCGCGCAGCGCCGGCAACTCGATCGGGATGACGGAAATGCGATAATACAAGTCCTCGCGAAACGTTCCGTCCTTGACCATGCTCGCGAGATCGCGATTCGTCGCGGCAATCACACGCGTGTCGACAGTGGTCTCTTCGGTCGCGCCGACGGGCCGCAGTTTTCGCTCCTGCAAAACGCGTAAAAGTTTTACCTGCATCGCCGGCGACATTTCGCCGATTTCGTCAAGAAAAACTGTGCCCGTGTTGGCCGCCTCGAAGAGTCCTTTGCGATTTGAGTTCGCGCCGGTGAACGAGCCCTTTACGTAACCAAAAAGTTCCGACTCCAACAACGTCTCGGTGAACGCGCCGCAGTTAATCGAAACGAACGGCTTCTCCGCGCGTGGGCCAAGGTCGTGGATCGCACGCGCGACCAACTCTTTTCCCGTGCCCGATTCGCCGGTGACCAGCACGGTCGACTGCACCTGCGCGACCGTTTCGATCATCTGGTAAAGCGCCTGCATCTTCGCTGAGCGGCCGATGATGTTGTTGAGTTTGCCGCGCGTGCGCTGGCCCTGGATCAGAACCTTGTTTTCCTCGAGCAGCGCTTCCTTTTCTTTGATCAGCGAAATCTTTTGCAGCGCGCGCGCGACCGTTTCCTTCAGCAAATCGTTGTCGAAAGGCTTCTGGACGAAATCGTAAGCGCCCAACAAAAACGCCTCGCGCGCACTGTCGACATTCGCGAACGCAGTCATCATTACGACTTCGACGTCAGGCAGCAGCGCGCGCGCCGCGCGCAGCAATTCGATGCCGCCCATGTCGGGCATTCTCACGTCCGACACGATCACGTCGGCGGGCGCGACGCGCAACAAATCCATCGCCTCGTGACCGTTTTCGGCGGCGCGCACACTGTGGCCGTCGCGCTGAAAAAGATGCGTCAGGAATTGCCGCATGCCGAGTTCGTCGTCAACTATTAAAAGGTTAGCCATAAAACAGAAGTCAGAAGTCAGGAGTCAGGATTCAGGAGTTTCTACTCGGAATTCGCCTGACTTTCTGGTGTCGTCGCCTCCGACGGGTAATTCAATCGTGATCGTCGTTCCTTGTCCCAGCCGGCTGCGTACATTGATTGTACCACCATGATCGCGAATGATTTGATAGACAATTGAAAGTCCGAGCCCGGTGCCTCCGGTGGTCGAGGAAAACGGCTCGAACAAATGTTCCACTTGCTCCGGCGACATGCCGCGTCCTGTGTCGGTAAAAGCAATTTGCAGGCGGCTGGGCAAACGCTGCTGCACGTTGGCCGTCAGCGTGCCGCCTTTCGGCATTGCCTGCAGCGCGTTGCGCGCGAGGTTCCAGAAGACCTGCTGCAGTTGCTCCGAGTCCGCATCGATCAGCAGCGGCGCGTCGGGCACTTCTTCCTTGATGATCTGGCTCTCGTGAATTTCCGCGCTGTGACGCAGCAACGTAAACGTCTGTTTCAGTAAAGCCGCGACGTCAACTTTCGACTGAATGATCGAACGCGGGCGCGCATAACTCAAAAAGTCGCTGATGATTCGGTTCAGCCGGTCTGACTCGCGCAGGATGATCTCCATGAGCTCCGTCTGCGACGATTCGCCTTCCATGTCGGCGCGCAGCATTTGAATCGAGCCGCGCATCGCCGCGAGCGGATTGCGAATTTCGTGCGCGATCGACGCGGCCATGCGGCCAATCGCGGCGAGACGATCCTGGCGGCGCGAGGTTTCTTCGAGCGCGCGAATGTGCGTCAGGTCTTGAAACGTGATCACGGTGCCGGTCGTCTCGCCGGTTTCCGCAAAGAGTGGCGAGATACTGAAACCGAGCCGGAGACGCAGCCCGTCCGCCGTCAAACAGTTCGCCTCAAAACGCGGACTCGCTGCGCCGGCGTGGTGGATCTTCATTGAGTCGTCGATTATCCCGCGGATCTCGCCGAAAAAGATCGACGCGTCCTGCCCGCGCACGTCCGCTTCCGGGTAGCCGGTGATTTCCTCGGCGGCGGAGTTGAACGAGTAAATCGTGCCCTGCAAATCGGTGGTGACCACGCCGGAACGGATTGACTGCACAATCCGTTCATGCAGCGCGCGCAAGTTTGCCAGCGACTGCGTGGCCGCTTTCAGTCGCACGTCGCTGCGCGACTGGCGTTCGGCGAGCCGCGCCGACAGGAGTCCGACGACGAGAAAAGCAATGTCGAAGAGCCCGATGGACTGGAAAGTTTGCGCGCGGTTAGCGTCGGCGAGTAACTCTGACGACGGCGGTTGGCCCATGCCGTTCAGCAGCGCCAGCGAGCTGCAGGTGAACGCGACCGCGCACGCGAGCGAAATCAAGATCGCGTCGCGCGGGCCGAGAAACAGTCCCGAAGAGGCAATGACGACGATGTAAAGCGCGATGTAAGGCGAATGGACGACGTCGGTGGCCCAGACCAGCCAGGTCACGAGGATGACGTCGATGACAAACTGGAGCCGCGCCTGAAAGAGCAGCGCTTTTGACAGGCGACGAGCGACCGCGTAGATAGCGGTTAGACCAGCGACGGCGAAGAGCGGCGGCAACATGTCGGACCAGTGTTGGTCCGTGCTGCCGCGAATCCAGATGGCGCGCGCGCAGAAGAGGAAAAGCGCGGCGGCGAGACGACCGAGGATCAGCCACCAAAGTTTCTGTCCCAACGAATAGCGTCGTCCGATGGCGTCTTCAAGGCCCACGTCGCAAGCCTATCACAAAAAGCAGGAGTCAGAAGTCAGAAGTCAGAAGTCAGAAGTCAGATGGACGATCCTGTCAGAACCACCTGCGTGAGCGGGTGGCGCAATGTCGTGTCCGTTAACACAACCGAAGACTAGCTCACCCGCAGGCGAACTTGACTTTGGACTTTGGACATTGGACTTTGGACAGCCCTTGGATAGCAACGATGACTGTGAACGGAAAACAACCAAACAGCAACAACGACGAGGCGGAGCAGTCATCGCGTCGTGAGCCGGAGTTGCAGGAAGGCCGCGACTACTACATCGAGAACGGCCTCTACGTTTTCACCGGAGAGTTTTTGCTGCGGCGTGGTTACTGCTGCGAGAGCGGCTGCCGCCACTGTCCGTATCAGTATCGGGGGCCAACGGTCGAGTAGCCCGTCGTTAGTTCTCCTTACCAAGCTCAAGAATTACGTTGTCGCCAGGATCGGGTTCTTCAAGGCTGC
>Ga0070686_100002444_pt1 | contig 10236 bp, 13 predicted proteins | sample KBSS23LmetaG_FD_65654 | JGI IMG/M metagenome (GOLD analysis project Ga0070686, IMG submission 65654) | Switchgrass rhizosphere microbial communities from Kellogg Biological Station, Michigan, USA - KBS S2-3L metaG | ecosystem: Host-associated > Plants > Roots > Rhizosphere ...
GTGACGCCGAGCAGCGGCGCCAGCTTGGTCAGCCCCGACAGCAGCCCGACGCCGCCGAGGATGCCGGAGCCGATGTCGGAGCCGCCGCCCTTAGACCGCGACGTCGAGCTTTCGGTCTTGTCGCTCACCTCGGTGCGGCCATAGGGCGACATGCCAAGTGCCGCGAGGCGGACGTTGAGCATCTCAAGTGCGTGGTTCTGGCGCATCGACCACTTCTTGTAATCCTCCTCCAGGCGCTCCCGCATCTGGTCTTCCTGCATCTTGCCGGCCGAGAGGATGTTGAAGTAATCCTGCGCTTGTCCCTGCTGCGCCGCCCCGGCGAGGTCGGACGTCATCTTGGCGGTCGAGCGCAGCTCGTCGCGGTTCTTGAACTCGATGTCGCGGTTCTTGAACTCGCGCTGCCAGTCGTCCTTCTGGTACTCCCGGGCCTTGTCGTAGGCGCGCTCGCGCAGCTTCGACTCGGTGTCACCCATGGCGCGCACCGACTCGCCGCCGAAGACGCCCTGCTCGACCGCCTGCCGCGAGCCGCCGAAAGCCCGGGCCTGCTGCGCCTGCTGCGAGAGCGCACGATGGCCCTTGGCCGCCTCGGTCTCCATGCCCGCCATGGTCCGGCGGACAACCTCGTCGGTGTACGGGTTCATGTACTCCTTGAGGTCACCCTTGTTGACGCCGCCGACGTTACCCCACGTCTGCATCGCCTTCATCCAGTTGATGGGATCCTCATACTGGGCGCGGTAGCGGTCAGCCTCGCCGACGGCGCGGTTGATGCCGAGCTTGGTGTTGTCCGAGAACTCGGGCCATAGGTTGTAGGCGTAGCCTTCAAAAGGCTGGTCAGCGATCTGCTCGGCGATGCCATAGTTCTTCTGCGACGCCGCCTCGACCCATGCCGGCAGCGAGATCGTCTTGACCTCATGCGAGGAGCCTGAGGATTGCTGGGACTGTCCGCCGCCGCCGCCCATGAGGGCCTCCCCTATTTAGCTGACGCCAATGTTGGCAAGGGCCGCACGTCGTCTTCAGCGTGTCCCGCCGCGCAATGGTACTTGTTCTTGGTTTTGATTGTGACGGTGCAATCGCAGCCTTTGCGGATGCATAGTCCGTACAGTGTGGGTCCGGGTCGGCTTGGCAAGCTAGCCTCCTTAATGGATATCGAGCCGCTTGGTGTACACGCGAGGGCCGGGGCGCCAGCCCTTGCCAAACTTCCAACTGCGGCGGTCGATAAGGTACTCGAAACCCTTCCTGGCGTATACCCGCATGAAGGTCACGCCCTGCTCGCGGGCAAAGCCTTCGATCTGCTTTTCCAGCGCCTCGAAGTCGTTTTGCTCACCGACGACGAAGAAGATGTCGAGCACCGTCGCCTGGGGGAACGGCAGCATCTGGGTGACGACCCAGGTGTCGCCGACGACGAAGGACTGCATGGCGCCGTCCTCGACCAGCGCCCTGACGTCCTCGAGCGTGTGTGTGCCTCCCATGTCGTGCAGCAGCTCCTGCAGCTGGGCGAGGTAGGCCTTCTTCATCGACTGCTGCGTTCAATCTTTGTCGCGATCAGCGCCCCCGCATCGTCGACGCTCACGGCATAGACAACGCCCCCAGGGGACTGCAGCATCAACGCAGGCCGGGCGCTGATATCCGGCGAACGGGCATTGATTTCCTGCGACAGGCGGGTCACGAGGTTCGCGATGTAATCGGCTTCGGATCGATCCTGGAACACCCCAGTCGCGTCAGGCAGTGCCATCCGGGCAGGAGCGAGCACCATCATGGGCCTCCTCGTTTACCGCGAGGCGTGATGAGCACCTGTCCCTGCCCGAACGACCAGTCTTTCTGGCCAAGCGTCTGCATCTTCACCGAGAAATCGCGGCCGGATATCCGATAGTCGATCTTGCCCTGCCCACTCCGGTAGTGCTCCGGCAGTGTCGTGCCGTTGTGGTGCACTTGTCGTGCCGATGGCAGCTTCGGTCCCTTGGTCCGTTCTAGCGCATTCTTGTAGCGGCCCTTGGTGGCGAAGAGCTGATAGGACACAGCGTCGAGATCCGCGTCAGTATCGACAAGCAGTTGCTTTGTCGTTGCCATGACCGTGCCGTTCTCGGCCCCGAAGAAGCCGGAGCGGATCCACGGCAGCTCAACGGTGTCCGGGTAGAGATGCCCGATCTCGTGCCGGTAAATGGCCCAATCAGCAGCCATGAGCGGATAACCGCGGATCGAGCCCGGCACGCCGCAATTACGGGAGAGCTTGCCGATCGACCACCACCGCTCCTGAAAATTGTAGACAATCAGCGTGTCGTTCGTGGTTGCCCCCACCGACGGGAAGCACCACCAGAGCTCGGAGGCGGCACCATTGAACCAGCCGCCCATGTAAGCCCGGGTCGCTTTGTCGTCGTAGATCTGCTGGAACCAGTCGAGGATCGGGCATTCGACCGGCTGCACCTGCGAACCGTCGAAACGCCAGAAGCCGTCGGCGGCCGGCCACATCACCGTGCCGGCATAGGCGACCGGCGACATGCCGGAGATCGGGCTGTTGTGCTCGCCGAGATATGAATAGGTATAGATGTAAGGCAGCGCCTTGTACTCGATGACGTAGGCGCCCTGCACGGTCCAGAAGATGACCGAGTATTGCGCCGCCATGGCGTTGATGATGCGGCTCGCCGGCTCGATGGCGTAGAAGCCGGCGGTGTTGGTTGTCGACAGGAAATCCCAGTCTTCGATGTTCTCCTGGCTGCACCAGCCGAATTGGGCGGTGTTGCCGTCCATCGAGAACAAGATGACATGGCGCTCGGCGGTGACGACGAAAGTGCGGTTGCCGACCGGCGCACCCGGTACCGGCGCGGCCAAATTCGCACCCTCCGACAGGTCCGGCCCCGGCGTCCAGCGCAGGAGCCGGCCGTCGGTCGAGGCCATGGCGAGGAGATCCTCGCCCCAGTTCTGCAGCCGCCAGACCTCGCCGATGAGCCTGAGATCCGGGCGCGATGGGCGCGGCGTGCCGTAGGTGCCAGCGTCATAGGCGTCGTCGCCAAAGCCGCCGGTCGTCAGCGTGTTCGACGGCCCGGCGATGCCGCCAATCGGCGTGATGTTGCGCAATTGATCGTCACCGGTGCCGGGAACATCCGGGCCCTCGAGCACCCAGAGATGCTGTTCGCAGAGGATGGCAAACCGCTCGACGCCATTGCTGTCGACCCAGATATGCATGGCCCGGATCGGCGAGCCGAGATCCCTCAAGCTCATCTTCTCCCAGCCGAGGATCGGCCGCAGCCGGCCGAGCACCCAGCGTATCAGATGGCTGTCGTACCACCGCTGCCCAACGCCGATCGGCGTCGAGGAGCGCACGACGCCCGGGGGGAATGAAATCGGGATCGCCGTGGCCATGGCTTAGCCGGCGGCGTAGTTCTGGAATTTGTAGATATAGCACACGGTGTAATAGGGCAGGGTAGCGTTCGACGGGTAGTAGACCGCTGCACCTTCGAAATCATGCGTTAAGGTCGGCGCCCCGGCGACACCTGTCGCGAATAGCCCCACGCCCTGGTGGACGTGCGCACCGAGATCCGGGGACGTAACGCCTTGAAACTCTCCCGGGGGATGATGCCCGCCGGCTGCCAGGATGATGCGATCCGACAGATCCGGTGAGCCGAAGGTGCCGTTGGCGATGCACCAGCCGGCAGCATTCAAAGCCGCCGTCTCGGCAACCGTGCCGGCCCACATGATGATCGTGCCGACCGGAAGGAGCTTGTCGAGCATCGACTTGATGCGCGTCTCGACCCATCGCGCTGTCGCCGCCGAGGCTTCCCGCACCATGCCCGTGCCGGCCGGCGTGTTGTCGGCCTGCACCGGCAGCACGAGGTGCAATTCCATGATCTGTGGATCTTCAGCCCCCGCGTCGCGGTTGCTGCGGGTCTTGACGACGCGGTTGTAATACAGCCTGTCGATCGCGTCGGTGTTGTCGTTGAGCTTAGCGCCCCAGGTACTCTGGGAGGCCCCGACTTCCGGCTTTATCAGATCATAGATTTCAGTGACGGTGTCGGCCATATCACTTCCTCCGTTTCGCCACCACGGTGTTGGCAATACGCACCGCCTTGCCTTCGTCACCACTCTGCTGCAGCACCTTGTTGGCGACGGCGGCGAACTGCTTCTTCGCCGCCGGGCTCTTCGCCTTGCGGGTGAACTTGGTCGCTTGTGACGGCTTCCAAGGCATCAGAAGACTTTGCGCCCACCCCCGCGAAGCGTGTTCTTACGTGCGTCCTTGCGGGCGATCGACTTCGCCGGCGCCTCGCTCTGCGGCTCGCCGCCCATCATCGAGGCGGTCGCCTTCTTCGGCGTCGCCGTGAACGGGGTCTTGCCGCCACCGCCACCGAACTGCTTGCCCGCACCCTTAGCGCGGGGGGACGGGACGTTCTTGCCACCTGCTCTCATGTCGACCTCCTAGTAGACCTCATAGGGATCCTTGTCGGCACCCTTCATTCGAAGTGGCTTCTTCGTGGGAGGCTTGCGTTCCGGGCCCGGGACGGACTTGAACTCCATCTCGAGCGGGGCCGCTTTTCTCCGCGGTAATGACGATCCACGTCCGGCCTGCATGCCGAGGCTCTTGGGATCGAAGAAGTTGGTATCCTCCATCGACGGGAACTCGCCAGAGCCCTTCTTCTTGAACTTTGGGTTCTCGGGCTTCCCCTTGGCCTTCAGCTCCGACATCTTGAGGCCGGTTCTCCCGACAAAATCTTTAGGCATTGTCGCTCTCCACGGTCGACAGAGTTTTCACCAAATGGTCGTACAGGTCGACAGCTTTATGCAGGCCATCGGCAAAACTTTGGATGCTCGCGTCCGAGGTGTCCGCGCTGACGACCTGAAAGAGGTTCATCACTGTCATGGTGAGCGCCTCGTCCAACGCACGCAGGACAACCTGATGGGATTGGCGGGTCATAACTGCTCCGCAGCTTCGAGGGCGGCGAGGAATTTGTGATGGTAGCCGGCGATCAGATCATCGTCGTCGTTGCCGTTGATGATCTGCCGAGCGTTGACGGGGTCGTCCCGGTCCTCATTGAAGTAGTCCTTGAGCTTCTTGCCGGTGAACCAGCCCTGGGCCATGCCCTTGAACAGGATCCGCGTGGCGATCAAGCTGTCGAGGGCCATCTCGGGATGATCGACAAGGTCGCGCTCGTCGAACAGGTCCAGCTCAAGCGAGGCGCGCTGGTAGTTCTCTTTCCAAGTCAGCATGACCCAGCCCCGGCCAATGTACGGATAATAGTCTTTGCCCTGGAGGTAACTTTGCGAGCCGTACTCGGTGATCGGCCACCAGCGCGTGGCGCACTCGTGATGGATCGTCGCGCACATATAGGCGAGGTGGCGAATGTCTTCGGTGCGCTGATATTCCCAGACCGCCAGGACGAGGTTCTGGCCGTCGACATGAACCTGCTCAAGTTGACCGTCGAACAGGCTGTCACGGACAGCTTCGAAGTAGATATCGCGGTCAAACGTCATCGCCCGCTCCATGTCCGGAAGTTCCGGAACCGTTCCATCGGGAAGCTCACAACTTTCCCCCACAGATCTTCAACAGCGTGTCGAAACGTGCCGCCTGAGCCATTGCCAGGGCTTGGAGAAACCAGAGTGCCCCACCAACCATAACGACATTGAGAGAGATCAGCGTCAGAAGCATCGGCTGGCTCTGCAGCCCTTTCGCAACCTCCGCGGCGATCTTGGTCAGGTTTTCAGTCATGCCACGAGCTTCCAAGCTGCGTCGTGCTTAACGTACACCGTCGCAACTTTCCACACACCATTATGTTTGACGTACGTCGTCGCCGGCTTCCACACGCCATTGTGCTTGACATGGACGACGCCACCGATACTGACCACCGTCGCCGACGAGACGTCGCTTGCGACACTGCTCTCGGTCAGACCAACACCGATCCCGACAGAGATGACATCGACGACGTCACTCGTGGCGCTGCTCTCAATCCGGCTGGCACCAAACGTAGCAGCACCAACACTCGCTGTATCATTCGCCGCAGCAGCCTCGGCCCGGCTCGCCACTGTGACCCACCCCGGCACGACGCTGTCTGCTGTCGCCGCGCTCTCCGTCCGGTTCGCCGTGAACACCGCCGTAACGGCAATCGCATCAACGATCGCCGCTGACTCACTGCACGAAGCAATCACCCCGATGGCAGATGTTTCGAGGATGCTCGCGCTCTCGACGAGGCTGACGTTGTAGATGCTGGGAGCGACGACCTGGGCGCTTGCTGTCGCAGCACTCTCCGCGCGGCTCGCGGGAAGCACTGCCCCAGGCGTGACATTGTCGTTGGCGGCGGCGCTCTCAGTGCGGCTCGCCAGGAGCACAGCACCGGGCGTGGCGCTGTCCGCCATCGCCGCCGGCTCGACCCGGCTGACGTTGTAGGTGCTGGCGAGAACAGCCGCTGCGTCGGTAATCGCCGCACTGTCGGTCTGGCTCGCCGACGTGACGAGGGACGCCGTCTCGCTGTCGCTCGTAGCGGCGGTCTCGGCCCGGCTCGCCAACAACCCCAGGCCAGACACTGCGCTGTCGCCGGCAGTGGCGCCCTCAATCAGACCCGCCACCGTGACGAGGGTAGCCGCCTGCGTGCTCGTCGCAGCAATGCTCTCCGTCCGTCCGGCGATCGCTACCAGCAGCGCCGCCCCGGTATCGCCGGTAGCGGCGCTGTCGGTCTGACTTGCACTCCAGACGGCGGCGGCAGCAGCGACCTCGACCTCAATCCAGGAAACCTGAACCTTGGGCAGCGTGGTGGCCGTCGCAGAAGATGTCTCCGACGCCGCCGCACTCTCAGTGACGCTACCGGTGCTGGTAAGGACGGTCGTCGGTGTCTCCGTCGCCGCCGCGCTATCGGTTTGCGTACCGGTATGTGTCGTCCCCGCCGCTGGCGTGTAGGTGACGACAATGACACCTTCGCCGCCACGCGACGTGCCGCCAGCCGTGGCGCCCTTGCCACCGGCGCCACCACCAAAATGTTGCCCCAAGCCGGGGACGCCGGCGGTCGAGCCACTGCCGCCGCCACCGCCGCTCGGCCCACCCGCCAAGACGCTTGGCGTTACGCCATCTGCCGCGTGCGTGGAGGTCCACAAGGTGCCGCCGACAGGCGTCGAGCCATCGCCACCACCGCCCGCGCCACCGGGGCCACCGCCGCCAGCGCCAGCCGTGCCAACCGCACCGGCCGCCGTCGACCCGGCGCCACCGGGGCCACCCGCGCCCGTCGCGCCCGCGCCGCCGCCACCCGAGTCGCCAAAATCGGCACCGGCCCCCGTAGCATCACCCGCGCCACCCGTACCGCCGGTGCCGCCCGGCCCCGCCGAGCCGCCACCACCGCCGCCCGTCAGAACCGTCGCGTTGCCAAGACCCCCAGTGCCACCGTTAAAACCGCCCGTCCCACCCGTGCCGGTCGAGCCGCCCGCCCCGCCAGTCGACGACGACGTCGACTGCCCGCCTTGGGCCTTGAGCGTGGCATTGGCAAAGGTGGTGCCGTTCCACCACGTATCGCCGCCGGCGACACCGGCTTGGCCGCTGGCACCAACCCCGACGTTGATGACCGTGCTCGGGGTCGAGCTGAAGTTGGTCTGGTAGCGATATTGCCCACCGCCACCACCGCCACCACCCGCGCCGGCTGTGCGCCCGCCGCCACCGCCTCCCAGCACCTCGATTTTGTTGACGTTCGTCCAGTCGGACGGGATCGTGAACGATGTCGTTCCTGCCAGAAGGAAGATGACTTTGTCAGCCATCGCGCTTAACCGGCGCTGTCGTAAGGCCAGCCGAGGTCGGGCATACCGGCCCACACAGGGGAAATCCCTTTGATTGTATCTGGATCAAACGACAGGTGATAGGCGCGCTCGATGTAGTCCGACGGTTTCGGTGGCACGCTCGACGTGTTGGTCTCGTCGATCTCGATAATCGGCTGGCCCGAGAAACGATCGAACAGCGGGTCATCGCGCCCAGCCTTGATCAGGCAGCACCAAAAGTAAGTTGTCTCAACGACCGGGATGCGGGCCGGGATCTGATCGCCGCCGGGGCCAGTGATCGTGCCGTCGCGATAGTCGAGGATGATCTTGCTGCCCCCAATCATGCCATTCGAGCCGTTCCAGGCATAATCATCCCAAGATTGTCCAGGAGGCCGCGGCAGGATGTGCGCGTAGCCGTAGGGCTCCAGCAGCTGCATGGCCTGGATCTCGGCGGGGAAGGCGATCAGGTAGATCATGTTGTCAGCGCCTGCAGCTCGGCGTTGGTCTTGCGGACATTGTAGAAACGCAGACGCTTAAACCATGCCGTAGCGTTGGCGCCGGTCCCTTCATCCCGACCGAGGTGTAATCGATCAATAGTCGGGACCGTCACCGAAGTGTCGACGAGAACAGTGCCGCCATCCAGGCAACTGCCGGCATCGTTGAGCTTATACGCCAGCGCCAGCTTGTGTGCGCCGGCAGTGGCGGTGCCGAGCGTGTCGTTCTTGTAACCAGCACCGCCGGCAGCGATGTAGTCTTGGAAGGGTGGCCCGACATAGAGAACCATGCGATCCCCGGACCAGCCAGCACCGTTGACATTCAATATGTGGCAAGCACCTGCCGCGGCGAGATTAAGGTCGACAACGAATGACCCCTCGCTGGCATTGCACCAGCTTGAGAAGTTGGTGCCGGTCATCGACGCCATGTCGGCCGAGCGCGTGACGGCGGCCGATGTCGTCGAAATGTACGAGGTGGCGAAGGCGCCAGCCTCAAGTTGCGCGCCCCAGGCCAAAAAGTTGACAGCACCCGTGCCGACACTGCCAGCATAATAGCCAAGGATGAATTGGTTGGCAGTGCTTAAACTGATCCCACTGGTCGCGGCATACCGCACCCAGTTTGCGGTCAGCGTAATGGCGAACACTATCTCGTAAGTCGAACCGGTGTGACACGCGAGAGTGATTTGCTTACCGACATCCCCACCCGTCGCAGCCTTGAGCCAGACACTGCCAGTACCGATAGCGGGGGCATTGATGCCGCCCTGGTAGAGTTGGGCGTAATCACTCGTCGAACTGCGATTGATGGCGATGAGCGCCGCAGTCGTCGTTCCATCAGGTGCTACAGCCGAGTTGGCCGTCTGGCTTATCGAGCCGCTGCCATTGATGAACGTCAACCAATTTGTTGTGTTGCCTAAATTGCCAGATTGCAACACCAGATTGGTACGCTGCTCCTCCATGAGCAGCCCGCGCGGTGTCAGCGCCACCGGGTCGTAATCGAAGCGTGGCGCCCCCGACGCCGCCGTGGCGACCAGCCCAGACGAATTGTAGTAGGTCGCCGTCGAGCTACGGGCGAAGGTGACCTTGCTGTCGAGTGTGCCGCTAGTGAAGTCGAGGTCGAGCGCCAGCGTTAGATCGCCGCTGCTGGCTTTGAACTCAACGAAGAGATTGTTAAAGTCGGTAATCGACGCGAACTCGCCCGAAGCGAGGGTTTTCTCCGAAGTCGTCCAACCGCTGCCGCTCTCATTCCAGACGGCGATGGGTGTCGCGCCCTGCATCAGTCGCACCCGCAGCGCCGTGCCGCCAATGTTGTTGAAGCGGTAGCGCAAGATGAACGGCTCGGCCGGTGTCCCAACCGGGTCGCTTAGCGCAATCTTGCAGACCTCATCTACCGGATTGTTCGGCGAGACAATGTAGTCGGTGTCGCTCGCCGAGGTCTCATCGAGAGAAGCATACAAGTTAGTGTTGTTGCCGCTCTCGTTGAGCCAGTTGCCGTCGACATCGTCAGCGTTGGGCCACAAGAACATCAGGTCAGCTGCGCCGTATAGGAGACGTTAAGCGTGTCACCAGAGTTAACCGTACGCGAAGCCGAAAAGTCCCCCGCCGAGAACAGCGTACCCGTGGTGTTGGCCGGTGCCGAGGTGCCGGACATGACGATGAAACAACCGGCGATGACGACATTGACGGCGGTGACGATGGGGAAAGACGCGGCAGCAGAAGTCGCTTTAGTGACCGTACCGGTACCTGACGCTGCGGCGAAAGCCGGCACCAGCCGGGCCGCGACGACCGACGAAGCGATCTCGGTCCAGCCGGCATGCGAGGCCATGGTGTCAGCATTAGCGGCTGCGCCCGCCGCCTTGAGGCCCATGTGAATAGCAGTCTCGGCCGTGGCCCGGTCGAGATACTTGTTAAGCAGCGCCGCCTTGCCGAGATCGGTGATCAGGTTGTCGAAGTCGTCCTCCCAGATCACCTTACCGTTGCGCACATGCTCGACATGGAAGCGCCCACCAATAGTAAGCACCTCCGC
>Ga0070686_100002449_pt1 | contig 10227 bp, 6 predicted proteins | sample KBSS23LmetaG_FD_65654 | JGI IMG/M metagenome (GOLD analysis project Ga0070686, IMG submission 65654) | Switchgrass rhizosphere microbial communities from Kellogg Biological Station, Michigan, USA - KBS S2-3L metaG | ecosystem: Host-associated > Plants > Roots > Rhizosphere ...
GTTGGCCTGACGCGTGAACAGGCGATGTCGTCTGGAACTCATGTGCAGTTTCAGCTGAAACGTGACGCTGGCACGTTTAATTTCGAGGGGTGGTTCAAAGAGGGGAATGGTTCAGGCCATTTCACCTTCACGCCAAACGCATCATTTGCGGCGGAGCTTGGCCGCCAGGGATTCGAGAAGCCGACTGATAAGCAGCTTCTGTCGATGGCGATGAATGACGTCGGCTTCGCTTTGATCAACGAGCTGAAGGCGCAGGGATATGAGTCGTTAACGTTAGATCAGCTCGTGAAGGCGGGTGATCACGGTGTTCGGCTGGAGTATGTTCAAGGTCTCAAGTCTCTCGGCTATACCCTCAAGTCGACCGATCAACTCTTACGCATGAAAGATCACGGCGTGAGTCTTACGTTTATCCGCGAGCTCGCGGGTTTGGGGTTCAGCGGGCTCAGTGCTGACGAACTTGTACGCACGAGGGATCATGGAGTCACGGCCCGATTCATAAATGAGTTTATGGCGGCCGGTTACGACCGAATGACGCTCGATCAATGGATCATGCTCAGGGATCACGGCGTCACCACAACATTCATTCAGGAGTTGAAAACGCTGGGCTACTCCGGTATGCAACTGGATGATCTCAGGCGATTGCGGGATCACGGAGTTACTGGATCATTTATTCAGGAATTGAAGGAAACCGGGTACGACAAAGTACCGCTCGAGCAGCTGATTCGCCTCAGAGATCACGGAGTCAGTGCGGCCTACATTCGGAAGATGAAAGAACGCGGCTACGACGTGAGCCTTGACGAATATATTCGGCTGCGAGACAGCGGCACAAAAGAGGAGTAGGCTCTGATGTCCGAACGGTTCAGAGTGGCGTCCTGGTCCTTGAGACTCAACATAACCCGAAGGCTCAACGAATGTCCGATGCGCTTCAGCTTGTCGTCGACGTTCCCTATATTCAACTTCGCTGAAACAGGACAAGGTAAGTTGAGCAATTTCTGATAACTTGATCTCGGGAGAGCAGACGACAAGCTAAAGCGTATCGGACATTCGATGAGCATCTCAAACTTGATGGGTTTCAGTAGTCTTGAGTGTTGCGACCGGTGACGACCAGCTCTAAAGCGTCTAGGACACTTATTGAAGCCTTCACCCCAATTGACTATTCCCCTCGCGCGGTTTACGTTTCATTCGATAGGCATCCAATTTGGGAGGCTTGCGCTCTAACACCTTCTCCCGAAATACAATTCTATTGAGGACTCACATGAAATTACGAAGATTTTTGTCGGCGCTTTTTCTGGCGCTTTTCAGTTTGCAAATGCTGAATGTCGCCGCGTTTGCCGACGAAGGCATGTGGACATTCAACAATGTACCGCGCGCCGAAATTAAGAAGAAATACGGCTTTGAAATCACTGACGCCTGGCTGAAGAAAGCACAAATGGCCTCCGTCAGGTTCAACAATGGAGGCTCCGGCTCATTCGTATCTCCAAACGGACTGGTACTTACGAATTATCACATCGTCGAAGACATCGTCGGCGAGGTCAGCACGCCCGAAAAAGATTTGGCCAAAGAAGGTTTCCTCGCACGCACGCGCGCTGACGAAATTAAGATTCCCAGCCTCGAGCTGAACGTTTTGATGAGTATTGAAGACGTGACAGCTCGCGTCACTGGTGCCGTAAAGCCAGGTAGTACCGACGCTGACGCTTTTGCTGCACGTCGCGCAGAGATTTCCGCGATTGAAGGCGAATCGAACAAGGCGACCGGTCTTCGTTCGGACGTAATCACGCTCTACCAGGGTGGCCAATACAATCTCTACCGCTACAAGAAGTACACAGACGTGCGGCTCGTCTTCGTCCCCGAATTTCAGGCAGCATTCTTCGGCGGCGATCCTGACAACTTCAACTTCCCACGCTACAACATCGACATGGCGTTAGTTCGAGTTTATGAGAACGACCAACCGGTGAAGCCGGAGAGTTACTTCAAGTGGTCGACTGCAGGGACAAAAGAAGGCAGTCTCGTTTTTGTTACCGGCAATCCTGGCTCAACTTCCCGCCTCGACACCGTGGCTCATCTTGAAGAACTTCGCGAGACAAGCATCCCGATCATTCTGCGACTACTCGAACGACGCGAAGCCGTGTTGAAGAAGTACATGGCAATGGGTGAAGAGCAAACGCGACAGGCCCAGAACGAACTCAACAGTGTGCAGAACAGTTTGAAAGTCTATCGTGGTCAGATCGCGGGCTTGAAAGATAAGAACTTGATGGCACGGAAGATGAGAGAAGAAGAGGCGCTGCGGAAATCAATCGCGGCGAATCCCGAACGCCAAAAGATGTATGGCGATGCGTGGGATGCGATTGCTACTGCGCACAAGAACCTTCCTTCGTACATCAAGGACAGAAGAATTTTTGAACAGGCGGCGGGCTTCAACACGGCTTATTTTGGCATGGCGAGAGCGCTGGTCAGAATGGCAGCTGAGAACGAGAAACCAAACGCTCAGCGGTTGCCCGAATACACGGATGCGCGTCGCGCATCCCTCGAGCTTGGCCTTTATTCACCCGCTCCGATTCACGACGACTTCGAAAAGCTGAAACTAACTGACTCGCTCGAGTTCATGGTTGAGCTGTTAGGTGCAGACAACGCGCTGGTCAAACAAGTTCTCGCCGGCAAAACTCCCGCAGCACGTGCGGAGGAATTAATCTCCGGTACGAAGCTGAAGGACGTGGCTTATAGAAAAGAACTTGCAGCTGGTGGGACGAAGGCAATTGAAGCTTCAACTGATCCAATGATCCAGCTGGCTCGCATGATCGACGCCAAGGGACGAGAAGCCCGCAAGCGTTACGAGAGTGAAGTGACAGGCGTCGAGCGTGCGAACTACAGCAAAATCGCGCGCGCGCGGTTCGAAACTGAGGGCAACAAACTGTATCCCGATGCGACCTTTACGCTGCGACTGTCATACGGAACGGTGAAGGGTTACATGGAGAATGGTAAGAAAGTCCCACCGTATACAACGCTCGGCGGCTTGTACGAACGTGCTACAAAGTTTGAGCAGAAGTTCCCGTACAACCTGCCGCCGCGCTGGATGGAGAAGAAGTCGTCTCTCGATCTGAGCACGCCGTTCAATTTCGTTTCGACAAACGATATTATTGGCGGTAACTCAGGTTCGCCGACAATTAATCAGAACGGTGAACTTGTTGGATTGATTTTTGACGGCAACATCCAATCGCTCGTTGGTGATTTCGTTTACGACGAATCAGTGAATCGGGCGATCTCCGTTGACTCACGTGGCATGTTGGAAGTGCTGCGGAAGGTCTTCGGCGCAAATGAAGTAGCTGCGGAGTTGGTTGGCGGTTCGTCCGTCACCAGCAGCGCAGCGAAATAACAGCCAGGAGCACTAAATCAGGAGCAGGAGCAGTAAGCACGAGCAGGATCGATTATCTTTCCTACTCCTGTTCGCTGCTCCTGCTTTTACGCTTTCTCAAGGCCAGCATATTTCTGCACTAGTTTCTTCTGACCGTAACCCGGAAAGCTTACCGTCAACTTTGTAGATTCGCCTGCACCCTCACGACGTAGCACCAATCCTCTTCCATACTTCGCGTGCCTTACGTACGAGCCGGGGACGAATTCGCCCGCGGCAGTTGGGCTTTGGTCTTCGGTTTTTGGTCTTTGGTATCGGTTCCAGCGATCCGAACTTGGCCCAGGAGCAGGCGAGTGGCCGAACTGCTGATTGCGCTGCTTGAAGAACTCGGCGATTGAATCAACGCTGTCGTACGTCTTGCCCGTGTATTTCTTCCGCTCTTTTCGATACTCGCCCTGCTCGTAGTCAATCGCCGATGATCCTTTTGCAAACGACAACCACGATTTTCCAGGCGTGAGATCTTCGATCATCTCGATCGGCATTTCATTCAGAAACTGCGACGGTTCCGAAGCAAGCTCTTCGCCGTAGACGCGACGCTTCATCGCATGCGTGACGTAGAGATAATTCTGTGCACGCGTCATCGCCACATAACAAAGCCGTCGTTCTTCTTCCAATTCAGCCGGGTCTGTCGCCGAGCGGGAATGCGGAAACAATCCGTCTTCCAATCCGACGATGAACACGACCGGAAACTCTAATCCTTTCGCAGAGTGCGCGGTCATTAAAGTCACTGCTGCATCGCGTTTGTATTGGTCCTGATCTGAAACGAGGGCCGAATGGTCAATGAACTCGCGTAAACCTTCAGCACCTTTTTCATCGTAGTCGACGGCTGCGTTAACTAGTTCCTGCAAATTCTCCAGACGGCCTTCGGCTTCGTCAGTCCTTTCAGACTTCAGCGCATACTCGTAACCCGTCTCAGTAATCGCAGCGCGCACGGTGTCTGACACAGGCGCAGCAGATTCGATTTCCTTCGCATCGTCAGCCATCTCGCCAAGTCGCTCGACGATACGTTTGAAACTCTTCAACGCATTGATTGCACGTGAGCTCAGTGCCTCGGGTTTCTCGATGACAAGCCCGATCGTTTCCCAAAGCGATAACCCGAAGTCTTGTGCTCGCCGTTCGAGCTCATCAATCGTCTGTTTGCCTATGCCACGCGGTGGACTGTTGATAACGCGTCCCAATGCAATGGAATCATTTGGATTTAGCGCGAGTTTCAGATAGGCGATGATGTCGCGCACTTCCATCCGCTCGTAGAATGAGAAACCGCCGACGATGTTGTAAGCCAGTCCGTTTCGCCGCATCGATTCTTCAAACACACGCGATTGAGAGTTGGTGCGATAGAGAACCGCCGCGCGCGTGTCGAACTGTTCCTTGCGGTGTTCGATAATCTTGCCTGCAACGAAGCGCGCCTCAGCTTCGGCGTCGAACGCCTGAAAATAGCGAACGTGTTCGCCTTTCGGATTCGAGGTCCAGAGCGTTTTCCCTTTGCGCTCGATGTTGTGCTTAACAACCGCACCTGCGACATCCAGAATCGTCTGCGTCGAACGGTAGTTTTGTTCAAGACGAATCGTCTTCGTGTTCGGAAATTGTTTTTCGAAATTGAGGATGTTGCTGATGTCGGCGCCGCGCCATTTGTAGATCGACTGGTCTTCATCGCCGACCACACAGATGTTCTGCTGTTTCTCTGTCAGCAACTTGATCAAACCAAACTGTAGCGAGTTTGTGTCCTGGTATTCGTCAACCAGGATGTAGCGGAATTTGTTGTTGTACTTTTCGCGAACTTCGCCCACGTCGCGCAACAGGCGGACTGTTTTGATTAAGAGATCATCAAAGTCGAGCGCGTTGTTCGTGTGTAAGCGCTCTTCGTACATCTTGTAGACGCGGCCCATCGCAGCGCGACGTTCGTCGACATAATCCGCGCGCGCCGCGAACGCATCAGGATCTTCGCCGCGATTCTTTGCTGCACTAATCGTTCCCTGCGTCGCTCTTGGTGCCAGATACTTTTCGTCGTATCCCAGCTCCTTGATGCACTGTTTGATCAGACGAATCGAATCGTCCTGGTCGTAAATCGTGAACGTGCGTGTGTACTTGTCGTTGAGCTTCTCGATGTCCTGGCGCAGTAGGCGCACACAAACGCTGTGGAAAGTTGCGACTAATGGAGCCGCAGGCAATTCATGACCGCGTAACAATCGTTGCACGCGTTGGCGCATTTCTTCGGCAGCTTTGTTAGTGAAGGTCACGGCCAGAATATTCCACGGCTTGACGTCCTTTTCCGCGATCAGATAGGCGATGCGATGGGCGATGACTCGTGTTTTACCAGAGCCTGCGCCGGCGAGGATCAGAAGCGGCCCTTCCGTGTGAAGTACCGCCTCGCGTTGTTGTTCGTTGAGTTGCGAAAGAAAATCAGATTCCACTATTTGATCAATCCCTGAATAGCTTTGAACTGTTCGTGCTTTGCGTCGCGCATCATTTCGAATACGGCCATCTCGAGAGACGATGCTATCGCTCCTGCCAGTTCCATCTTGCGAATTGCTGTCTGCTTGTTGTCAGCTCTGCGTGATGTAATGCAGTCAGTCAACAAATGCACTTGAAAGCCGTTTGCGATCAGATCATGTACTGTTTGATTGACGCAGATGTGTGCCTCGATCCCACAAACAATGACCTGTTTCGCGCCTACGTCTTTCAGTTGCGATTGAAACGGCGTTACTCCACAGGAACTGAACGTCGTCTTCTCGATAATTTCAATTGAATCTGGCAGAGCGTCGAGAATTTCTTGCGCAGTATGGCCGAGACCCTTCGGATATTGTTCAGTGACAATGATGGGTAGGTTTAGAAGTTTTGCGGCGGTCACCATCGTAGCGATTCGCGCAGTGACTTCGGCAAAGTCTGGGATCTTTGTCCGAAATGCTTCCTGCATGTCGATGACGGTGAGAGCCGACTGAGTGAGTGCGAGCGTATTCTGATGTTGCATTGCTGTCGCGCCATTTAATCACACGAAGAGTCGCGATTCAAAAGAAGGAATGAGCCACAGATGCACACAGAAATACACAGATCAGAACTGAAAGAAAGAATACCGACTCTTGTTTTGCATGATCTGTGTAAATCTGCGTGAATCTGCGGCTGAAAAATTTGGCAGCAAGAATCGGATAGCCCGCCGTCAGTGGCTCCTTTACCATTCAGCTTCAGTTTTCGGATACTGGAGGCGAACTGTGAATCTGGCACTCAAACAGGTTGTGACAAAGCAAATCATCACTGACGAGAATCGCTGGCGTGCCGTCGTTGCGAGAGATCGCAGCAAGGATGGCCAGTTTGTTTTTGCGGTGAGCTCGACGAAGATTTATTGCCGTCCTTCGTGTCCTTCGCGGCGTCCCACTCGCGAGCGAGTTGCTTTCTTTGTGCTACCTGAAGCGGCCGAACAAGCCGGGTATCGGGCCTGCAAACGCTGCAAGCCGCAACGCGCCGAGGTTTCGGATCCGCAGGTTGTGATGGTCCAACGTGTTTGTCGTTACATTCGCCAGAACCAGATCAACGCGTTGGATCTGTCTGAACTCGCGCGACATGCGAACGTCAGCGTTTTCCATCTCCAGCGTACATTCAAGAGCATCATCGGAGTTAGCCCGCGTCAGTACGCCGCAGCTGTCCGCTTTAGTGAGTTGAAGTCGAAACTGAGAGAAGGCGAGTCAGTCACGTACGCGCTTTACGACGCTGGTTTGAACTCGAGTCGACGATTGTATGAACAGTCGAATGACGAACTCGGAATGACGCCGGCAACCTACGGACGCGGCGGACGCGGCGCGAAAATCGTTTTCACGACCGCAGGCTCCAGCCTGGGCCGGCTGCTGGTGGCGTTAACTGAACGTGGAGTTTGTGCAGTGAAGATCGGCGAGCACGATGAAGAGATGGAAGAAGAACTGCGGAGAGAATTCTTCGCAGCGGAGATTGATCGCGTTGACTCAACACTACAGAAGACGGTAGAGGATGTTCTGAGTTTAATTGAGAACAAGACGCCTCATCCGAATCTGCCCCTCGATATACGCGCGACTGCTTTTCAACGACAAGTCTGGGAAAAACTAAAATCGATTCCGTATGGTCAGACGATGTCGTACGCCGAAGTGGCGAAAGCGATCGGAAACCCTGGGGCCGTTCGCGCCGTCGGTCGTGCGTGTGGATCAAATCCAGTCGCGCTCGTGATTCCGTGTCATCGCGTTGTGCGCGAAGACAAAAGCCTCGGTGGTTATCGGTGGGGACTTGAACGAAAGAAGAAGATCCTGGAGCGTGAAGCTGGAAACCGCGAGTAAGAAAGAGAAATCATTGGTTAACTATCATTTGATATTTCAGATTTGACATTTGATACCACGAAATCGATGACGATCGTGGGCTCTCGTAGAAAAGTCCATCTACGCGAGTAGGACTGTTTGGGTTCGTGTTGTTTCGTGTGACTTCGTGGATCGTCCGTGCTTTCTCGACAAACGGAACGATCCACGAAGTCACATTAACTAAACACGAAACACGCACGCGAAGTCGCTGGTTATCAGATGTCAAATTCGAAATGTCAAAGGCAATTGACCAATGTTTCTTTTTTACTGCCCGCTACGTTAACTTGTCTCCAGCATGGGGGCGAGGGTATTCATCGGAACGTCGGGTTGGCATTACAAACACTGGCTCGGTCTTTTCTATCCTCCAAAGTTTCCCGCCAATCAAATGCTCGACTTCTATGCCCGGCATTTCGATACAGTTGAACTAAACAACAGTTTCTATCATCTGCCATTGCCGTCATCATTCGATCGCTGGCGCGACTCGACTCGTCCCAATTTTGTTTTTGCAGTTAAAGGCAGCCGCTTCATCACGCACATGAAGAAGCTGAAGGATCCACAATCGTCGACGGAACGCTTCTTCAATGTCACGGAACGACTGGAAAGAAAACTCGGACCAATACTTTTCCAGCTGCCGCCACACTGGAAACTGAATCTCGAACGACTCGAAGGGTTTCTGACAGTTTTGCCTCGCGAGCACCAGTACGCCGTTGAGTTTAGAGACGAGAGCTGGTTGGTAAAGGAAGCTTTTGACGTGTTGCGGAAGTTCAATGCCGGCTTTTGTATTCATGACCTGGCAAACATGCGAACACCTCTGGAGATCACCGCAGATTTCACCTACATCCGCTTTCACGGGCCGGGCGAAGCGAAGTACCAGGGATCTTATTCAAGAAAACAGTTGAATGAGTGGGCAGATCGAATTCGAGCCTGGCGATCGAACTTGAAAGGTATCTACGTGTACTTCAACAACGACATAGGCGGACATGCAGTTTGGAATGCGCAGACACTGAAGGAGCTGGTCTCATGAGGAACTGCATTCAGAGGAATTAGGTCAGTACCACCGCGCGGTAGCGAGTGGGTGCGAAGCTTCATGTTTGGTGCGCTGTGATCCGGCTTCGCTCCCACCCGCTACCGCGCGGTGATACTGACCTAATTACCTGTTTATGAACTGCGCCAGTGGACCACCTGGTTTAAGAAACATACGAAGATCGAAATACGAAAACAGATATCTTCCGTTTGGCTCGAATGCTCGATGCGCGTGAGGGAAGCCAAGCTCATAAAGAAACGTGACGCCCTTAGGGCCGATCGAAAACTCGTCGAGGTCTTTCACTTCGAACTTCGCTTCTTCCAGCGCTTCGACAACACTGGAAACCTCTGTGAGTTGCCGATCTGCCTTCGCAGCCAATATGACTTCAGCGATATCTCGCTGCAACTTTGCGTCAACGAGTCGAGCTAACTCAGGCAGCTTGGCTTCAACAAAAATATCTTTTGCTTTTATAAGGTGGCCGGTCTGTAGATCAATCGGAATCGTTCGGGATTGGGTGTCTGGATAAGCAGCCATGCCGCTCTGTGTGAACGTCACGTCAAGAATGTTATTGGCGTTGTAATTGACCACGTAGTCAAATTCATCGAGCCAGTTGTTCTCGCGGTACTCCTTGACGCTCGTCTCAAAAATGTTCCCAACGCTTAGCAGTGACCGCACCTTGCGCAATACAGCCGGATTTCTCAGGCCACTGACGACCGGATAACTTATTGTTGCTCGCGTTCGATCCGGGTAATTTTTTGCAAATTCGCCGGAGCGAACGATCACAATTTGTTTCCGAATGATCGTAGCTTTTGTTTGTGAATAGATTTGTGCCGGTAAGAATATCGTGAAGGCAACGATTAGCAGCATCGGCCGTGGAAGGTGGAGTGCGGTGGCCTGGCACCGCTTTGTTAGACCGAACATAGCAGCAAAGCGCAAATAACAAAGCGGTGCCGGGCCACCCATTCCAAATTATTCCACAGTTACTGACTTCGCCAGGTTCCTCGGCTGGTCCACGTCGCACCCTCGCCTGACGGCAATGTGATACGCCAGCAACTGCAACGGAATAATTGAGAGTATTGGAGACAGGAGATCGCTCGCCGGCGGTATCGAGATCACGTGGTCCGACACGACTGATGACATTGAATCGCCTTCAGTCAAAACAGAAATCACAATGCCTTCGCGCGCCTTAACTTCAACGACGTTGGAGTGCGTCTTTTCATAGCGCAACTCAGACGAGTGGTTGCCCTCTTCCCTTGTATTTATGAAGAGCACAGGTAGTCGTTCATCGATCAGTGCGTTTGGACCGTGCTTCATCTCGCCGGCCGGGTAACCCTCTGCGTGGATGTAAGAAATCTCCTTCAACTTCAACGCGCCTTCCAGCGCGACGGGGAAGTTGATGCCTCTGCCGAGGTAAAGAAAATCAGTGACACGGAAAAACTCTTTTGCAAGCTCTTCGATGCCGTCGGAATCATTCAAGAGGTGTT
>Ga0070686_100002456_pt1 | contig 10217 bp, 9 predicted proteins | sample KBSS23LmetaG_FD_65654 | JGI IMG/M metagenome (GOLD analysis project Ga0070686, IMG submission 65654) | Switchgrass rhizosphere microbial communities from Kellogg Biological Station, Michigan, USA - KBS S2-3L metaG | ecosystem: Host-associated > Plants > Roots > Rhizosphere ...
GGCTGGCGCTCAACGTCGCCTCGACCCGGGTGGTGCTGGTCAACGGCCATACCGGCGCAAGCGCGGCCGGCCACGTCATCGAGGCGTTCGGCAGCTTCCTGATCGGCGGCGATTATGCGGTCGGCATCTTCGTCTTCATCATCCTGATGATCATCAACCTGGTCGTCATCACCAAGGGCGCGGGCCGCGTCTCCGAGGTCTCGGCGCGCTTCACCCTCGATGCCATGCCCGGCAAGCAGATGGCGATCGACGCCGATTTGAATGCCGGCCTACTCACTCCGGAGGAAGCCAAGGCCCGCCGCCAGGAGGTGGCGACCGAGGCCGATTTCTACGGATCGATGGACGGCGCCTCCAAGTTCGTGAAGGGCGACGCCATTGCCGGCGTGCTGATCCTGCTGGTCAACGTGATCGGCGGCCTGATCCTCGGCACGATCAGCCACGGCATGTCGATCAGCGCCGCCGCCTCCAACTATATCCTGCTCGCGATCGGCGACGCTTTGGTCGCCCAGGTGCCCGCCCTTCTGCTCTCGATCGCGGCCGCCTCGATCGTCACCCGAGTCTCCTCGCCCTTCGACCTTGCCGGCCAGATCACCAGCCAGTTCGGCTCGGCCAGAGCCTGGACGCCGGTCGCTGCGATCCTGCTCTTCCTCGGCCTGCTGCCGGGCATGCCGCACATCGTCATCCTGCCCGCCGCCGCGGTCGCCGGCACCATCGCCTGGAGGCTGCGCCGCGCCGCGAAGCTCCGCGCCGCCGCCGCGGCGAGCGAAGCCGCCCTGCCCGTGGCCGCGCCGAGCGCGATCGGCTGGGACGAGGTCAGCGACGATGCCGCGCTCGGGCTCGAGCTCGGCTTCGCCCTCGTCGGCCTGGTCGACGAGCGCAAGGGCGCGCCGCTCATGGCCCGGATCACCGGCATCCGCCGCCAGCTCTCCCGCGAGCTCGGCTTCGTCGTGCCCATGGTCCGCGTCCGCGACGAGCTCACCCTCTCGCCCAATGCCTATCGGATCACCGTCGCCGGAGTCGTCGCCGCCGAGGACGAGATCTGGCCCGAGGAGCTGCTCGCGCTCGATTCGGGCGACCTGCTCGAGCGGGTCGAGGGCCGCCAGGTCAAGGATCCGACCTTCGGGCTCGACGCGGTCTGGATCCAGCCCGCGCAGCGCGCCGAGGCGGTGGTCGCGGGCTATACGGTGGTCGATCCCGCGACCGTGGTCGCCACCCATCTCAACCAGATCATCCAGACCGCGGCCGCCGATCTGTTCGGCATGGACGAGGCGCAGAAGCTGATCGACGCGCTCAAGGAGAATGCGCCGCAGCTCGCCGCCAACATCACGCCGCAGCCGCTCTCGCTCCCCGCCTTCGCCGGCCTCTGCCGCGCCCTGCTCGCCGAGGGCGTGCCGCTCAAGGACTTCCGCCGGATCGGCGAATCGATCGCCGACGCCGCCCGTGAGGACAGCGATCCGGTGCAGCTGGTCGAGGCGGTGCGCCAGCGGATCGGCGCCTTGATCATCCAGAATCTGGTGCCGGTGCGCATGCCCCTCCCCGTGGTCACGCTCGATCCCGGCCTCGAGAATCTGCTCGCCCAGGCGGTGCGCACGGGCCGCGACGCGGTCCACCCGATCGAGCCCGGGCTCAGCCAGCGCATCGTCCAGGCGGTCTCCGAGGTCGCCGGACAATTGCTCGCCGAAGGGCGCCGATTCGCCATCGTCACCTCGCCCATCGCGCGGCGTGCGCTGTCGCGCCTGCTCGCGCTGCACGTGCCCGACGCCCCAGTCCTCTCCCTCCTCGAGATACCGGACAACAAGCCGGTCGAGGTGGTCGCCATCGTCGGCGGGGAGCCGGAAAGACCCTTGCTTGAATCGGAGGTTGTTGCGTGATTTCTTTCTCGGACAGGGCCCGCGTCATCGCCGTCGCCAGCGGCAAGGGCGGGGCCGGCAAGACCAATGTCAGCGTCAATCTCGCCGTCGCTTTCGCCAGGCTCGGCGGCCGGACCATGCTCGTCGATTGCGACATGGGGCTCGCCAATGCGGCGATCCTGCTCGGCATGCCCTCGGCCTGGACGATCGGCGATCTGCTCGCCGGCCGCTGCGGGATCGAGGATCTGCTCCAGCGCGGGCCCGCCGGTCTGCAATTCCTGCCCGGCCATAGCGGCACCGGCAGCGGATCGACCCTTTCGGCGGCCGAGCGCGGCCGGCTGATGGAAGCGCTGAAGCCCTATGCGGCGCGCTTCGACCATATCGTGATCGACACGGGCGGCGGCATCGAGACCTCGTCGCTCGCTTTGGTGGCCGCGGCCGACACGCCGCTCATCGTGCTGACCCCCGAGCCGACCTCGTTCGTCGACGCCTATGCGATGGTGAAGGCGCTCAGCGTCAGCCACGGCACGCCGAGCTTCGACATAATCGCCAACATGACCGCCCACGACGTCGCCGCCCGGGCCCTGTTCGACAAGTTCCGCGCGATCGTCACCCGCTTCATCGACGTCGACCTCAATTATGCGGGCGCGATCCCCGCGGACCCGTTCGTGCGCGAAGCGGTGCTGCGCAAGCGCTGCGTGGTCGAGGCCTTTCCCGGCGCGCCGGCGGCGCGCGCCTTCGCCGCGCTCGCCCGCCGCATGGCCTGCCCGCCGCCGCCCTTGCCCGAGCCGATCTTCGCGGAGGTTGGCCATGGCGCTCATTGACCCGCAATACGGTCCCGCCACCTACCAGAAACAGGCGCGGCCCGCGCCCGAGGCTTTGGTCCGCGCCCATATGCCTTTGGTCCGCAAGATCGCCTGGCACGTCCACGCCCGGGTCGCGACCGCGATCGACGTCGAGGACCTCGCCCAGATCGGCATGGTCGCGCTGGTGGAATCGGCAGGCAGCTTCGAGGATCGCGGCCACGCCTTCGCGACCTACGCCACCCTGCGCATCCGCGGAGCGATGATCGACCATCTCCGCCGCCATGCCTCGCTCTGCCGCGCGGCGATGGCGCGCCGCCGCCACCTCGCCGCGGTGCGCGAGCGGCTCGAGAACCGGCTCGGCCGCGCCGCCGGCGATGCCGAGATGGCCGCCGAAATGGGGATGGACGCCGCCGCCTATCGCGAGATGGTCGACTACAGCCAGGCCGTGCACCAGGAATCGATCGAGGAAATCTATTCCGACCACAGCATGTGGTTCGCGAACGACGAGGAGGGCGCCGACGAGACGATCGATCGCGCGCGGCTCAAGACCGCGCTCGCCGAGGCGATCCGCACCCTGCCCGAGCGCGATGCGATGGTCCTCCAGCTCTATTTCGTCGAGGAGATGAACCTCGAGGAGATCGGCCAGACCCTCGGCGTCGGCGCCGCCCGCATCTGCCAGATCAAGAAGGCCGCGCTCGACCGCGTGCGACTGCAGCTCGCCGCCTGGTCCTGAGACCGGAGCAGCGCCGGCGCGCACAAGCCGGCTCCCGGCCTGGGCAGGCGCGGCGCTCAGACGATTCCCCGCAGGCAGGGCGGAGCCGTCAGCGACCAGTGGCTGTGGATCATCCTCCAGTCCCGCCCGAATCGCGCATAGACGGAGGTGGAGTTCCAGCGGACGGTCACCTGCCTGCCGTCCGGCTGCACCGCCTCGCTGCGCAGATTGTAGGTGAGCACGGCGACGTCGCCATGGCGCTGCACCCTGGGAGCGATCATCTCGTAGCGCGGGATGTTGATCCTCCCCCGGAGGAGCCGGTAGTAATCGGCCATGGTCTCGATGCCGTCGAAACGATGCTCGGTGCCGACGTCGAAATATGTTATCTCGGGGGCATAGGTTTCGAGGAAGCCGGAAGGGTCGCCCCGGCCCCAGCGGTCGAGCGCCGCACGCTCGAGCGCGATGACGGCTTCCGCCGGCGCGGGTCCGGTGGAATGGGACGGGACGGCCATGGCCGCAGGCAGGATGAGCAGGATGAGCAAGGATCGGCGCATGTCTGGCTCCTATGACGCGACGGGCTTCGGAAAGGCCCAGGCGAAGGCGTATCGGCGGGCGGCGCGGCGTGGATAGGAGGAATGGAACCTCGAGATGCGGCGAGACGCGGGCCGCCGGGCCGGCGATCGTCGCGACCTATCGCGAGCTCGCGCCGCCGTCCGCCCTCAGCCGCCATGTCCGGGCCTTCTTCTCGTTCACGCCGGGCGCGTCCGCCCCGCCCCGTCATCCGGTCCTGCGCGAGGTGCGGTTCGCGCGCGAGGAGTCCTTCTGCTCGCCGCTCCTCGCCGACGGCCATGTCTCGCTGTCCCTGGAGCTTGGCGGCGTCTGCACGCTCGGTGCGGGCTGGAGCTTCGGAGCCAGGCCCCGGGGCGGGGCGGTCGGCGCCCAGCGCAAGGTCGGATCGCCCTCGCCCGGCGGCTGCGCCGAGATGGCCGGCGCCTATTTGCAGCCCGGCGCGGCGCTCGACCTGATCGGGGTGCCGGCGGCGGAGCTCACCGACCGCCTCGTCGAGCTGGACCTGCTGTGGGGCAGGGGCGGAACGGACCTGGCCGACGATCTCGCGGCGCTCGACGAGACGGCGCGGCTCGACCGGCTGGCGGCGGTGCTGCTCGGGCGGCTGGATCGCGCGAGGGTCCGCTCAACGGGTGCCGACGTCGCCGCGCTCGCGCGCCGGGTGCGGGCCGCGCCCGCTTCGGCCAGCGTCCGCCGCCTCGCCGAATTGGCCGGCGTCTCGCGCCAGCATTTGACCCGCACCTTCCGCGAGGCGATCGGCGTCAGCCCGAAGCGTTATTGCCGGCTCGCGCGCTTCCAGGCCGGGCTCGCTTATGCGGGGGCCGGCGAGACGCCGCGCTGGGCCGAGGTCGCGGCCGAGCTCGGTTATGCCGACCAGTCCCACATGATCGCCGAGTTCCGCGAGCTGAGCAGCCTGACGCCGGCCATGCTGGCGGCGAAGACCTGGTTCCATCCCTTCATCCTCGAGGCGCAATCGCGCGCGCAGCGGCGGATCGGGTGACATGGTCCGGTCCGACCGAAACCCGATTTCCTAGACTGCCGGCCGTGATCGCAGCGCTCGCAAGGGCGTGCGGATCCTGCCTGCTTCCGGGCGTGCTCCTGGCGACGCCGATTCCGGCGATGCCGCCGGCAGGGGCGGAAACCGTCATCGTCAGCCTTCGGTACCCCTATCCGATCTGTCTCGGCGCATGTCCCTCCTACGAGGTTCGGGTGAGCCCGGAGGGCCGGGTGACCAGCCGTCGCTTCTCGCCGGGAAGCCGGGATGGGTCGCAGGAGGGCTTCATTGCCCGCTATCGCGCGACCCCGGTAGCCCTGCGAGGATTCCGGCACTTGCTGTCGTCCTTGCATCCCGACCGCGACACACGCGCAGATCGCTCCTGCGACGGGGCCGTGCCTCGCGGTGTTCATGACCCGCTGGCCGAGCTGGCCGACCCTCGGCCGGATGACGTCGACATAAGCTGGAGCGGCCCCGGCCGGACGGTCCATCTTTACGCCTGCCGCGGCAATCCATCCGTGAACGGCCGCCTGGCGCGGGCCCTGATGGCGCTGCGGCTTAGTCCACTTAACGGTTACAGGATCGACAGACGGGGGGCAGAGATCAACCTGCCGCCACGTGGACGGTCACGGCACGGAGCGGCAGCTTCCCGCCGCAAACAGGAAATCCCGGCGCGGAGCGATCCGCGCCGGGATGACCGGGATTCACCTTGACGTGGTGACTTAGCGAAGCAGGCTCAGCACGTTCGCCTGGGTCTGGTTCGCCTGGGCAAGCATCGCGGTCGACGCCTGGGCCAGGATGTTCGCCTTGGCGAGATTGGTCGATTCGGCCGAGAAATCGGCGTCCTCGATCCGCGACCGCGCGTCGGACAGGTTCACCACCTGGTTCGACAGGTTGTTGACGACCGACTCGAGGCGGCTCTGGCCGGCGCCCAAAGAGGCGCGGGTCGAGTTGACCGCCTTCAGCGCGTCGTCGACATCGTCGAGGACGCTGGCGTCGCCGCCCGAAATGTCGGCGCCGGAAGCGGCGGACACGTCGAGGCCGGTGATCGTCAGCGTGGTCTGGTCGGCAGAGCCCGAACCGGTCTGGATGTCGACCGTCACGTCGCTCGAGCCGAACACCGCGACCCCGTTGAACTTGGTGTCGGAGATGATGGCGTCGATCTGGGCGCCGAGCTCGGTGACTTCCGACTGCAGGTTGGCGCGGTCGTCGTCCGAATAGGTGCCGCTCGCGCTCTGGACGGCCAGCTCGCGAATACGCTGCAACATGTTGGTGACTTCGCCCAGGGCGCCGTCCGCGGTCTGCGCGAGCGAAATACCGTCGTTCGCGTTGCGGATCGCCTGGCTCATGCCGCGGATCTGCGACGTCATCGAGCTCGAAATCGCGAGGCCGGCGGCGTCGTCCTTGGCAGAGTTGATGCGCTTGCCGGTCGACAGGCGCTCCATGGCAGACTGGAGGGCCGAATTGGCCACCCGACTGCCGTTCTGCGCACGAAGCGCAGCCGTGTTGGAATTGATAACAGTCATCGTCGGTTCCTTTCCCGCTCGTCGAGGCTGTCGGGGTGGATCCCGAACGTGCCACGGATTGCAGTAACGGCTTGCCCCACGGCGGCTTTAATCACGTTTTTCCCGAGCGTCGGTTTTTCGACGGGATGCGGGCGTCAAACGGCTGACGCTGCCGCGTTCGCGCGCGTGGCCGCACCGTGCCGCGAAGGGGGAGGCGGCCGCGCGCCTCTCTTGGCACGCCCCTTGCTTTCGTTCCGGCACACAAGCGGAGAGCGCGATGATCGGCGTGAGCGAGAAGACTGCGGAGGCAATTCCGGCGCTGGCGGCATGGCTGACCGGCGCCGGCCTCGCGTCCGCAATCTTCGCCGCGCGCGACGGCTGGGCCGCCGGCCTCGCCATCTTCGCTCCCGGCGAGGAAAATTGCGCCGCCCCCTACGATCTGATCATCGATTTCGGCGCCGCGCCGGCGCTGGCGCGCGCCACCGAGACCGCCCCGGCCCGCCTCTCCTACGGCCCCGAGGACGAGGCATTCGGCAACGCGCTCGCCGCCGAGCTGCTCCGCCCGCCGCTCCACCCCGCCGCCGGCGACCCGGCCAGCGCCGCCCTGCTCGCCTTCGCCCGCCGGATCGCGGCCAGCGACGCCTCCGTCCTGCTGCTCGGCGAGACCGGCACCGGCAAGGAAGGCCTGGCGCGCTACATCCACGCCTGCTCCGCCCGCGCGACCGGCCGCTTCACCGCGGTCAATTGCGCCGCCCTGCCCGAGACGATGCTCGAGGCGATCCTGTTCGGGCACCGCAAGGGCAGCTTCACCGGCGCCAGCGGCGACGGCGAAGGCCTGTTCCGCGCCGCCGACGGCGGCACTTTGCTGCTCGACGAGATCGCCGAGATCCCGCTCGCACTCCAGGCCAAATTGCTCCGCGCGCTCCAGGAGCGCGAGATATTGCCGATCGGCGCGGTCCGCCCCGAGCCGGTCGACCTGCGCGTCATCGCCAGCGCCAATCGCGACCTCGCCGCCGAGGTCGCCGCGGGCCGCTTCCGCTCCGACCTCTACTGGCGCTTGAACGTCATGCCGGTGACGCTGCCGCCGCTGCGCGCTCGTCCGCTCGACATCCGCGCCATCGCCGCCGCCCTGCTCCTGCGCCACTGCCCGCGGACCATGGCCTTCCCCTTCCCCACCGCCGAGGCGCTCGAGCGCCTCGCGGCCCATGCCTGGCCCGGCAATTGCCGCGAGCTCGAGAACGTCATCCAGCGCGCGATGCTGCTCCGCGCGGGCGAGCGGATCGAGGCGGGCGACCTCGTCATCGACGGGATGGCGCCCGCCGCGCCCGCGCTGCCCGGCTCGCTGACCGAAGCCACCCGCCATGCCGAGACCCATGTCATCCGCGCCGCGCTCGACGAAGCCGGCGGTCATCGCCTCCGCGCCGCCAAAAGGCTCGGGATCAGCGAACGCACCCTCCGCTACCGGCTCGCCGAAATGCGCGCCGTGGCGGCCTGAGGAGGATAGGAGATGTCGATCGATGCAAGCCGCCTGATGGCGATGCGCAGCGCCATCCTCGAGCAGAACAGCGCGCTCCAGCGCGCGGCCGGCCTCGGGGCCGGCGCGCAGCCCGGCGAGGCGCAGGGCACCACCCGCCCGGGCGGGTTCGGCGACGCGCTGAGCAGCGCGCTCCGGGAAGTGAACAACAGCCAAGCGAACGCCTCCGCCATGACCGAAGCCTATGAGCGGGGGGAAACGACGGACATCGCGTCCGTGATGCTGGCGCGCCAGCAGGCGTCGATCGGCTTCGAGGCGACCCTTCAAGTCAGGAACCGACTCCTGACCGCCTACAGAGACATCATGAGCATGCCGGTGTGAGATGAGCGAGATGACAGCAACAGAATTGACTGCAATGCCCGCGCGCGGAGCCTCCGCGGCGGGCGCCCCCATGCCCGGGATGCGGAGCATCGGCCAGACCCTGCGCGGGATCACCGCCCAGCCGGCCGTCGCGAAGTCCATGCCCCTGCTCGGCCTCGTCGCCCTGCTCGGCGCCGCGTGGATCGTCTGGACCTTCATCGGCGCCGCGCCCAGCCGCACATTGTTCGCCGGCCTGCCAGACGAACAGAAGGCGGCGGTGGTCGAAGCGCTGACCTCGGCCGGCGTGCGCAACGCGATCGACCGCGACACCGGTGCGATCACCGTCTCCGACGACGATTATCACCGCGCGCGCATGCTGCTCGCCTCGCAGGGCCTGCCCCATGGCGGCCAGGCGAGCGGCGACGTGCTGAGCGCGATGCCCCTGGGGTCGAGCCGCGCGGTCGAGACCGAGCGGATCCGTTCGGCCCGCGAGGCCGACCTCGCCCGCACCATCGAGGCGATCGACGTCGTCCAGTCGGCGCGCGTCCATCTCGCGGTCGAGCAGCCGAGCGTGTTCGTCCGCGAGCATGCCCGCACCGCCGCCTCGGTGATGCTGACCCTCGCGCAGGGCCGCACGCTCGGCGACAACCAGGTCCAGGCGATCGTCAATCTCGTCGCCTCCTCGGTCCCCGGCCTCGCGCCCGACGGAGTCTCGGTCGTCGACCAGAACGGCCGCCTGCTCTCCCATGCCGCCGGCGACGCCGCCACCGCGGCCTCGGAGCGCCAGCTCGCCGTCCAGAACCAGGTCGAGGACCGCTACCGCCAGGCGATCACCAGCCTGCTCGCGCCGATCCTCGGCGCGGAGAATTTCACCACCGAGGTCCATGCCGAAATGGACTTCTCCGACGTGCAGTCGACCCGCGAGGGCTTCCCCGACAACCAGCGCGCGCTGACCAGCGAGCAGGGCCAGGTCACCACCGAAGGCGCCACGCCCGGCTTCAGCAGCACCGTGACCGCCGCAGGCGGAATCCCCGGCGCGCTCTCCAACCAGCCGCCGGCCCCCGCCCAGGTCGTCACCTCGGCCGGGGCGGCCCCCGGCCAGCCCGGCGCGGCTCAGGCCCAGCCGGGCACCGCCGCGGCCGCCGCCAGCGGCAACCGCTCGGAGAATTACAATCGCGACTTCGCCGTCGGCCGCGAGGTCTCGGTGACCCACCAGCAGACCGGAAGCGTCAAGCGGCTCAGCGTCGCCGTGGCGCTCCGCAACCCCGACGGCCGTCCGCGGGGGCTGCGCGAGATCCAGCAGCTCGAGGAGCTGGTCAAGGGCGCGGTCGGCTTCGACCAGGCCCGCGGCGACGTGGTCGCGATCAACTCGCGCACCTTCGCCACCGCCGAGGAGGTGAGCCCGAGCTGGTGGGAGGCGAGCTGGGTGTCGATGGTGGCGCGCAACGTCACCGCTCTGATCGTCGCCGGCCTGCTCATCTTCGGGCTCGGCAAGCCGCTCCTCAAGAAGAGCAGCGCCCTGCTCGCCAACCGTGCCCAGCACCGGAGCAACGGCCGCTCGCAGGTCTCCGGCGAGATCGCCTCCGCGCTCGCCGACCGCTCGCGCTCGGACCACGACATGAAGGTGTCGCTCGAGATGATCGAGGCGACGCGCGACTATGAGGCGCGCGCCGCTTTGATCCGCGCCTTCGTCCGCCAGGACCCCGCCCGCGCCGCCTTGGTCGTGCGCGACCTCATCCGCACCGACAGCGCCGGAGCCAGCCATGGATGACGAAGACGCCATGATGGCGGCGCCCGCCGCCGCGCCCGCGCCCGCGGGCCCGAACGGGAGCGAGGCCGCCGCCATCCTCCTGATGATGCTCGGCGACGCCGAGGCCGCGGAGATCCTCTCCTATCTGGAGCCGCACGAGGTCCAGCATCTCGGCAGCGCCATGTTCGGCGTCGCGGAC
>Ga0070686_100002457_pt1 | contig 10214 bp, 6 predicted proteins | sample KBSS23LmetaG_FD_65654 | JGI IMG/M metagenome (GOLD analysis project Ga0070686, IMG submission 65654) | Switchgrass rhizosphere microbial communities from Kellogg Biological Station, Michigan, USA - KBS S2-3L metaG | ecosystem: Host-associated > Plants > Roots > Rhizosphere ...
TTCGCGCGCGTGCGCCGGTTCTACGCGCAACTCGGCCTGCCCGAGCGGACCGAGATCGAATTCTTCGATGGCCCGCATACCATCAATGGCCAGGGCACTTATCGGTTCCTCCACCGGCACCTGAACTGGCCGGAACGGCCATGAAACGCCGCCGGTTCCTTCAACTCGGCATCACGGGCACAGGCGCAGCCTTGCTGGCAGGGCCACGGCTCTGGGCCAACAGCGTCCCGCCGGACGGGCCGCGCGTCACGCTCGCACAAGCCTTCGACCGCGAGATGCAGGAATTCATGGAACCACGGCGCGTCCCGGGCGGCGCTCTGGCGGTGGTGAAGAACCGCCGCATTGTCTATGCCCGTGGCTACGGGTGGGCCGACCGCGATAAACGCATCCGCGTCGAACCCGATTCGCTCTTCCGCATCGCCAGCATCTCCAAGCCCCTCACCGCCGTCGCCATCCTGCAGCAAGTCGAACAAAAACGCCTCGACCTGGAGCTGAAGGCTTTTCCCTACCTGGAAATTCCGCCGGCACTCCCGCCCGGCCACAGCGCCGACGTGCGCCTCAAGGAGATTACGGTCCGACAGCTCCTGCAACACACCGGCGGCTGGGACCGCGAGCGCAGTTTCGACCCCATGTTTCGGCCTCGGCTCATTGCCGAGCAAGTCGGCACCCCTGCCCCCGCCTCGCCGGAGGCCGTGCTCCGGTACATGCAGACGCAGCCGCTCGATTTTGCGCCCGGCACCCGTTACGCCTACTCCAACTTCGGCTATTGCGTCCTCGGACGAATCCTCGAAAAGGCTACCGGCCAATCCTATGGACAGTATGTCCGCCAGCATGTCTTGGCCCCGCTCGGCGTGACCTCGATGCGCCTGGGCGCCACCCTCGAGGGCCAGCAAGCCCCAGGGGAAGTCCGCTATTACACCCGCGACAATAGCAGCGGGCCAAGCGTCTTCCCCGAGCGCCCCGGCAAAATCCCGTGGCCATACGGCGGCTTTCACCTCGAAGCCATGGACGCCCATGGCGGTTGGATCGCCTCCGCGCTCGATTTGGCCCGATTCGCGGCCGCCCTCGACGATCCCGCTCGTTGCCCCATCCTCAAGCCGGAGACCATCGCCACCATGTACGAACCGCCCGCCGCGCCGGTCTCCCGCAAACCCGACGGTTCGCTCGAAAACCGCTATTACGGCTGCGGCTGGATGATCCGGCCCGTGTCCGGCGGGACCAAAGCCAACTATTGGCACACCGGCAGCCTGCCCGGCACCGCCACGTTGTTGGTCCGGCGCCATGACGGCTTAAGCTGGGCTGTCCTGTTCAACCAACGCTCCGAAGACAAAAAGCTCCCCGATGAGGCCATTGACGCCGCCATGCATCGCGCCGCCAACGCAGTGACGGATTGGTCGTCGCCTGGGTATGAACATTAGCGCCGCTTGTGAGCGTCCAATCATCAATACCCAGGGACCAGGCCGGACACCAACAGCGCGCATTTATGCAACTCGAAGCCATCTCCTCGACACTCCAGGAGCAACTCTGGCACGACGCCGATGCCCGCGAGCAACAACTCCGCCGCGTCATCACCGAGCGCCTGTCGGCGCAACCTCCACCGCGCCTCGACGATCAGCTCGTAGCCACTTACTTCCTGGCCTTGCGCTCGTGGTCGCTCCAACACGCGGCCAAAGAAATCAGCTATCACGCCACGAGCGGCACCAAGGACATCCCGCCAGGCTCGTTGCTCGAGCAATGCACCGGACGCGCTGTCGGCATCGACGCCTTCGATCACACCGGACGCCTCGGGCTCGTCCACATGGCGTATCCCCTCAAGATGCTGCTCCAACCGGACGGGCATCTGACCTCAACCGACATCTTCCACACCGTGGCGGGAGCGATCTTATTCGACATTTATGAGAACCAGGACGTGCGCCTGGTCCGGTTGGAATTGCCCGCGCGCGTTCTCCAAACATTCCCCGGTCCCGCCTACGGCGGACCCGGCGTGCGCACGCTCACCGGCTGGGCGCAAGCCGAACCCGCCTTCGGCACCATCCTCAAACCGACTGCCGGCATCACGCCCGATACCGTCGGAGCGCTTCTGGCCGAAGCGGCCGAGTGCCCGCTGTTTTTATTCGTCAAGGAAGACGAGAATCTCTACCCGCGCCTCGAGTATTCCCCGGTGAAAGAGCGAGCGCGTCGAGCCATCGCTGCCATTCGCCGCGCCCAGGATCGACGTGGCGGGCGCGGTCTCATCTTTGCGCCTCATGTCACCGGGGCGCCCCATGAGCTCCTGGAAAGCGTCCAAGCCGTCCTCGACGAAGGCGCGCAAGGCGTGATGTTCAGCGAGAGTTTCGCCCAGGGAACCGTCCGGATGATCCGGGAGGCCACCCGGTCGAGTCCGACGCCACCTGTGCTCTACGGCCACAACGCCGGCATCGGCGTGAAAACTCGCGGCGGCATTTGGCGCGAGGTGCTCGACCTTTTGGCCCGCCTCGATGGCATCGATTTTCGTCAAACGGCGCCCGTTCGTCCGGGTGCGCCGTTCATCTATCCGTACGGAGCCGAGTGGGAAGCCAGCGAACGAGCCCTCACGGAACCGCTGCCCGGCATTCGCCCGACGATGATTGCGCGCGCCGGCGGCCTCGATCAGGGCAACATCATTTTGAATCTTGAAGACGCTGAGCAACGCGGATTGGGACAGCACGTACTTTTTCTGGCCGGCTCGGCCATCAACTCAATCAAGAATGCTGCTGGCAAGCCCGACCCCAAGCTGGGCGCCGAAGCCATGGGGCAGGCGCTCGAAGTGCATCGCTCCGGAGCCGTTCGCGGCCTCAGCCCTAACCAGCATCTGCCTGCCCTCATCGCCCACGCTGAACGCACCGGCTTGAAGGAACTGCGCGAAGCGCTCAAACAAAGGTACGACACCTAGCGGCGGCCTCCCTCTCCGCCCTCCTTCCCTCTTTCATTCATCCACCAGAGCCCATCCCAAGGTCCCTCTTCAACTGCCCTGTTTAGTCACCGGCTCTCTTCCGAGAGCCGCTACATCATCCCGCAATCCCCTTTACGGCAGATCGCGCGCTCTTCATAGTGCCGTCATCACCGGTTGAAATGAAAAGCGCTCGCTGCCGGTTACCCATCCATTGGCTTCTGCTTGTGGCCCTCGTCGCGGGGGCGCCAGAGAACCGCGCCGCCGATGGCCCCGGTGCACCGGCCACACAACGTTCCATCATCATCACGTTGGTGGACGCAAACTCCGGCACACCTATCGCCGGTGGCCTCGTTCGATGTACTCCCTCCGCTTGGAACGACGCCAGCCCAAAAACCGACCAAGACGGCAAGACGACCGTGGCCCTTCCCAAAGGAATGATTCTGTCCCGATTCTCGATTATAGCCGACGCGCCCCCATACGTTCCTCACGAAGCCCAATGGACTTCGTTCAATGGCAAAGCACTCGAGACTGTTCCCCCGCAACTCACGCTCAAACTCACCCGCGCCATTACCATCGGCGGCTTAATCAAAGATACTTCCGGACGTCCGCTCTCGAGTTGTCTGGTTGTGAGCGGGGCCGAAGTGATTCTGCCACCGGTAAAGCCGGGGGAAACGACTTTCACCGAACGCGACGTCACCACGTATAGCAGCACAAGAGGCGAGACGGTCACAGACAGCCGGGGTTTTTGGACTCAGGCCGGACATGCACCGGGACTGGAACGGCTTTGGCTCACGGTCCGCCGCCCCGGCGGCGGCATCGTTCAATTCGCCGTCCGCGATTCTCTCAATGGCGAGACTGAAGGGGTGCCGGAACTCTCGGCCGACGCCTTGCGCGCCACCAACGCCGTGCTGACGCTGCCTGAGGGCAGCACGCAACGCGGGCTCGTCGTGGATGAAAAAGGTCAGCCCATCTCCGGCGTGGTGCTCCGGGAAGAACCGGTGCAACACACCATCCTCGCTCCCACCTGGCAATTCACCAATGCCGCCGACGGACGATTTGAACTGATTCATCGCGTCATTCCCTTCAGCCGCATCACAGCCGAGGCGCCCGGACGCGCCCTCGCAACCATCGACGTGTCCAGCCCGAACCCGCCGGACCTTCGTCTCGTACTGGCCCCGGCCGTCCCCGTACGCCTTCAGTTGCTCACACCCAAGGGCGAGCCCGCCGCCGGCGTTCAATTGATGCCTCATGAATTTCGCATGCGACGGCATCTCCTGAACTGGACCGGCACCACCGACCGCGACGGCCGTGTCGTCTGGAGCAATGCTCCCCTGGACACCGTCGTGCTGCGCGCGCTGGGAACGAAATACCCGCCGCGGGTCATCCGGATCGACCCCCAGCAACGGGACATCGTCGCCCGGCTCCGTGAGGACTTCGGTGACCTGAGCGCTTCGCTAAAAATTCGCGCCGTCGACGCACAGAGCGGTCAAGCCGTGTCGGAGTTTGACGTCCAGCGGGCCGATGGATGGGGCGGTAACTATCGTCCGTGGGGCAAGGCAAGCTCTGATGGCATTTTCCATTCCGCTTCCAACGCCATGCTGGGAACGTTGAACCCGGCGAGCCTGAAAATTCGGGCCATGGGTTACCGGGACGGTTTGCTCAAGCACGTTTACTCCGAAGATGGCATGCAAGAATTCACGGTGCCGTTGACGAAGCTAAAGGCGCGTCGTGGCGTGGTCGTGCAACCGGACGGCACGCCTGCCGCCCAGGCATCCATCCTCATCAACACCAGCGAAGAAGTGCAGGTCCTTGGCGAGAATGAAACCAGCCTGTCACCAGGCCGCGAAGGCCTCGAACGGGCGCGGGCGGCGGCGGATGGTTCGTTCGATTTGCCACGAACAGATGACGAGCATCATGTGCTGCTCCTGCATCCCGCCGGATATGCCAGCCTGCATGCCCGCGACTGGCCCACCTCGAACCGCTTCGTGTTGCAGCCGTGGGGCCGCATTGAAGGCAGTTTGCGCGGTGCCGGCATCGGGCCAGGCAGCGAGACGTTGCTGCTCCGCTACCCGTTGGATGAACGCCTGTCGGACCACTTCACCTTCATCCGCCAAGCCAGCACCCGCCAAAACGGCCGCTTCACTTTCACCAACCTCATGGCCGGCGAGTATTTGCTCTACCGGCCCCAGCGCGCTTTCAGCGGCCTCGTGCACGAGGAATACTATCGACTTGCTGTCGTCATTCGTGCCGGCGAAACCAACCATCTGGAATACCGCCTGGGCGGACGCACGGTCGTAGGGCAACTCTTCGCCATGGCCCCGGCGGATTGGACCGTGGACCGTTACACCCTCCGTCGGAAGTTGGCGGCGCCGCCCAAACGCAGACCACCGACACTTCTCGAGCCAGAGGAATTCCGTGAAGCCAATCGCGCTTTCGCCCGCTCACCCGAAAGCATCGCTTACGAACGCCAGCGCCAGAACTTCCAACTTTACGTCGATGCCAACGGAAGCTTCCGTGCCACGGATGTCCCGCCCGGCGATTACGAATTGCTCGGCGACGTCACCCGTTCTCCCTCCAACAACACCGGGTCTCGAACGTACCGTTTCTCGGACCGGGAGGTTCTAGGCACACTCCACGCTAATGTCGTGGTTCCCCCCGGCGGCGACAACAGTGACTTCGACCTCGGTCTGTTCGAGGTCCCGCTGACCAACCTCTCCGCCAGGGCGGCCTCGCCGCCATTGGCCATGTCGTGTGTGACCCTCGATGGAAAACCTTTCGAGCTAGCCTCGATTCGTGGCAAACCAGCTCTCGTATTCTTCTGGGCCGCTTGGGCCCCCGAATCCCAACCGCAACTCGCCGAGCTCGGCCGGTTGCACGCCCAGCTGAATGAGACGCAAGCCGCCCTCATCTCCGTCAACTTGGATGAGCATCCCGCCACGGCCGAGCGCGAGTTGCGAGGGCTGCCCTTGGATGGTTGGAACCATGTCCGGCTCGTCGGAAAGCCGCGCGCGGAACTGACCGAACGCCTGGCCATCAACACGCTGCCCGTGCTGTTGCTCCTCAGCCCGGACGGCGCCGTCGTCAATCGCGGGCTGCCGGCGGCCCGAGTTCCTGACCTCCTGAGGCGACTCATGCCGGCCTCACCAAACAAATAGCGTCATGCTGCGCGCCCTTCTTGTCCTGTGTATGACTGGCTTTATCGGCGCTGCCTCGGCGCAGAATGATTCTGCCATGCTCGATGGCGTGCTCACCGCCGCCAACGGCGCCCCCGCCACCAACGCCCTGGTGGTTATTTTCAGCGCGAGCCCGCGCGATGGCCGTCCCGGCACTCGTTCCGCTCTGCATTACCCCGATTGCGGCAAACACACGCGCACCGATGCCCAAGGCCATTTCGTGCTCAAACCCGTCGACAAAGAGCTCTTGTTCCGTCTCCTGATTTCCGCGCCCGGCCACGCTCCCGATTACATCCGCGACGCTGACCCGCAATTCGGAGGGCTTGCCCTCAAGCTCAAGGCACGGCGTGGGGCTCGCGACGCATCGCCTCCGTCCGTCTTCGGCAAATTGCTCGCTCCGGATGGCAACCCAGTGATCGGCGCTCGCGTGACGGCCGACATGGCGCGCGCCGGCACCACCACCTATTCCAGCTTGAATGCGGCCTCCGTCGATCCGTTCACGGTCACTGACGAAGAAGGGCTTTTCCGCCTTGCTTGCACCAACCGTTATCCCGAGTTCAACGTCATCGTCGACGCGCCTCACCTGGCCAAGCGCCGCATGTGGCTGGATGTGGGCAAAGCGCATTTGATTCGCCTGCGCTCGGGCGTAGCCGTATCCGGCCGCGTGCAACGGGATGGAAATCCCATGCCTCACCTCCTCCTCACACTAAGCACCGAGCGGCGGGCGATGGAATTTACCCTGCGCGGGCTCGAAGTGGCGACCGACGCGCAGGGCCGCTTCACTCTCGCGCATGTTCCGGCGGATTCTCGCTTCTTGCTTCACACGAAGATGAACGACACGACCGGGTTAGGCGCAGCGTTGCTGGCTGCTCCAGTAAATACCGGTCCTGACGGCAGCACTTTGCAACTGGATGAGCTTGCCTTGACGCCGACCGCCACGTTGCGCGGGCGGGTATTGCTGGCTGATGGTCAACCCGCGCCGCGCCGCACCTCGATCACCCTCCAAGTCGAGCGCACCACCGACTCGGTCAACGCCATCCTCGACCCGGACGGTTGGTTCGAGTTCATGGGCGTTCCCAAAGACACGGTCGTGCTGCGTTTGCGGATACCCGGCTATCGCCTTTCGGCGAAGAACCCGAACAAGGATTGGCTGAACGAGGATCAAATCGTCGGCCAATTAACCCAGAACCACGACGAATTGTTCATCGACCTGGAGCGCGCCCAAGGACCCGTTCAACGCAATCGGACTCCCGGCGCGACTCGTTCAGACAGAAACAAGCCGCTGCAAGGGGCGAAATTGTGAAGGAGGAAAAGCTGGCTGTCCGGCATGGATTCGAACCATGACAAAAGCCTCCAAAGGGCCTTGTGCTACCGTTACACCACCGGACACACCGCTGGAAATCGTATCGCGCCCGGAACGGAGGTGCCAAGCCAAAAAACAGGTGTCTATCTCGTCGGCTCGGCTATGGTTGAGATGATGCGTTACCTAGTGAAAGCACGCGTGAAAGCGGGCAAAGAGCAGGCTCTGCTCCAGGCAATTCGAGACGGCTCGTTGGGCCGCGGCTCTGTCGCGGGCGACGAATATCTTTGGAACATGCAGCAGGCGCGCATGGCCCACGACGGCACGGCTCATTGGGTGGAGGTGTGCTTCTGCCGAACCCCGCTGGAGGAAGAGCGACCGTATTGGGAGGAATATTTCGATTTGGTCAGTGTAAAAGATGCGCACGCACGCCGGAACTGTCGTGACCTGAACGGCACCGAACCGTGGGCGTGCTCGGAATGCGATTGCACCCGTCGACTGGAAGAGAAATTACAACGCTCCGGCGAATCGTTTCTGACGCGACTGAAGCTTGATGGCAACTCGGGTTGAGGAGCGGCAGGTGGTCCCTGCCCCGATTTGGCAAAAAAATTTTAGGCAAAAAAATTTGCCGATAAGTGCTCAATCCCGCGGCCCTATTGTTCTCTCTCCGGTTCATCCCAATTTTTCTGCCCCTCATCTTTTTGCCAGATGTCTAGACCAAGCCGCGGATCGGCTCTCCGCGCGTCATGGCCTCCACCACGCGCGGCGGGATGCCTTGCAGCAAACGCACCTGACCAATGTCGAGGAGCGTGTGCATGATCGTGGCGAGCAGATCTTTCATCGTCACGGGCTCGGACGCCGGCTCACCGCCGTCGCGCGAAGATTGTCCGATGACGCGGCCCATCTTCAGCCCCCCGCCGTAGACCATCAGCGGGGCGAGATTGCCCCAATGGTCGCGCCCGCCGTTCTTGTTAAGCGACGGCGTGCGTCCCATCTCGCCGCAGCAGACGAGCAGGATTTTCTCGCGCAAACCGCGCGCTTCCACATCCTCGATGAAGGCCGACACGGCGCGGTCGAACGGGGCGCCGACATATTCCATGCCTACGGTCATCGGGGCGTTGTTCTCATCGGCGTGCATATCCCAGATGAAGCTGGTGGTGACAGTGACGAAGCCCGCGCCGCGCTCGCAAAGACGCCGGGCCAGGAGAAGTTGCCGACCGAGCGTGAGCGCGTTGGTGGCGTAATGGTCGATATTCTTCCACTGTTTGCTGATGCGTTCGCGCGGCAGCAGCGCGGCCGTATCGTAGCGTTCGACGAGGCGGGAATCTTCACGCGAAAGATCGAAGGCGTCCGACACGCCGCGGCGCAGGGCATCGAAGGCTTGTTGTTGAAAGGCGCTGAAACCCTCGACGGCGCCGCTGCCGTCCACCCAGCGCTTCCAATCGTCCAGCGCGACGAGCAACGCGCGCCGGTCCTGAAAACGCCCCTCGGGCAGATTCAAGTGCATGTCCTGCTGCAAGCCTGCGCCCGCCCCGGGCACGAAGGGCGCGAAGGTCCGGCTGAGTTCTCCCGTGCCCTCAAAGTTCCCGAACTCCGTGACCGCCGCCTGCGCCTTCGGCTCGACCGAGCGCGGGAACAGGGCCACGTTGGTGGGCATGGCGGTGTCCGTCCGCGACGGGCCGGCGATGCTGGAATAGAGCGAACCCATGTTCGCCCGGAGCGTATCGGCGCCTACGATCGGTTTAATATCGTGATTGCCATCGCCCGTCACAAACGAACGGATGATGCTGAACTTGTGCGCGAGCCGGGCGAGCTGGGTGAAATGACTGCCGAAAGTGACGCCCGGCAGCGTCGTCTTGATCTCGCCAGTCGCGCTGCGGATGGTGGACGGCGCATCCATCTTGGGATCAAACGTCTCGAACTGCGACGGTCCGCCATGCAGGAACAGGAAGATGACGGAGCAATCCTTAAGGGGCGGTTTCCGCCCGGTGACGGCGGCCCGAACGGCAAACAAGTCACCGAGTGTCAATCCACCCAGGGCAAGAGCGCCCGCGCGCAGGAACTGGCGCCGGCGCCAGCGTCCCGCCTGCCGAAAGTGATCCTGAAAGGTCAGCATCGTGGGCGGTCTTTAGGCTGACGTGTAATTGGCCAAAAACGAGGCCGCTTGCGCAAGGTATTTTCATGCTTTGACCCCCGGCCGTTTGGAGGCGCTGCTGAGCTTCCAAGCGGTCATGGTGCCGGTCACGCGGCGAGCTCCGGGATTAGTTTCTCTAAAAATCGCTCAACTTTTCATCGCTCGAGGATGTTGGCCGCGTCTCCGGCAGCTCGGACGCAAGCGTTCATGATAGAATCTCATGGTCACCGTCAGGCTTTCACTCTCCACCCTCAGAATGCCACCTCGGAAGCTCATCCCGGCAATCTTTTCATCTCAAAACGACCTCGAGTGGTTCCAAAGCCCAGTTTCCTTGTCAAAAAATCATCTTTCGCCTTGGACCAGGCAGAGTTGGCATCAGAGCGCCTAATCCCCGACTGACTTTGGCTCAAATGTCATCGCAAAACCGACGCTGTGTCTCGTCCCGGCACTAACGTATCAGTTTTGCTTTAAAAATCGATGACTCCGTTTGTGATTTGCCTCTGCGGACACCAAATCGGATGGCATCGATACTCATCTCATCGTGACAGTGGTCAACGACAACTATTCCTGGGAAGAAATAATTGTCGGGTGGAATGGTCGTCGTTGACCAGACCACTGACTCCAACTTCCCAACTCCCCAACTGTGTTGAAGGCTTGCCCGCCACGGCGGAACCGATTACACCAGCATCATGCAAA
>Ga0070686_100002458_pt1 | contig 10212 bp, 3 predicted proteins | sample KBSS23LmetaG_FD_65654 | JGI IMG/M metagenome (GOLD analysis project Ga0070686, IMG submission 65654) | Switchgrass rhizosphere microbial communities from Kellogg Biological Station, Michigan, USA - KBS S2-3L metaG | ecosystem: Host-associated > Plants > Roots > Rhizosphere ...
CCCTGACCGCCCTCGTGCGCACGCCGGGACAGTTTTATGCCGTGCGCTTTCTGCTGGGCGTGGCTGAAGCCGGATTTTTTCCCGGCATCATCGTTTATTTCACGCACTGGTTTACCGGACAGGACCGGGGCCGGGCCTTGTCGGGCCTGGTCATGGCGGTACCCTTTAGCCTGGCGCTGGGCGCGCCGTTGTCGGCGATGCTGTTGAAACTCGACTGGCTCGGACTGGTCGGGTGGCAGTGGCTGTTCCTGTTGGAAGGACTGCCGGCCGTCCTGTGCGGGCTGCTCACACTTTGGTTGTTGGATGATCGTCCGCGCGATGCGCGCTGGCTCCAACCGGCGGAAAAGCAATGGCTCCAGTCCACCCTCGAAGAGGAGGCGCGCGCCAAGCGCGCCGCGGGCGAAGTGACGGTGTGGCAGGCGCTGCGTCAAAGGAACGTCTGGTTGCTGGCGTTGGGCATCTTCGCCACTAACACCGGTGGCTATGCGTTCGGGTTTTGGTTGCCGACTTCGATCAAGGCTATGTCCGGCGCCTCGACGTCGCAAGTGCTGGCTTGGAGCGGGTTGGTTTACGCTTTCGGGTTGGTCGCCGTGTTTTTCGCCGGGCAATCATCCGATCGCACCGGCGAGCATAAGTGGCATTGCGTCGCTGGACAGGTGGCCACTGCGGTGTTCCTGACCTTGAGCACGCTGCCGGGGCAATCGTTTTCGATGGTGATGTTCTGGCTTTGCCTCACGGGACTGGGTGCTTATTTCTGGCCGACGCCATTCTGGGCGTTGCCGACGCTTAGCCTCACGGCTTCAGCCGCGGCCGTCTCGATTGGATTCATCAACATGTGCGCCAACCTCGCCGGTTTTCTGGGCAACTACCAGATGGGCTGGCTCAAACATCACGGCTTCAGCCAGCAGACCTGCTTGCTCATCCTCGCCGGCTGCTACCTGTTGGGCGCCGTGTTCGTCGCCGCCGTCCGCGTCAAGCCACGTGTCCTCCATCCTCCAAGCTCAAAAGTGACTCCTTCTTCATCTTAATCTCACTCCCACTCTTACTCACATTCGCACTCTCACGCCCGCCCATGTCTCCTCTCCCTTTCATTCCCTCAGCCATCGCCCGTCCATGAGCGCCACGGTACTCGTCACTGGCGGGAACGGCTTTATTGGCGCGTGGGTCTTGCGCGAATTGCTCGCGCGCGGTTGCACACCCGTGGTGTTGGACGTCGCCGTACCGGGGGCGCTTTGCCACGCGTTGCTCGGTGAACAGCTCCGGAAGATTCGTTGGCGTCGTGGTGACATCACTGAGCCCAACACCGTGTCGCCTTTGCTCAAGCGGCATGTCGTGTCGCACGTGATTCATCTCGTCGGCTTGCTGACGCCCGCCTGTCAGGCCGATCCGGTGAAAGGCGGCGAAGTAAATGTGCTCGGAACGTTGCGACTCTTTGACGCCGTGCGCCGGCGCGGCTTGCGCGCGGTGGCCTATGCCAGTTCCTACGCTGCCCACGGGCCAACCAGGCAGAACAACTGTCCCGAGACTTTTTACGGCACCTACAAGCGCGCGGCGGAAGCCATCGCGGCGCAATACGCCCGCCACTTCGGCATCGATTCCATCGGGCTGCGACCCTTCGTGGTCTACGGCGCTGGACGCACTGTCGGCATCTCGGCCGGGCCTTCGCTGGCCGCCCGGGCAGCGGCCTTGGGCGAGAGCTACACGATCCCGTTCTCGGGTTCCGCGGGGTTGGTCTACGTGGAAGACGTAGCGCAGGCCTTTGTGCGGGGCGCATTGGAAACGCCCAGGGGAGCGTGTGCCATCGACATGCCGGGCTGCCGAGTGAGTATGCCGAGGCTGGTTCAATCGCTGGCTCGTCTCGCGCCGGGTTGCGCAAGACGGTTGCGAGTCGATGGCCCGCCGTTGCCGCCGCTTCTCAGCCGCGAACCGCTGGCCATTACATCCGCGCTGAACCACTGGAAGCCCACCCCGCTTGGCGTCGGGTTGAAAAGGACCATGGAGGGGTGGAAGGCGCTCCGGGAGGGCGGATTCGCGGCCACCGCAGCCGGAACACCTTCAGTTTGAACCCAGCCTTTTGCAAACCACAATGGCCCTCACCCCAGCCCCTCTCCCATCGGATGGGAGAGGGCCGCAGGCCGGGTGAGGGGTTCGGTTCATGGAGTTTTAACCTGCTTGCCCCGGTTGGATTGGATGGTTCAATCTTTCAATCGATACACCCTGCTACGTCATGCACACTCTTATCATTCTTACAGTCATAACCGCCTGCAGTGTCTCATGGCAGGGTTGCTCCACGGCGCCATCGACGCGCGGGCCCGAGGTGCCGGTTGCGCCGACGGAGGTGCCCGTGAACTTCAGCGATCCCGTGCTGAACCAGCGAAAGATTTTTCTCTTTGGCAGAATCACCCAGCGGGCGGCGGAGGCGATCATCCAAAAGCTCTTTTACCTGGATGGTAAAAGTCATGAGCCTATTGATTTGTATCTTGAAACCCCAGGCGACGAAAAACAGGATTCGTTGGCCATCGAACACGCCTTCAGGCTGCTCAAATCGCCGGTGAACACATGGACACTCACGGGATGCAACTCCGGCGGGGCTTTATTGCTGGCGTCCGGCACCGGCAAGCGGCGCGCGTTTCGGGGAGCGGTGATCATGCTGCACGGTTTGACGTGGCGCGGCAATCCTCCACCTGAGTACACGAAGCCGATTCAGGACGACTACACCCAGTTATGGCGGAAGCGGGCGCGGCTGCCCGAGTCGTGGCTTCCCTTGCCCTTCGGCGTGTTCCACATTCTTTCGGCCGAGCAGGCGCTGGAATACGGAATTGTCGACGAGGTCATTGATAGATGATGGGGACCGCGGCGGCAAAGCGGTACGGCCCAGCACCAGCGATGAGATGCCGTGTGTGCTGAATCGTCGACGCGGTCACTGAGGTTGCGTTGCCGTGTCGGCTGTGATACAAAGCCCGCAAGCTCAGACCTTATGAACCCACGGCAACCCCTTTGTACGTACCGTTCTGCAGGATACGATCAAAGCTTCCCAGCCAGCCCGGCGCCTCGGCACCGGTGGACCACATTCGTCCGAACCGTTGTCGTTTATCTGAGCATGTTCGCGGCGGCGCCTGCGCTCGTGTCTTCGGTGGCTCGGGCTGCGGTCATCGATGCCTGGCGGGCGGACGATTTGGCTTTGACCGACGGGGACACGGTGGGTTCGTGGATCAGCACCAACGGGCGCGCCGCCAATGCGGCCGTTGGTTTGCCGATATTCAAGCGCAGCGTGACGCCGGCGGGTGGGAACGCCGTGCGGTTCAATCGCAATCGCATGTCCATCGGCAACAGCCCGGTCAGTGGCCGGACCGCATTTTCCATCGCGCTGGTGTTTCGGGCCGACGCCGCGGGAGCCAGTGATGCGGGCGCCAATTGGTACGGGAAGTCCGGCTTGGTGGATGCCGAGCAGGGCGGCGTTGTGAACGATTGGGGCACGGTGATTACCGAAACGGGCAATGTCGGCTTTGGCAGCGGCAATCCGGATATCTCCACCTATTCCGTCGGGGCGACGCTGGTGGATAGCAACTACCACGTGGCGGTCTTTACCTGGGGCGCAGGAGCGCAGGCAGTCTACCTGGAGAACCGCGCCAGGGTCTCGCAATCGGGCGTGGGCACGGCGGCTCGCAATAACTCAGCGTTCTCATTCGGCGGGATCAACACGGATGAAAATGGCGCCACGCGCCGGTTCGTCGGGGATATGGTCGAGATCCGATTTTACGACCTGGCGTTGAGCGGTGCGGAGGCGACGAATGTTATGAATGAACTGCGGGACACGCATATCTTTGGCACGTTGCCGCGCATTCGATCTTTCGCCGCCAGCACAAATCAGATCTATCTGGGTGGCTTGGTCACGCTGGCCTGGGACACCACCAATGCGCCGGGAGTGGAGATCGACCACGGCATTGGTCTTGTTCCCGCCATCGGGACGCGGGTGGTCAGCCCCACCGTTACCACGACCTACACGCTGACGGCCACCAACACCAACGGCGTGCGCACCGCGGCGGTGACCATCCAAGTGGATCCCGGGATTCCGTTGGCTCACAACCTTGTCACCAACACGCCCCAAAACACGGCGCGTTCGCTCACATTGCGCGGGACCGATCCGCAAGGGAGCAACCTGACCTATGCCATCGTGCTGAGTCCGGCCCACGGCTCGCTCACCGGCACACCGCCCAACGTCACCTACCTGCCGGCGGCTGGTTATTTCGGGGACGACGCGTTCACCTTCAAAGTCAATGATGGCGCGTTCGACTCGGCGCCGGCGACGGTCAGCATTCGGGTGGTGCCGCCGCCCACCGCGCCGAGCGGGATTGTTCTCAGCACGACGAGCATTCCCTCTTCCACCCAGCCGGGTGGTTCCGTGGCCACGCTGCGGGCGATTGATGTGAACATTCCCGATGGCGATGTGCATGGGTTCAGTTTGGTTCCAGGATTTGGAGACAACAGTTCGTTCCTGGTGAACGGCGCGGTGCTGGCGGTGGGCCCGAACTTCAGCGCGAGCCCGGGGGCGACGTTCACCGTGCGGCTGCGGGTCACCGACAGCGCGAACCTGAGCTTCGAGGGCAACTTCGTGCTGACGGTGGTGAACGCGCCGCAGGGCGTCGTGATTAACGAGGTCCACTACAACGGCGTCCGCAACGTCATCCACGATGAATTCATCGAGTTGCACAATCCGACCGATGCGGCGGTGGATTTATCCGAGTGGCGTATTCGTGGAGGCATCGATTTTCAATTGGCGCCGGGAACGGTTCTGCCCGCGCGCGGGTTTTTGGTGATTGCGGGAGAGCCGGCGACGATTCAGTCGCGATACGGGGTGGCGGCGCTCGGGCCGTGGGATGGAGCGCTTCGCAGTGAAGGGGAGGAGCTCACCTTGCGCGACGCGTTGAACAACGTCGTCGATCGGGTTGATTTCAAAAGCGAATTCCCGTGGCCCATCGCATCCAACGGCGGGGGAGCTTCGATGCAATTGGTCAACCCGGAGCTCGATAATGATCTGGGCAGTTCCTGGCGCGGCGGACTGCCCGTGACTCCCGGCGCGACCAACTCCGTTTTCGCGACGAACGCGGCTCCCAATATCCGTCAGGTCAATCACGAGCCGAACACGCCGGGTTCGAGCAACGCTGTCGTGGTCACGGCCAAGGTTACCGATCCCGAAGGCGTGGCGGCGGTGGCCCTCGCTTATCAAGTGGTCAAGCCCGGCAATTACATTCCCGCGACACTGCCGTTGACCTTTACGCAACTGAACAACCTCAACACCGCGCCGATGACCAATGCGCCGAACCCGGCGTTCGAAGCCGCGACCAATTGGACGGTCGTATCGATGCACGATGACGGGTTGGGCGGCGATGCGGTGGCGGGCGACGGCGTTTACTCCGTCACGCTGCCGCCGCAAGCCAATCGCAACCTGGTGCGATATCGGATCACGGTCACCGATACGCTGGGCGCATCGCGTCGCGCGCCCTTCGAGGACGACGAGTCGCTGAACTTTGCTTACTTCGTTTATGACGGGCTGCCGGCCTATTTGAGCTATTCCTCCGAGGTGCTGAAGACATTGCCCATCTATTCCCTGATTACGCGTGACGCGGACATCAATCAGTGTGCGGCGTGGTTCAACGTGGGGGATCGATTAACCACGCAGAACATCGGTGGGCAGCGGAATCTAGGACGGTTTCATTTCAACTGGGAAGGAGCGATGGTGTACGACGGGGTGATTTACGATCATGTGCATTACCGTTTACGCGGCGCCAACGGGCGGTATCTCGATGGCAAACGCAGCTTTCGCCTTCGCTTCAACGACGGGAGTTACCTGGACGCCAAGGATCAGACTGGAAAACGGTTCCCGACCAAATGGCGTGAGCTGACCACCGGCAAGGGGCAGGCCAATCAAGGAGCGGAGACGTTCGCCTTGAACGAGGTGGTGAACATGTTTCTTTGGAACAAACTGGGCGTGCCGGCGCCGCTCACGTTCCACTTTCATTTCCGAGTGCTCCGCGGGGCCAGCGAGGCTGGTGCCGATCAGTATTCGGGCGACTTTTGGGGATTGAACTGGGCGCAGGAAAAGTACGACGTGAACTTTCTGGAGGCGCATGGGCTGCCGAAAGGGAATCTCTACAAGCTGGTCGACAACCTGACGCTGGGCGTGGACGAACGCCGGTATCAAGGGCCGTATGCTGTGACCAATGCGGCGGACTTTTTCAACATCGAAAACAATCTGACCGGGTTGCAGAGCACGGACTGGCTGCTGGCCCACGCCAATTACACCAATTGGTTCCGTTACTTCGCCATGTGCGAGGCGATTCGCCATTATGATGTTTGGCCCGACGCCAACAAAAATGGCGCCTGGTATTTTGAGCCAATTTATGGCGCCTCCAACAGTTTCTTCGGGCGGATGATGCTGCTGCCGTACGACAGCACGGATACGTGGGGGCCGACCTGGAACACCGGTTACGATATTCTGTTCAACGGCATTTTCAACGTTTTCAGTCCGCCGGTTCCGGCGGGAGCGCCCATCAACACGACCGGCGGCGATGCCGGCGAAAATCCAGCGTTGCAACTGGAGTATCGCAATGTGGTGCGCGAATTGAGAGCGCTCCTCTTCCAACCGGACCAGATCAACGCTGTCATCGATGCCCATGCCGGCCCGCTCAGCGCCCTGGCTGCGGCCGATCATGCCCGCTGGTCGAATGCCCCGGCACCGGCTTCGTACCGCTCCATTCTCCCCGGCGGCCCAGGTGTGACGATCGGTCTGGCCAGTTACGCGCAAGACATGAAAAATTTCATGTTCTCCGGCGGCAACTTTGCCTGGTGGCGCGACCGCACGGCCGTTGCGTCCGGTGGCTGGATTACGCGCTTGGACGCCATCGCCGCCGCCAGCGGCGACGACACGAACGTGCCGGTCCGGCCCACGCTCACCTATGTTGGGACGAACGGGTATCCAGTGGACGGTTTGGTATTTCAGTCTGCGCCCTTTAGCGACGCACAAGGGCCGGGGACATTCGCCGCCATGCAGTGGCGCATTGCGGAAATCTTAACGCCCGGCACGATCGTGTCGAACCTCGCGCAGCTGCGCCTCGAATACGACGCGGCGTGGACCTCGGATGAACTCCGCACGTTTAATGAATTCATTACCATCCCGGCGCAATTCGTCCGGCCGGAGGCCGTCTACCGGGTTCGCGTCCGTCACAAGGACAACACGGGGCGCTGGAGCCAGTGGTCTTTGCCGTCGGAGTTCCGGGCCGGGCCGCGCGATTTGTTCAGTGTGCTGCGCACGAACCTGGTCTTTAACGAGATCATGTACAATCCGCCTGGTGAGGGAGCAATCGACGGCGACGAATTCGAGTTTGTCGAGTTGAAGAACATCGGCGGCACGACGCTGAACTTGTCGGGGTTGTTCTTCTCGCAGGGGATTGCGTTTGCGTTCACCAACGGCACCCTCTTGCCGGCGGGTGCAACCTTCCTGCTGGCGCGCAATCCCGCCGTGCTGGCCAGTCGTTATCCTGGCGTCGTCGCCCAAGGCGATTACGCGGACAAACTGAATAACGACGGCGAGACGCTCACCATCAGCCACGTCGTGGCCGGCCCGATTATCTCGCTGGAATATGGCGATCGCGCGCCGTTTCCCGTGACGGCCGATGGTTTTGGATTTTCTCTGGTGCGGGCGGCGGACGGCTCGTATCGGGCCAGCGCAGCGCCGTTGGGCACTCCGGGGGCGGACGGGGGAGCTTCCACCTTGGACGGCATCGTCATCAATGAAGTGCTGAGCAGCTCGACCTCGCCCCTCCAGGATACGATCGAGTTGCTGAATATCGGGGCCGCCACGGTGGATATCAGCGGTTGGTATTTGAGCGACGATCCCACGTTCCCGTGGAAGTTTCGTGTGCCGACCCGTCCGGCACTCTTGCCGGGCGAGTTCGCGGTATTCACCGAAGCCGGTTTTAATCCCACGCCCGGCGCGGGTGTCAGCTTCAGCCTCAGTTCGCTCGGAGATGACGTGTATCTCTTCAGCGCGGACGGCGCCGGACAACTGACCGGTTACAGTCACGGATTCAGTTTTGCGGCGGCGCAGGACGGGGTGAGTTTCGGGCGTTATGTTAACAGCGTCGGCGAGGAACAATTTCCGTTGCAAGCGGCGCGCACCTTCAACGCCCCGAACGCCGGACCGCGCGTCGGCCCGCTGGTTGTGAGCGAAATTCATTATCATCCCAAGGGAAGTGCCTCGGAGTTTCTTGAGCTCCGCAATGTAAGTGGGAGCGCAGTGAATTTGTTTGACCCGAGCCACGCCACGAACACGTGGCGCGTCGGGGGAATTGGTTTTTCCTTCCCCACCGGTGTGACGCTGGGCGCGAATGCCACGCTGCTGTTGGTGGAAGGAGACCCGGCGGCGTTTCGTGCCCGGTTCGGCGTGCCGGCTGCCGTGGCCATTTATCAATACGCCGGGAATCTGCAGGACAGCGGTGAGAAGCTCGAGTTGGAAGCCCCCGACCTGCCGACCACGAACGGGGTTCCTTATTATGCGGTGGACACCGTGCACTACAACGATCGCAAGCCCTGGCCGCTGGCCGCCGATGGCGCGGGCGCCTCGTTGCAGCGGGTGAACGTCTCGGCCTACGGCGATGATCCGAGCAATTGGCTCGCGGCGGTTCCCACGCCTGGTGCAGGAGTTGGGAACGGTGCGGCGCCGCTGCTCACGAGTCATCCGGTGTCGCGCACCAACAGCACCACGACTTCGGCCACGTTGGCGGTGAGCGCCACCGGCACGCCACCGTTGTTTTATCAATGGCGTTTCAACGGGAGCAACCTCGATGGCGCGACCAACTCGACGTTGCTGCTGGCGAGCGTGCGGCTGGAAAACAGCGGTATTTACCAAGCCGTGGTATTCAACTCGGCGGGCTCAGCGGATAGCAGCAACGCCATCCTGACGGTTCGGGCCGGACCGAGCATTGTCACAAACCCTACGAATTTTTCTGTCCGTGTGCCTCCCGATCCCCAGGCGAACCCCACCAATCGCGTCACCTTCTCGACCAGCGCCATCACTTATAACCCGCCGTTGCGATACCAATGGCAATTCAACGGAGTTGATATTCCCAGCGCGACCAACAGCACCTTGAGCTTCACCAACGCGCAACTGTCGGATGAAGGTCTCTACAACGTGCTCGTCTCGGATATTGTCGGCCCTGCGGTCAGCCAGGCGGCGACTCTTTTTGCTTTGGTGACACCGCAACTCACCGTCTTGCCCATTGCGCAGAGCATCATTCCGGGTGAGTTGGTGTCGGTGAGTGCGGCGGCGACCGGCAACCCGCTCCCCTTCGAGTGGGAATGGCGCCGTGTCTCGACGCCGCTGGCGACCAATCGCGTGGAGGAACGCTTCAATGTATTTACTTTCGTCAATACCAACCCCGTCGGCAGCACGGTTTCGTACCGTGTTATTGTCCGCACCTTCAATTTGCAGGCGACCGCCACCTTCAACATCTCCACCATAGCGGACGCGGACAGCGACGGCATGGCCGACAGTTGGGAAACGAATTACTTCGGGTCGAGTGCCGTTTCGGCCGAGGCGGACGCGGACGGCGACGGCGTGAGCAATCGCAGCGAGTATGCGAGCGGAACCAACCCGACCAATGCGCTGAGCTTTCTGCGCGTTGGATTGGATGCGTCGTCCGGGTTGCCGGTGCTGAGTTTCGGCGCGGAGCCGGGTCGCACTTACGCGGTGGAATATCGTGATGAGCTTGCCGGCGGCGGCTGGCAACCATTGGGCCAGGTTGTGGCTCGCACGAACAGTCGAGTGGAGACAATTCCCGACCCTGCCTGGAGCACCAACAGGTTTTACCGGGTGACGACACCGGGAGGACTCTAGCCATTTTGGATTTTGGATTTTGGATTGGCGATGGCGGCGATGGGAATTGCCCAATCGAAAATCGAAAATTGAGGATTGTTCCATTTACGGGTTGGGATAGTTTCGGAGCATGATCGCTACTCCCACTGCTCTTCGCGTTGTGCCGTGGCTCGGGTTGGTTTGTTGCCACGGCTGGCTCTTTGCCGCGCCGTCGGAGGATTTCTCGCCCAAGCCGGACGAACGCCAATTGCCGCGGGCGATGCACTCACGCATGGCGGAACGGCCCCGGCTCACCGTGGGGTTGCAGGACGCAGACCTGACTGGTTCGGATGAGCGAG
>Ga0070686_100002459_pt1 | contig 10207 bp, 8 predicted proteins | sample KBSS23LmetaG_FD_65654 | JGI IMG/M metagenome (GOLD analysis project Ga0070686, IMG submission 65654) | Switchgrass rhizosphere microbial communities from Kellogg Biological Station, Michigan, USA - KBS S2-3L metaG | ecosystem: Host-associated > Plants > Roots > Rhizosphere ...
CTTCGCGACGTGCCGCTGTCGGATGATGCAACTAGGCGCGCTGCCTTGTCGGACGACCAATTGCTTGCCCTGGCCCGTACGGCCAAGCAAATTGAAAAGGCATTCGGCCATCCAGTGGATCTTGAATGGCTCTACGATGCGCGTGGCCTGTGGCTGCTTCAAGCGCGCCCCATCTCCGGCCTGACTAGGCCTCGGCAACTGACCAATGATGACTGCGAATGGTCGCGTACCAACTTCAAAGAAACCATGCCGGAACTGCCGAGTCCCCTCGGCCTGTCGTTTCTCGAACTGTTCATGGAACGACACATCGTTTCACCCTATCGGCGCCTGGGCTGTAAAATTCCTGATGGGGTCTCATCGGTTCGTACGTTCCAGGGACGTCCTTACATCAACATGACGCTGTTCCATTCCCTCGTGGCACAACTGCGGGGAGATCCCTTCTTGTTGGTGGAGCAGATGGGAGGGGAACGCGTGACGAGGGTGCCGGAGGCCCACCCGCTCGGGTGGTTTGCGTTCGCCCGTGCCGGTGTCGTGATGATGGCCGAGTTGAGAAAGGTGGTGCGCTATGGGCCGGCCTGGTTTGCGGACATGAAAGCGATGGCGGCCGAGCATCGCGCCGACCGGCTTCGGACTGTCCCAGGCGACCACATCGCCCCGCGCCTCGACGCCATCACGCAATGGCTCGATGAGCACGAACTGACATTCGGCATCGCGGGAGGGGTGTCACAGTGTTTGCAGGCGTTAGGCGGCTTGCTGCCTCGATGGTTAGGCGAAGACTGGAGAGCGTTACTGAACGGGGCGCTGCAGGGCCAGGCGGCGGTGATCAGCGCGCAACAGATTGTCCGGTTGGCGGAATTAGCAGACATGGTTCGTGGCGACCCCAGAGCGGCTTCGTGGTTCAGCGCAGAGGGGTGGGCCCCAACTGAGTTTCGCAGCAAGCTCGAGGGGACTGACGTGCTCTGCGCCTTTGACCGGTATCTCGAAGACTATGGCCATCGCGGGGTCGGTGAGTCGGACGTCATGTCGCCTCGGTTCGCGGATCGACCAGAGTTGTTGCTGGCGATATTGCGAACACAGATTCTGGCTCCAACCAGCACCACTCCGGCGGACATTCTTCAGCGTCAAACGATGATACGGGAACGGGCGCTTGCAGAGATTCGTGCCAGGTTTGGATGGCGATTCCATCGGTGGGCTATCTTTTCCTGGTGGTATCGACGGCTTTGCCGGTTCTTCGCCCTGCGAGAGGCGAACCGACATCATCTGATGTACTACTCGGCAGCGGCACGTAGTCTCCTACTTCGCCTCGGCGAGTGGCTGGTCGAACAGGGGCAACTCTCGTCGCGAGAGGATATTTTTTACTTCAGGATCGAAGAGCGCGCCGACTTGTTAGCCGGAGGATCGAGTGATTGGAAGGGAGTGATTCAAGCTCGCCGCGCCGAACGAGACCGTAATGCCGAGACCAGTGTTCCAGACACGATTCGAGATTGGAACGAAGTCGTGCGCGGCACGGTCGCGCCCTCCGTTGTGGCTCCGGATGGGATCCTGCACGGTATTCCCATCAGTGCGGGGCGGGTCGTGGGACCGGTTCGCTTCGTCCGATCAATGGAGGATTGGAGCCGAGTCTGCCGTGGCGACATTCTCGTGGTTTCGGTGATCGACCCCGGCATGGCGCCGTTGTTTGGCGTGGTAGCGGGGCTGGTCGCTGAAATGGGCGGGACACTGTCACACGGGGCTATTATAGCCCGCGAGTACGGATTGCCGGCAGTTGCGAATGTACCTGGCATTACCACCAGGCTCAAGGAAGGCGATCGAATCAGCTTGGATGCGGAGCGAGGAACGATCATCGTCCAATAGCGAAGAGGAGATTTGTTTGCGAGATCGGAACGCTCCAGCAAATCATGATGCGATGTGATAGGGCTGAATGTGGTCTTGACCTTTCACAGGAGTTTACGTATTCTCCAAAATCATTCTTTCCTCATCGCAACACCCTACAACCTGGTCGAATATGGGTCGACGGCATGATGTGGACGATCACCCATGATTGACGGCACGGTCTTTGGTGCAGGGGTTCTTGTCGGAGGCTTCCTCGGCGCGCTGATCGTCGGGTTCTGGATTGCGTCCCGCGTACGCGCGAGCCTGCAGGCACAATTGCTGACTACCGGTGAACGGGCGCAGCGCGCCGAGTCGCTGGCAGACGAATTACGCCGCCAAGCTGAGCAAGATCGTCTCGATCTCGATCGGATCAGGCAGGATCTTTCGGAGGCCTCCCAAGCCCGTGCGGTGGCCGAGACCAAAGCCGGTGAGGCCGCGCTCCATCTCAACGAACAAAAGACTCTGCTCGGCCAGGCCAGACAGGAATTGGCCGAAACCTTCCAAGCTCTCTCCGGCGAAGCCCTCAAACAGAACAACGAAGCCTTTCTGAACCTGGCACGCAGCTCATTCGAAACGCTCCAAGCCGAGGCCAAGGGCGATCTTGCCCAGCAGCAACAGGCGATCGATAGTCTGGTCAAGCCCCTCCAAGATTCGCTGCATCGATACGACGACCAACTCCGGCAGCTGGAGCAATCGAGGCAAGCGGCCTACGGAGGCCTCGATCAGCACCTGAAACTCCTGGCCGAGTCGCAGCAGCGACTGCAGTCGGAGACCGGCAACCTTGTGAAGGCGTTGCGCGCGCCGGCCATCCGCGGCCAATGGGGTGAGATCACGCTCAAGCGCGTGGCCGAGTTGGCCGGTATGGTGGCGCATTGCGATTTTTTCGAGCAGGAGTCCATCACGGTCGACGGCGGCCGGCTCCGTCCCGACATGGTGGTCCAGTTGCCGGGTGGGCGGCAGATCATCGTGGATGCCAAAACCGTTTTGGCAGGCTATCTCGATGCGCATGAAGCCTCGACCGAAGAGCAGCGTCTCGAAGGAATGCGCCGTCATGCCGTTCAAGTCCGGTCGCGCATGGACGAGTTGAGCCTGAAAGCCTACTGGAATCAATTCGCGCAGGCGCCGGAGTTTGTCGTACTATTCTTGCCGGGAGAACAGTTTCTTGGAGCCGCACTCGAACATGATCCACGGCTCATTGAGGATGGGTTTCTTCGAAGTGTGGTCCTTGCCACCCCCACGACGCTCATGGCCCTCTTACGGGCGGTCGCCTACGGATGGCGGCAGGAGCGATTGACCGAGCATGCCGAGGAAGCCGGGCGGTTGGGGAAGGATCTCTACGAACGGATGGCCGTGCTGACGGAGCATTTGAACGATGTTGGGCAGGCGCTCGGGAAGAGCGTTTTGGCCTACAACAAAGCGATCGGGTCGCTCGAAACGAGAATCTTGCCGGCGGCCCGTCGATTCAAGGAACTCGGCGTCTCGTCGGAGAAAGAGATTCCCATGTTAGATCCGGTGGAACTCGTTTCTCGCAAAGCGTTGCCGTTTGACAGTGAATAAGGAGCCTCTGATGGCTGACGAGCAGGCGATGGTAGAAGCCTTCCACCGGACGTTCGATATCATGGTCAATCCAGTCCCGACAGTCATCGACGGGCAGACGCGCGAACTGCGCATAAAACTCATTCAAGAGGAATTCGATGAGTTGAAAGAGGCCCTCGCGGTAGAAGATCTTTCATCCATTGCCAAGGAGATGGCCGATCTCCTTTACGTCGTCTATGGTACCGCGGTGTCCTATGGTATCGATATGGATCGGGTCTTTCGAGAAGTCCATCGGTCCAACATGAGCAAGGTCGGTGGCTATAAGCGTGAAGATGGGAAATGGGTGAAGCCGGCCACGTACTCGCCGGCGCGCATCGAACCGATCGTGGCTGAACAGGGGCCGGCGTAGCGCAAGGTCCTTTCTGGATCATGAGAGAATTGCACTGTTCAAATTGTGGGAGTTCATTCGTCCGCCTGACCTACCCGGAGGGCAGGGTCGAGCGCCTGTTGAGCCGCGTCAACGTGTTTCCATTTCGATGTCAGCTGTGCACGAATCGTTTTCGTACATTCTATGCCGGTGCGCGCCACAATACGCAGGCGTTTGATCGGCGTCAGTACACGCGCATGACGGCCTCCATCGAGGCCCAGATCTTGGACCGCAATCAGCCTTCCGTAACCAACCGAATCACCGACATCTCAATGGATGGCTGCACCTTGCAGACGACTGGGTTCCCCAAGGGAGCCTTTATCGAATTGGTCTTGAAGCCGACTGTGGAGGAGGAAAGGATCCATGTTGAAACGGCGATGGTCTGTTCCGTTCGCCCGTTATCGATTGGGGTCCGTTTCCTGGAGATCCCACCAGAACATTATCGCCGTCTGGCTCAGGTCGTCCTCGGGCTCTTAGTCGGTCAAGGCCTCGCCCCTCCACTCAACGCCTAGCCCGCATTATTCATGAACACTTCTACTGCAATCGCCGATCCGCTGCTCTTGCACGTGAAGCGTCGTTCGTGAAGCGTGACACGCAGAAAGGAATGTGTCTGTATCCTCTCATGCGAGATACGAGATACGCTTCACGAGGAACGCACTTTCGGGTGATTTCGCGACGAACCGTCATGAATGATGCGGGCTAGCGCGACTCTTTCTACCCGGCATTTTCACCAGCAGATTATCGATCAAGCGGATCGACCCGATCCGGACTGCGCCCAAGAGTACCGTACGAGCCGTAACGACAGACAGAGGCACCAGATTGTCCGGATCGCAGACTGCCAGGTATTCGACATGAACGGTGGGCGCCTGCTCGATGGTCTGCCGCATGATCCGCTCGATCGCAGCCACATCGTCCATTCCACCCACGATCATCTGTCTACCGGCTTGGAGTGCCTGAGAGAGCAGGGGGGCAATCCGACGTTCGTCGGCGCTGAGATAGACGTTGCGCGAACTCATGGCCAGCCCATCCCGCTCTCTGACTGTCGGGCGCACCAGAATCGTCACGCCGAGATTAAGATCGTCTACAAGTTGCCGAACCAGAGCTGCCTGTTGGTAATCTTTCTGGCCGAACAAGGCCAGATGGGGTCGCACGATTCCGAAGAGTTTCGTCACCACCGTGGCGACGCCGGCGAAGTGGTGAGGCCGGGCCTCGCCTTCCCATCGGCTCGCGAGCGCCGGCACCGTCACGGTCGTTTGGAAGCCCTCAGGATACATGGCCAGGGCCGTGGGTTCAAAACAGACATCCACCCCTTCGTCGCGACACAGTGTACGATCCCGGGCAATCGGGCGGGGATAGGTGGATAAGTCTTCGGTCGGGCTGAACTGTGTCGGGTTCACGAAGATACTTACGACGAGTGCATCACATCGTAATCGTGCGGCTCGAATGAGGGAGCGATGACCGTCATGCAGCGCACCCATCGTGGGAACGAAGCCGATGGTCACACCTTCCCGGCGTAGTCGTTCGCTCCATGCAGTCATGGCGTGTGCGGTACGGATAATCTTCATAAGCCTGGGGGTGGGACGCAAGCAGGGCGAGACCCATAGCGGGTCGAGGGCTGGGGAAACAGGAGGCGGACCTCCGGTTGCTTCCCGGTCTCGGCGAGCAACTGGCTGATTGTACGCTGGAGTGATGGATGCACGAAAAGTGGATCGAGTTCGCTCAACGGCATGAGGACGAACCGGCGTTGATGCATGCGAGGATGCGGCACCACGAGATCCGGTTCGTTGATTACCCGTTGGCCATAGAACAAGATGTCCAGATCGATGGTCCTGGGACCTGATCGGTTCTCCTCATCCCGGCCGAGCGAGCGCTCGATCTCCTGCAGGATGGCCAAGAGGCTTTTCGGCGTGACATCCGTCTGAAGCTGCAGGACCCCGTTCAAGAACCAGCCATCGCCAGGTTGGGCATGATCCTTCACGGGCTCGGTCTCATAGAGCAGCGACACCCCCGCGACTTGCGAGTGTGGCAGTAGGCTCAGCAACGTCACGGCACGATCGCAGAAGTCGACTCGATCCCCGACGTTCGAGCCAAATCCGATGAAGACCGTCTCGCGCTCCATCTTTTCTTACTCTCCACCCAAGGATGACGGTGTGTATCGTAAGCCGAGGTGTCGAGGTGAGGGGCGACTGCGCGCGTCGAACGAGCACCGCTTTATCGTGCGCGTTCCGCGAGCAAGCCACTTGCCTCGATGCCTCGGCTGCAGGCTAGAATCCAGCCTTCTTAATACGCTCCACCGCTTCAGCCAATCGCTCTTTCGACGTACACACGGTCATCCTGATATACCCTTCGCCCGGAGCGCCGAAGCCGTTCCCCGGTGTCGTCACGATTCCGGCCTTCTCCAGTAAGTGAGCCGTGAAGGACGCGGAGGTGTATCCCTTCGGCACGGTGACCCAGATGTAGAACGCAGCCGGAGGTGGATCGACCTCAAGCCCAAGCTGCTTGAGGCCTGGGACCAGAGTGTCGCGCCGTTCCTGATAGATCTTGCGCAAGCCATCTGTCACAGAATCATCCAGGCTGAGCGCGGTAATGCCGGCCTCCTGAATGGCCTGGAAACAGCCGGAATCCAGGTTGCTCTTCACCTTGCCGAGTCCCGCCAAGACCTGCTTGTGCCCGACGGCAAACCCGATGCGCCAGCCGGTCATGTTGTAGGTCTTCGACAGCGAGTGGAATTCGATTCCCACGTCTTTCGCCCCATCGACTTCCATGAAGCTCGCAGGGGGCTTGCCGTCGTAGAAAATCTCCGAATAGGCTGCGTCGTGGCAGACGATGACTTGGTTCTCCTGGGCAAAGTCCACCACTCGCTTAAAGTAGTCCTTACTCATGATGACCGAAGTCGGGTTGTTCGGCGAATTCAGAAACATCAGTTTCGCTCTCTTCGCCACGTCCTTGGGAATCGACTTCAGGTCGGGCAAGAAGCCGTTTTGCTTCGTGAGCGGCATGAGATGCGAGACACCTCCGGCGAAGCCAGTTCCCACGGGATAGACAGGATAGCCGGGGCTTGGGACGAGGACGATATCGCCGGGATCGACGAATGCAAGCGGAATATGTCCGATGCCTTCCTTCGAGCCGATCAGCGTGAGGACTTCGTTTGCCGGATCGAGCGTGACATGAAAGCGGCGTGTGTACCAATCGGCCACCGCTTTGCGGAAAGACAGCATGCCTTCATACGAGGGATACTGGTGGTGCTTCGGGTCTTTGGCCGCTCTCGCCAGGCTGTCAATGATCGGGGGTGGTGTCGGCAAATCAGGATCGCCGATCCCAAGATTGATGATATCGACTCCCCGCGCAATCGCGGCTTGCTTCATCGTGTCGATCGCGGCGAACAGATAGGGGGGCAGCGTCTTAATTCGGGTTGCGACCTCGATCTGGAAACCAGACATGCGAACAGGCTCCTTTCCAGCAGGATGTTGAAAACAACCGCTAGCTTCGTTCTCGCGTCGTTCAGACCCTCAACAAGCCTCGGGAGTCGGAATCACTGAGGGGCTTTTCCGTTCGCCAAGATCCATTCTAGGGACGAACGGCCCACACGAAGTGCGGTTTGTACCTCCTCGAGCCTTCACTCGCTGCGGTCTCGTCGGACGGCTGTTTTGACCATCCTGCGATGAAGATTGGTAAGAGTACAGCAGGAATGAGGCGGCAATCAATGTTGAGGAGAGAGAAGGTGGTCTATGAGGCGATCGGCGATCTGATGGAGTTGCGGTAGATGCGGGAGGGTTGCCGCTTTTACATGGTGCGAGGTCAGGCGTGCTTTCGTCAGGTCGGGCGCACATTCTCGGCACAGCGATTCGATTCCGTTTTCTTCCATCTCCAAATGAAACAGAAGCCCATAGGCACGAGCGGCATAACGGAAGGCTTGCAGAGGGGCGATGTCAGAGCCGGCCAAGGGCACACAATCTTTGGGGAGGTCGAACACTTCTCCATGCCATTCGAAGACCTCGAAAGACTCCGGTAGTGTACTGAACACAGGATCCTGCTTCGCCTCAGCCGTCAGTCTGACCGGTGTCATGCCGATTTCCAGCGCCTTACCTGGACGTATGGCGGCGCCCAACGATTTCGCCATGAATTGGCTGCCCAAGCAGACACCGATTACTGGCTTGCCCGCTTGGAGTGCGGATCTGATGAAGGCCGTCTCCTCGGCAATCCAAGAATCAGAATCGTTCACCGACATCGGCCCGCCCATCACGATCAACACATCGCCCGCATCCTTCGGCAGCCCGTCTTGTGGGACGAGATAACGTTCCAGGCTCACACCGCGTGCAGTCAGTGCCGTTGCGAAGGCTCCAGGCCCTTCAAAGGGAACGTGTTTCAGACAGATCGCACGCATTGACACTCCTTGAAAGCTTCACGATGGAGGTAAGAGGCTCTTGAGAAATACCAGAGTTCTGGTTCCCACTTCAACCTAGTCAGGACGTTGAGGATGCGGCGGAGTTGGGCCATCCTCGCGTGCGTGCTGCTGTGGAGGCTAAGGTAGTGGCCCTACGGAAAGAGGGGCGGGGTATGCGAGCGAGGGCGCGAGAATTGGGCACAGGGAATTGCACCGTTCAACGCATCGTGGCTGCATGACCACCCATACCGGAGCAAAGTTTGGCTCGACTGGTGTCGGGGTCACCCATGCACCACTTCTCTGTCTTAGTTGGAGAATCGCGGTCGAATAGAGGACTTTGAAGAAGAAAACGGATAAGTCGGCATCTTTGTATTCTTCGAACAGGCCCTTCGCCTTCTGATGATTCGTTTAGCGCCTGAGCCACTTCCGGAGCAGCGCCCGCAGTGTGGCCGACAGTCCTTGTGATTGTCCGCTGCGGGGGACCGGCACCAACACAGTAAGGATTTCATTCTCAAACGTCGCCGTCGCCTTCTCCACTTGTGCCTCGTCGGGAATCGGAATCGTCCGTATGAACGAGCGGCAGAACCGTTCGGACCAATACATGCCTTCGCGCCGATCGTCTTGCTCTCGTGTCCGCTCACCGCTGATAGTCAATCCGTCTTGAGTCAGTTCCACTCTCACGTCGTCTTCGCTCAAGCCAGGCAGCTCCGCGCAGACCCTGATTTGCTCGTCCTTTTCAGAAACCGCGATCGACGGGGACCACACGGTCATAGGTGAGATGCTCGTGCCTTCGAAAAGCCGATCCATGCCCTCAGTGAATCGCCGCAAGAGTTCGGAGGGGTCGGCGGTAAGGAGGTCGCGTGACGTCAGGGAAAACAAAGGTGCCGGACCGGGCCGCGCCATGCCTCGCTCGCACTCCGTCGCATGCCCCTGTGCCTGTCCCCACAGTCCGCTCTCTTTTAGCCTATTTTTTATGATCACATCGGTCATGGGTACATTCTCATTTTTTCTTCTGGAGCATGCCCGATATCACTTCATTCCACCTGACGCATTCGCGCACGCCACCCTCCTCATGCAAAGGCAGTGAGGTTCCCGGGGGTTTGACTCACGCGATAGGCCAGCGCGTGGTCCGAGAGCCCACGGAAGTGTTCCATCCCGACGAGGACACAGGTATGCCCGCCTTCGATGGCTCGATCCTGAAAATTGTGCAAATATTCCATGGTGGTGTGGTCAACAACCTTTCCGGCCAAAATAAGCATATAGTTGGCTTTGGAGCCCTCAGGCACCACGATCTTCTTGAGCGCCGCGTCGAGTTTCACCAGATTCATGCAGGTGGCCGACGACAGGTAGATTTTGTACGGATTCTTCATCCCTCCGACCGTGCCCCGTAACACCGCAGTCGCCGAGACGGTCATCACGCTACGGGAGCCGGCACCACTGTCTCCGATTCGGATGACGGGATTGCGGAACAATTCTTTGAATGCGGCCCCCACTCCTTCACCCGGGGAAGCCCGTACGACATCCTTCACGAGCAAGACGATCTTCGTCGCCGTGCCCACGATCATGCCGTCCAGCAAGTCCGAGGTCCATAACGTCACCACGACATTGACCATGGCGATAAACATCTGTTCCTTGCCGACCAAGAAGATTCGCTTGAAGACTTTGTGCGAGCACAGTTTCCATCCGATCCACATGAGCAGCCCAGCCAGGGCCGATTTTGGGATTTGATTGATGAGGGCTGCGGCGAATAACAAGATGATCAACTGAAAAATAGCATAGTAGAAATTGGCCCAGAGGGTGCGGCCCCCTGCGAGCATGTTGGTCGTGCTTTTTAACCCGCCGGGGATGATCGTCAATCCCCCTGCCAGACTGGAGAGGGTATTGGAGACCCCCATTGCCCGTAACGTGACATTGGGGTTCGACTTGCGTTTAAACGGATCGATCTTATCGATGGCGGCAATTGTCGCGAGCGACTCGGTGCCATCGAT
>Ga0070686_100002461_pt1 | contig 10205 bp, 3 predicted proteins | sample KBSS23LmetaG_FD_65654 | JGI IMG/M metagenome (GOLD analysis project Ga0070686, IMG submission 65654) | Switchgrass rhizosphere microbial communities from Kellogg Biological Station, Michigan, USA - KBS S2-3L metaG | ecosystem: Host-associated > Plants > Roots > Rhizosphere ...
AATGAGTTTTGCGAAAACACCACATGGATGAAGCCGGTGGTGTCCTATGTCAGAGAATTCATGGAGACTGGTGAATGTTGGCCCAAACACTTCAAGACATTAAGTACAGCATCCGACTGCTGACGAAAAACAAAGGCTTTGCAGCGGTGGTTGTGCTTACGCTCGCGCTAGGTATCGGAGCTAATGCCGCGATCTTTTCGCTTACTGACAAAGTGTTACTGCAGAGCCTTCCCGTCGCAAAGCCCGAGCAACTGGTGGTGTTGTCAACCTACGATCCGAAGGAGGGTCCGAAGGGCAACAGCTCTTTCTCATATCCGATGTACAAGGATCTTCGTGATCGCAACTCTGCGTTCAGCGGCGTGATTGCGCAGAGCGGCGCTCAGATGAACGTCAGCTACGGGGACCAGACCACGCGGGTCCGCGGCGAAATTGTCAGTGGGAATTTCTTTGAAGTACTGGGCGTGAAACCCTGGGCCGGACGTTTGTTCACTCAAAACGACGACGTCACACCCGGTGCTCATCCCGTTGCTGTGCTCAGTTATTCGTTCTGGGACAGTCGCTTCAACAAAGACCCCAACCTGATCGGAAAAACGATTCTAGTCAACGAGTATCCATTGACGGTGATCGGAATTACGCCTCCAGGTTTTTTCGGCATCAGTTTGTCGAACAATCCGGATGTCCGCGTGACGATGATGATGACGCCGGTCTTTAATCCGCAGCCGCCCACGCGTCTACAAAAGCGGACGCATCAGTGGATGAGTGTGATGGCGCGCGTAAAAGATGGTGTCACGACCGCTGAAGCGCAGGCCTCTATGGATGTGCTTTACCACCAGATTCGAGAGGTGGACGCTCAAAGTCTGGGCGCAAAGGTCACGGCTTTTGAACGCGAACAATACTTGGCGCAACGACTGGCGTTGATGCCGGGTGCCCAGGGTTTTCAACATTTGCAAAGTGATATGCGCACTTCACTGTTGCTGCTCTTTGCGGCGACATCGATCATTCTTTTGATCGTTTGCGCGAACCTGGCGAATCTGCTGCTTGGGCGAACCACTCTTAGAGTTCAGGAAATAACTGTTCGGCTTGCCTTAGGCGCCGGGCGTCTGCGTTTGTTGCGGCAGTGGTTGACTGAAGGGTTGGTCCTGTCGTTTATCGGAGCGGCAGCAGGAATCTTTATCGCGATGTGGATTCGCGCGGGCCTATTGGCATTCGTCCCTGCAGACGTCCGTTTGAATCTAACGAATGCGTCCTCCTGGCGACTGTATGGCTTCATTGTTTTGACCGCTGTACTGACGGGAGTAGCTTTTAGTCTTGTTCCAGCATTAAGCGCCTCACGACAAGTAATCAGTCCTTCTTACGCCGGAGAGTCGAGAACTTTTACTTCCAGCGGAAGACTCCTCAGCGTTAGAAGCGTCCTCATTCTGTTTCAGGTCTCTTTGTCTCTTCCTTTATTAGTAAGCGCGGCCCTGTTGATTCGGACCTTACAGAATCTTCGTGCGATCGATACGGGTTTCGACAAGAGCAACGTGCTGCTTGCTTCGATCAATCCCTCGCTTAATGGATATTCGCCAGAAAAATCGCGCGCCTTCTATGACGAGTTGTTGACGCGCTCACGTGCTCTCCCAGGTGTTTCGGCTGCCAGCCTTGCTACTGACTCTCTGATTACGGGAGGTTGGGATCAAATCGGACTAGTGGTTGAAGGTTACACACCGCGCCAGGGCGAACGGATGTCTTGCGACATGCATGCGATTTCAACTGATTACTTTAAGACGCTGGGAATTTCTCTGATTGCGGGACGCGACTTCGCGAGCGAGGACAGACTGGGCAATCAAAAAGTAACGATAGTTAACGAAAAGTTGGCTCGATATTTCTTCGGCACAACGAACGTCATTGGCAAGCGGATTGGTACTAGCGGTGTACCTGACACGACGATTGTCGGAGTGGTGAAGGATGTGAAGTACGTCGCCTTGCGAGAAGACTTTCGGCGCCATTTCTATCTGCCCACGATGCAGGAGGAACGACTCGACAATTTAACTCTGCACATCAAGACCGCGGCAAATCCGGATGCAGTCGCAGGCGCACTGCGTAATGAGGTTAAGAACCTTGATCCGCATTTACCACTCTACAGCGTTAAGACACTTGAGGAAGAGATCAATCAGTCGCTGGTGCAAGAACGACTAGTGACGTGGTTGACATCAGCGTTTGGTCTCGTCGCGACGTTGTTAACGGCACTTGGACTCTACGGCGTCCTAACGTTCTCTGTTGCTCGTCGAACTCGTGAGATTGGCATCCGTGTCGCGTTGGGAGCACAGAGCCGCGATGTGATGAAACTCGTTGTAATTCAAGGGTTGATAGTTGTGGTCGCAGGAATCGCCTTTGGCCTGCTCGCGTCGTTTGGCCTCTCACGAGTAATCGCGGCCCTACTGTTCGGCGTCAGTCCAACAAGCGCGTGGATTTTGATGGGCGCGGCGAGCGGTCTGTTCATCGTTAGTCTCGTTGCGTGCTATTTGCCCGCGCGACGCGCAACGAAAGTGGATCCGCTTGTGGCACTGAGATACGAATGAGGAGATTGAAGATTGACGATTGTTGATTTTGCGTTTGGTGCTTAGTTCTTTGTGCTTGGTGGTTGCATTCCTAAATGTCGAAGGAGCACTCAATTAAGGAACGGGAGCGAAGCGACCGATTTCAAGTTGGATTGAGTGTGGTGTCAGTTGGATCGGTCGCTTCGCTCCCGTTCCTTAGTTGAGTGCACAACGCATAAAGCACCAAACGCGAAGGACGCTAAAGAACAAAGAACAAAGCACAAGGAACAAGGAACAAGGAAAACCGAATCATGCATACATTACTTCACGACATCCGTTTCGCATTTCGCACGCTGCTGAAGAAGCCGCTCTTTACGTTGGTCGCTGTCGTTACGCTTGCTTTGGGCATCGGCGCGAACACGGCGATCTTCAGTGTCGTCAATGCGGTTTTGCTACGTGCGCTGCCGTACTACAAAGCCGACCAGCTCCTGCTCCTTGAAACCACTTCTCCAACCGGTGAATCCGATGGGTTGTCTATTCCCGAGTTCGAAGATTACCGCGCGGGAATGAAGTCGACTGATGACGTCGTTGGTATGCAATCCCAAAGTGTGAACCTCACTGGCACCGATCGTCCGGATCGCATTCGTGGGGCGTTTGTGTCCTCTAATTACTTCGACTTTTTCAATCTACATCCGATCATCGGCCGCACGTTTCAACCCGGAGAAGACAAACCGGGTGCGGAAAAACTCGTCGTCGTCAACGAGAAAATGTGGCGCGAGCGATTGAATGGAGATCCGAATCTCGACGGAAAAAAACTGATCCTCAACAACGAACCTTACGCCGTCATCGGCGTCGTCACCGCAGACTTCAAGCAACCGTTTGATCCTGATGTCGAAGCGTGGATGCCTGTGGCCTACTACCCTGGGGCGAACAACAGTCAACGCGATGCGCGCTTCCTCGGCGCAATGGGGCATTTGAAACAAGGTGTCGATCTTCGGCAGGCAAACGCAGAAGCGACGACAATTGCTGCTCGAATGTCCGCTGCCTATCCAAAAGAAAATGCTGGGCGCGGAGCCAAACTCCAGTTTTATCGCGAACTGATGCTTCGCGAGACGAGACCCGCGCTCTTGTTGTTGTTCGCTGCAGTGGCGGTGATTCTGCTGATCGCGTGCGCGAACCTCGCGAACCTGCTGTTGGCTCGTGGCCTTTCGCGGCAAAGAGAGATTGCAGTGCGCGCCGCGATGGGCGCTACCCGGTGGCGCCTTGTGCGACAGCTGATTACGGAGACGACGTTACTGAGTTTAATCGGCGGAACTGCGGGTGTGTTGTTGGGTTATTGGGGACTTCGCGCGCTACTGAAGCTGCCCCAGAACTTCGTCGACGTTACTGAAGCGAAATTGGAATGGCCTGTACTGTTCTTCGCATTGGCCGTATCGGTGCTTACTGGTTGGCTATTCGGATTGGCGCCGGCATTACAACTAGCTCGCCCTAAGCTCCAGTCGTTTTTGAAGGAGGGAACGAGAGGCGGTGGTGAAGGAGCTCGTTGGAATCGCGTGCGCGGCGGATTTGTTGTGTTTCAGGTTGCGTTGTCATTGGTTTTGTTGGTCAACGCAGGTTTGCTCATCAGAAGCTTCAACAAACTTCTCAACGTCAGTGTCGGATTTAGACCACAGCAACTGCTCAGCCTGGAGTACCGATTGCCACGCAACAAATACTCGAAGGAAGAAGCGCAGTGGAACTTTCATAAGCGCGTGACTGAAGAGATCAAAACTATTCCGGGCGTTGAATCCGTTGCTCTGGTTCGTGGACTCCCGTTCAGTGGAAATGGTGGGACCACGCAGGTAGTTCTGCTCGATCGAGAGTTGCCGCCGAAAGGACAAGAACCCGAAGTAATGCTCAATACCGTCACAGCGAATTACTTCGAGACGATGGATATTCCTCTTCTGCGTGGCCGTACCTTCAGCGAAGAGGATCACCCTAACACTCCCTTCGCCGTTGTTATCAACAAGACGATGGCTGAACGATATTGGCCGAATCAGGATCCGCTAGGAAGACAAGTCAAGTTTGTCGAGGACGAATCTACGGGAACTGTTGTCGGAGTCGTTGGTGATACTAAGCACTATTGGCTTGAGGAAAACCAACGGCCGCAAATGTATGTTGCCTACACTCAGAATCCCGGAATTTTCGCGACCGTCGTCATGCGAACGTCGGTTGAACCGTTGAGTCTCTCGGAACAAGTTCGTCAGGCGATTTGGAAGGTGGATAAGGATCAGCCGATGTGGAAGATCCGCACAGTGGAGTTCTTAGTCAATAGAAGCGTAGCAGACCGAAAATTTTTAATGGCGCTGATGGGTATTTTCGCCGTCATGGCACTGGTGCTGACGAGTGTCGGGCTCTACGGCGTCATCAGTTATTTGGTGAATCAACGCACTCAGGAGATAGGAATCCGCATGGCTGTTGGCGCGCAGGTTGGTCACATTCTGCGGATGGTCCTTAAGCAGGGAATGTTGTTTGTGGCGATCGGAATAGCGTTAGGGTTGGTTGCTTCGTGGCTTCTGACGCGGCTGATTCAGACGTTGTTGTTCCGCGTGAGTGCCACAGACCCGCTCACTTTCGTAGGGATTTCTGCACTGCTTGTGTTGGTGGCATTAGTGGCGTGTTATCTGCCGGCGCGTCGCGCGACGAAGGTCGATCCCCTGGTGGCACTTCGATATGAATGAGTCATCGATGATTGTTGAATTTGAGTTTGGTACTTAGTTCTTTGTGCTTGGTGGTTGGGTTATGTGCCGAAGGATTTCTCAATTAAGGAACGGGAGCGCAGCGACCGATTTTCAAGTTGCATTTGAATTGTCGTCCTAGGATCCGGTCGCTTCGCTCCCGTTCGTTTAGTGAGTGTCTAAAGCACAAAGCACAAAGCACAAAGCACAAAGCGCTAAGTACAAAGCGCTAAGTACAAAGCACTAAGTACTAAACCCGAAAGGCCCCAAAAGAACAGGGACGAGGAACAAGGAAGAACATGGACACATTAATTCAAGACATCCGTTTCGGAATTCGCATGCTGCTGAAGTCGCCGGGGGTCAGCATCATTGCAACGATCGCTCTCGCACTTGGGATTGGTGCCAACACCGCCATCTTCAGCGTTGTAAATGCAGTGTTGCTGCGGCCACTGCCATTCCCGAATTCTGAAGCGCTCACTTCTGTATTTGGCACGAACAGAGAGCGCGGGGTTTTGCACGGCTCGTTTTCATATCCAGACTTTTTCGATCTGCGTGCACAGAACAGCTCGTTTGAGCGCATGAGTTGCTATCACGACGGTGACTTCATTCTGACCCAGCACGGAGAGCCGGCGCGACTAACTGGTGTTATCGCGACGTCAGACCTATTACCACTCCTCGGTGTCGCACCGATGCTCGGACGAGGTTTCGTACCGGATGAAGATAAACCATCGGCGAGTCGGGTTGTTGTTCTCAGTCATTCCATGTTTGAGAAGTACTTCAATTCTGATGAGAAGATTCTTAACCAGCCAATCACGCTCGATGGCAAACCCTTCATTGTCGTTGGGGTGATGCCACGTGGATTTCAGTTTCCCATTCAGAATGATCCAGTCGATCTTTGGACCACGATCACTGGTGATGCGTCGGGTTCGGACCCGATAACCGCACAACGTGGAGCCCACTTCTTAAAAGTGATTGGTCGTTTGAAACCTGGTGTAACTGAAGAAAGAGCCCAGGCGGATGCAGATACCATTGCCGCACGTTTAGCAGAACAGTATCCCGACACTGACTCGCGCCAGGGAATGGCTGTTGAGCAAACACTTCGGGCAATCGTCGGGGATATAAGACCCGCACTATTAATTCTCCTCGGCGCTGTCTCGTTTGTGCTTTTGATCGCCTGCGCGAATGTTGCAAACCTGCTGCTCGCGCGCGCCATGTCTCGCTACAAAGAGATGGCAATTAGGTCCGCGCTTGGCGCAAGCCGTTGGCGAGTTGTCCGGCAACTATTAATCGAGAGCATACTGCTTTCTATGGTCGGTGGCGCAATTGGTTTGCTGTTGGCCGTTTGGTGGTCCGATCTACTCATCGCCTTAGGAAAAGACGATATCCCGCGCGCGACGCATGTCAGTCTTGATTGGCGTGTGCTCCTTTACACGTTCGGTATCTCCGTTTTTACGGGAGTTTTATTTGGATTGGCTCCCGCATTCCATTCTGCCAAGACTGGCCTATCCGAAACTTTGAAAGAAGGACGCGGCGCCGGTGCAGGAGCAAGTAAGAACCGACTCCGAGCGAGTCTCGTAGTCAGCGAAGTTGCGATCGCCGTTGTGTTATTAGTTGGCGCAGGTCTCTTAATCAAGAGTTTGTGGCGGCTAAACACGGTCAACCCCGGCCTGGATCCGCGGAACGTTCTCACCTTCAACGTCGCTCTGCCAGAAGTGAAGTATCCAAGTGAAAAGCAAGCTCAGTTTTTCAACAACTTGAAGAAGCAATTGGAGTCAGTGCCCGGTGTGCAGTCCGTCAGTTCCGTTTATCCACTGCCACTGAGCGGTGATCGATTCAGCATTTCGTTCGAAATCGATGGCCGACCTGTCGCCAAGAAAGATCAACCGTCGGCCGATTTCTTCAATGTCGATCCCGGATATTTCAGGACGATGGGAATACCGCTACTCAAAGGAAGGGACTTCGAAGACCGCGACCAACACAAATCACCGCCAGTGATCATCGTCAGCGAAACGTTTGTGCGACAGAATTTTCCAGGAGAGGACGTCATTGGTAAACGAATTAAGCCGGGCATTTCCACATTCGAAGACGAAGAGACGCCTTGGCGCGAAATCGTCGGAGTAGTAGGCGACGTTAAGAATCGTGCACTCAATATGGAGCCCCGGCCAGTCTATTACGTTCCACAAGCGCAGATTCCGTTCAATCAAATGATTATGGTCTTAAAGACCAATGGGGATCCGCACAGCTTTGTGAAAGCAGGAACGAAAGAGGTCGGAACATTAGACGGAGACCTGGCAGTCTTCGGTGTGAAGACGATGGAGGAATACATCAGCCGATCCGTTTCCACTCCACGCTTCAATACAACCTTGCTTTCCATTTTCGCAGCAGTCGCTTTGGTGCTGACGGTCGTTGGCCTTTACGGCGTGATGAGCTATGCGGTAGCCCAACGAACGAACGAAATTGGAATTCGCCTGGCCTTGGGTGCCCAGACCAGAGATGTGCTCTCGTTGATTATTGGTCAGGGGCTGCGGCTGGTTCTAGTCGGATTAGCGATCGGACTACTTGGTGCGTTCGCGTTAATGCGCGTGATCTCTGGCCTATTGTTTGGCGTGACTGCGAAAGATCCAATGACGTTCATCATTGTGTCGGTGGTGCTGGCCATAATCGCATTGCTGGCTTGTTATGTGCCCGCACGCCGCGCGACAAGGGTCGATCCGCTGGAGGCGCTCAGATATCAATGAGGTCATTGTTGATTCTTGATTGTTGATTGCAGATTGAAGCTTGGATCTTAGTACTTGGGTCTTTGTGCGTTTTCGTTCGTGTTAGTTCGTGTGATTTCGTGGATGGTCTGTGCTGACCGCGCGATCGAGCGATCCACGAATTCGCACGAACTAAGACGAACCTATGACGAATAAGTAAATAGGAGAAAGCAGAAAGACCAAAGCGCCAAAGACCAAAGACCTGACGATGAACACTCTTCTACGTGACATACGTTTTGCATTTCGAAACCTGGCAAAGCGTCCAACGTTTGCAGCGATTGTGATTGTGGTGCTCGGCCTCGGCATTGGTTCTACTACAGCGATCTTCTCTTTGGTCGACGCCCTACTGCTGCGAGCGCTGCCTTATCGGAACGCTGATCGCCTCGTCATGCTCCGCGAAGTTGATGCTAAAGGAAATTTGATGCGGATGTCGTCGGCGAATTTTTCGGATGTCAGAAAACAAAATCGCAGCTTTGATGAAGTAGCATTTTCCGCCGGCAGCTTTCCGCTGGTTATCACAGGTTCGGTAGAACCCGGCCGCGCGAGAATGTCGTATGGCTCCGCGAGTTTTTTCCGCGCGATGGGAGTCGCACCGATCGTCGGCCGCTCGTTCTTACCGGAGGAGGAAAAATATAAGCAATACGGTGGGCCAATATCAGCTGTCCTGAGCTATGGCTATTGGCAGAAGGCTCTCGCCGGACGATTAGATTTCGCCAATATCAAACTGAATATCGACGGCGTGGATTGCAACGTCGTCGGAGTAATGCCGCCTTCGTTTGATTATCCCGCGAACACCGAGCTCTGGGTCACGTCAAACGCAGAGCCACCAAACCCTTCACGCACTGCTCACAACTTTCCCGTCATCGCCCTGCTGAAAGAAGGAGTCACGATCGAACAGGCCCAAGCGGACCTGAGCTTGATTGCGAAACAGTTAAAGCAGGAGTACGGCGAGAAAACAGACGCCGTGGATTTCGGTATCACTCCCCTACAAAGTTTTCTGACGCGAAACGTCAAACAAGGGCTCTGGCTCTTGTTTGGTGCCGTTGGGCTCTTATTACTTGTCGCCTGCGCTAATTTCTCAAACCTGCTGTTGGGCCAACTGATGTCGCGACAACGCGAGTTCACGTTGCGAGTTGCGCTTGGGGCTTCTCGCGCTCGCCTCATCAGGCAAGTGTTAGTGGAAAACCTGATGCTGACGCTTCCCGCTGCTGCTCTTGGGATTCTGCTGGCAACGTTTGGCGTTCGTCTTGTCTCAGCTTTGGAAAAAGGAACCCTGCCGAAAATTAACACCATAGGTGTCGATGCACGGGTTCTTTCCTTCGCGTGCGCGCTCGGTGTGTTGATCGCCGTAGCGTTGAGTTTTTTGCCCGGCTTTAGTTCTAGACGCGATCTAAACGCGGGTTTGAAGGCAGGGACGCGATCACAAACGCGTGGCGGTGGCTATCTGCGAAGCGGTTTCGTCGTGGGCCAGATTGCATTGACAGTGGTGTTGTTAACAGGCGCGGGCTTGTTGGTGCGCAGCTTTTTGAAGGTGATGGCAGTAAATCCGGGCTTCGATTCAAGTGGAGCTTTGGTAATGACCCTGTCGTTGCCCACAACGATAAGTGTCGAAGAGGACGAACGCATCCGTCAATTTTATGTCGGACTGCTTGACCGTGTTGGACAAATACCAGGTGTGACCTCGGTCGGCGGTATAAGCAGCCTGCCGCTTGAAGGTAGCGGCCGAAATGGACAGTTCTTGATCGATAACGATCCTAATCAGCCGGGTTACGCCGTTTTTCAAGTTGCGAGCAGCGGATATTTTTCCGCGATGAGAATCCCTGTCTTGCGCGGTCGATTATTCGATAGCTCCGACAAAGTAAATGGACAGCACGTGGCGGTGATTAGTCAGTCGTTGGCTAACCGCTGGCCCAAGGGAGACCCGATTGGACAAAAAATTCAATTCGGCAACATGGACACTGACAAGCACTTGATGGAAATCGTCGGTGTCGTCGGCGATGTGCACCAATCAAGTCTTGAGGTTGAGGAGCAACCAACGGTCTATGGCTTTTCACTTCAGCGACCTCAATGGTGGCAAGTTGCAAGTCTCGAAATTGTTGTTCGTTCGCAGTCTGATCCGAAAACTTTGATCCCTTCGCTTCGCACGACTGTGCAAAGTCTCCGATCCGACGTGCCAATGGATTTCAAGACGCTTCGAAACGTGTATTCGTCGG
>Ga0070686_100002462_pt1 | contig 10203 bp, 8 predicted proteins | sample KBSS23LmetaG_FD_65654 | JGI IMG/M metagenome (GOLD analysis project Ga0070686, IMG submission 65654) | Switchgrass rhizosphere microbial communities from Kellogg Biological Station, Michigan, USA - KBS S2-3L metaG | ecosystem: Host-associated > Plants > Roots > Rhizosphere ...
GCGAGACGCGCTCGTCAGGCGCCGCATCCACCGGTATCTCGACGACGGCGAGTCCTTGCGCGCGCAGGTGGTCGACGTAGGCTCGTTCGTGTGCGGCGCCTTTCTCCTGCAGGAGCTTCAGCGCCACATCGAGCGGCGAGGCGGGTTTCGGAAGCGTTCCCATGGCGGCCGCCAGGTCCAAGGCGCTGCGATGGCGGCAGGCCAGGAAATTCGAGAGGTCCGTTGCGGCCAACACTGCGGCGTTGTCGATGATTCGCATGGTGTCGTTACCCTTGTGTAGCGTCCCGGTGTAGCCTTCGCCGGCTTGCTCGTGACGACATGCCGAGCTACCTGGAGCGCGCAGCTGAAACGGATACCGATTCCCGCCGAAGAATGCAATCGTTCTAACGTGAGGACGTCTCTGCGACCCACACGAAGACCACAGTCCGGCCTAGCAGGGCTTCTTCGTGTTGTACTTCCGGTCGAACTCCTGCTGATCCAGCTGCTTCCGCATGTGTTCCACGTCTAGTTGCTGCTGCCGTTGACGGAAATAATCGTATTGCTGCTGTTGCGGCGAGCGATTGAGATAGTCCTTGGCAATCGCCGTGACCGTGGTATCGAAACAAATGCCGAGCAGGATGCCCAATATGAACAGTCGCATGGCCGTCTCCTTTCCTTCGTGATCGTCATCCCACCGCCTCGTGGTCAGCATCGTGAATGCACGCATTGTAAGAGAGCGATGTGACATGCGAGGTCACGACGAAGGGAACGCGCAGAAAAACGCTCGCTTATGTCACATCTGGCATGTGCAACTTTTGCCTGCCTGGAGACGCGATAGGACTTGACCACCTGTCACGCACCACATTACACTCCCCTGGGTGATCAAGACCTTTGCCGACAGGCGTACGAAGGAGCTGTACGAGAATGGAAAATCGAAGCGGTTTCCTCCTGAGATGTGGGAACGGGCGTTACGCAAGTTGGAGTACTTGGATCTCGCGACGAGCCTGGCGGATTTGAAGGTTCCTCCGAGCAATCGGCTGCACAAGCTGGAACGTAACCGTGCCGGGCAATATTCGATTTCCATTAACGATCAATGGCGGATTTGCTTTCGGTTTCAAGATGGCGATGCGCACGATGTTGAAATCACCGACTATCATTAATGAGAGGGCGTGATGACCATTCCCAATAAGCGGGCGCGGAAGATACGTCCAACGCATCCCGGTGTGATGTTGCGGGAGGATTTCTTGCCCGAGTATGGATTAACGGTGTCCGGCTTTGCCAGGTCTCTTCACGTTTCTCGTCAGACGGTTCACGAATTGCTTCAGGAACGTCGCTCCGTCACTCCTGAGATGGCCTTGCGGCTCTCTCGCTTGTTTGGCAATAGCCCGGAGTTCTGGCTAAATGCCCAACGCGAAATTGACTTATGGGAAGCTACACGGAACATCAAGGGTCAACTCAATCACATTTCCCCCTTGCCCGCTGCATAGGGATGCTATTTCCCTTCTATCTTCCATCCATTGCCATACGGATTGTTGGGAGAATCAAAGCGATATGGGCTGCCGGCGCCGAATTGGTTATTTATCGAATCGGGCGAGAAGGGTGATCCGTAGCGCCCGAACTGGTTCGACGTCGAATCCGGATCGTACGGATTCGCGCTGAGCTTGCCCCTGTAATTGCCCTGCTGGTCGTAGAGCCTCGGCGCATCGCTGGCGAAGGGATTCGCCGCCGATGTGTTGCTGAAGGGGCTGCCGTACGGACTGAAGGGGTTGTTGATGCCGTTCGGGGCGAAGGGGTTCCCCTTGCCGAAGGGATTGCTCGTCGATTCGAAGGCGAAGGGGTTGGCGCTCAGGTTGCCGAGGTCTTCGGCGCGGCCAATGGCAGCGGTCATGAAGATGGCGGCTAACGTATACATTGCGTTTCGCATTGTGTCCTCCTCATGAATTTTGCTCTGGCTGATCCTGTAACTTCTGATCTTTGCGTCTATAGTCCGCGGTCGCCTGGGAGAGCTGATCAAACGTGTGATTGATGTTCGCTCTGCAGAACGAAATGAGATTGTCCCCTCCGATGCCGAGGTCTTCGCCGGCGGCCCACACATCGTGATTGGCACCAAGATAGAGAAAGGTCCATCCCTCGTTTTCATAGGCCTTGATCATGTCGAAGATCTGTGCGCGGCTATATTCCTTCGAGGCGTTTTCCTCCCCATCCGTCAGAATGACACACAACCTTCTGGCCCCGGCCGGCACCTCTTGCCTGGCCGCGGTCAGTGTGCGGCCGATCGCATCGTAGAGCGGAGTCGTATCTTGAGGTCGATAGGTTTCAACGTCCAAATCCTGAACACGAGTTACTGGCATGGCCTGATAGCGCACTTCCGTTTTTCTCGAATTGAAGAGCGTCAGCGTGACACGAGTCTCGGCCGGTTCGTCCCGCAATCTCGCGACGTACTGATTGAAGCCTGCGATCGCCGCCCCTTTGCATTCATCCATCGAGCCGGTTTCGTCGAGAATGAGCGTGACATAGAGCGGCTGCGGCTTGTTCTCGGGAATTCCGTTTGTAGGATTGGTCATCAATCACCTCCTCGTTGGGGATCTGAATGCATGCATTGTATGGGAGCGATGTGACAGGTGAGGTCACAGGAGAAAAATATTGCTCCGGTTAGATCGAGGGAGGCCTAAAACGGGAGGCTAGGAAAGACGCTTAGTTGCGGAGGATCCGTTCGGAAGCCGGCTCAGGGCTGCATGAAAGATGCGGCGGGACTCGGTCTGCACAGCGGCCCTCAGACTGTCAGGCCGGACCACGCGAACGCCGCTGCCGAAGCTCAAGACCCAGCCGACAAGTTCACGGCTGTCGGCGACGGTGAGGCTCATGAGCATGCCGCCGGTTTTCAACGGCGTGATCTTTTGGGTCGCGTGCCACATCCGGTCTTTGGCCCAGGCTGCCGTCGCTTTGTCAAACCGCAGCGTCACTTCGATCGGCCGCCCTCGCATGACGGTCAACGAGTTCTGGACGAACGCCTCGAGATCGAAGCCGAGCGGCATCTGGTAGGGATGGTCGGTCAGCGTAACGGCCCGCATGCGCTCGACAGCGAACATGCGCGGCTCCTTTCTCATATGGCAGTAGCCGATGAGATAGAGTCCGCCCGAGGCGTACCAGAGACGGTACGGATCGACTTCCCGTCGCGTCATGCGTAGGCGTCCGGCCGAGTAATACCGCATCTGCACCGTCCGCTTTTTCGCAATGGCCTGGGTCAGGCGATCGATCGTCTCGCGATGCAGGCGATAGGTCTTGTGGGGGCCGAGGCCGACCGCGAACACGTTCTGCATCTGCTGCACATAGTCGATCGAGGCCGCCGGCAGCAGCCTCGAGGCCTTTGCCATGGCCGACTCCAGCGCGGATTGAATTTCCGTTCCGGCCAGAGGCTGTAAGAGCGAGCGGCTGATCACGAGCGCCATCAATTCCGTGGGAGAAAACGACAGCGACGGGACTTGCCGAAAGCCGTCCATCAGGCGCCAGCGGACGCGGCCTTCGACACGTTCGTTGAGCACCGGGAAGCCGCCGGCTTCCAGAGCCTCCAGATCGCGCCGGACCGTTCGGGGATGCCTGGGATAATCGGCGGGCAGCCGATCGACGATCTCATCGAGCGTAAGCCCGCGCGAGGCCTCGAGCAGCCTCAGCAGATGCCATTGGCGGGTGACCTGATCGTTACGGGGCATAACTGTCCGAGACAATTACGCCGCTCGGGCCTCCAAATGCAATCATTCGGAAGGAGGGTGAAAAGGCATGCCAGCGACGCCGCGCATTAAAACAGCATTGTGACGGCTATGCTACGATGTGGTACTACCACATCGTGGTATTCATTGAATCTGCGGCCTTTTCAAGACGGCTTCGCGCACTTGCGGGCAGCGAAGAAAGCTCTTTGTTGCGCGGAATCCAAAATGAACTTATGGAGTTACCTTCCAGGGGCAACCTCGTGCCAGGACTTGGTGGCATTCGAAAAGCGCGCTTTGGAAATCGGGACGCGGGAAAGGAAAACGTGGAGGTAATCGCTACTTTTACTTGTACCTCGAGCATCGACAACATATTCACCTGCTACTCATGCTCGATAAAGATGAGCAGGTAGACTTAAACAATGAAGAGCGGAGCGCCATTAGGGGACTGGTGACAGAGTTAAAGAAGGCTGGAGGCACAAAATGAGGAAAAAAGTAAAAGTATTTGAAGATCTGCGGAAATCGCTGGCTACCGCAATGGCTTACGAAACTGGAGAATCTGTCGATTTGCGTGTCATGGAGGTTCCTTCGAAGCCGAAGTCACTTAAGCCCGCTGAGATTCGCGATATCAGGCGACGGTTACATGCAAGTCAGGTGCGGTTCGCTCATTTCCTGAATGTAAGTAAGAAGGCAGTCCAGAGTTGGGAACAGGGGTCCCGAAAGCCACGCAGTGCTGCACTTCGACTTCTCTCGATCGCAAAGAAAAACCCAAAGGTACTCTTGGGATAAAATCGAGCACCGCCTTAGAAATGATCCGTCACACAGGAGTCGATCCCGATGATCGTGACGCCGGAGGACAATCGCCGGAATCAGCGGCAGGCGCTCGTGGCTGCCGGGCTGGTGGCCCTGGCGGCGGGATTGCTGGGCTGGCTCTCCCCTGTTTTATGGATTCTGCTCGGCGTGAGTCCGTTCACATACTGGTGGCTGCGGCGGCGGTGCATCAGGCGGATGGCGGTCATGCAGCAGCCGTTTCCGCACCAGTGGGAGCAGATTCTTCGCACGCACGTGACCTTTTTCGAAGCGCTCGACGAGGCAGCGAAGGCGCGGTTCCGGCAATTGGTGCAGATCTTTCTCGACGAGGTCCGGATCACGGGCATCCGCACGGAGGTGGATGAGACGATTCGGGTGCTCGTGGCGGCGAGTGCGGTGATCCCCATTTTTGGATTTCACCACTGGGAATACCATCGGCTGCGTGAAGTGCTGATCTATCCGGACGCCTTCGACGACGCCTATCGGAGCCGCGGACGGTCCGATGAAACGATTCTTGGGATGGTCGGCCTGCACCATTTGAGCGGGGTGATGATTCTCTCCAAGCCGGCGCTGCTGGCGGGATTCAATCATCAATCCGGCAAGCACAATGTGGGGGTGCATGAGTTCGCACATCTGGTCGAAAAGGAAGAACAGGAGTACGGGCTCCCTCCCGAAGTGCCCTGGATGGCGGTGCGGCAGTGGGTGCGGTACGTGGCGCGGGAACTGGACCATCCGTCACGGCGCGGCGCCCGCGTCGGCGCCTATGCCTACACGAACGACCATGAATTCTTCGCGGTGCTCGCGGAATATTTCTTCACGTCGCCCGAGTCGTTGAAGCGTCGCGATCCGGCCTTGTACGCGATGCTGCGGGACATGTTTCACCAGGACACGGAGTCACTGCTTCCGTTGGTGCCGGGGCGGCGCCAGGGAATTGGCCGCAACGCGCCCTGCCCTTGCGGCAGCGGCAAGAAATATAAACACTGTTGTCTGTTGAAGGCCGGGGCCACCGCAGACACTGCGTCCCCTTAACGTCCCGCTATTGTTAGAGAGGAAAGGAGACAGGCTACGGTTTCAACGGAGGGAATACGTTCAGCTCGCTCGCCTTTTGGCAATGAGCTCTCTTACGGCGGGGACAAGATCGTTAGGAATTTCCATGACCGTTTGAGTCTGGTCATCCGCGGCAGCTTCATCTTCTGCCACTGCTTGTTCCTCGGACTGTTCTTCGTAGTGAGCTAAAACTCTACGGACTCGCGGTTCGTCCCAGCCTGGAGGAAATGTGCTTTCCTTCATACCTTTCTCCATCGACGCCGCCGGTATGCCAATAATGCCTTTCCCTTCAATTGATACGCTGTGATTACGAACACCGAGTCTGCTTCTGGATCTGGCACATATATGACACGGATATACCGACCTCCCAGTTGGCCGGAGAAGCGAGCTGTCCAAATCGTTCGCCTTATGGTTTGCGGCTAATTCGCGCAGCTTCACGAACGCTCTCATGATTGTAATGTTGACCTGAATGGCACGTTTGCTTCTGAGCACGCTAGACAGCATGGCCACGCCTTGCGCTGTAAAGACATAAGGGGCGTATCGTCGTCCTCCTCTTCTTTGCCTTTTTGATCTTCCAATGTGGAATCTCAAAGCGGTGAATTCCTCCGTTCGCAGTTGAAACATGAAATCCTCTGGAAACCGATCGATGTTTCTTTTGACGGCCTTGTTGAGATTGAAGGTTGTCACTGCATACATCGCTGCCAAATCGGCATCCAACATGACTCTCGGCGTCGAGCAGATGAGAAACATAGTGTGGTCGAGCCGAAGCTCGGAGCAGGGAGATACCGTCTCCGTATCGCTTTACGTTTCGCTGAAGCAGTGGATCCACCGTCCAGCCGACTCGACCCTTCCGCGAGCACAAGGACTGACCAGGCTGATCCACCCCATTCTGGTGAGCGTCGGGTGAGCAAAGGAGAGCAGCAGCCCTCGCGTCTCTCTAATCTAAATCGTGCAGTTCCGCACGAACGTGCGCAAGTGCACGATCTGCACTAGAGCCATTTGACGGCTTGGTAATCCCTGCTACACCTGTTACAGAAGTGCGTTCCGCTTTCGCCGTTCACGCATGAATCATCTCGTCAAGATTGCCTTGCGCAGGCCCTACACCTTCGTGGTGCTGGCCTTCCTCATCGTGCTGTTCGGGACCATGTCGGTGCTTCACATGCCGACCGACGTCTTCCCCAATATTACGATTCCCATCACCTCCGTCGTCTGGGACTACGCCGGCCTGATGCCGCGGCAGGTCGAGGGACGCATTACCTTTCTGTTCGAACGGGCCCTGACCGCGACCGTGGAAGGCATCAAATACATTCATAGTCACTCCTACACCGGCTTCGCCATCACCAATATTTATCTGCAGAAGGGCGTCGACGTCGGACGGGCCGAAGCCGATATCACCGCGATTGCGCAGAGGGTCGTCAGATGGCTGCCGCCGGATATTTCCCCGCCCATGATCATGCGTCTCGCGCCTTCCGCCATCCCCGTGGCCATGCTCGAAGTCAGCTCCGACAACATGACGCCGGCGGAGCTGTTCAACATCGCTTTCATGCGAATCCGGCCGCTGCTGGTGACGGTCGAGGGCGCCATCCTGCCGCATCCCTACGGGGGGCAGGACATGCAGGTCATGGTCAATCTCAATCAACAACAATTGCTCGCCCGCCATCTCACGCCGTCGGACGTTCACGATGTCCTCATGCAGCAATACCGCGTGCTGCCGACCGGCGACATCAAGATCAAATCGACCGACTGGATCGTCCAAACGAATGCCTCGCCGCTGCAGATCGAGGAGTTCGCCAATATCCCGATTAAGCGGGATCGCGACGCGTTCATCTATCTCCGGGATGTCGCCACGGTGCGCCTGATGGGCCGGGTGCAGCAGAACGCGGTCCTGGTGAAGGGCAAACAGACCGTGATCATCGTGGTGATGAAGAGCACCGAGGCCTCGACCCTCGCGGTGGTTGACGGGGTCAAGGAGATGATCCCGCGCATTCAGAAGGTGATCCCGGAAGGCGTGAAGATCAGGCTCCTCGACGACGCCTCCACCTTCGTGAAGGATTCGATCTCCGACGTCCTGCATGAGATGCTGACGGCGGGCGCGCTCGTCGGCTTCATCGTGATGCTCTTGCTTGGCTCCTGGCGGCCGACGATCATCGTCGCCACCACGATTCCGCTCTCCATTTTAACGGCACTCATCGGTCTGTTTTGGCTCGGAGAGACGGTCAACATTATGACGTTGGGCGGTCTGGCGCTGGCGGTCGGCATTCTGGTCGACAACGCGACTGTGATCATCGAGAATATCGATACCCACCTCGACATGGGCAAGCCGCTCGAACAGGCCATCATCGACGCCGCCGGTCAGATCATGCTCCCGACGTTTCTCGCCACGCTCTGCATCGCCGTCGTGTGGTTCCCGCTCTTTGCGCTCGGCGGCGTCGCCGGCTATTTATTCAAGCCCATGGCAGAGGCGGTCATGATCGCCATGCTCGCCTCCTTTCTGCTGTCGTTCACGCTGCTGCCCACGATGGCCAAGTACATCCTCCGGATTCATCACGCCTTACAGGGGAATGACCACGACACGGAGAAGCCGTCCGGCATCTTCAGCCGCTTTCAGCGAGGCTTCGAACGCCGCTTCGATCAGTTCCGCGCGGCCTACAATGCGCTGCTCGAACGGACGGTCGCCCGTCGCAGGTCCTTCGTCAACGTCTGTGTAGTCCTGGCGGTGGGCTCTCTCGCCCTCTTCTTCTTCCTCGGGCGGGATTACTTTCCCGAGATCCCGTCGGGCGTCCTTCAAATGCATATGCGGGCCCCGCTCGGCACGCGCATTGAGGTATCCGCACGCATTGCCACACTGGTCGCCAACAGCATCGAGGAATTGCTGCCGGGGCAGGTGAAAAATATTGTCAGCAACTGCGGACTGCCGGTCGGGCCGCACAATCTCGCCTTCATCCCCACGCCGACGGTCGGCTCGCAGGATTGCGATCTGACGATCCTCTTATCTGACGAGAAGTCGCCGGTCTGGGACTACCGCGGCATTCTCCGCAAGGGCTTGAGCGAACGCTATCCGGGAACGGACTTTACGTTTCAGCCGTCCGATCTGACCGCCAAAATTCTCAACTTCGGCGCTCCCGCCCCGATCGACGTGCAGATCAATGGCCCTGACCTCTATGCCAATTATGAGTTCGCCCGCAAACTGGCCGGCAAATTTCGCAAGATCCCAGGCTCCGCAGACGTCGTCATTCAGCAGACGATGCGCACGCCCACCCTCACCGTCGAAGGCGACCGCACATTCGGACTCGTGGTCGACAGGACGGTGAAGGATATGGCGGAAAACTTGCTGATGACGACCGCCGGGAGCCAACAGATCGACCAGAACTTCTGGCTCGATCCCCAGAGCGGCATGTCGTACCTGGTCAATGTGTATACGCCCCAGTCCCAGATCAACAGCATCAACAGCCTCAAGACGATCCCTGTCAATTCCTCGAACAATCCTGCGAGCGGGCAGGAAGTGCAGCTGCTGGGCAATTTGACCAAGATCTCAGCGGAAGGGACGCCGGGCATGATTACCCACGGGAACCTCATGCCCTTGTTTGATCTCTATGTCTCCGCTGAAGGGCGCGATCTGGGCGGGCTCGTGGCAGATGTCGAGAAGATCGCCAAGAGCATGGAGCACGAGATGCCCCGCAGCGCCGACCTCGAAATCCATGGCCAGGCCTCCCTGATGTACGAAGCCTACAACCAGCTGATCTTCGGGCTGCTCGCCGCAATCGTACTGGTCTATCTGCTGGTCGTGGTCAACTTCCAATCCTGGCTTGATCCCTTCATTATCATTTTAGCCTTGCCCGGGGCGCTGGCAGGCATTGCGTGGACCCTGTTCATCACCCATACGAATCTGTCCACCCCGGCGTTGACAGGGGCCATCATGACGATGGGCGCGGGGACCGCCAATTCCATCCTGGTCGTCTCTTATGCGCGCGAGCGGTTTCAAGCGCACGGCGACGCCCTGCGGGCGGCGATCGAAGCCGGAAAAGCCCGCTTCCGTCCGGTCCTCATGACGGCCTCGGCCATGATCATCGGTATGGTGCCGATGGCGACGGGGTATTCGCAGAATGCGCCGCTGGGCCGGGCCGTCATCGGCGGGCTATTGATGGCCACCGTCTTCACCCTGTTTTTCGTGCCATGTGTCTATGCGATCATCTACTGCCGGCGAATGGGTCTCACACAGACGTCTCAATCCTCCGACGCGCCTTCCCCCACAGGGACACCTTCGCGTCTCGCGACGATGGCCGGAGAAGCGAGCTGTCCAAACGGTTCGCCAAATGGTGTGCCAAATGGTTCGCCTAATGGTTTGCCTATGCAGGCAGAAAGCAGCGTCGTTACGACTTCTCCTCCTCCAGCATCAAGCGCCATTGATCGCGCAAGTGCCGATTAGCCGCTTTCCGATCTCGCTCTCTGGCCACAACGTGCCGTCACATCACCGCTGTTGTTTCTCTTTTTGCGGGGGTCAGGTCTTGCATTCGAACATCGGAACGCTGTCCGGCACTGACGTTCAACAAGTGCCGGGCTCGCGACGATGAACGTGGCACAGCGACTGCGCGACGTGGCGACGTTGATCCGGTTGAGGGAATAGAAGAATTCGATGCCGCGAGGCGCATCCTCGGGCGAGGAG
>Ga0070686_100002463_pt1 | contig 10202 bp, 6 predicted proteins | sample KBSS23LmetaG_FD_65654 | JGI IMG/M metagenome (GOLD analysis project Ga0070686, IMG submission 65654) | Switchgrass rhizosphere microbial communities from Kellogg Biological Station, Michigan, USA - KBS S2-3L metaG | ecosystem: Host-associated > Plants > Roots > Rhizosphere ...
ATCTCGCCGTTGCCCGTCGGAACCGCCAGCAACGACCAGCCTTCTGTTATGACATCCGTCCACGCCCCGAAGGCGAAGACGTGGGGGACGTCGCTACTTATTAAGCAGCGAGAGCGAGCTGCGTGTCCGCAGTTACGTTGTGTTCCACCGGATTTACGAGGCGATGGCGCTCGGCATGCATCCCGCGAGTCTTTACCCCCGTCGAAACCGTGTCGCCCCCGGATGAGGTGTGGCCAACGAACGTGCACTCGCGATCGGACCGGATGATTCTACGGTGCGGCAGCGATGTCGTCAAGTGATTCATTCCGTTGAAGTTGTATGGCAGCATGGGCTTGACTTCGGTTCGCGCCGATACGCATAATGCGTCTGCCCGCCCCACGCAGCAGCACGTACGGATCCCATGACCTTTGACGACCAGCTCAGAAGAGCTTTCGATACGCTGAGCGACCGCCTGCGCAACGAACTCGAACGCCAGGTGCGCGCCGCCATGGATGAGCTCGCCGCGACGGCGCGCGAGGAGCGCGACGCGGCGATTGCGGCCGCCCAGGTCGAGCGGCAGGCGGCCGTCGAATCCGCTGAGGCGGCACGCGAAGCGGCGCGCTTCGCTGAGGCCGAGCGGCAGAAAGCGCTGCAGTCCGCCGAGGCCGAACGACAGGCTGCACTCGAAGCGGCTCACGCAGAGCACGATGCGGCGCGCCGCGAACTCGAGGCCGATCGCGACGCGGCGGTTGCTGCCGCCCACGCCGACCGCGATGCCGCCCTCGCCGCCGCCCACGCCGACCGCGATGCCGCCCTCGCCGCGGCCCAGGCCGAGCGCGAGGCCGCGGTTGCCGCCGCAGCGTCGGCAGCGGTCGCGGCGCCGGCAGGCGATGCAGACGATCGGCTCGCGCAACTCTCCGCCGGCGTTCGCGCGATGTCGGAGGCGTCCTCTCTCTCCGCCGTGCTGCAGGCCCTGATGACCGCGGCCGGCGGCTCGGGCGCGATCAGCAACATCTGGCTGGTGCGCGGCGAAGAATTGCAGCCGTGGCGCCACGGTTCAGCATCGACGCCGCTGGACCCCGTTGCGCTTCACGCCGACAATCCCATTGCGGACGCCGCACGCTCGAAAGCGATCGCGCGGCGGGACGAGGTCGTCGCGCTGCCGCTGACGCTCGCCGGAGAAGTGGTCGCGATCCTGGTCACCGCGAGCCCGCAGCCGCCCGCGCCCAACGCCGACGCCCTGGAGGTGCTGGCGCTGTACGCGTCGCGCGCGCTCGAGTCGATCACGGCGTTCAAGACCGCGCGCGCGCTGACCCGGCAGCCGGAACACTCCGGCGCCGCACCGACGCACGCCGGCGCCGAAAGCGCCGACGACGACGGCGGCGGCGGGATCAGCGCCGAGGACACGGCGTCGGCGCAGCGCTACGCCAAGCTGCTGGTCTCGGAAATCAAGCTGTATCACGAAGCGGAGGTCGTCGAAGGCCGCCGCGATCGCGATCTGGCAACGCGTCTCGGCGGCGAAATCGCCCGCGCCCGCGTGATGTACGAGCAGCGCGTGCCGGCGCACGTGCGCCGCCAGACGGACTACTTCCACGACGAGCTGGTGCGCACCCTCGCCAACGGCGACCCGGCGCTGCTGGAAGCGAGAAGTTAGAACGTCGAGTTAGAAGTAAGGTTTGAAGGTGGAATGACACGAACTTTGAGCTTTGCCCTCGCGTTCGCCGCCGCGTTCGTCGCCGGCCACGCGGTGCCGCGCGCGCAGCCGCCTGCCGATGCGGGCGTCGAGGCCGCGCTGAAACCGACGACGCATCCGCGGGTGCCGGCGGAGGCGACGCAGCTGTGGCTTGCGCCCGACGCGGCCGCGCGGGCGGCGACGCGTGGTGCGGCAATCGCAGAGTTCACCCAGGCCGTCAAGCTCGAGGTCGACAACAACTTCGCGCGCGCGCTGCCGATGCTCTCGCAGCCGGCGGTGAAGCAGGGGACTCTCGGCCACTATGCGCAGTACTACCAGGGGCTCGCCGAACTGCGCACCGGGCACGCAGCCGATGCGCGCCGCACGTTCCAGGCGCTGTCGGCCGACCAGCCGCTCGGATACCTCGCCGAAGCGGCGGCGCTGCGCGAAGCCGATGCCGACGAAGCGCTCGGCGATCCCGGCGCCGCACTGCAGATCTACGATCGCCTCGCCAGCGGAAAGACGACGACGCCCGATGACGTGCTGATGCGGCTCGGACGCCTCGCGAAGGCGGCCGGCAATCCCGAGAAAGCCACCGAAGCCTTCTCGCGCCTCGTCTACGAGTTCCCGTTCAGCGACCTGGCGCCGGCGGCGAGCGACGAGCTCACCAACCTGCCGATCGGCCCGATCGCCGCCGGGACCAATCGCTACAAGCTGGAGCTCGGACGCGCCGAGCGTCTGTTCGGCGCCAAGCGCTACACGCAGGCGCGGCCGGCATTCGAGACGCTGCGCGGCGCAGCCCAGGGCGACGACCGCGAGCTCGTCAACCTGCGGCTCGCCGAGTGCGACTACTTCCTGAAGCACGCGCGCAGCGCCCGCGACGGCGTCCGGCCGTACATCGAGAAGGCGTCACGCCAGGGCGAGGCGCTGTTCTTCTATGCCGTCGCGACCCGCGAGCTCGGCGATCAGGACGAGTACCTGCGCGTCGTGCGGCGTCTCGCCGACGAGTTCTCGACGCAGAGCTGGGCGGAAGAAGCGCTCAATAACCTCGCCACGTATTACATCCTGCAGAGCGACGACGACAAGGCCGACGAAGTCTTCCGCGAGATGTACGAGAAGTTCCCGACCGGCCACTACGCCGAGCGGGCGGCGTGGAAGATCGGCTGGATGGCGTACAAGAGCGGCCGCTACGCCGACGCGATCCGCGCCTTCGAATCGGGCGCGGCGCACTTCGCGCGGTCGGACTACCGGCCGGCGTGGCTCTACTGGTCGGGGCGCGCGCACGACGCGCTGCGCGAGCCGGCGCTCGCCGATGCGCGCTATGCGCTCGTCGCCACCGACTACTTGAACAGCTACTACGGCCGGCTCGCCGTCAAGCGGCTCGACACGCGCGGCTCGCCGCGCTTCGTCGCCGCGCCGGTGGAACCGCCGCCCGAGGCGGCGCCGCTGCCGCCGAACCAGGCCATCGTCCGTGCGCTGCTCGCGCTCGACCTCTACGACCAGGCGCTCGACGAGCTGCACTACGCGCAGAAGAACTGGGGCGACTCGGCGGCCATCCAGGCGACGATCGCCTACATCTACAACCGCCGCGGCGACCTGCGCGCCGGCATCAACGCGATGAAGCGCGCCTATCCGCAGTACCTGACCGCCGGCGGCGAGCAACTGCCCGCCGAACTGCTGAAAGTCCTCTTCCCGATCAACTACTGGCCGCAGATTCGCCGCTACGCGGCGGAGCATCAACTGGATCCGTACCTGATCGCCGCGCTGATCGCGCAGGAGTCGACGTTCACGGCCGATGTGAAGTCGGCGGCGAACGCCTACGGATTGATGCAGCTGCTGCCGTCGACGGGACGGCAGTACGCGCGGCGGCTCGGGATCACGAAGCGCTTCTCGATCGGCATGCTGACGACGGCGGACACGAACCTGCGCATGGGCACGGCGTACTTCGCCGACCTGGTGGAGCAGTTCGGCGGCACGCACTTCGCGCTCGCCACCTACAACGCCGGACCGAGCCGCGTGCAGCGGTGGATCAACGAGAAGCCGGGGATGGAACGCGACGAGTTCATCGACGACATCCCGTTCCCCGAGACTCAGAACTACGTCAAGCGGATCCTGGGAACGGCGGAAGACTATCGCCGGTTGTACGGGACTGACGCCGCAGCCGACGACGCGCCCGACGCGAGGCCCGCGGTCGCCCACGACAAGGCGCCGGCCGCGAACAAGGCCAGCGCGGCCTCCGCCTCGCCCTCCGCGGCGAAGAAGAAGGCCGCGCCGCCGAAGAAGAAGACGCCGACGCGGAGGAAAAAAGCCGCCTAACGCCGCTTCGCTGTCGGGGCTGGGGGGCTGGGGCTTGCTGATCGAGTGAGAACTCAAGGCCGACAGCTGGCCCCGAGCCCCAACACAATTCAGTGCAGCGTGACTCCGGCCGGCACGAGCTTTTCGAGCCGCCGGTCAGCCTCTGCCAGCGTTTCCGGCCGCTTGCAGAAACAGAAGCGCAGCTTCGAGCGCCCGACGCCTGCGCTCTTGTAGAAGCTGCTGCCGGGCACGGCGGCGACGCCGATGTCCTTCACCAGATACCGCGCAAACTCCACATCGTCGGCGAAGCCGAAGACGCTGATGTCGGTCATCACGTAGTACGCGCCGAGCGGCTTGTAGCAGGTGAAATGATGGCGCTCGAGGATCTCCAGCAGCACGTCGCGCCGCTCCTGATATTTCGCCGCCAGCGAGGTGTAGTAGTCCTCGGGCAGCGCCAGCGCCACGGCGCCGGCTTCCTGCAGCGGCGCCGGCGCGCCGACGGTGAGGAAGTCGTGCACCTTGCGAATCGCGCCGGTGAGCGAGGGCGGTGAGATCGTCCAGCCGACGCGCCAGCCGGTGACACTGAAAGTCTTCGACAGGCCGTTGAGGGTCACCGTCCGATCGGCCATCCCTTCGATCGTGGCGATCGGAATGTGCTGCTGACCGTCGTAGATGATGTGCTCGTAGATCTCGTCGGAGATCGCGATCGCGTCCCACTTGCGGCACAGCGCGGCGATCGTCTCGAGCTCGTCGCGCGTGAAGACCTTACCGGTCGGATTGTTCGGCGTGTTGATGATGATCGCCTTGGTCTTGTCGTTGAAGGCGGCGGCGAGCTCGTCGGGATCGAAGGTCCAGTCGGGTTCGTGCAGCGTGACGTAGCGCGGCGTGGCGCCGGAGAGGATCGCGTCGGGCCCGTAGTTTTCGTAGAACGGCTCGAAGACCACCACTTCGTCGCCAGGATCGACGATCGCCATCATCGTCGACATCATCGCTTCGGTTGTGCCGCAGCAGACCGTCACCTGCTCGTCGGCGACGACCGGCACGTTGTAGCGCCGCGTGAACTCGCGCGCCACCGCCTCGCGCAGCGGCCGCGCGCCCCAGGTCACCGCATACTGGTTGACGTCGGCGTTGATCGCCGCGCAGGCGGCGTCCTTGATCGCCTGCGGCGCCGGAAAATCGGGAAACCCCTGCGACAGGTTGACGCCGCCGTAGAGATGATTGAGCCGCGTCATCTCACGGATAACGGACTCGGTAAATTGTGTCGCCTTCTTCGAACCGGTTAGCTTGGACATACTCGCGCTAACGATACATTCCGGTCGGGGCTTGGGGCTAGGGGCTCGCTGCGAACGGCGCGAGCGGCCAGCCCCCAGCCCTGACAGCGTCAGTAGCGAAGCACGGCGCCGAAGTAAAGCCCGTTGAGTGTGAAGCTGCCCTGGTCCTTTTTCACCAGGTAGCCGAGATCCAGCGACCGATAGCCCACCTTCGCGCCGACGTAGTTGGTGAAATTGACCGTGCCGTAGATGTCGATGTCGGTGTAGTGGGCGTTGTAGTCCTTCGAGAGGCTCTCCGGCACCGTGAACAACGTCAGCTCGCCGGTGATCGAGATGTTTGGCACGACGTAGAACCGGCCGATGCCGCCGAGTGCCGGGATCGGTGCTCGCGCGTGCGCGAACTCTTGCGAGAACTGGCTGTCGAGCTCGACGCGGACGTCTGTGTACTTCGCTTCGAGGATGAACCCGGCGAAGCCGCGGTTCTTGACGAGGAAGTCGTACTGATAGCCGAAGCGGTACGCCTTCCAGTCGAGCGTCGAGTTGACCGGCGTGTTCACGGTGTAGCGGATCCCGTTGAACACGACGTCGCGGTTCAGACGCGCGCTGCCCTCGAAGTTGATCGGGATGTACTGGAAGCGCAGGTGATGGCTGCGCGCCGGGCGCAGCTGCACATTGAGCGCCGGGAAGTGCTGATCCGTGATGCCGAGGTCCTTTTCCAGATCGATCGTGGACCCTTGAATCCCGAACGACTCGCTCGAGACGGTCATGTCGGCGCCGGGACTCCAGATGCTGGCGTCGGCCTCGACGTGAAACAGCTCGCCGGTCGCAGGGTCGTTGAGCGGCCGCGGTTTGAACTGTGCGTGAGCTGGCGCAGCGGCGGCCAGCAGGACGATCGCCGCGGAAACGGTCCAGGTTGCGACGCGCGATGGGGTATGGGTGTTCATAGGCATTCTGTGTATCGGCACAAGGGAGACTGACCTTTTGCGCAGCGTCGGGCAGACGTGACACTCGGTGACAAGTCTCGGCTGCTCAGTACTTTCGTTGACACTTTCCGTACAGAAAGAATAGAATCCGCCCGATTGACCTGTCGCAGAGTACCACGCCTTCCCTAACAGGTTACTCATCGTGTTCACGTCGGTAGTCGTCTAGCTGAAGGAGGAATCCCATGTCGGTGTCGCGCCGCGGTTTCCTTCAGGGCTTGGGAGTGGATCGCACGCACGCTGCCGCCTTCATGGCCGCACGCGGCCACGAGGAACTCGTGGCCGAAGCGATGCAGCAGGGCCGCCAGGGTGCCGCCCGGCGACCGAATCTCCCGCCTGGAGTGGAAGCCATTCGCATCAGCAGCAACGAGAACCCGCTCGGTCCCGGCAAAGCCGCGATCGATGCGATCCTCGGCAAGTTTCCCGAGGCCAATCGCTACCCGTTCAATAGCACGCCGCTCGACGCCGACCTCGAGATCCTCATCGCTAAGCTGAACAGCGCGAAGCGCGAGAACGTCGTCCTCGGCGTCGGGTCGCAGGAGCTGCTGAAGAACGCGGCGCGCGTCTTCATGTCGCCGACCAAGCACCTGGTCATCCCGTCGCCGACCTATGGCGATCCGGCGGGCTTCGCCCAGAACGCGCTGCACTACACGGTCAAGTCGGCGCCGGTTCACGACAAGACGCTGAAGACCGACCTGAGCGCGCTGCTGCCGCTCGTCAAGGGCGCCGGCCTCGTCTATCTCTGCAACCCGAACAACCCGACCGGCACGATCAACAGCGCGCAGGAGATCAAGGACTTCGTCGCCGAGGTGAAGAAGACCTCGCCGACCACTGCGGTCCTGCTCGACGAAGCCTACTGCGACTACGCGACCGATCCGTCGTTTGCGACTGCGTTCCCGCTCGCGCTCGCCACGCCCGGGGTGATCGTCGCGAGGACGATGTCCAAGGCGTACGGCATGGCCGGCGTGCGCATCGGCTACGCGATCGGCGACGCGGCGACCATCAAGAAGATGGCCGCTTACCGGATGCCGTACAACGTCAACACCTTCGGCGTCGCCGCCGCGGTGGCCTCGCTCAAGGATCCGCAGCACATCAAGGACGAGAGCGCCCGCAACAAGGCGGTGCGCGACTTCACGACGAAGTTCTTCGCGGATCTCGGCTACACGTCGACCGATTCGCAGACCAACTTCATCTTCACCGACATCGGCAAGACGATGACCGCCGCGCAGTTCCGCGACGCGTGTGCCGCGAAAGGCGTGATGGTCGGCCGCGACTTCCCGCCGTTGGAAAAACAGTGGGCCCGCATCTCGCTCGGCACGATGGAAGAGATGCAGAAGGCCACCGAAGTGTTCCGCAGCGTGCTCAAGCCCGCGACGACGACCTCGTCCGGGAAGGGGCAGTAGGAGGAAGCCATGGCACTGTCACGACGTCAATTCGTCCAGACCGCCGGGCTTGGGGCGGGCGCCGCGCTGACCGCAAATGTGTGGGGTCGCGGCCGTGAGAACAGCATCTGGTCGGCCATCGAGCCGAACCTGCAGGCCGTCGAGCACGGCGTCATCTGCGTGTCGAGCAACGAGAACCCGGTCGGACCGGGCGAGAAGGTGCTCGGTTCGCTGCGCTCGCTGCTCGAGGGCGGCAAGAAGCCGGGCCGCTACTCGAACCAGGTCGGCGAGCTCACCGAGTCGATCGCCGCGCACTTCAAAGTGAAGACCGAGAACGTGCTCGTCAGCGAGGGATCCACCGAGATCCTCCGCGCCGCAACGCAGGTCTTCACGTCGAAGACCAAGGCGCTCGTCGGCACGATCCCGACCTACGAGGAGTGCGCCGGCTACGCCGAGTTGATCGGCAACCCGGTGCACGGCGTCAAGCTGAATTCCGAGTTCAAGATCGATCTCGATCAGATGCTCGCGGCCGCCAAGGGCGCCGGTCTGGTGTTCTACTGCAACCCCAACAACCCGACCGCGACCTACGTCGGCGCGAAGGCGACCCGGGACTTCCTGCAGAAGCTGAACGCCGCCTCGCCCGACACGACGATCCTCGTCGACGAGGCGTATTTCGACTACGTCACCGATCCCGACCACGAGACCCACGTGCCGATCGCGATCGAGAACCCGCACGTGATCGTGGCGCGGACCTTCTCGAAGGCCTACGGCATGGCGGGCCTCCGCCAGGGTTACGCGATCGGCCACCCCGAGACGATCAAGAAGATGCGTCAGTGGGTGGGCTCGAGCGGCACCGGATCGCTGAACGTGTTCGGCATGGCCGCCGCCACGGCCTCGATTCAGCAGGACGCCGACGGCGCGTTCACCAAGAACGAACGCAACCGCAACAAGGCCGTGCGCGACATGGTCACCAAGTGGTTCGCCGATCGCGGCATGAAGCCGACCGATTCGCAGGCCAACTTCATGTTCGTGAACATCGGCACGCCGGCGAAGGCGTTCCGCGAAGCGTGCCGCGCCAAGAACGTCATGGTCGCGCGCGACTTCCCGCCGTTCCACCAGACCCACGCGCGCATCTCGCTCGGCACGATGGAAGAGATGCAGAAGGCCGTGCAGGTGTTCGGCGAGGTGCTGGCGACGAAGAAGTCGACCGCCGCGGCGTAGAGCATGACCGCGCCCGCGGCCGTTCGTAGCGCAGGCCTTCAGGCCTGCACGGCCGCGGGGCAGCCCTGAAGGGCTGCGCTACATCGGGTTGGTAACCGCAATGCAATCCAGCGCCGGTCCTCACGGGCCGGCGCTTTGTTTATCAGGAGTCAAATCAACAATGGTGAAGACACTCAAGCGCGCGGCGCCAGCCGTCGCCGTGCTCGGCGTGGCGGCGCTGTGGATGACGGCACGGCCGTCGGGGCAGCCCGCCGGGATGCCGAGCACGAAGAACGGCGACTGGACGCACTACACCGCCGACGTGCACGGCACGAAGTACATGCCGCTCGATCAGGTCAACGCGGCCAACTTCAACAAGATGGAAGTCGCGTGGCGCTTCAAGACCGACAACCTCGGCACGCGGCCCGAGTTCAAGCTCGAAGGCACACCGCTCGCCATCAAAGGCATTCTCTACACCACCGCCGGCACGCGCCGCTCCGTCGTTGCGCTCGACGGCCGCACCGGTGAGCTGATCTGGTCGCACAGCTACCGCGAAGGCAACCGCGCCGCGATCGCGCCGCGTCAGCTGTCCGGCCGCGGCGTCTCGTACTGGACCGACGGCAAGGGCGACGAGCGCATCCTCTACGTCACCACCGGCTTCCGCCTGATCGCGCTCAACGCGAAGAACGGCTCGATGATCCAGTCGTTCGGCGACGGCGGCGTCGTCGACATGAAGAAGGGCGCGGTGTTCGGCAAGGGCCAGCAGATCGACTACGAGACCGGCGAGATCGGGCTGCACTCGACGCCGACCGTGGTCAAGGACGTCGTCATCGTCGGCTCCTCGTTCAAAGAGGGGATGACGGTGAAGACGCACAACAACACCAAGGGGATGGTCCGCGCCTTCGACGTCAAGAGCGGCAAGCTGCTGTGGACGTTCAACACGATTCCGCGTCCCGGCGAGTTCGGCAACGACACGTGGGAAAACGAATCGTGGGCGACCAACGGCAACACCGGCGTGTGGACGGGCATCACCGTCGACGAGGAAGCGGGTCTCGTGTACCTGCCGGTCGAGTCGCCGACCTCCGACTTCTACGGCGGCCATCGTCCCGGCAACAACCTGTACGGCGAGAGCCTGGTGTGCGTCGATCTGAAGACCGGCCAGCGCAAGTGGCACTTCCAGATCGCCCACCATCCGATCTGGGACTACGATCTGTCCTCGCCGGCCATCCTGCTCGATGCCAACGTGAACGGCAAGGTGATCAAAGCGGTCGCGCTGCCGAGCAAGGAATCGTTCCTCTACGTCTTCGATCGAATCACCGGCCAGCCGATCTGGCCGATCGAAGAAAGGCCGGTTCCGCAGTCCGACGTGCCCGGCGAGAAGACCTCGCCGACGCAGCCGTTCCCGACCAAGCCGCCGGCCTAC
>Ga0070686_100002464_pt1 | contig 10201 bp, 12 predicted proteins | sample KBSS23LmetaG_FD_65654 | JGI IMG/M metagenome (GOLD analysis project Ga0070686, IMG submission 65654) | Switchgrass rhizosphere microbial communities from Kellogg Biological Station, Michigan, USA - KBS S2-3L metaG | ecosystem: Host-associated > Plants > Roots > Rhizosphere ...
AAAGGGTGCGGTCGCACAACAAATTCATAACGAGTTCGCGTCCGATCTTATCATTAAACTCGTCCCGGGGAACCAGGCTAGGGCAGGGCTGAAGAACCCCCGGGCCACTCCGTCTATTGCCAATGTCAAAGTTTCCTCCAAGGTGTCTATCAAGGAGGTTTACGGTGTGAACCGCCAGACCGGCAAGCCCGGCAAGATGGTTGCGGTCGCGGTCGAAGCCACCATTACCTCCCGGTCCCGCCGGCTTTATATACCGTCTCCGAATCCGACCATATTTTGCAAAACGTGGAAGTCTTCAAGCGTTTTACCAAGCAAGTCAAACAGGTCATTGTCAAAAAGATCAGTCCGAACATTCCCGCCAATTAATCCGCTGTCTCTTCCATCAACAGGCCGCAGATTCGCCTGGTCGTAACGACGAACCGATCACACCTTCCCATAAGCAGAGCACGGTGAGACGCCGCGCGGCGCATGGCTCTTCAACGAAACTGCAGGCCGATCGCGAATGATGCCGCATAGCCGTCGGCCGTTGCCGTCGGAGCCAGCATGAGTTGATCGCCACCACGGCGGAAGATCCAATCATGCTGATTTCTCGCGGTGCGCTGTCCTTTCGAAGCATACGGCGGGTCAGCATGGACGCGATCCGTCAGCCCATCGTCAAAGTACAATTGCGACGTAAACTGGAGGCTCCGCTGGGCCACGGGCGCGGTGCGAATCTTGAAGTGAATGTGTATGGTCCGGCCTGGATACCAGCCAGGGTACACAGTGACGAACCGAGCCTGGCCGCGCGCGTCGGTTACCTGATAGCCACGTAAAAATTTCCGGCCGATGGTGTTGAAGCTGGGATCTTGGACATCCGAGTAAACGCCCATCGCATCGCAATGCCAGATGTCGACCTGGGCGCCCGGCAGCGGCTGACAGTCGCCGGTATTGAGGCGTGAGATTAGTAGCGTCAGCGCCAGTGGCGTACCGGGCCTGACTCGCCCGTCAGTCGGATCTGTGCGAATGTCGGACCGATTCAAGCGCTCATCGACGAAATATGGACCTTCGGTTTGTTCTGGCCGAACCACGCATGAGGGTCCCTGGGAGCCTGCAACGGCCCACCGAGGAATCAAACTGCAGGCCATCAAGCAGGCTGCACTACCGCCCAGCAAAAGCACCACTTCACGGCGGGAAAGGAGACGCCCCACAGGCCCGTTTTCATACGTCATCGGTATCCTCCAACTTTCGAGCGCGCCGGTGTGTCGAGTAAGCCGACAGTGGCTACCCGGACGCCAGCATCGCGGGCAGGTATTGTTCCATCAGCAGCATCGCTGTCCCATCATACCGCTGGAACCGGTCGAGACACTATCCGATTGTACGGGCAAAGTTGGAACGCTACGCGACATGAAGCGGGGTCGGCGACTTTTCTCCATCAGTCATACAGGGAAGTACTTCGAAGTAACTTCCGCATTTCCCAGACCGAGGGGTGAGGCTCGGTCAATTCGTGGTGCTCCAAGTCAATTTGAGGGTTGTAAGGAGGGCTGATCTCACTTCTGACTTGGGTGACAGAGTACCAACGTTCGTACTTTTGCTCCCAGCGATCATGATAACGTAGCCGGAGATAGCCATGGCTAATGGGTTTCACGCGGATCGGGGCTTCTGGACCCAAGACAATGGCGACCACAGGTTTCTCATAACGCGGGCCGCGAGGATACACTTTCTTGACCGCGAAATTCCCCTCCCACCCGCCCAGGTGCATCACGCAATCGTACGCCACACCATGCCCGACGTTCTCAAGTTCCGGATAGAGGGTGAGGACGTCCCCGGAGTTCATCGCCGACAAGTTCGCAATTCTGAGATCGGGTTGAGCCGCGCGGAACTCATTCTTGGTTCTGACAATGAACACATACAGATAGAAGGAAGCGACACCTGCGACAACTAGAAAAATAACCAAGCCAATCAGCAATGACCAATCCATGCCCAAATGCATGTCCCGGTGAACGACCTTGTTCCGTGGCCGAAATGGAGAGAGGCTACGTTCTAGCGAGGGAAGTGTCAACCGGAGGATTGAGGAGATTCTGGCATTTCAAGAGCCGGACCACCGAGCGCCGCGAAAGAGCGTCGAACCCTTCTCCTAAACACGCAGAACGAATGCACCAATGACAACTGAAACGAGCAGCAGTCCGCCGATGACAACGGCCACCATGTTCAAGGCAGTGAACCGCTCGTTCCGATCATGTTCCGGAACCAATAATTCATTGACGCGGTTGGCCGCCTGTTGAACCGGGATGAGGAAGACAATGGACAACAACGCAACCAGTCCGTATGGATCCGGAAGTAGCCAGAGTGTCGACACCAGAATCCATCCAGTTGCCAGAACTTGTACAGAGATGGAATGACTCACCTTGAGCGAAGCAGCGCTGATCCGAACCTTCTCAAAGAATGTATAGCAGTAAATGAACATAAAAAACGTTTTCCAAAACGGGCTCGCGTCCGACTGTTCACGTTCCAGGATTAACTTCCAATTCTCGTAAAACCAATACAATTGGTACATCCCCACAGTGCAGAAATGCATGACAACAAATTTGGTCAAAGAAACCGGAAAGTAAATCGGCGTCGAAGGACTTGCAGAAGGGATTACGGCGGCGGTGGCTGAGTGAGTATCGACATTCTCTTGATCATTCTCGTCGTTCAAAGGCAACACCTCGCGACCTTGGAAACAGACTACTTCCCACCGGAAAGGGTGTCAATGGAGCAATCCGTACACGGCCGGTATTTCAAGAGGCAGGACACCATGTGCCGTAAAATGGGCTTGTGACTAGTTGGGAAGCTCCCAGTCTAAATTCCAGGCCACTTCCCAGACATGCCCGTCGGGGTCTTGGAACGAGCCGGTGTAGCCACCCCAGAAGGCATCGTGCGGCGGATCGGTGATCGTCGCGCCCGCGTTTTTGACCTGCGCCATCACCGCATCTACTTCAGCTTTGCTCGCGACATTGTGGCCGAGCGCACATTCAGTCGCGCTTCGAGGGCCCAGCGGAACGTTGGCTTCATGGGCGAGAGATGTGCGGGGCCAAATGGGGAGCTTCAATCCATGTTGAAGATCAAAGAACGCGACTGCACCGTGCTCAAACTCCGTGCCCACGATGCCCTTCGTCGGCAAACCGAGCCCATCGCGATAAAACCTCAGCGCGCGCTCCAAATCGTCGACACCGAGAGTAATGACCGTGATTCGAGGTTTCATAGACGGGCAAGGGCTCCGCTCTGGCGCACGAAAGAAAATAAATTTCCGACAGGCTACGTTTCGGAGAGGAAGGTGTCAAGGTTTAGAGGTGGACTGCCACGCGTCGCGAAATAAGGTCGGGTTTCTTGCTGTCAGAACACCTTCGTCAGCGGCCGAAATAGCAATCCGGTGGTGGAGACGCGGAGTTCGATCGTGATGCGATCGTGTGCGGGAAAGAACGCCGCCGATCCATATTCCGCATCGACCACCGGCTCCAGCCAGCCGTAACGCCGCCGAAGTGCGAACACGTCTACCAATCGATCCGTTGTGAGCCGGTAGACCGTGCGCGGCCTCACGCGTTCATCTTCGATGCGGTGGTAGCGCCCTGCAATACGATCCAACTCATACACGGTGTGCAGACCGAACAGATTGGCCCAAGGTTTCCATTTCAGAATATGTGCATCGACGTAGACTTCATCACCCGCTAGCCAGTAGCTCTCCGTCTGCCCATTTGGCAGGTGAATCGTGACGCGAAACTGCGACGGCCCAACCGGCTCCGCTTGAATGGTTGCAGCAAGATCCTCCCGCGTCAGTGCACGGTAGCCTTGCAACGAGAGCTGAAGTGTCAGAAACAAGGCGCCGCATGCCAGGCAGGCCAAAGCAAAGGCGGTATGCAATGACAGGCGAACGAACCGCCGCCGTCGCGCCGATGCCACCCCGGCCAGCAGGAACAAGAATCCGAGTACACCGAATCCTATGGACGTGGCCATCAGCCAGTCGATCATGAAGACACCTCGTTATTCGTTGATATATCGCGCATCCGTAAGCGCCACTAGACCATGGCTAAGTCTAGCAGGCTGCGAAAAACTCGCTCATTCATTGGGCGAAACTCGCAGAAAGCACGATTGTCGTCGGAGTAAGTGAGATACTTCTGTACGGGCTGTTCACCTGTCCTAATCGAAGTAAGTGCAGTTTTCAGGCAAATGGGAGGTCACTGCAAACCGATAAGATGTGAAACGTAAGGCGTGAGGGGGTAAGCGCAAGATGCAGAACGCCGCGCGCTGCGAAACTGGGCCCAGGCGTGGGATGCTGGCGTACAAGCAGGCAGCATCGGAAACGGTTTGACAGCTGTTCAAGTCTAGCGTACTCTCTGTGTAGATGTTACACATGGAGGATCGGATGGCGACCAATCTAGCTATTGATGATGTGTTGCTGGAGCGTGCGCGTCGGGTTGGGAAGCTCCGGACCAAGAAGGAAACCGTCACACAAGCTCTGACAGAATTTATCCAGCGGCGCCGACAACGGGATATTCTAAAGTCGCTCGGCACGATCGAATTCCGGAAGGGATGGGACTACAAAAAGGACCGTCGCGACCGTGAATCTGGTCGTTGACACGTCCGTGTGGTCTTTAGTGCTGCGGCGTCCACGGGTCGATGAAGACGATTCTCACGTCCGTGCCTTTCGCTGGCATCTTGAATCAGGCGACGGGATCTTTCTGGTTGGCAATATCCTTCAAGAACTCCTCGATGGGCTACGCTCCACGAAACAGTTCGACCGCTTGTTGGCCCTCCTCGATCCATACCCTCTTCTTGACCTGGATCGACAGACGTATGTAGCCGGCGCTCGTCTACAGTCCGTATGCCGCTCTAAGGGAGTCAATGCCGGCTCCATCGATTTCCTGATTGCCGCTGCATGCTGTCAGCACGGATTCCCGCTGCTCACCGCCGACAAAGACTTTGTGAGAATTGCCGGTCATTGCGATCTCGTCACCATACCTGCCTAGTCTCATTCTTCTGCGATTCCGTTTCTCTTGGTTTGTTAGGAGTGAGTCTGTGGACCGATTCCCTTCCAGTACAAGGGACCGCTCCAGGTCCACCTACTAAGACATCAGCATTATCGGCACCGGCCCAGATGGGAGAGCGCTGGCGTATACGCTATCTCCGTCGGGGGGAGGACATTCTGTTGCTTGGACGGGGGGCTATCTACGAATGGTTAGAAGCGGTGTGAAAAACCCGGCGCACCGGGGCCTCTTTCACAAGAGGCCCCGGTGGCTTTGATGATGGCTGGGCACGGCGCTATTGTACTTCTACGGTGATGGTCTGGCTGGCCGCGACGAGTGCGTGGTCTTTCGTAGCACCGGTCACGGTGATCTGGTGCGTCCCCTTGCTCAGGCCCTTAAACGTCCCAGTAAAACCCTTCTGATACTCATTGTCCACGAACACGTGGGCATGGGCAGCTTGAGAGCCCTTCGTCAATTCGTACTTCAGCTCAAAGCTGTCGCTGACCTTGTCCCCGGCCTTGGGAGACGTAATCATAATCTTCGACCCGTCCTCTATTGGTTTATCCGCTGCGAAGACTGGTGCTCCGCCGAGACAGCCCACTAACGCGATCCCTAATCCCATGAGCCCAATACGTCCCATCACATGCATCACGACCTCCTTGTTTGAAACAGTTAAATGAACATTGCACCCTTGCACACCTACGGGAGATCTTGTTGTCTGGATTCAAATTATTCTCCGAGGTCCGATCGAAGAAGGTGTGGGTTCACACCTTCTTCGCGCCCTGGATCTCTCATCAGTGGGCCCCACGCCTCGGTATTATAATGACGCGCATCTCACGCGTACACGATTATGCGCCATGCGTGATCATCGAGACGAGCTGGGCACAATCCACAGGTGCGGAAGGGTGAGCAAGCGGAGTGCCAGCTGAACTTTGTCTATGTTTTCAAGAGAAAGGCCTCAACGCTCTCATGCGTTCTGTTTTAAGATTGTAAAATACGTCGGCAGGTCCCTACGCAGGAAGAATCCTTCATTGTGGGAAATTGTCCCAGTGCGCAAACGTGATGCGTCGAGCAGGACAACGACCCTACCTCGCATCGGGCGGTAGGAGTCGTCACCCAGAATGAGGGGGCTTACCAGACCTCTGAAGGTGAGCGGTGAAATTCTTCGACGACCGGAAATACGAGTGCGGCGAATTCTACATAGCGCATACGGATCGCTTCGGAATGGGTCCCGGCTTGGAAGACGATCTCACCGTCTTCGGTGAGCGAAGGATCGACATACACAGGAAGCCCATAGAGGATGCCGAACGGCGGCATGGCGCCTAGTTCGCAGTCCGGGAAGAGATCTGTAATTTCTCCCTCGGTTGCGAGTCGCACATGGTGGGTCATGAACACGTTTCTGAGGCAGTGGAGATCCAACTGCCAACTGTCCGGGAGCATGGTCATCACGAACCGATTCTCAACCTTCACAATTATATTCCGTTTTCACATCATCTTGTGGAGAATGGCGTGAAAAATACGGAGACTTCCCGGGCTGATGACAATGGTTCTTTCCCTATAGTTTATTAACCTCCAAGCCCACCGTTTCACATATTGGAGCCTCGTTCATGGGCTTGTCTATTAATTGGGAAAAGGCATAGACTCTGGCTCCTCATCAATCCGTCAGCCGTGGATGGCTGACGGATTGCTGCCGCGAACTCTGTCAGGCCGAGGAGAAGACTCCATGGCTCCGACACGAAAGCTTCATCGTCGAACAGTTCCCGCCAAGATCGACGCCAAGAGCAAGGGGGCCAAGCGACTTTCTGTAAAAGCCCCGCTGTCTCGGGCGAAGCCTACGCCATCGACAGAGCTCCGCCGGACTCAGGCGGAGCTCGAAGCGGCTCGTGGCCGTTATGTGGAACTCTACGATTTTTCCCCGGCCGGCCATCTCACGCTGGATACGCACGGTACGATTATGGAAGCCAATCTGAGGGTCGGGAAGCTGCTCGGCATCAACCGGAATGAGCTGATCGGGCAATCATTCGCCCGCTTCGTTTCATCGGATGACCGAGACCTCTTGCACCGGCATTGTCAGGAGGTGTTGCAGACAGGCACGCGACAAACCTGTGAGGTGTGTCTCCGGAAAGAGGCAGACGTCTCGCGCTGGCTCTATTTCGAGAGCCTCGCGGTTCACGATGAGACCGGGCGTATCACCCATTGGCGGACGGCCCTGCTGGACATCACCGAACGCAAGCGAGCTGAGGAAGAACTCCGCGAAAGTGAAGCGCGACTCCGAGCCATTCTCGATAACAGTCCAGGGATGGTGTTTCTGAAGGATACAGAAGGACGCTATCTCCATGTTAATCGCCAGTTCGAAAGAGCGTTCCATATAACTGGCGAGCAAGTCGTGGGCAAAACGGATGAGGACATCTTTGCGCCCGAGCAGGCCGCTGCGTTTCGTGCCAATGATCTCAAGGTACTTCAAGCTGGAGGTCCGCTCGAATTTGAAGAAGTCGCCATACATGACGGTGGTCCTCACACGAGTATTGTCTCCAAGTTTCCCTTGTACGGTGGAGACGGAAAGCCTTATGCCCTGTGCGGGATTACCACTGATATTACCGAACGGAAGCGGGTGGAAGAGAAGTTGATGCAGAGCGAGGAGCGGTATCGGAGCATTTTTGAGAACGCCGTGGAAGGGATCTTTCAGACCACCCTTGACGGCAAGTATGTTGCCGTCAATCCAGCGCTCGCTCGCATGTATGGGTACGACTCGCCGGAAGACATGATTCCCACGATCACGGACATCGCCAGTCAGCTCTACGTAGACCCCGGACGCCGCAACGAGTTTATTCGTCTGATGCAGGCACAAGAGGAGGTGACAGGCTTCGAAGCACTGGTGTACCGAAAGGACGGCAGCTTTATTTGGATTTCCGAAAACGTGCGGACTCGTCGCGATCAGGCCGGGGTGCTGATCGGGTACGAGGGAACGGTGGAACATATTACGGAGCGCAAACTTGCGGAAGAACGATTGCGCGCCACGCTAGAGGAAGTCCGTATGTTGAGCGGAAGACTCGCCACAGTGGAGGAAGAAGAGCGAACCCGCATTGCCCGCGAGCTGCATGATGAACTCGGTGTCGGACTGACGTGCTTGAAGATCGACCTCTCGCGCTTGGTGACAATTGTAGGGGATGGCGTGAACGCCGATGCGCGCGCCAATCTCGACGACAAGGTTCGCTCGATGGTCGAACAAGTGGATAGTACGATTGCGGCGGTGCAGCGGTTGGTCACTCAGCTACGGCCTGCTCTCTTAGACAACCTGGGATTGGTCGCAGCGATTGAGTGGCAGTGTCATGATTTTCAAAAGCGCACTGGTATTCCGTGCACCTGCGTGACCAGTGCAGACGATATCGCTATGGAACCCGATCGGGCCACGGCACTCTTCCGCATCTGTCAGGAAGCCCTTACCAATACGGCGAGACATGCGCAAGCCACGGCGGTGACGATCAAGTTAGAATCGCATAACGACTCGTTGCAGCTGGTGGTGGCCGACAACGGTGTGGGGATTCCCGATACGAAGGTCTCGGATCGTCGGTCGCTGGGATTGCTCGGAATGAAGGAGCGCGCCACCCTATTTGGAGGAGAGATGACGATCCAGGGGCATCCCGACAAGGGCACGACCGTCATTGCCTGTCTGCCACGACGCTGAATCCATGGAAGGACTCCCATGTTAAAAGTTCTGGTGGTTGATGATTTCCCTCTCTTCCGGAGAGGGGTGCGGGATCTGTTGGGCGAAGGATTCAAAGACGCAAAAATCGGCGAGGCTGGTGATGCCTACGAGATGCTGAAGTTGCTGAGGCTGAAGCCGTGGGACGTTGCCATCTTGGATATCAGCATGCCCGGTATGAACGGCCTGGACGCGCTCAAACAGGTGAAACAGGAGTTTCCGGACCTGCCGGTGTTGATCCTCAGCATGTATCCGGAGGAGCAGTATGCGATCCGGACGATCAAAGCCGGCGCCGATGGTTATCTCACCAAATCCAGCGCGCCGGAGGAACTGGTCAACGCGATTAAGAAGGTACATGGGGGCGGTAAATATGTGAGCCCTTCGCTGGGGGAGGCGCTCGCTCTCACCGTCAAGCCCGGCGTCGAGAAGGACCCTCACGAGTTACTTTCGGATCGGGAATACCAAGTGTTGTGCCTCATCGGCTCGGGAAAAACCGTCAGTGAGATCGCCGACAAGACGAACCTGAGCGTCACGACGATCAGCACCTACCGTGCGAGGATTCTCGAAAAGATGCGCATGAAAACCAACGCAGAGCTGGCTCGATACGCGATACAACAGGGGCTTGTGGAATAAGAGTTTTGAGTGTTGAGTTATGACCGCTGAATGACACGCCTTGGGTTTCGATCCGTTATATGCTTGACCTCAATCGATAACTCAAAAACCCAGAACCCAGAACTCTCAACTCAGCACCCTCCTTCCTCACTGTCGTACAAACCACGACAGTGCCTGTGCTAGTAATCCGACAAGAAAATCCTTCATTTGTCGATAGGGCTTCGGCCAGGATCCGGCTATAACTTCGCGCATACGTAGTACCACGAAGAGATCCCTCATTGACGATGGCACTTTTCCCAAACACGCTTCGAGATGACGACCAGGCCGGCCAGTCGAGAGTCCCTACTACGCCCAAAAAGGAGGATGCCATGGCACAGGCGCATGTTCCCAGCCTTGACTCAGTCATTTGCCACGAAGTGACCGGCCTGGTGTCCTGCACATTCGATGAACTTGTTCAGAGGTTGCCTGCCTATTCGTGGGCGCAAGTGTTCGCAGCGGTGGATCGGCTCAGCAGGCAAGGAACCCTTACGATCAGCCGCACGCGCTGCTTTGGGTATATCGTATCCATCGGGCCCTCTCCTCCGACTCCCCAGGCTTCGCAAGACCGGAAGTCCCAGGCGCTGTTCGGTCGGCTCAGCTGATTCAATCCTTGCCGAGAGAGAAACAGTCACCTGCGTGGGAAGAAAATATGACGTGGTGTGTGCATAAGAGCGTTCATGGAAGGGGGCGATGTGGAACGATGGTACGACTCCGCAATGGAACAGTAATATTCGCATAATAGTGATGTTCTACGATGCCATCTGAGCACCATGAGATGGCAGGAAGTTGAGACCGGAGTGAAGGGAGGACTGATGATGGCAAGCCGGCAGAACAGTGAGAGAACGCGCGTCATGATTGTGGAACAGGA
>Ga0070686_100002465_pt1 | contig 10201 bp, 9 predicted proteins | sample KBSS23LmetaG_FD_65654 | JGI IMG/M metagenome (GOLD analysis project Ga0070686, IMG submission 65654) | Switchgrass rhizosphere microbial communities from Kellogg Biological Station, Michigan, USA - KBS S2-3L metaG | ecosystem: Host-associated > Plants > Roots > Rhizosphere ...
GTTGTTTGAGTCGCCAATTCGCAAAAGATATTCCGCGACAAGATTTGACGAACTGAGAAACAGCACCAGCAAAACGCCCACGGCCGCCAGCCGGTCGTCGCCGGTCAACAGCGAGAGCAAACAGAAAATCGCCAGCGCCGAAGCAAACGCCGTGAGCGCCGTTAACCCGATGAATGCTTTCGCCGTTGAAAGGTGCGCGGCGCGCGCGATGGTGGCGATGAAGACTGCGGGGAAGGGCTGGACGGATAGATACGATTCCGCAGCGGGTTGAGCAGAAGAATCGTCGCGTCCGGTGTAGGGGTTGTTGCGTCGCGGACGACCGTCGATCAGCGCATTGAGATAAGCGGCGTAGACGGATTCGTCGCCGTGAGTTTGCGCATAAGCGCCGTTCCACTCGCTCCCGCGCAGAAAATAGAAATAGAGCTGCGGCGCGACGGCGACTAGCGTGACAATCGTGGCGGCCAGCAAACCGTAGCGCCGGCACCGCGTGCTACCCGAACTCTCCAATGAAGGTCTCCTCGGGGCAGACTGCGTGGCGGTTTGATTTCTCTTCCTCCGTGCAATCTCCGTGTCCTTTGGTGTCTCTGTGGTGAATAGGTGTTACGCAAGCCATCACCACCGAGGCACAGAGAACACAGAGGTGGCACAGAGAAAGACTGAATATTACTGACTACTCGGAAGGTCGCACCAGTTTGCGTTCCTGAAATTCTTTGAGCAGTCGCTCCGCGCTCGCTACCGCGTGTTCATGGTCCACCGTGTAGGCGTTCATGATTTCCGCGACGATTTGCTCGAACGGTTGACCGTTTTCGAGCGCACACCAAATCAACATCGCTGTTTCGTTTAGTTGGTAATACTGCTTGGTGTTCAGATCGACCAGCACACCGTCGCCCTCATCGAGTTGCGTGGCGACGATGTGCCCGAGTGGAACTAAGCCGGAGTTGCTCATTGCGGGTTACTTAAGACTTTCTGAAATCAGTTCAGGTAATGAAGTCGGGTCCGCGAAGACGTCGCGGCCCGCGAAGAGTGTATAGCTTCTGGTTTGTCTCGCCAATTTTGTGAGCGCCTGCAAGTGCAGCGGCGCGGCGGCGGCGTCGCAGGTGGCCCACGGACATTGCCTGATCAAACGCGCGAGCGCGTCCCCCTGCTTGAGCGGCTCGATGCGACTCTGCGTCTCGCTGGTCACCGTCGGGAAAATGATCGCGCCGGGGAAACAGTTCGCGACAAACTTTCCGGGAAATGCATCGCGCGCGTAGAAGCGAAACTTTTCGGTTTTGCCGGGCACGCGACCGCCGATCGATTCCTTGAAACTCAGCAGGTTGCAAGCATCTAGCGTTGCTTCGTCAAACGTGAAATAGCGTCGCAGCGCCCACGCTTCGATGCCGGCCGCCGAATCAGACAGCATCAGGTTATCGTCTGTCACAAAGCTCCAACCCGTGCGCACGAGCGTCGCCGTCAACGTTGACTTGCCGCAGCCCGAATCGCCGACCAGCAGAATTGCGCTGCGATCATTGGCGTCATCTTCGGGTAGAACGCAGGCGGCGTGAAACTGGTAGAGACCGGCGCGACGCAGCGCGGCTTGCACCGCATAAAGAATCACGTTGTTGAGCGCTAACGAATGTTTGCCGGGCGTGCTTTCGGAAAGCCAGATGTCCGTCCGGTTAAGCTCCGGCGGCGCGACGACGATCGTCGAGTCGTTCACCTCAAGCACAAGATCGTCACCGCTCGTAAAGCAGTGTCCATCCTCGATCTCGAAACGCGAATCGGCCTCCGGAAAAACAGGCGGCGCGTGTTTGTGCAGTTCGATTAAATGGGCCGGCGCACCGGCCGCTGACGGGTTGGCTGGCGTGAAATAGTAACCGCTGAGGAAGGCGTGAGCCAGGTTGAGGACTGGCTCATCCGCTCCTTTGATACAGATTATGCGATCTGCAACCGAGTAATACTTAACGAGTTTAGACGTAGACTGTTCCCATCGACCACGGTCGCGCGCGGCTGAACCACCAACGGACGAAACTTCTGACATCAAGTGGAGATTCAGACCTTAAACGTCGCCGCCGCCGGTGACCTGCAGGAAAAACTTGGTTGCGGCCAGAATGTCGACCGGCTCCGAAATTTCCGGTTCAACAAATTCCTTAGTCGGCGGGGCCGTTACCGCAGGTTCAGAAGCGTTAGCCGCGACCGTTGCAAGATCCGTAGTTTTGTTGTTGTCCATTTACCCTATTCCCCTGAAAAGTAGTTTGAATCGATCTTAGTTTGCGAACTCTACCAGCAGCGGCACAGTGCTGCCGCGCTGAATATCTTTCCGCACGTGCAGATGCACGGACGGAGGAAAGTATGAAACGGCGTTTTCCAAAGACGCCTCTTTGAAGTCAAGATCAACGGTGTCGTTGGTGTCCTGCTTCATGATCAAATTGACGCCGAGCACGTTTGCGATGCGATCGAGCACCGCGGCCAAAGATTGCTGCTTCACCTTCACGGTCAGCCGCCCGTTTTTGTAGTCGACCTTCAACGGGTTTTCCTTGGGATCCATGCTTTCGGTGTCGCCCTGCATGACGAACGAAATGTTTCGGTTCTCGAGTTTCGGCACCGGCGCCGGTTCGTTATACGCGTTCAGGAAAACTTCGCGACAAATCGGACTGGCTCCCCCCTGCAACTCGTAATGCACGTAGGGAAGCGGCGCGATCAACTGCAGCGCGCTTTCCAGCGGCAAGTCCTCAAACTCGAGCGTGACCTTTTGCTTTTCCATCACGCGGCTGAGAACTATCGGCGCCTTCAGTCGTCGGGAAAGTTCCGCTGCGACTTCCGTCAACGGCGCGGCCTTGGCCCGGATGCTCACGAAGTATGCACCGTTTTGTTTGACGCGGACGCGGAACGCCCCTGCCTTGTTATTCGGCGCAGCTTTGCTGGTCGCGCCCGTTTGTTGAGTCGCCGGTTGAGTCGCCTGTTGCGACATCGCAGCCGCAGGCAAAGCCACGCAAACAAGAGTCGCGGCAAACAGACCGCTCAATAATCGCAAACGGTTCATTGCTTCGCGCTCTTGCCTTTCATTGCTTGCGGCGCAGTCGTCGCCGTCTTGCCGATCTCCTCGGGCTTCTTCTCAGGTCCGCCGCTCTGCTCGAGCACCTCGATGTTCAGAGTTACGCGAAACTTTCCGGTCTGTTGCACGCCCCACAGAAATCGCAAATTGATGCTCGCGCCCGGATTCAAAGGCACGGCTCCCGGTCCACTCGGAAGCTGGATAATGCCCTCGGTTATCGGCGGCAACTCAGGACCGACAGCGGGCGCTGAAACTGTCGAGTTAAACGCGCCGCCGTTCGGCTGAGCGGGCGGCTGTTCGATCGTCGTGCCGTTGACCATAACCTCGGTACTGCCGCTGCCGCACGGTTGCAGGTTGACCGTGGTCGAAGTGACGTCTGCTGTTCTTATGCGCAGGTCGGCCGTGCCGCTCGGCGCCGGAAAAGTCGTTTGCTGCGTCACGCGAAATCGCAAGCGCGTTGCGGGCGCGATGCTGTTGTTGGTGATCGTGCGGCGCAGTTCGATCGTGCCGAAGGTGCTGTTTTGCGCCGGAACGCTGTTCAGATCGCGAATCTGATTCGGGGCCCTGCTGCCGGCGACACAAGGATCTAGAAGCGTAACGTTGTACTGCGCGTTGTTCTCAATCGGGCTCGACAGATTCTCGGGACCGGGCGCGCCCAAGCGTTGACCGGCGCCGGCTGACGTTCCGTTGGTGTCGACGAAAATGAAATCGTTCGCGTTGTCGTCGGTATCGATGACGCCGGTCGTGATCGTGCACGGTTGCAGACTCGCCACCGCTCCCTGCCGGCCGCAATTGTCGCGGTAAAACGAATAGTCGATGTTAAAGGGAGTCAGCGCCGGATAGCCGGTGCCTTCTTTGTAGAGCGTGTTCGCTTCAGCCGTCGAGCCAACCGCGTCCAGGCGCGCCGCGAGCGTGTAGTCTTCGCCGCTGTTGTTATTGAAGAGCGCGATGCCGGCGTTGTCAGGAATGTCTGTGGTGTAGCTGGCGTCGCCGGTGCCTGTCGTGCCGTTCCCCGCGGGATATGCAGACAGCGAATAACCGGCGGAGTTGACGCACAGGAAATGGCCCCGGGCGGGAATGATCGTGTTGTCGGGAATCGTGCAGCGCAGTACGCCGTCAGAAGCAACGATCGCGTAACCGGTGCCCGAGGCCGACGTCACCAAATGTGCCGAGGCCGTGTTGTTGTAGATTTCAATGAACTCATCCGCAGCCTGATTGCTGGCGCCCTTCCGGCCCGCCCCGCCACCGCCCGGCCCGCGCAAGCGAAACTCGCTGATGACTAAATCGCCGGCGAATGGACCAGTGACTGCTGTAAACGCAGTCGACGAGTTGTTGTCAGGGATTGGGTCCGGCGTGTCCGAAGTGACTGTGGCGGTGTTGCTGATCGTCGTGTCACGCGGCGTGTCGTTATCGATCGACACGGTGACGGTCAAGGTTGCGGATTCGGTGAAAGCGATGCTGCCGAGGTTTGCAGTGACCGTGTTGCTGGCGAAGTTAAACGTTCCCTGACTGACGGTCGCATTCACGAACGTGGTGTGCGCCGGAATGGCGTCAGTCACGACCACGCCGGCCGCCGTGTCCGGACCATCGTTACCGACGACGACGTTGTAGGTGATGTTGCGTCCGCGCGGTACCGATTCATCGCCGGTCTTGCTGACGATCAGATCAGCTGACGCTCCGCCCGGCGTTGCGCCAAGTGCCGGACGTGACAGCGCCGCGCCGCCGAAAGTGCCGAAACAAATAAGCGCGACTGGCAAAAGCCGAGCACGGAAAGCGACGACAAGCGTCAAAAGGGGATGGGGTTTCAACTGGAATCCTTACTATGAAAACCGACTAAAGACGGAGAAACTGCTTCGGTTTATCCGCAAATGATGGCTAAAGCGAGTCTGTGAATCCGTTTAGCACGAACGCACGGACTCGCTTGCCCTTTCTTTCGTTCCTTACGGCAGAACTTCGATGTTCATACCGACGCGGAACTTGCCCGTCTGTTGTACGCCCCACAGGAAACGCACGATCACGCTGTTGCCCGGCGGGATCGGTGTTCCGAGGGTGACGGTGCCGACGGAGAACGTGCCGTTAAAGGCGCCGCCGTTTGGCTGCGAAGGTGGTTCCTCTTTCGTCGTACCGAGAACGGTAATAACGGAAGTACCAGTCCCGCAGGGTTGATTCGAGAAGTTGTCAGTCGTGTCTGCCGTGGTGCGCGTGCGCAGGTCGGCCGTGCCGGACGGAGCCGGGAAGGTTGTCTGCTGAGTCACGCGGAAACGCAAGCGAGTCACGTTAGCTCCGGTGTTGTTAATAATCGTTCGGCGCAGTTCAATCGTGCCGAAGGTGCTGTTTTGCGCCGGAACACTGGTCAGATCGCGAATCTGATTAGGCGGCAACGAACCGGCAACGCAGTTGTCAGGAAGACCCACTACGAACGAAGCGTTGCGTTGAATCGGGCTGGCGAGATTTTCCGGTCCCGGTGAACCGAGTCGCTGGCCCGCGCCTGCCGACGTGCCGTTGGTGTCGACGAAGTAGAAGTCGACGGCGTTGTTGCCGGTGTCGGCCACGCCGGTCGTCAAGGGACACGGCGTCAGATTCGTGATCGAGCCCTGCTGTCCGCAGGCATCACGAACAAACGCGTAGTCGATCGAGAACGGCGTCAGCGCCGGATAGCCGGTGCCTTCTTTGTAAAGCGTGTTCGCTTCCGACGTGGACCCGACTGCATCCAGACGATTCGCCAGGATGAAGTTTGCGGGCACGTTGTTGTTGAAGAGCGCGATGCCGGCGTTGTCCGGAATGTCTGTCGTGTAGGTCGCGTCGCCGGTCGCATAACCGCCGAGCGAATAAGCCACGCTGTTGGTGCAGAGATAATGTCCGCGGCCCGGAATCACGGTGCCGTTTGGAATGGTGCAACGAACTGTGGCGTCGCTGGCGGCGACGGCGAAACCGCTGCCCACCTGCGATGCGACCGTCGTGCTGGTGTCGCTGTTGTTGTAGACCTCGATGAACTCGTCATTCGCGCCGCTTGGTCCACGCACGCGAAACTCGCCGATGATCAATGGCGACGTCACGGCCGAGGTGTTGACGATGTGAATGTCGTAGCTGCCAGTGTCCTCGTCATCAAACCAGAACACTTTAATGAAGTAAGTGCCCGCTGTCTGAACCGTGAAGTTCGCACCTTCGCCGGCTGGATTGCCGGCGTCGCCGGTAATCGACGAGTCAACTGATAGCAGTACTGCGTCGGCGGGAGAGCGGAACTCGACCACCAGGTCGCTGCCGTTCCCATCTCGATCAGGGTCGGCATCAACTGGAAAGAAGACCGTGTCGCCTGCGTTGCACGAGATTGAATAGTAGTCTGCATCTCCCAGCGCTCCGATTGTTCCCGAACGCAGCGCCGGGGAATTCGCGACGTTCGCCGTCGCGGCTGTGTCGTTTCCTTCAACTTCCGCTGTCGCCGCAACGTTGGTGAGCGACACAAAGAGGCGATAGGGGTTAATGATGCCGGTGGCGCTAAATGCTTGCACGCGAATGAAATAGGTGCCGCCCGCGGTCAGCGTCCGGCCCGCGATGATCGAAGCCAGGCCGGTTTCAATGGTGCCGTCGCCGCCATTGCCGGTACCGTCGTCGTCGTCGTTTTCAATTACCGTGGTGCCGTCAGCTGCCAGCAAATCAACAACTGTATCGCGCGAAGTGGCGCCGGCGTTCTGCACGCCGCCGGTGTCGGTTTCAAGCCAAACGCGCGAGCCGGCGGGGGCTGTGAAAGTATAAAAGTCGATGTCGCCGCCGGGGTTGATCGCGGCCGTCGTAATCGCAGTTGGAGTGAACGTCAGCGCCGTTGCGGTGCCGGACGTGTTGTTGGGCTCAACCTCGGAGCCGGTTGCATACGGTCTGGGGGCCCTGACGCCGCCCCTTACTCCGCTAACAGGCGTGGTGGTGTCTGTCTCTTTGACTTCCGCCCGAGGATTAACTTGGGGAGCGGGCGCAGCGGGAGGAGTTGGCAGCGCCGCCCTCTTCTGGGCGTGGCTTAGTTGTATTGTTTGAAGCGTAAAAAAAACGGCGATAAGGATCGCCAGAAAGCGGGTCAAGTTGCGTTTCATCGTTTTGAATCTCCTCCAAAATCCCTTAGGGCTGGGTTCGCTCAAATCCTGGTTGAATGGCGTGAATTTCCGCGATGTGGTCCACGGTCGGGTACGACAAGACAAACGCCTACCTCAGCTTCAGTCCATTTAGAACTTCCCAATAGAATTCCTTAGTCTTCGATATGGACCAAAACTGGCTTCAAGGCGCTTCGCTGACTCCTGATTGTAAATGGGTCGGATCAATTCTCTAACACACTGAACTTGTCGAGTCAACAGATTCATTTTTCCCCTACGTAGTTTTACGGAGAAGTGAGTAAATGGACCAAAGGCATGAAAAATGACGATGGACCACATGGTCCAACAGGGGTGGCCCAACTACTCCACGCGGCTGATTTGTAAGAATTGAAAGTGCGATTTGTGAGAACTATTACGCTGCGAGGAGGTGCACTGAGGAAAGCGAACACTTCATACGCGGGCCGCCGGTTTAGCGAAAATCGCGCGCGGCTTTATAGCACTCACAGGTGAATGTTTCCAATCCGGGCCGATCGATTATCTTGATGTTGCCGCGGTTGTAGTGGATGAGCCCCTTGCTCTGCAGCATCATCGCTGCGACGCTAACAGTCGCGCGGCGCGTGCCCAACATTTCCGCGAGAAACTCCTGCGTCAACCGCAGCTCACTATTGTTTATTCGGTCGTGACACATCAGCAACCAGCGCGACAATCTTTCTTCGGCGTTGTGGCTGGCATTGCACGCCGCAGTTTGCGAAACCTGCTTCATCAGTTGTCGCGCGTAAGCCAACACGAGTTTTTGCAACTTCCCGCCGCGCTGAAACTCTTTTTTCAAGACGCTGAATTTGAGACGCACGCCGCCATTCGCGATCTGCACGATGGCACGTTCGGGTGAAGTCTCTTCGCCCAACAAAGCCGCAACGCCGGTCAGGCCATCGTTGCCGACCAGGCCCACTTCGACAATCTTGCCATCTAACATTTCCGTAACCAGCGAAACCATCGCGTTTTTCGGGAAGTAGACGTAGTCCACGGGCCCACCAATCTCGTAGAGAACTTTCGCGTGTTCAAGAGCGATTTCTTCAAGATGAGGAGCCAGCCGCTGGTAGTCTTCGTCAGTAAGTGCGGCCAGAATCTGGTTTTTGGAAGGCGGACGGGGGGTGTCGTTCATCGGGTCTCCTCTCGCTCAGTCGTGTGTAAAAACACAGCAGACGGCACAAGGAGTGGTTATCCAATTCCCGATGACGAATGTTGAATATGAAAGATCCAGGCGTTATGCCTCGGTGGCAAGTTCTGTGCAACTCCACCCTACGCCTGTAATGTCGGGGTAGCAAGGCGGTCTTGTTACGTTCGCGTCGCCATTGGCGGAGGCGGTTTTCGATCGCCGTCGGTAGCCTGACGTTTAGCTTGCGGTTGGGCCAGGGCTTTGCCGATAAGATCGTCAACTGACTTGACCAGTTTGAAGGGATCGATCGGTTTGACGAAATACACCTGGGCGCCCGCGTCAAGCGCCTCTTTTTTGTCCTTTTCGTAAGCCAGACCGGAACAGAAGATGATCGGAGTAGTTTGATCAAACTGTCGCACATTGCCGCAAAGATCCACGCCATCACCGTCGGGTAACATCGCGTCAATGATAAGCACGCTAAACTTTTCCGTTTCCGCCAGTTTAGTAGCCTCGGCGATCGTGCTTGCCGTTTTCACGATGTAATGCCCGGCGGTCAGTACCAGCGCGAGCAGCTCGCGCGTCTCTGCATGATCTTCAACTACTAGAATTCGATCTTGAGGCAAGAGCATACGCCACCACTTTCAATTGCAACTCTGCAGGCTCGCAGTTAGTTTTTAAAAAGTGAAAATTAGCGTGTCAGGAATCCGGAGTTAGCGGAGCCTGCGCCTCTATCTGACGACCTGGGCGAACGTCGAAGCAGCAGCTGGGAGTCCTGCTTGTTCCGGGGGTGGATAGTAAGAAATCCAGGAGCAGCGGTCTGTACGGCAGCGGACACAGGGCCTTTTAACGCGCCGTCATCGGTTGCTGTCGATCTTCACTAAACCGCGCAAAACACCAGCGAGTATCGAACCATTTCATCCGCTCGTTAAGCGCTGCTCTTCTTTAATACAACGCACGGATTCTGCCGATAGCAGCGAACGAGAGTTCATCACTCTTCTCATCGCCAAAGAGTAATTTTGCCGCAAGTTTTGCAGTGAACAATTCAACCCGCCCAGTCTCCGCGTCGGCCTTCACTTCGGGCACAATGCTTGCTAAATTGCCAACTACCCAGACGCCCGGGCCCTACACACAAGTTTGAATAGTCACTAGTCAGTAAGCCGCAAAACCCTCGACTAGTGTTGGTACCCAATCCGCGAGTTGTCTGTCATCGTTTTAGCCCGACAGGGACGAAAGAGCAGTGGCAACCGCTCGCCCTAACGATCAACAGGGGAAGACTCAAATGAAAATGAGCAACTATGTTTGGTTGGCAGTTGTCTGTCTGCTGCTCGCAGGTTTAAGTGGAAACGTTCAGGCCCAACGGCAAATGGCGCCGAATCCTCAGGGACAAGTCGGGCCGAGTGGTATGGCGACCGTGAACGCCGCGCAAGTCAGCGAGGGTGAATTGGGTTTTCACTATCGCTCAAAAAGCGACAACATCTTCGGCCTTGCCTTTATTGGTCAGACTTTCGGCGACTTTCCGGGCACGCTTACCGTGTCGATGAATGTGCAGACCGGCAGCGTCGGGAATGGCAAAAACTCAACTTCGATAACCGGCGGTATCTGGACGTTGCCGGTTTATCGGACTGATGTGCGCGGCGGCTTCGTGGGTTCGCTCTTCGGGACAATTGCGCAGGGCGAGATCGTTCCCACCGCGAACCCTAACAAAAGTGACGTGTCGATGACTTTCAACATTGTGGGCGGCACGCTTGCGTATCAGGGTGCGGCTGGAACAGCGACATTCACCGGCACGCTCACAGTCGATCCGAGAGGAAATGGCGACGAACTCGAAGGCGTGGTGGTTTTCAACGCGCCGCCTGATTAGCGTCCGGACGTTTTAAGTCCGACAACTTCAGTTTGTCGCCGAATTTTCTATGGGCCAAGGCAAGTCAAGCT
>Ga0070686_100002466_pt1 | contig 10199 bp, 4 predicted proteins | sample KBSS23LmetaG_FD_65654 | JGI IMG/M metagenome (GOLD analysis project Ga0070686, IMG submission 65654) | Switchgrass rhizosphere microbial communities from Kellogg Biological Station, Michigan, USA - KBS S2-3L metaG | ecosystem: Host-associated > Plants > Roots > Rhizosphere ...
AATCAGTGGGGGACGAGTTGGGCCGAGCAGTCGTTGCTGTTCCGCAATCTCAAGAACGGAAAATTTGAACGCGTCGGCGCCACGCCCGCGAGCGGCTTGGCGAGCGCGTGGCCCAGCCGCGGCCTCGCGATCGGCGATCTTGACGGCGACGGACGGCTCGACGTCGTGATCAATAACATCGACGCCAAGCCTTCCGTGTTGCGAAACGTGGCCGCGACGACCGGACATTGGCTGAATCTGCGGCTCGTCGGTGACGTGGAAAAGAAGACGCCGCGCGATGCGATTGGCAGCTTGGCTTATTTGACGACCGGCAAGGTCAGGCAACGGCTCGACGTGATCAGCGGCGCGGTATATTGTTCACAAAACGATCCGACGCTGCACTTCGGGATCGGCGCCGCGACGAAGGTAGACAAACTGGAAATCCAGTGGGCCAACGGCAGCGTGGAAACGTTTGACGTCCCGGCCATCGATAAAACCGTGACGATCACTCAAGGCAAGGGCAGCGGCAAATAGCAGTACCGGCTGGAGTTTGGAAGCATTTGCGACGACTCGATCTAAGAAAGACCCAGGCAGCACGCCTCAATACCATCCGCGATATCAATCGGCAGATCGTGTTGAACTACATCCGCGAGCGTGAGCCGATTTCGCGCGCGGAGATTGCCCGCGAGACCGATTTGCAGCGGTCAACCATCTCCGCGATCGTCGAAGCGTTGTCGACGGAAGGGCTGGTTGAAGAGGTGGGCGAAGGCGAATCGACCGGCGGCCGGCGGCCGACCTTATTAAGACTGCGAACCAAAGAAGCGATCGCGATTGGCGTTTCGATCACACCGAGTCGCACGACGTTGGCGACGAGTGATCTCGCGGGACGAATCGTCGAGCAGAAAGAGTTCTTAACTGATCCTGATCCGGACAACACGCTCAACGAAGTAATCGCGCTCGTCCGCGAGTTCTCAGTCAAAAACAACGGATCGATCGAAGGCGTCGGCGTCAGTCTTCCCGGACTTGTCGATCCGTCGACCGGCACCGCCGTTTACGTTCCCTATTTCAAGTGGCGCGACATTCCGATCGCCAAAACGATCTCAAACGCTTCCGGGCTGCCCGTCATCATCGACAACGACGCGAACGCCGTCGCGCTGGCGGAACTGTGGTTTGGCCGGCCGGAAGTTAGTGATGCCAGAGACTTCATCCTCGTGCTCGTCGCTGAAGGCGTCGGCACCGGAATCATTTTTGACGGCCAGGTTTATCGCGGGCAGCGCGGCGCCGCCGGCGAGTTTGGTCACATGGTAATCGGAACGCACGCGCCGGTGCCGTGTTCGTGCGGCAACCTCGATTGCTGGGAAGCGTTTTCTTCGGAAGGCGCGGCCAAAGCGCGCTATCTGAAACTGTCGAGCGAAAGGAATATCGAAAACGCGGCGCCGTTTGGATTTCGGGAGTTGGTGGACCAGGCGTTGCGCGGCGAAGCAAACGCGAAAGCGGCGTTGGTTGAAACTGCTCACTACCTCGGCATCGGCATCTCGAATCTCGTCGTCGGGTTCAGCCCGGAAGCGGTCGTCGTTGGCGGCGAGATCGCGCGCGCGTGGTCGCTGGTTGAGAGCGCACTCACCGAAACGATCGAACACAGCATTCGTCGTGGACTGCCGTCTGCCAAAATCCTGCCGTCAACTTTGGGCGAGGACCCGACGCTGCGAGGCGCGCTGAGCCTCGTGCTCGCCGGCAAGTTTGCCGCTGCTTTTGCCGCCTGAACTGGCCCGCCTGACAAATATCTTGCCGATCGTCCCGAAAAAAGTTGACAGGCGTTTAGAACTGTATTAAAACTTCGTTCGTTTAGACAACAAACTGTCAGTCAGCTTTTCATTAACACTTTTCAAGAGTTCTACAGTCGTTTCCGAAACCGCAAGTCGTCAGACTGAGCCGGGCAGCCGCTTTACCCGGACGTTTTGTCTCAAGTAGGGAAATGGAACCGAGCAACTTTTGCCTGGAAACAGGTACGGGTGCTCCTTCATCTTTTGCCCGGCAGGCGAGGACCACATCATGAGAAAGTCACACGCGGCGCGATTCGCATCCCTGATTCTGTTGCTTCTGGCGTTCGGGATTTCGGCGATGGCGCAAAGTAACAAAGGCACGGTTGTCGGCACGGTTAAGGATCCAAATGACGCGTTGGTGCCAACTGCGAAAGTGACGGTTGTTAACCTCGCGACGCAGGAGACTCGCGAAACGATCACGGGCGACGATGGCACGTTCGTCGTTTCCAATCTCGAGCCGGGTCGGTATCGCGTGACGGTCGAAGCTCCGGGTTTTCAGAACGTTGTTTTTGAAGAAGTGACGGTGCAAACGAATGCGCGCCTGCCGCTCGACGTGAAGTTCACCTCGATCACCGGTGGCGCGGGTTTGGTGACAGTGACGGCGGATGCTGTGCCGCTGGTTGAAAGCGAAACGAGTGTTCGCGGCGACGTGATCACCGGCAAGGAAGTTACGGACCTGCCGATTGCGCAACGCAACTTTACTCTGCTCGCCACGCTTTCGCCTGGTGTGACGCGTCCGTTCGTCGGTGTGATCGGCGGCGGCGGCAACTTTGAAGCGGGCGGCAATCCGGTGGGCACTTCGACCGAGTCTACCCGTTTTCGTGAGTCGGGCGGTTCGGTGCTGGTGGTGAACGGCGCGCGTCCGACGAACAATAATTTCACGCTCGACGGTGTCGACAACAACGAAGGGCAGTTTGGCCAGATTGGCATCTATCCACCGCCCGATTCTATTTCAGAGTTCAAGATTGAGACGAGCGTGGCGCCGGCTGAAGGCGGTCGCGCCGGCGGCGGCATTATCAATACGACGACGAAGTCCGGCGGCAACCACGTGCACGGAACGCTTTATGAGTATTATCAGGGCCGCGTGGCCAGCGCGATCAGCCGCAGCGAAAAAACCGTGCCGTTGCATTTGACCAATCGCAATACCAACCAATTCGGCGGCACTGCCGGCGGTCCGGTTTTCCTGCCGCGCTTCGGCGAAGGTGGTCCCTCGATTTATGACGGCCGCAACCGTACTTTCTGGTTTTTTTACTACGAAGGACAGCGCAACGCGACGCCTTCGACGACGGGCGACTTTGGTTTTGTCAGTGTGCCCACGGCGCGGATGCGCGTCGGCGACTTCGGCGAGTTGCTCCAACCGGGCAACATCATGCAGTACAACACAATCAACGGACCGCGGTTGGCGCCGCGTGGCACCGTTTTTTGTGGCAACGGCAATCCGGCGCTGAACAACGACATTCGCAACTGCGGTCAGGCGCTGTCGCAAGCAGGCCTCAACACTTTGCAGGCTTATCCGTTGCCAAACGTGTCCGGCAGAATCTTCGATAACTTCGCAACCAATCGCAAAGAGAAGTACAATCGCGATGGTTACGGCCTGCGTTTCGATCACGCGATCAGCAGTTCCGACTCCATCTTCTTCGCTTACAGCAAGGACAAGAGTTCGCGCGCGCGCGACAACAATTTTCCGATCGGCTCGTCGCCCACCGGCAACGATCTGCCGTCGGGTTTCGGCGCCGGTAATGAATTCGGCAATTCGCGCGGCATGCGTCTCGGCGAAACGCACAGCTTCTCACCGACGGTCATCAATGAATTGCGCGTCGGAGCGACGCGAGTTGAAATCGGAATCTTCAACACCGGCGTCGGCGGCGCGCTCGGTTTCAGCCCGACAATTTCTTCGCAGCTCGGCATCCCGAACGCGAACGTCTGCGGCGAATGTACCGGCTCGATCCTGCTCGGCATCGAAGAACCGTTTCAGAACGGTCGTCAGAACCAGCTCGAGTTTATCGGCGACGGTGGTCCGTTCTACTTCAAGTCAAACAATTTCAGTCTTGGCGACACGTTGACCTGGGTCCGCGGTTCGAGCACGTTCAAATTTGGCGGTGACTTGCGCGTGCGGCAAAACAGCAACTTCGACGCAGGCCGCGCGGGCGCGATAAAAGGACAGTATCAGTACGGCACCGGCGCTGGCGGCTTCCTCGCCGGCAATTACAGCGGCATCAATATTGGACCACGCGACTCCGGTTCGGGCGCGGCAAATTTTCTGCTTGGCTATGCGCCCGCGTTTGTTAGTCGCGGAACGCCCGGCACGCCGCCGTTCCTTTCCACCAAGGAGATTGGTTTCTTTGGTCAGGACGACTGGAAAGTCAACGAGAACCTGACGCTCAACCTGGGCCTGCGCTGGGACCTGTTTGTCCAGCCGACCGAACGCTTCGACAGTCAGTCAAACTACAATCCGACGAACAACACGCTCACGCGCGCGGGCGAAAACGCACCCGGCGGGCGCGACCTCGTCAACAGCGACTGGAACAACTTTGGACCGGCTGTCGGCTTCGCCTGGGCCGGTCTCAAGCCGGACCGGTCGGTCGTGATACGCGGCGGTTACGCAATGAAGTACGCGTTTGACACGCCCGGCATCCCCGGCATCCTGCAATCAAATCCGCCCAGCGGCAACGGTTATGGCTGCTCGATTACGCAGTATGGAACGGCGAACTGCCCGCAACTTCCGTCTAATTTCAGTCTCGATAACGGCATCCCGTTTCCGGCGGTCAACAACAACATTGCGCCGGGAGCGACTTTCGCGGCGCCCGCGGGCTCGAACCTCGTCTACGTTATTCCCGACATCAGCAACGAGCTCTTTCATCAGTTCAACCTGACGGCGCAATGGGAATTTCGCCCGAGTTGGCTCGCTGAAGTGGGTTATGTCGGCAGTCGCGGACGCAACCTGCTGATCGTCAGAAATATCGGCAACTCCAGCAACGGCTTCCCGGGTTCGCGTCAGGTGACGACACACAGCATCGTGCAGACGGTTGACTATAGCGGTGAGTCGTCGTACGACTCCCTGCAAACAAAACTCGAGCGACGATACACCAACGGCATGTCGCTGATCGCGTCCTACGTTTGGTCGCACGCGATCGACAACTCGCCCGGAAACTTCTGTACCGGCGGCACTGGTCCAACGACTTGCGGCTTCGCAAACCCGTTGCTGCCGGAGCTGGATAAAGCGAGCGCCGATTTCGACGTTCGCCATCGCTTCAGTTTCGGCGGCGTTTGGGACCTGCCGTTTGGCCGCGATGGTGACTACGGCACTCACGTTTCGCGTGGTGTCGACTTGCTGATCGGCGGTTGGCAGGTGAATGCAAACATCAACATTCAAAGTGGGCCACCGTTCACCGTGTTGGCTAACGGCCAGCGCGTGGACGTGGTGAGCAGCATCGCCGCCTGCACGACGGGCACTGCGAAAGCTTTCCAAGGCGTGATCCTCTGTCCGGCGCGCACGCCTGTGTTTGCGAACGATCCGAATGGGCCGAAGTATGGCAACCTCGGGCGGAACGTTTTCAACGGCAATCGACAGGACTACGTGAATGCGTCGCTGTTCAAGAATTTCCGGGTCAGCGGAAGCAGGGAAAAAGGCGGCGTGGTGGCGCAATTGCGACTGCAGGCTTACAACCTGTTCAATCATGTGAACGGCTTCCGGCCGGTGAACGACTTGAACAGCTCAAACTTCGGCATCGACACCGCCGAGCAGCGGCGTCGTCAGTTGGAATTTGGGTTCAGGCTAATGTTCTAAGGAGACCGGTCCAGTCTCTGCAAGCCAAAGTGTGGCGGGCGTCTCCCTCGGTAGACGCTCGCCACTTTGATTGTAGATATTGACCTTGAACCTAGGACGCAAAAGCAGTTAACTTGTTGCACAGTTTCACTCCCCCGCGTTTCCCAACAGACTCTTCGAGTGCGCGCAAACCGCCGAAGTCGCGCAGTCCGGCTTGTCGGAAATTATGATGAGCGCGAGCGCACGAAATTCAACTCCGGCCAAATTGGTTGCAGCGTTGGTCTTCGCCGGCGCGCTGATCGTGATTGCGTTCGGAACCAGAGCGCACGGGCAGGTCGGCGGCGCACCGCACGATGAGGCGCCGGAGGTGACCGCGATGATCGCGCGCGTCCGGCGTGCGCCGGCGAACGAGTCCGCGCCGCCCGACGCGATTTTGCTGGGCCAGCAGCTCATAGTCGAACGGCGTTATCCTGAAGCGGCAGAGCTGTTTACGGCGCTGCTCGGCAAATGGCCGCGCCAGCCGCTAGCGCTTTACGGGGCGGCGTTGTCTGCTTTCAACCTCGGCCGGAGGGCAGAAGCTGAGCCGCTCGTTCGCACCGCCGTCGAAATCTACACCGATGGCGACGAGGACAACGCAAAGCCAGTCTCGCCGGAACAACGGCGGCGCGCCGCCGATGCGCTCGTGCTCCTCGCGATCGTTTATGGATCGCGCGGCGCGGACAGCGAAGCTTTGCAGACAGTGCAACGCGCAGTCGCCCTGGCGCCCGAACATTTCGACGCGCAGTTCACCCTCGGCCGGGCTTTGTACGGCGTCGGTGATTCTGCCGCAGCTGCCAAAGCGTTCCGCACGGCGCTGAAACTAAAACCCGACGATGTGCGGACGTTGTTTGTTCTCGCCACCGCGCTCGAAGCCGCGGGCGAAGGCGAAGCGGCGCTCGACACGTATCGCGAGCTCATTCGCTTGCGGCCGAATGCTACGGAAGGACACCTCGGTTTGGGTGTGCTGCTGATCAAGCGCGGCGGCGTCGAAATCGAAAAGGGAATCGCGGAGTTGCGGACCGCCGTTCGTATCGATCCCGATCAATACGAAGCCCAAGTGACGCTTGGTCGCGCGTTGCTGATGCAGAAGTTGCCGGCAGAGTCGGTCGAGCACTTGCGGCGGGCGGCGGAGTTAGCACCGGCAAATCCGGAACCGCATTATCAACTTGCGCTTGCTTATCGCCGGCTCGGGTTGAACGACAAAGCAGTTGAGGAGACTGCAATCGTCAAACGAATTCACGAGAGGCGGCGCGGCGAAGGGTCGCAAACCAACAACACGCCCCGGCCGAACGAGTGATCGAGCATTCTTGTCAGAACCGCCTGCGGTAGCGGGCAGGCTCAAGTTCTTGTCAGAACCGCCTGCGGTAGCGGGCGGGCCCAAGTTCTTGTCAGAACCGCCTGCGGTGGCGGGCGGGCGCAAGTGATCGCCTGATGAAGATTTCGCTAACACGACAGCACGTTTTTAACCGCCGACTGCGAACGCACGGCTCGCGCGGCGCGTTGTTGTTTTCAGTGATGTGTGCTTCAGTCGCTTTCGCGCCGGCTAACGTTGCCGAATCAAACGTGGTCGAACCGAGCGGACGTTCCGCCATCGTTCGGCAGTTTCAAAAGTCCGGCGCGCAGTCCGGAAACTCTTCGCTGGTTCGCGACGCGGCGACGTTGCTCGAAGCCGGCAAACTTGAAGAAGCGGAAGCTGTTGCGCGTCGCGCAGTTTCCGCACAGCCGCGCAACACTGCGGCGCGTTCGGTGCTCGGAGCGATTCTCGATCAGCGCGGGCGCGCGAAGGAAGCGGAAGACGAATATCGCGAAGCGTTGCGGCTCGACGCGAATTCAACCGTGGCGCTGACGAACCTCGGCGTCTTGCTCGTGCGCACCGGCCGGGCCGACGAAGCGGTGACTACTTTCGAGCGCGTGTTGCGGCTCCAGCCCAACCACGCGCAGGCGACGTTCAACCTCGGCGCGCTTTACATTGCTCGCAAGGACTATGCACGCGCGATTCCGTTGCTGGAGCGCGTCGCGGGCAATCAGTCGGGCGCTGCGAAACAGTCCAACGACGTCGCGCTTACCGTGACGCTCGCGAACGCTTACGCGCACGCGGATCGCGGCAAAGACGCAGCGCGGCTTTTTGATCAAGTGGAACGCAGCGCGGGCGACGATCCGCGCATTCTGTTCACGCTCGGTCTGAGCGTCGCGGACGCGGGAGACTATGATCGCGCCGCGAACCTGTTTCGCCGGACCGACGCGCTGCGGCCTGATACGTATGAAGTGCTCTACAATCTCGGCATCGCTTTGTACAATCTCGGTCAACTCGACGACGCGCGCAGCGTGTTGCAACGCGCGGCGACGCTCGCGCCCGAGCAGCCCGAAGTTTTCTATCGGCTCGGTCTGGTTGCTTCGGCCAAAAGTGAAAGCGAAAACGCGCTCGGCTTGATGCAGCGCGCGTTGAAACTTCGGCCCGTCTATCCCGAAGCGACGTTCATGATCGCCGAAGAGTTGGTGAAAAATCAGCGAGTCGATCGCGCGTTGCCGTTTTATGAACAGGCCGTTCGGGAAGCGCCGGCGGAACCGATCTACCAGATTCGGCTCGGCGTCGCACATTTCCGCACGCGCGCCTACGGCAAAGCCGATGAGACGTTTCGCAGCGCGCTCGCGCGCTTTCCGGAGAGTCCGGTGCTCCATTATTTGCTGGGCTACACCGCGCGCGCCGAGGGTTTGTACGACGAGGCCGTGAAGGCTTTCAAACGTTCGCTGGAGTTGCAACCGAACAACGCCGCGGCGATCGCGAATCTTGGTTTCATCGCCGCCGAGCGCGGCAACGACGCGGAGGCAGAGACTTTGTTGCGCCGCGCGATCGCGCTGGAGCCGGAAAATTATCCGGCGCATTACGACCTCGGCCGTTTGCTGGTGCGTCTCAGGCGTTACAACGAAGCGCTGCCGATTCTTGAACGCGGCGTGACTCTCGGCAACGACGATCCCGGAGTGCATTACCAGCTCTTTATTACTTACTCTCGCCTGAAGCGCAAAGATGACGCGGAGCGCGAACTGACGCGATTCAAGAGTCTCGAAGAAGCGCGCAAACAACGTGAGAGCGGCATGAGTGAGAAAGACGAACTGCCGCCGCCGCGCGTGCCTGGCCAGTAGAGTATGGACTGAGACGGTTGTCAGCCGCGGATAAAAGATCGATTTAACGTGAATATGCAAAACGACAAGCCGAAATTGATTATGCCAAACAGGGCACGACGGCGGCACATCACAGCAGCTTTCATCATCGTTTGCCTGGGAACGCTTTTTGCCGTCGTTCTTTTCGCGCGCACCGCAGCGGGCGACAACGCTGCGACAGACAATAAGTCTTCGGAAAGCGCAAAGCTCAGCAGTGCCGTTTACGCCGCGGCGATCGCGGAGACTTACGATTTCAAGTTCGGTCCGAATCCTTTTGCGCCGAGCAATGCGAGTTCAGCGACCGGAACATTTATCCCCGGCGAGATGTTTTTGCCTTCGACGCGCTGCGGCACTTGCCACACAGACGCGCACGCGCAGTGGCGGCAGTCGGCCCACGGCAACGCGTTTCGCGAACCGTTCTACCAGAAAAACGTCAAGGACCTGCAAAACCAAAAAGGCATTGAGTTCACGCGACACTGCGAGTCCTGTCACAACCCGGCGGCGCTTTTCTCCGGCGCGCTGACAAAAAATTCCAAGGTGAAGCGGCCGTTCGACGACGACGGCGTTTCCTGCATCAGTTGTCATTCGATTCAGGCCGCGACCAGCCGCGGCATCGGCGGTTACGTGATGGGCGAGCCGGCGCTGCTCGTGAAGGAAGACGGCACGCGTCTGCTTGCCGGCGTCACGGACCAGCAGATTCTCGACGACATTCCGTCGCATCGTCGCGCGATGATGCGGCCGCTTTTGAAGACGGCGGAGTTTTGCGGCTCGTGTCACAAGTCGCAGGTGCCGCGCGAACTCAACGACTACAAATTCCTGCGCGCGTTTGCCGTCGCCGACGAATACCAGATGTCTTCGTTTTCGAAAGAGTCGCCGCATCCTTATTACGTGCGCGACAAGGAGACCTGCAATTCGTGTCACATGAAACGCGAGCCGGCGCCGCTCTTTGACGTCTCGGCGAAGCAGGGCAAACTCGCGACGCATCGCTGGGCCGCGGCGAACACCGCGATTCCGGTTTTTTACAAATGGCCGGAACAGCTCAAGGCCGTCAACCAGATGCTCGAAACTGACGCGGTGGGCGTCGACATCTTCGCGCTGCGTCGCAAGTCGCAGGGAGTGAGCGCGGAAGAATTTATCGCGCCGCTCAATCGCAGCAGTTTTTCAGTCAAGCCAGCGGATCGGATCACGGCAGAAGTTGTCATCACTAACAAAAACATCGGCCACTCGTTTCCGCCGGAATTGCGCGACTTTTACGAGGCTTTCGTCGAATTTACTGTGACTGACGCCGGCGGCAAGACGCTTTTCCAGTCCGGATTTATCAAGCCCAACGGTTATCTCGACGAGTCGGCGCACAACTACAAAACCTACCTCGTGAAGCTCGACGGTTCTTACAACGACAAGCATCACATCTGGCGCACGCGCGGCATCGCGCA
>Ga0070686_100002468_pt1 | contig 10196 bp, 11 predicted proteins | sample KBSS23LmetaG_FD_65654 | JGI IMG/M metagenome (GOLD analysis project Ga0070686, IMG submission 65654) | Switchgrass rhizosphere microbial communities from Kellogg Biological Station, Michigan, USA - KBS S2-3L metaG | ecosystem: Host-associated > Plants > Roots > Rhizosphere ...
CGAAGGAAATGGAAAAGCAGGTTGTTCGTATCGACGATCAAGGCAAAGAGATCGCAAGGCTGAATGAAAAAGTTCATACGCTCGAAAAAGAGAACGCAGAGCTCAAGGCTGAGAATAGAGTACTTACCTCGATGATCGTGGCCCTCGGGGGCCATCCTCTCCGGAAGGATTGAGCATGAAAAACAACGCCTCGATTGTTTCGGTCACCGTGATTGCAGTTGTTATTTTGATTTGTATTACGGTCATCAATATTTTTTCGCCGGCTTCGACGGCAATGGTCAGCATTCTTGGCTTTGGGGGTCAAATCATCGTGCTCATCTTGACCAGCCAGAGCAACAGAAAAAATACCAATGAGAAATTCGAAGAGCACAATGCTGGCGTGAACGAGAAGCTTGACGTTATACACGACGACACCAATTCCAATATGTCTGCGGTCAAAGAAGAAATGGCCGAGCTGCGCGCCCAACTCGAGACGATAAAGTCTCAGCGTGACGTCATGCAAGGCGAACAGAATCAACGGATCAACCCTACTTAGTCGAAAGGAATTACATCATGCTCCCCTTAATACTTACAGGTTTTCAGTTGATTGCTATTGTGATCGTCGCTGTAGTTATGTTTTGGGTTCTGCGGGAAATGAAATTACCCGACCCGGCGGCGATGATTGCCCGCATCATTGTCGGCTTGCTAATTTTTGGGCTGTTACTCAGTCTGTTTATCCCATCGCTAGGGGTTGGGCTGAGGCTTGGGTCATAGTGCGAACCGTTGCTGCTGCTCTCATCCTGATAGCGCACCTGAGCTATTACAACCCTGCGTTGTGTGGTGTGTCGCCGATCAACTGTTTCAACCCTCAGACCTGGTGGCACATGAGCGCGGGCACCGATGCCCGACACTGGTTCGGGCGCGCCCTGGCCTGCCCGCAAGAGTTTGCGCTCGGCAGTCATTGGACGCTGCCCAGCATTCGCAGTAATGGGGGGGGTATCCCGTCTCAGAGTTGGGTGTGCTTGGACAGAGGCGGCATGGTCATCACTCGCGTGGCCGGCGATGGCACGATAACGGTCATACTCGACCTGCTCTACCAGCACCCCATCGTAAGCAACACGGTCAAAGTCGAATATCGCGGTCCCTTGCCTCATGCGCTTCTTGCCCGGGTGGAACGGATGAGAGAGAGCTGCAGCGGAAAGGTGAGGTGTTGATGACAATCCCAACCCTTGAACAATACTTAGCTTCTTACGATGAGGCGAAGGCCGGACTACTCAACGCCTCATTCGAGCAGGGTCATCACCTCTGGCAAAATCGGCCTGAGTTAGCCATCCCCGATGACTGGGAGTTTGGCTATCAGACGGATAAAAGCATCCGTTTGCAATCGCTGCCCGATCCACGCTTCCCACGTCGGGTTGATCAGCAGATTGAATTCAACCCGCCCGAGTTGGTCAATTGGAATCAATCTCAGGCGCCTGACAATGAGAAGCCGATATTTTTCATCAGCGGCACAAAAAATATCAAGGGCTTCAAGGGCAACGCGCCCACCTGGTGGTGGCTGTTTCAGCGCGTGCGCAATCTCATACCTGGCCGGTCTTATCGCTTCTATGTCCCAACGTACCCCGACTTGGTCGTCGCTCAGCAAGGGACTGAGAAAACTTTTGCAGATGACCCGCTCGCCGGCGAGCACAGACTCTTTGTCCGCTCGGATACCGAGAACCTTGCCGATACCGGTTGGCTGAATGGCTCGGCCGTCCCGTTTGGCAAATGGAACCTGTTGTTCGTTGAATTTGTGGCGCCGGCTTCAGGTGAGGCGACGCTTTATCTGGAGTTGCGCGGCCGCTGGGGACTGCTGAGCGTTGGCTGGTTCATTGATGCGCTTTCGCTGGTGGCGATGGATTCGCCGGCCCCAACCCCCACGCCCCAGCCGCCGGCGAGTGGTGACCTGGTTGCGCTGCAGGCCGAGGTCGCCAGATTGCAAGGTGAGATTGCGCAGGCGAACTTACGCCTATCGGCTGTGGATGGGAAATACACCTCGACATTAGAGGCCCTGCACGATACGGTGGCGGTTACCATCGCCAATCTCGAGCAACTGCGGGTGAAGTTGGCCGCTCAGTTGGCTGAAGTGAGGCGGTAATGGAGCGCCTCTATCGCAAATTCAAGAACCTAAGCACTCGGCAGGACAGCTATTTGCCAATAGTACGCTTTATGAGTCGAGTGCCAACCTTTACCCGGGCGTCTGATGCACAGTCATTTGCGGTGCAGGCTCGGGCGAACGAGGCGCTTAGGCGCCCACTATGGGAAGCATTATCTGAGCAGATGAAATTGCTCGCGGAGTTTTATAAGAATGGGCAAGCAGGGATTGAACAAGAGCCGGCTGGCGAAGAGCAAATCGCCGAAGCCGTCGCTGCCTCAGACTGAAGCGCTGGCTGATCTTAACGATAAGCAACGCGCTTTCGTTGAGCATTACTTGGCTTGTTGGAACGGGGCCGAGGCTGCCAGGCGCGCGGGGTATTCGGTCAAGACGGCTCGTGAGCAGGCGTCCGACCTCCTCACAAAGCCTAACATCAAGGCCGCTATTGCTCAGCGTATTGCCGAGCTCAAAATGTCGGCGGATGAAGTGCTTTTGCGCTTGGCCGATCATGCGCGCGGGAGCATCGAACATTTTATGGATGGCCAAGATGAATTCAGCCTGGCCGAGGCGCGCAAGCAGGGCAAGATGCACCTGGTGAAGAAGCTAAAGCGCACTAAGCGCACAGAGCACCGGAAAGATGGTGACCCTGTTGTTACCACCACAACTGAGGTTGAGCTGCACGACCCACAGGCAGCCCTGGTGCAACTGGGCCGGGCCAATGCTTTGTTTACGGATAAGGTGGCGCCGGTGACCCCGGACGGTCAACATGAATACACTGGACTTACCGACGACGAGCGAATGGCGCGACTTGCTGCCCTGGCTGAACGAGCAAGAACGCGTCGAGCTGGACGCGCTCCTAAGAACGACTGACCCTGAGTTTCGCGGCGCCGCGGCTGCAATTCAGGATTGCACCTTACCAGAATGGATCATCGCTGGGCCCAGCGAGACGGGCAAGACCGTTGCGTGTCTCTATTTGGTCGACCGGCTCTGCCGGCAGTATCCAGGCGTGCAGGGCGCCATGGTGCGCAAGGTCCGCGCCGACATGCCGGGCACCGTGCTCGAGATTTATCGCAAGTTATTTTTACGAGACGGTGTTGTGTCATACGGTGGTGAAGAGCCGAAGTTTTATCTCTACCCCAACGGTTCGCGCATCTGGATAGGCGGCATGGACCGGCCGGGGAGTGTTCTTTCAGGCGCGCGTGATTTCATCTACGTCAACCAGGCTGAAGAGCTGAAGTTGGGCGACTGGGAGATGATGACCACGCGCACCACCGGGCGCGCCGGCAACATGCCCTTCTCGATGCTGTTCGGGGATGCCAACCCCGGGCCGCCATCGCATTGGATACTGAAGCGCGATGGCCTGAAGTTATTCGAGAGCCGGCATCAGGACAATCCGAGGCTCTACACCCGCGATGGCCAGCTCACGCCGGCGGGCGTGCAGTCGATGGCGCGGCTCGACAAGTTGACGGGTATGCTTTACCAGCGGCTGCGGCTGGGCAAGTGGGTGCAGGCGGAGGGCGTGGTCTATGCCGAGTTTGATACAGGCAACCTGACTGACGATGGGCCTGACCCGAACTGGCCGATTGAGCTGGGCACTGATGATGGGTATAACGACCCGCGCTGCATTTTGTTTATCCAGAAGAAACCTGACCGCATTCTGGTGTTCGATGAGATTTTCGAGAGTTTCAAATTGGCTGAGCATCATGTGCGTGAGGCGATGGCGCGCACGGTGCATTGGCGGGGCAAGGAAGTGCCCGATGACTTCGGCAAGTGGGGATTAGAGCAGTGTTGGGAGTGGTGCCGTTCGGGTGGCCAGATCGAAGGGGCAAAAGAAATAGAGCTGCCCGAGATTTGCGTGGGACCGCCTGAAGCGAAAGAATTGCAGCAGCGCTTCAGGATGGCCGGCATCAAGTATCGTTTCCTGGCGCATCACATCGTCGACGGCATCAATGCAGTGCGGCCTCTACTATGTGACACCAATGGAGTGCGGACGGTGAAGGTGAACAAGCAGCGCTGCCCAAATCTGATTAAGGAAATTACCGATGGCTATCGCTATCCAGAAGGTCAACGACGTGACAATGAAAATCCGGTCGATGCTGAAAACCATGCCTGCGACGCTTTCCGTTATTGGGTATTTCTCCGGGCGCGCCGCTAAGTGGGTGTGGGCGCTACCGTTCTATCTGGCGGGCTGGGTCGTGGGTCTGGCAGTCAAGTGCTGGAAGTTGGCCAAGGCTTCAGTGGTCATTGGCTTTCGGGATGGGGGCGAACTGTGAAAAGGCGAGATTTTTTAGGAGCCTTGTTTGGCGGTGCGGTAGCGGCTGTGGTGGCGCCACTCGCCAAAACTTTGCCGACAGATAAGACGATTGTTGAAACGCAGCCGGTTGAGGTTGTAAGCAAAGTTGTCATATCTCAGGAATTGCTGAATGATTGCTGGGTAGGTGATGAAATAGAGCGCGAAATTTACCATGCCGTAATGTATGGGGATAGGCAATGAGCCAGGCTGATGCTGTAGTCGTTTGCGTAAACCACGCTTCGCCTGCGCTCGAGGCAATCAAGGAGAGTCTTATGGGCCGAAATGTTCCACCTCCTCCGCCACAATTGCCAGCGCGCATTTGCGGTTATTGCAATCGCGAATGCCGGGATGGGCGCGCCGAGGTTTGCTCCGGCTGTGGTGCACCGCTGAGGGCTATGCAATCGTTCATCGTTGTCGACGAACCCGACCTGGCCGATAAGCTCAGTGAGTTAAGAGAGAGAGTCGAGCGCAGGTCTAAGGAAATGGGTATGCGCTTGGTGCCTATCCTTCTTCCCGATCAAGAGAACTGTAAATGACTGACCTACTTACCCGCATCACCCAACAGGCTCGAGCCGATGCCCAGCCAGTCACCAAATCTCTGGCCGACCTACACCCAGAGCTGACCGATCGCGTGCATGTTATGACTGTGCAGCACAATGCGGTAATGACTATGCCGGGGATGTCTTATGCCCAGGCTTCGGCGGATTATGACTTCAACGTCTGGGTGCGCAAGGCAATCCGGGTAGTGGCCGATAATTTCGCCGCGCTGCCACTCACCATCATGCGCGGCAAAGACCGGATTGATATCCACGACGTTCTTAAGTTACTCAAGGATGTGAATGACAAAATGTCGTCGTTTGACCTGCACTCACAATGGGTCATCGATATGATGCTGGGTGGCGAGGAAGGGTGGGAGCTTGTCAAGAATGCACGCGGCAATGTTTACCTGGAGATCTGGCCGCGGCCGCAGCCCGTCATTTACATCGTGCCCGATGCGTCTAAGGTACGCTATTACGGGGTGGCCGAGTATTCCATCAACGACAACGTGGCTAAGCCTTACTCGTTGCTGCCCGATGAATTTGTCCACTTCAAGTTCTTCAATCCGCGCAACCCATGGCGCGGCATCTCGAATATCAGCGCGGTGCGTAACAGCATTGTGATCGACCAGATGGCCCAGGCCTGGTCTAAGTTATTCTTTTTCAAATCGGCGCGCCCGGATTATGCCGTTGTGGCGCCGCAAGGCATTACCCGGCCCGAGCGTGAAGACCTGGAGAAGATGCTCGAGAGCAAGTTCGGCGGCACGGCTAACGCCCACAAGCCGATCGTGCTCGAGCAAGGCGTGACCGATATCAAGCCCATCGACTTCAGGCCGAAAGATATTGAATGGCTTACCCAGCGCGAGGTCAGCCGTGACGAGATTGCTGCGATATTCGGTGTGCCTGATATCCTGATGGGCTTTGGCAATGACAGTTACGACACGCCCGAGAAGCGCGTGTCGGCGCTTCAGGTGCTCTATTCAATCGTCATTATTCCGCTGACCACCTACCGCGACATGCACCTGACTGAATTCTTTCGCCGCGCGGGTGCGTTGCGCCCAGATGAGTCCATTGTGACGGATTACTCTGGGGTGGGTGCGCTGCGCGAGGACGAGAATGTTGAATGGGGTCGGGCTAAAGATAAGATTGACCGCGGTGTAATGACTATCAATCAATATCGCACAGCAAAGGGCGATACGCCTGTACCCTGGGGCGATGTGTGGTGGGCACAATCGTCGCTCGTCCCAGTGAGCGGGCCGGATGCACCGATGGCGCCGGCCGCGCCTGACGATAGTAGTGATGGCGCTGCAGCGGATGAAGCCAAGGCCGCGAGTCGTAGGACCAAAAAAATAGCAGGCCCGGAGTATGGCTCTGACGAGCATAAGCAGTTATTCGATGCGTTCATAAAGCGGGCCGAAAAGCACGAGAAGAAGTTAGGCAAGGTCGTCGCCGGCCTGCTCGAGCGCCAGCGCGACGAGGTGATCGCCCGGTTGCACGCCGGCGGCAAGGCAGCCAAGTCGGCTAGTGATGTTGCTGACAATCCCTTCGACAAAGACGAATGGACGGACGAATTCCGTAAGGAAGTTAAGCCGGTCATCAAGGGCGCCGTGAAAGATGCTGGCCAGGCGGCGATGGAAGACTTGTCAGCTGGCATTTCTTTTGACGTGCTCGACCCCAACGTTGTGCGCTTCATCAAGCAGCGCGAACAGCGTTTCTCGCAGCGTGTGAATGATACGACCTGGCAGCAGCTGAGTGACTCCCTGGCAGCCGGCGTTGAGGATGGCGAGAGCATCCCAGCATTGGTTGAGCGCGTCGAGCACATCATGGGCAACCGCATTCGTTCTAGTGCTGAGACCATTGCCCGGACTGAGATTATCGGCGACTACAACGGCGGCACTCTGGAGAGCTGGAAGCAGAGCGAAGTGGTCGAGGGCAAGACCTGGCTGGCCGCGCTGGATGACCGAACGCGAGACAGCCACCGCGAAGCCCATGGCCAGACGGTTGATATCGATGATGACTTCGAAGTCGGCGACGGCAGCGGGCCGGCCCCGGGCCAGATTGGCGAGGCTGAAGAGGACGTGAATTGTCGCTGCTCCATGAAAGCGAAGGTCAATCAGCGAGCACTTGCCCGAAGGTTCAGTGGGAACGGGCATAAAAAGGCGGTGTTGGCGTGAGCGAACAGCAAGAAGTGCGGTGCCCAGGGTGCAACCGCCTATTGTTGCATGTCAAGGGATTTGGTTGTATTATCGAAATCAAGTGCGCGCGCTGCGGGGCGATGGTAAGTTGGCCCAGCCTGCGCGCGGAGATTGTGCTGAAGGCTGATGCGGGAATTGTGGTGAAGCAGGCCGAGCCTGCGGTAGTGGGCGATTGAATGATTGACGTCATGGCAATATTTATCCGTGGGATGCGCGAAATTCAGTATGCACTTGGCTGGTTCAGCCTATGGTTATTGGATTGTGTGATGTATCTTCGCCTAAGGGCCTTTTCGGATTTTTTGGAAGAGAATGGATTTGTAAAGGTTTCGCCATTCATTTACATAAAATGCTAGAAGAAGCACTCGCCATAGAAGAGAGTCAGGGGGAGCTGGGTTTGCAGAATTGGTATGCCTGCCTCTCTGAACAACAGTGCGCCCAGCTTCAGGCCGAGATGGAGTCTTTCGCGAAAAACCTGTCTGCTTTGCCTGAGATTATTGCGCCGATTGTGAACGAAATCTCTACGGCATTGAATCATTGGTATGAAGTATTGCCTGACACAATAAAGCAAGTAATAGAGAAACCAAACAACATAACCTAGCACTCATCTTACAACTTAGAGCGCCCTGAGCGCCACAACCCAAACTAAACCGAACGCCACGAGCGTCAATCTCAGTGGCGTTTTTGTTTTAACTCTCGACCGGGAGTGGCGATGGACGATAAACCAATTCATAAGACATTCGAAATTAAGGTGCTTGAGCAGCGCAAGGACGGTGGCCGCATTGTGATCAACACCGCCAGCGTCGACCGCGATCGCGACCGGGTTATGCCGGGTGGGGCCAAGGTCGATAACTACCTGCGCAACCCCGTCGTTCAGTGGGGCCATAACTACCGCGACCCCTGGGCAACGGTGGGCAAAACCAACAGCCTCAACGTCTCGCCCGATAGCATCGAAGTTGACTTCGACCTGCGCCCGGCGGCCAATGACCACGACCCGCAAAACATCGTTCTGCTTCTTTGGAATGGTGGCTGGGTCAATACGTCTTCGATTGGCTTCATCCCCAAAGCTGGCAAGCCTAATGATGTGGGTGGCACTGACTTCTCGGAGTGGGAACTCTTGGAATGGTCGCTCGTGCCTATCCCGGCCAACCAAGATGCGTTGCGTTTGGCAATCAAAGGGTTGGCCGATGAAGGCGCCGGCGACGTATGGGATGCGGCAATCGCGCGCACCATCCTGGATAAGTCGCTGACTATTCCTGCGCGAGAGGCTCAACTCAAGGTGCTGACCCATTGGCGGGCCAAGATGCAAGAGCCTATCGGCAAAGAGGCTGACGCCGAAGGCGACCCGGGCCGCGCGTGGATCCGCCGACTGAGCCTCGAGTCTGGCTTTGGTAAACAAACCATTTACGCCTGCTTTCGAAAGCACACCGTCGACGTGCCCAAAGATGCAACCCTGCTTCAGATGGACATGGTCTTCGGCGGCTGCTCCGAAGTTCCCCACCCCGAGGCCGGCAAGACCGTCACCTTCAAAGACGTGACGTTCATCCCTCCACTTGAATTTGTCAATCAATCTTTCGGCAAAGACGCGGTTATTGCGCGGACGTTGCGCGACTGCACCGACGAAGATGCTGTCAAGGCTCCGGGTGAGCAGTGGGACGTGCTCAATTTATCCGACGTCGTCGACGCCCTGCCGATGGAGAAATCATTAGCGCTTCAAGCCCCTCCTGGCTTTGATGTGGACTTCCTGACTCGGAGTGGTGCCGAGCAAGCAACCAAGTTCGTCAAGCGGTTGCACGAGACCAAGCGCGGCCGGGTGCTTTCGGCGAAGAACGAAGGGAAGATCCGCCAGGCGCGCGACAACCTCGACGAGGTGCTGGCTGAAATTGAAAAACCCGAGACCGAAGACGAAGGCAAGACCATTCCCGCGGCAACACCTGCCGCTCCTCTACTTGACGCAGCTGGCGAGCGCGATCTCGCTGAGTCGATGCGAATCTTACTCAACACCGTGAAAGGAGAAATCACAAAATGAGTGAAGTACTCGAAGAAATCAAAAGCGAGATCGCGAAACTCGCTGAGGTGGTGAAAGACCACAAGAACGACCGGGGCACAATCGATGAGAAGGCATTAGCCGGCGTCGTGCAGGGCCTGGTCGACAAACAAGTCGCCGAGAAATTGGCTGAGGCCGAACGCAATCGCCCAGTCCGTCGCGGCGAGATTATTGGGCCGGCGGCCTCGGTCAATATCCCAGGCTACGGGAAAACCCAGGGCTTTGGGGTACCGTCGAAGGGCGTTGTTGAAAGCGGAAAGTTTGCTGGGCACTCGGTCGACGACGTGCTCTTCACGAACTGGCTGCTGAGCAAGGCCCACAAGCTGCAGCCTGACAAGGTCAAGCCTGCATCCAAAGAGCTTGCCGATGTGGTCGAGAAAGCGCTCGACGCGACCACTGCCGGGCGTGGCGATGAGTATGTGCCCACCGGAATGCAAGCTCAGCTGTGGATGGACATGTTCCTGGCCAGCAAGATTGTCGATGCGGTCGGCGTCATTCCGATGCCCACCGACCCCTTCGACATCCCGTTAGGGTGGGGCACCATCACCTGGCGAAAGGGCGGTGTTAACACGGCGACCACACCGAGCGACCCGACCACAGCCAAGAGCACGCTGACGGCCACTGAGCAAGTCGCTGAGGTCGATATGGCCTACGACCTTAACGAGGACTCGATCATCGCGGCATTGCCCACCTTGCGCACCGAAATTGCGCGCTCGGGTGGCGAGCAGATGGATAACTTCCTGCTCAACGCCGATAACACGGATGCGGGCACCGGCAATATCAACATGGATGACGCCAACCCACCCGATGACTCGTATTTCTTGGGTCTGGGCGCGGACGGCTTGCGCCACCTGCCGCTGGTGGACAACACCGCCCAGAAGAGCGACATGTCCGGCGCGCTGACCGATGCTGGGATGCGAGTGTTCCTGGCACTACTCGGTAAATACGGCGCCGATGTGAGCCGGCTGCTGCTCGTCACCGATGCTCAGACCTACGTCGGGTCGCTGCTGGGCCT
>Ga0070686_100002473_pt1 | contig 10175 bp, 7 predicted proteins | sample KBSS23LmetaG_FD_65654 | JGI IMG/M metagenome (GOLD analysis project Ga0070686, IMG submission 65654) | Switchgrass rhizosphere microbial communities from Kellogg Biological Station, Michigan, USA - KBS S2-3L metaG | ecosystem: Host-associated > Plants > Roots > Rhizosphere ...
TCGGTCGTCGCCCACGACGACACGCTGATGCGCATCGCCGTGCGGCCCTGCCAGACGGTCCCGCCGCACCAGCACGTGCCGTCGGCCTGAATGGCTGCGATGACCCGCTCGGTCTCCGCCGGCTCGCCGAACGACACCAGCACCTGGTTCAGCACCACGTCGTTGAGGATCTCGTAGCCGGCCGCAGCAAGGCCCTCGGCGAAGCGCGCGGCGTGCCGGCACATGCGCTCGACCAGGTCTTCCAGGCCCGAGCGGCCGAGCGAGCGGAGGGCTGCCCAGACCTCGACGCCCCGCGCGCGGCGTGAGAGCTCGGGGGTGAAGTCCGAGGGGTTGCGCACGCCGCTGGGAGCCGGCAGGTACTCGGCTGTGACAGCCATCCCGGCGCGCAGTGCGTCGGCATCGCGCACGAACGCGATGCCGCTGTCGTACGGGACGTTGAGCCATTTGTGGGCGTCGGTCGCCCAGGAGTCGGCCAGCTCCGAGCCCGCCAGCAGGTGGGCTCGCCCGGGAGCCGCGGCCGCCCAGAGGCCGAACGCCCCGTCGACGTGCAGCCACGCACCGGCCTCGCGCACGGACGTTGCGATCTCCGCCAGCGGGTCGAAGGCGCCCGTATTGACGTTGCCGGCCTGCGCACACACGATCGTGGCCGCCGTGAGCGGCGGCAGCGCCTCGGAACGCATGCGCCCCTGGCCGTCCACGGGCACGCGCACGAGCCGGTTGCGCCCGAAGCCGACGAGCCCGAGCGCCTTGATCAGCGTCGGGTGCGCCTCGTCCCCGATCACGACGGTGATCGGCGGGGCGCCGAACAGGCCGTCGGCCTCGACGTCCCAGCCTCGAGCCGACAGAACCGAGTGGCGCGCCGCGACGAGTGCGCTGAAGTTGGCCATCGTCGCACCGGTGACGAAGGCCCCCGCGCAGCCCGCCGGCAACAGGAGGACGTCCCTGAGCCAGTCCAGCGCGACGGCCTCGAGCGTGGACACGGCGGGCGTGACGGAGTCGAAGGCCGCGTTCTGATCCCACGCCCCGGCGAGCCAGTTGGCGGCCAGCGCGACGGGAAGCGACCCGCCGATGACGAAGCCGAAGAAGCGGGGTCCCGCCATCGCCATGGTCGCGGGCGAGCCGACGTCGTCGAGCAGCGCCAGCACGTCCGCCGCGTCGGCCGGACTCGCCGGCAACGGCCCGCGCAACGTCGCCAGGCGCGCCACGGCCTCGGGCGACGCGGCGACCGCGCGCTCCTGGATGGCCGCCAGGTAGCGGGCCGAGCGCAGGGCGACGTTCTCCAGCAGCTGCTCCACGAACCCTCCCTCGAAGTGACGCGGTGCGCGCCAGGGCGTAGTCTCCGCTCGTCACGAATCGCACGAAGGAGAATTGATGCCCACGAGCGACTCGCACGACCCGGGCACGATTTGCTGGATCGACCTCGCCAGCACGGATGCGCCCGGGGCGACGGAATTCTATTGCGAGCTCTTCGGCTGGACGGCGACGGAGCCGATCGAGAACGCGGGCGGCTATCGCATGCTGCTGCACGACGGCCGGCAGGTGGCCGGACTGGCGCCGGTGTGGGGCGACACGGACGCCTCCAGCTGGTCGACCTACGTTGCAAGCGCCGATGCCGACGAGACGTGCGCTGCTGCGATCGCGAGCGGCGGTGAGGTCGTGATGGACGCGATGGACGTGCTCGACGCCGGCCGTATGGCCGTGCTGCGCGACCCGGCCGGCGCGCAGGTGTCGGTCTGGCAAGCGGGCCTGCACCACGGCTACGAGGCACACAGTGAGCCGGGGACGCCGATCTGGAGCGAGCTGATGACCCGGGACATCGCGGCCGTGCGCGAGTTCTACGGCCCGGTCTTCGGCTGGACCGCGCAGGTGGAGGAGTTCGACGGCGTTCCGTACACGATCTGGAAGCGCGGCGAGCACGTGGTCGGCGGTGCGATCGAGATGGACGAGAGCTGGCCGGAGGAGACCCAGCCGCACTGGATGGTCTACATCGCGACGGCCGACTGCGACCGGGCGGCGCGCCGTTGCCTCGAGCTCGGCGGCACCGTCTGGCACGAGCCCGACGACATCGGCCCCGGCCGCTGCGCGCTCCTGGAGGACCCCGCCGGCGGCTCGTTCTCGGTCATCACGCTGCGCCTGCCGGAGTGATCTGGAAGGGGGCTATGCGGCCTATGCAGTGCGCTACGCTCGGTTCATGTCGTCGATCGAGATCCGCACCGAGATCCCCGGACCGCGCTCGCGCGCCTGGATCGAACGCAAGGAGCGCGTCGTCGCAGACGCGAAGGCCCTCTGGGTACCGGTCTTCGTCGAGAGCGCCGAGGGCGCCCTCGTCACGGATGTCGACGGCAACACGTTCATCGACTTCGCCGGGGGCATCGGCTGCCTCGCCGTCGGGCACTCGAACCCCGCCGTCACGAGCGCCGTCCAGACCCAGGTCGCTCGCTTCCTCCACACCGACTTCACGATCATGCCGTACGACTCCTACGTCGAGTTGGCCGAGCAGTTGTGCAGGCGACTGCCCATCACCGGGCCGACGAAGGCCGCGTTCTTCAACAGCGGCGCCGAGGCGGTCGAGAACGCCGTGAAGATCGCCAAGGCGGCCACGGGCCGGCCTGCGGTGATCGCCTTCGAGGGCGCGTTCCACGGCCGGACGCACATGGCCATGTCGCTGACCTCGAAGCAGCATCCGTACAAGGCCGGCTTCGGGCCGTTCGCGCCGGAGGTCTACCGCGTCGCCTACCCCTACGAGTACCGCTGGCCCGGCGGCGGAGACCCCTCCGCCGAGGCGCTCGACGATCTCCGCCGCGCGTTCACCACGCGCATCGCTCCCGAGGCCGTGGCCGCCATCGTGATCGAGCCGATCCAGGGCGAGGGCGGATTCGTACCGGCGCCGGCGGCCTATCTCCGGGGGCTGCGTGAGCTCTGCGACGAGCACGGGATCGTGCTCGTGGCCGACGAGGTGCAGACCGGATTCGGCCGCACCGGCACGCTGTTCGCGATCGAGCAGTCCGGCATCGAGCCCGACCTCGTGTGCGTGGCCAAGTCGATCGCCGCCGGACTGCCGCTCTCGGGCGTGCTCGGGCGGGCCGAGATCATGGACGCGCCGGGCGACTCGGCGATCGGCGGCACCTACGTCGGCAATCCCGTGGCCTGCGTGGCAGCGCTGGCCGTCCTGGAGGAGATCGACCGGCTCGGCCTCTGCGCGCGCGCGCGGGAGATCGGGGAGGCCCTGAGCCACCGGATGCGAGGCGTGCAGTCGCGCCTGCCGCAGCTCGGCGACGTGCGCGGCCTCGGCTCGATGATCGGGCTCGAGTTCGTCCGCGACGCCCGCACGCGCGAGCCGGCGCCCGAGCTCGCGACACGCGTCGTCGAGCACGCGCTGCGCCACGGCCTCGTCCTGCTCAAGGCCGGCCTCTACGGCAACGTCATCCGCAACCTCGCGCCGCTCGTCATCACCGACGAGCAGCTTGCGGAGGCGCTCGACGTGCTCGAGGCCGCGATCGAGCATTCGGTCGCGGCTGTGACCGCCTGAGAGCTCCGCTCCGTTTCTGAGGCCTTACCAGGTCCGCGCGCGCGACGCTAGTACCTCACAATCTCCTCAGAACACGCTGGTGAATCGGCAGGTTCCGGTAGAACACAAGAGCGCTCGCGAAGAGTGGCGCCTAGACTCGCCGCGATGCGTCGGAGGAACATCGTCGCCTGCACCCTCGTCGCGTTCGCGACGTTCGGAGCAGGAAGCGCCCAGGCGGCGCGGCCGTTCCACCTCTCGCGCGCCGAGCAGACACTGCTCGTCGCCATCAACTCGGCGCGCGCGGCAGCTGGCGTCCCGCCGCTGCGAGCCACACCCGCGCTCACCAGCGCCGCCACCTGGCAGAGCCAGGTGCTGGCCCAGGCGGGCATCCTCGATCACACCTCGCCCGACGGCTCGACGCTGATCGACCGGCTGACGCGTGTGCGCTGGCACGGCACGGCCGCCGGCGAGGACCTGGCTGTCGCGGGCAGTGCCTCGGAGGCCGTGGCCATGTGGATGCAGAGCCCGGGCCACCGTGAGAACCTCCTGCGGCCGTCGTTCCACACGGTCGGCCTCGGCCTCGCGCGAGGCGCCTGGAGCGGCCGCTCCGCGCTCTTCGTCACGGCCGATTTCGGTTCCTGACCGATCCGCGGAGCGAAGTTCCCCCGTCTGAGTGGGTTTGGCCCCTCAAGGAATCCCTCGTGCAGCCCGATAACGGCTTGTGCATGAGCGATTTCCAGGTCAAGCGAATCATCCTCCCCAGCGGCAAGGCTGTGGAGATCGTCTACCTCCAGAGCGCGCCCGGCGCACCCGCGACGAGCGACGAGAATCTGGTAGCCGCCGCGCTCGAATTGTGTCCCGAATGCGACGGGGAGCTCGTTCACCCGACGGCCTGGCACGAGCTGTCGCCCGGCCGGTGGGAGATCGAGCGCCGCTGCCCCGAGTGCGAGTGGGAGTCGACCGGCGTGCACGGTGAAGCCGACGTCCAGCGCTACGACGCGCTGCTCAACGAGGGCACCGACTCCCTGATCGAGCACGTCGAGCAGCTCGCACACGACAACATGGCCGCCGAGATCGAGCGCTTCGTCGCCGCCCTGCGCGACGATCACATCACGCCGTTCGATTTCTGAGTAAAGCGGCCAGGGCAAGCCGGGTACGCTCCTCGGGGTGATCGGCGAGACGCTCTCGGGACGCTTCCGCATCGACCGCCTACTCGGGCGCGGCGGGATGTCGAGCGTCTGGCAGGCCTACGACGAGGAGCTCGGCCGCCCTGTCGCCATCAAGCTCCTGCATGCGCGACGCCTGGAGTCGGCCGACTCGGTCGACCGCTTCGAGCGCGAGGCCCGCACGCTCGCGCTACTGGCGCACCCGGGGATCGTCACCGTCATCGACCGGGGCGAGACGGACGGGCGGCCGTTCATCGTCTGCGAGCTGGTCGACGGGCACGACCTGCACGAGCGCATCTCGCTCGAGGGGCGCCTGCCGATCGCCGAGGCGCTCGCCATCGCCGTGCAGGTGGCTGCCGCTCTGGCCTACGCCCACGAGCGCGGCGTCGTGCACCGCGACGTCAAGCCGCACAACGTGCTGCTGACAGCGGACGGGCACGCAAAGCTGACCGACTTCGGCATCGCACGCGTCGACGACGCACCGGCGCTCACCAACCCGGGCCGCGTGCTCGGGACGGGCGACTACGTCGCACCCGAGCAGGCGCAGGGGCACGCGCTGGACGGCCGCGCCGACATCTACTCGCTGGGCGCGATGCTCTACCACTGCCTCACGAGCGTGCCGCCCTATCGCGGCGCGTCGTTCGTCGAGATCGCCGAGCAGCACCTCCGCGCTCCCGTGCCGAGCGTGCAGGCGCGGCGCCCGGAGGTGTCCGACGGCGTCGAGGCGCTCGTCGCGCGAGCGCTCGCCAAGCGCCCCGAGGATCGCTTCGCGAACGTCGGAGAGATGCAGGCGGCACTCGAGGACGAGTTGATCGCGCTGACGCGCGATGACGGCTCGGACACCGCGGAGGTGCCACTCGTCGTCGTCACGGCCCTGGAGGTCGCGGAGCCGAGCTCGACCGACGACCGTCCCGCCGTCGCCGGAGAGCTCGAGGACACGCCCGTGCGACGGCGGGGGCCGCGCGGTCGCCGGCTCTGGCCGATCGGGTTGCTCGTGCTCGTTCTGGTGGCGGGCATCGGCTGGGCCGCCTACCTCGGTAGCAGCCTGATCGGAGGAGACAGCGCAGAGGCCACGACGACCACTCCGCCCCCGACGACTGCGACATCTCCGCCGACGACGGGCACGACCACCGCTGTCGCCGGGGCGCCCGTGACCGGGCTCACCGCCTCGAGCTACGACCCCCAAGGCGACGGCGGCGACGGGGACGAGCACCCGGCCGACGCGGCCAATGCGCTCGACGGCGACCCGGCCACGCACTGGCGCACCGACACCTATCGAGGCACGCCCGAATTCAACGGCAGCAAGCCCGGCGTCGGCCTCATCCTCACCGCCCCGTCCGCGGTGGCCGCCGCGACGCTGCATCTGACGGCCGGACTGGGCGGCTGGACGGGGCGCGTGTACACGGCTCCCGGGACCTCCCCGCCGGCGGGCATCGACGGCTGGACGCCCGTCAGCGACTCGTTCGAGGCGCGCACCGTGCCAATGGACGTCCCGCTCAGCGGCGACCCCAGCCGGCAGTACCTGATCTGGATCACGAGGCTTGCGCCCACGGAGACCGGCACGGGCTTCGCCGCCAGCATCACCGACGCCCAGCTGAGGGGCTCTCAGTAGAGGTAGCGCGCGCGGCGTGCGTGGCGGTCGAGGCCGCTCTGGACGAGCCGGTCGAGCACCTCCGGGTAGCTCACGCCGGCGGCGGCGAAGAGCCGCGCGTAGACCGAGGTCGATGTGAAGCCAGGAATCGTGTTGACCTCGTTGACGAGGACCTCGCCGGCCGGCGTGAGGAAGCAGTCGACGCGCGCCATGCCGCTCAGCTCGAGTGCGCGGAACGAGTCCAGGGCGATCGTGCGCACCCGCTCGGCCACGGCCACCGGGAGATCGGCGGGCACGATGATGTCGGAGCCGCCCTCGTCGTACTTGGCTCCGTAGTCGTACCACTCCGCATGCGGGCGGATCTCGCCCACGGCCGAGGCCACCGGACGCTCGTTGCCGAGCACGCCGCACTCGATCTCCCGTCCGGCCACGAACTCCTCGACGAGGACCTTCTCGTCGTGGCGGTAGGCGAGCTCGAGCGCATCGGCCAGCTCGTCGGGCCCGTGCACCTTGCTGATGCCGACGCTCGAGCCGAGATTGGCCGGTTTCACGAACACCGGCCAGCCCAGCGTCTCGGACACGCGCTTCTCGACCGCGGGATCGAGCGGATCGTCGACTCCGTGGCGGAGGACGAGCGAGCGCGCGACCGCGATGCCCGCGTCGCGCAGCACGGCCTTGCAAAAGGCCTTGTCCATGCTCGCAGCCGACCCGAGCACGCCCGCGCCGACATAGGGCAGCCCGAGCGTCTCGAGCAAGCCCTGGATCGTGCCGTCCTCACCGAACGGCCCGTGCAGAACGGGGAACACGACGTCGATCTCGCCCGCGCCCGCACCGTTGCCGCCGACGAGAGCGCCTCCGCCGGCACCGGGCACGAGCGACGTGCCTCCGCCCTTCGCGAGCTGCGCCGGTGCGGCGCCCTCGGAGGCGGCCAGGAGGGCCGGAGCGCCGTCGACGACCTGCCAGCCGCCGCTCTCGTCGATCAGGAGCGTGACGACGTCGTAGCGCTCGGGATCCAGCGCCTCGATCACCGAGCGGGCCGACGCCAGCGAGATCGCATGCTCGGACGAGCGGCCGCCCGCCACGACGGCGATGCGGATGCGCCGGGTCACGGTGCCGGAGTCGTCGGCGTCGTGGCGGTCTGGTCGAGCCGGCCGACTGTCAGCGTGACGATGAAGGGCTTGGTGTTGGAGCCGCGAGTGTCCTGGTCGAGCACCCGGCCGTCGTCGTTCGGATCGGTCACGGGCTGAGGCGTCTGCCTGATCGCGTTCGGATTGATCGTCTCCCGCTGCAGCCGTGCGATCGCGTCGTCGATCGTCATGCCCACGACGGTCGGCACGAACACCGTGCACGGGCTGTTGGCGAGATCGAAGGCAATCGCCCGGCCCTTGCGCACGGGCGTCCCGGGCTCGGGGTTCTGCTTCGCGACCTGGCCCTGGTTGACCGCATCCGAACAGCGGCTGCCGGGCGGCTCGCGCACGATCAGGCCGGCGCCGCTGAGTGTCGCACGCGCATCGGCCTCGGTCCGGCCCACGAGCTTCGGCACCTCCACCGTGGCCGGGCCCGTCGAGATGTAGACGGTCACGGTCGAGCCGACAGGCTGCTTCGTGCCGACCGGCGGGTCCGTGCGGGTCACGTTGCCGCGGTCCACCGAGTCGCTCGCCTCCGAGGCCGGCGAGAACACGAAGTTCGATCCGAGCTCCTGCTGCGCCTCCGCCTGCGACTTGCCGACGATGTTCGGGATGTTCATCTGACCGCGCGAGACCTTCAGGCGCACGGTGTCGCCACTGTGCAGGACGGCGCCCGCAGGCGGATCGCTCGCCACCACGATGTTGGCCTTGTGGGTGGCATCGCGCACGGGCTGCGCCTTCGGGATGGTGAGGCCGAGCTGATAGCCGGCGAGGGTCGACCTGGCCTCCGCCTCCGTCTTGCCCTCGAGATCGTCCAGCGTGTGCGATGCGACCGCGGTCGTGACGTTGGTCGACGTCGTCTGCCCGGTCGTCGTGGTGGTCGGCGAGTCGTCGCCCGGCACGCCGCCGATCGCGAATGCCGCGAGCGCGCCGACCGCGAGCAGCAGCAGGAGGACGAGCAGCCAGGGCCAGCGCGAGCGCTTGCGCGGCGTCGGTCGCGCGGGCAGCGGCTTCTCACCGCTCAGCAGCGGCGTCGCTTCGGGGCGCGGGGCGATGCGCGTGGCCTCGACGGCGGGCACGAGCTCGGTCGGGTCGCGCGCCACGATCGCCGTGTGCGCGGCAGTCGCGGCGACGGGCACGAGCCCGCGCCGGACGCGATCCAGGTCGGCCGCAAATTCGTCGGCGCTGCCGTAGCGCTGTGCCGGATCCTTCAGCATCGCGTGAGCCACGACGAGCGCGAGCGATTCGGGCACGTCGGGTGCGAGCGCCCGTAGTGGCGGCGGCTGGTCGGACACGTGCTGCATCGCGATGGCGACCGACGAGTCGCCCTCGAACGGCACGCGGCCGGCGAGCATCTCGTAGAGCACGACGCCCAGCGAGTAGATGTCGGTCTGCGGCCCGACGGCGCGCCCGCGCGCCTGCTCGGGCGAGAGGTACTGAGCCGTGCCGACGATCGAGCCGACCTCGGTCATCTGCGGGTCGCCGGCGTGCGCGATGCCGAAGTCGGTGACCTTGATGCGCCCATCGTCACCGACGAGCACGTTGTGCGGCTTGACGTCACGGTGCACGACGCCATGCTCGTGCGCGTACCTCAGGCCGGCGAGCACCTGCATGGCGATCGCGATGGCGCGCTCCGGCGGCAACGGGCCCTCGGCCTGGATGACCTGCTTGAGCGTGCGGCCCTGCAGGTACTCCATCGCGATGTAGGGCCGCCCGTCGGCCTCGCCGCGGTCGTAGACGGCGATGATGTTCGGGTGGTTGAGGCGCGCCGCGGCCTGCGCCTCGCGCCGGAAGCGCTCGACGAACTCGCCGTCCTCGGAATAGCGCTCCGCCATGACCTTGAGCGCGACCTTGCGCCCGAGGCTGGAGTCCTCTGCCAGGTAGACGGTCGCCATGCCCCCCACACCCAGGCGCCCGAGCACGCGGTAGCGGCCGTCGAACGGCTGGCCGCGCTCGGTGTCGGTGTCGTCCGTCATCGAGTCATTCTTCCACGGTACTCATGCGCGCCCTGCCCGCCGCGAGGGCGCATTCGTGTCTACGACGCGGCATTGAGCACCGCCTGCATGACGTCGCGGGCGATCGGTGCGGCGGCCTGGCCACCGTACTGATTCGTCCGCTCGACGACGACCGCGACCGCGACCTGGGGATTCTGCGCCGGCGCGAATGCGATGAACCACGCGTCCAGCTGGCCGTTCCGTCCCGTCTGCGCGGTGCCCGTCTTGCCGGCGATCTGCACGCCGGGGATCTGGGCGGCGCGCCCTGTGCCCTCGTCGACGACGTGCTCCATCATGCCTGTCACCGCGGCGGCGGTCTGCTCGCTGAACGCGCGGTTGAGCGGCTCGCTGTGGCGCCCGTAGCGCAGCGCCCCGCTGGGCGAGCGCACGCTGTCGACGAGCGTCGGACGCATCACGACGCCGCCGTTGCCGATCGCGGCGGCGACCATCGCCATCTGCATGGGCGTCGCGACCAGGTTGGCCTGGCCGATCGCCGTGCGGGCCGGGTCGATCGGCGCATTCGGCGAGAGCAGCTTGTTCGTGCCCGAGCGGACGGTGCCCGAGGCCGCGAGCTGGTCGGTCGGGTAGTCGAGCGGCGGGATCGAGAAGAAGCCGAGCTTCTGAAGGGCGCCGGTCAGCGCCGGGCAGCGCGCGCGCCCGCCGCAGATCTCGCTGCCGAGCCTCGCGAAGACGCTGTTGATGGAGTGCGTGAGCGCAAAGGTAAGGTCGAAGCGGCCGGAGAAGCGCTCACCGTTGTCGTTCGTGATCTTGCGGCCGTACTCCTCGAAG